>ERZ795030.4058-NODE-4058-length-14778-cov-3.723358_pt1 | contig 14778 bp, 10 predicted proteins | sample MGYA00375122_ERZ795030 | MGnify/ENA primary metagenome ERZ795030 (study PRJEB30165, sample SAMN05720146) | activated sludge metagenome | isolation source: anaerobic digester from wastewater treatment plant | place: Japan | collected 2015-04-20 ...
TGCCGGTCTATTCTAATACAAACACCGGGGCGGGGCAACACTTTTCGCTAACTTCGTGAACGAAAGAACGAGAATTGTTGAGAAATTTTTCACGGTAATTGGCCGGACGCCCGCGCGCCGACGCCAGGGGAAGTGCTGGCACACCGCAACCAGGCGCGGCCGTCGGCATCCGGCAATGCCCGTACCGGGGCCGCGGAGTTGCACTCCGCACAGCCTGGCCCTGACCGCGGCACGGACGTGACGATGCTCCGGGCGGGCGATCCCGAAATGGGCGGGCGAGCGTCCCCGCGAGCCGACTCCGGGAGGAAGTCTCATCCGTCGTGCTCGCGAGAGAGCCTATCTGACGAACACGACTTCCATCACTTCCTCCCGGAGTCGTCCCGATGGCATCGGGATCGCCCGCCCATTTTGCGCGCGGCGGTGCGGCCCGCGTCCGGGCGTCACCTGTCCCCATCTTCCGGGGATGAGAGGCCCGCCCGCCAGTTGCCGACCGCCTCGCTGGTGCGCAGGGCGCGGCCGTAGACGCGCAGGTGGCGGACCGCCGGGGCAAGATGGAGCGTGTCGCCGCCGTTGGCCTCGCGCAGCGTGGGGCTGAAGCGCCCCCAGCCGAACTGCCGCGCCGCGCCGCCGTCGTTGAGCAGGCCGTCAATGACGACGGTGATGATCTTCGGCCCGCCATCCACGGTGACGACGAGGTGGTGGCGCGCGCCCGCGGTCAGCAGGCCGGGATCGCCGGCCCACCGGCACTCCTGCCGGCCGTCATTGAGGAGAAGCTCCGCCGCGCCCGCCTCCGCCGTGCGCAGGCACAGCCCCTGTCCCCACGGCGCGCGGGTGTCGAGGAGCGCCTGGCCGGGCGCGAGGGCGGGCAATTCCAGCCAGAGATCGAGGCTGAAGCCGGCGCGCACATCCCGCGCGCCGTGGGTGGGGCTGGCGTAGTCGCGCTCCAGAAAACGCGGCAGCGCCGGCATCGGCGCCGTATCCGCCGGCCCGTCCACCTCCAGCAGCAGGCCCTCCCGCGCCACCGTCCGGTTTTCCCATTGTCCAAAAAGGCCGTCCAGCAGGGCCGGCGCAATGGCATGCACGCGCGCGGTGTGTTTCTGCGTCTCGGTGAGGTAGTAGCGGTCGTCCTCAACCACCAAGTCGGGGTAGCTCATGCGCACGTAGGGATCGTCGTCGTAGAGGAGGATTTCCGGCTGCGACCACGCCAGCATCCGCCCCGCGGGCGTCTCCACCTCCCGCCCGGCCATCAGCCAGGCGGGATTGCGGTCCTCGTAGGGCAGCCAGTCGTGATTCGCCTGGATGAACGCCCCGCCGTGGTTGTGGAACCAGTAGAGGAACATCCCGTTCGGGCAGCGCCAGGCGAAGTTTGCCGCGCGCGGATGCTTGACGCGACGGAGTGACGCGGCGACATCGTGATCTCCGCGGCCCCCGGCGGGCGCGTAGGTCAGGAAGGCCGGCTCGGTCCAGGTGTGCCCGCCGTCGCGGCTGTAGGCGCAGGCGGGCCAGCCGGCGATGGTGCGGTAGACGCAAAACAGCGTGCCGTCGCTCAGCGCGGAGAGGCTCTGCTCCTCGGCGACGCGGAAGCCGCCGGCGGGGGCGCGCAGGCCGATCTCGCCGTCCGGGAGCGTTGCAAAGCGAATCCGCGCCGGGTCGCGCTCGGTGAGGAGGTTGTCGCTGCGCATGAACGCCCCCTCCGACTGCGCAAAAAAGCCCGCGCCCATCGCCCCCACCTTGTGCAGCACTAGGTAGACGGCGTCGCCGAGGATGAGCGGGCGGCCGACGTTCCAGAAGAAGCGCAGCGCGCCGCCGTAGACGTTCTCGCGGTCGCAGGCGAACGCGCGCACCGGCACGTCGTAGCGCTCCGCCGACCAGCTTCGCCCGCCGTCGTCACTGTACTTGAAGACATAGTGGCCCAGCGAATCCACGCGGGTGAAAACGCCGCCGTCCTCCGTCTTCACCGCCGCCACCCGGTCGGTATTATGGGTGTAAAAGGCGTAGATGCGCCCATACGGCGTCTTCAGCAGCACCGCGTAGGAGGCTTCCGGCCCGTCCGCCGGCTCCACGTCCACCGGCGCCGACCACGTTGTGCCCCGGTCGGTGCTGCGCATGCTGATGATGTGCTGCCCGCTGGCACCCTCCACGCTGCCGCTGGTGGTCAAGACGCACAGCCACGCCCCGTCATCCGTCCGGACGATGTACGGCTGATCGGCATAGCGCTCGGTCGGGATTTCGCAACCGTTGCCGATATGCCGGGGATCGGGGATCGTCATGGCGCCACCTCCGCCGGTGATTCTTGGCTGCCCGCGAGGAAGTTCCTCTTGGGGCGCGAAATCATTGGAAACCCCGGTGAACTTTTTCGCGCCCTCCGCCGTACTGTCGAAAAGCATGCGGGGGGACGCCGATGATTTGTCCATTGACGCTGGAGCAGGACCCGCGCCCGCGGATGAGGGCGGGCGGGACGGCCGCCGGGATCGGCGGGCGGGGAAGGGAGCGTGCCGTGAGTCCGGATATGACGGCGCTGTCGGACGGCGCGCTGGTGCTCGCCTGGCAGCGCGGCGACAACGAGGCGCTGCGCGCCCTGGTGGACCGCCACCGCGCCGCCGCCTTCGGGCTGGCGCTGCGGCTGTGCGGCAACCGCGACCGGGCGGAGGACTTGGCGCAGGACGCCTTCCTGCGCGCGCTGTCGAAGATCGGCCGGTACAACACCGATCTCCCCTTCCGCCCCTGGCTCTTTCGCATCCTCGGCAGGCTGTTCATTGACCAGGTGCGGGTCGGCGGCGCGACCGTCGAAGCATGCCCGGACGCGCCGACCGGCGGCAATCCCGACAGCGACCTCTTCGTGCAGGGCCTCCTCGCCACGCTCTCACCGCAGCAGCGCGCCATCCTCGTGCTGCGCGAGCTGGCCGGGTTGAGTTACGAGGAGCTCGCCCTCTACTTCCACGTGCCCATCGGCACCGTCCGCTCCCGGCTGGCGCACGCCCGCATCGCGCTGAAAGACGCCTACCTGCGCCTGACGAAGGAGGTGGCCCAATGAGCGCCTGCCCATCCCGCGAACTCCTCCACCTCTACGCCATGCAGCAGGTCGGCGATCCGGCGGATACTGAGTCGCGCGAGGCGCCTTCCCGCCACGCGCCGGATTTCGACTCGCCGTTAAGCGACGCTGAATACGTTTTTATTCGCGAACACCTGCGCGTCTGCGCCGCCTGCCGCGCGGAGCTGACCGACGCGGGGCGGGCGCTGGCGACGCTGGGCGAGGAGCTGCCCGCCGACCCCGGCGCGGAGTTCACCGCTGCCGTGCTGGCGCGGGCGAAACGCCCCGTCATCCGCTGGCCGCGCTGGTGGCCGCCCGTCGGCCGGGTGATGGCGTGGGGCATTCCCGCCCTCGCCGCGCTGCTCATCCTCGGCATCTGGCTGTGGCCGGGGCAGGCGGGCAACAACCGCATCGTCGTCGCCGCGCCGCTGTCCGTTTACGCGGACGGCCCCTTCGTGCTGCCGGTCATCGTCACCGACGCTCAGGGCCGGCCGTCGCCGAACAGCCGCGTGGTCATTCGCGCCCGCGATGGCGCCGCCAACACCACGCGCGTCGTCTACCGCGGCCGCACCAATGACGAGGGCCTGTGCGCGGCGAAGCTGACGGTCGCGTCATCGAACTCCGGCAACACCTACCGCACCCTCGACATCGCCGTCACCACCCCGCGCGGCGCGAATACCCTCAAGGTGCCCATCATGGCGGAGCCGGCGGAGACGCTGCATCTCTCCACCGACAAGCCGCTCTATCAGCCGGGGCAGACGGTGCACATGCGCGTCCTCTGCCTGCACCGCACCGCCACCACGCCCATCGCCGGGCGCGAGGTGACCATCGCCGTGCGTGATGGGCGCGATACCCTGCTCTTCAAAACGACCGAAACAACCTCCGCGTGGGGCGTTGCCACGGCGGACCTGCCGCTGGACAGCGAGGTGGAGACCGGCGACTATACCATCGAGGCGACGGCGGGCGAGGAATCCTACACCCGCACCATCACCGTCTCCCGCTACACGCTGCCAAAATTCAACGCGGCGCTGGCCACCTCGCGCGGCTGGTATCTCCCCGGCGAGACGCTGCGCGGCACGGTGGATGCCAACTACTTCTTCGGCAAGCCGTGCGCGGGGGCGTCGGTGCGCCTGGAGGCGCTGCCCGCCACCGGGCTTGACGAAGACGCGTTCGCCACCCGCGCCGGCACGGCGGACGCGCAGGGCCGCTTCGCCTTCGCCATCCCGCTGCCGGCGAAGCTGCACGGCTCCCCGGAGCACGGCGGCAACGCCGCCGTGCTGCTGAAGGCGCGGGTGACGGACGCCGGCGGGCACACGCGGGAAATCTCGCGCGCCTACCCGGTGTCGAAGGAGGCCATCCTGCTGAGCGCGCTGCCGGAAGCGGGCGCGCCGGTGGTGGGGGTGGAGAACGAGTTCTACCTGGTCGCCTCCTATCCCGACGGCTCGCCGGCGCGGGCCACCATCCACGCGACGCAGCCCCTGCCGGCGACGGTGCGCACCGACGAGCAGGGCATCGGCGTCATCCGCTACACCCCGCGCGATGGCGCGGTACAGGTCATGGCGACCGCCGAAGACGCCGCCGGGCGCACGGGCCGCTTCACCGGCACCCTCACCTCGGTGGGCGCGCGCCTGGGGAAGACCGAATACCTGGCGGAAACGGGCCTGCTGGAGGTGGCCGCGCCCACCATCCTCATCCGCACGGATCAGCCCGTGTATCGCGTGGGCGACACCGCGGACATCCTGATCCGCGCGCCGGGGCAGCAGGGGCCGCTCTTGCTGGAGCTGACCCGCGACAAGCAGCCGGTGCTCACCCGCACGGCGGACCTGGTGGACGGCCGGGCGCGGGTGTCGGTGCCCATCACCGCCGACTGCGCGGGCCTGCTGGCGCTGCACGCCTTCCTGCCCGGCGCGCTGATGACCGGCGGCGAAGACGGCGGCGGCTCGCGCTACATGACGCCCGTACTCGCCGCGCAAGGCAGCCGCACCATCGTCGTGCAGCCCGCGGAGGAGTTGACGGTCGCCATCGCCGATTTGCAGACCGCCCGCCCCGGCGAGGACCAGCCGGTGACGCTGAAGGTGACCGACCCCGACGGCAGGGGCGTGCCGGCGGCGGTGGGATTGAGCGGCGTGGATGAGGCCGTCTTCGCCCTCGAAGACCAGCACCCCGGCCTCGCCCGCGTCTTCTTCCTGCTGCGCCAGCAGCTCAACGCGCCCACCATCGAGGTGCATGACGAGGGCCTCCCCGCGCGCTGCCGCGTGGACGAGACCATCCCCGACCACCCCGCGGCGGCGAAGGTGGCGATGGCCGCCTACGACATGCTCCCGCTGCTGCAGGTGAACCGTTTTGGCGAGCGCGAGGCGGAGTGGGCGCGCGCGAGTGAACGGGAGAAGCGCACAGTAGCCACCTGGGTCATTATACTCGTCCTCGGCGTGACGATGATGGCTACCTACCTCGTCCGGCGCTGGTTGCACAATGCGACCTCGCCCCAGCATGAAACCTCGCTGGGCTGCCTGGTGCCGCTTGGCCTCTTCCTCTCCATCGGATCGCTTGCCATTCTTACAGGGCTTATCAGCACCGCGCAAGATATAGAATACGATCCCGGCCCATTTACACTCTTCCTTATCTTCGGTGGGATATGGGCATTGCTGCTGATTTTCATCCGTCGGGTGAGTATGCGCATAGATCTTATCAGCGTGGCGCTGACGATGGCGATTCTCGCCATCATCGCCGCCATCCTCTTCCCCGTCTTCGCGAAAGCGCGGGAGAAAGCGCGGCAATCGTCGGCAACGAGCGTGCGCCAGTTGCAGGCTGCTATGGATATGGCGCAACAGGATAACCCGCCCGCCGCGCGGAGCGGCGTCTCGCCGGCGTCCATCCGCGTGCGCGAATATTTTCCGGAGACGCTGGCGTGGCTGCCGGAGATCGTCACCGACGGCAAGGGGGAGGCGGCGGTGACGCTGCCGGCGGCGGACAGCATCACCACCTGGCGGCTGAGCCTGCTGGCGCACACCAAAGACGGCCGCATGGGCAGCGCGGACATCCCCTACACCGTCTTCCAGGAGTTCTTCGTGGAGCTGGACGTGCCGGTGCAGTTGACGGTGGGCGACCGCTTCACGCTGCCGGTGGCGGTGCATAACTACGCGAAGACGCGCCAGACCATCGCGCTGACGCTGGAGACGGCGGACGGCCTGCTCCCCGCCGGGGAGGAGACCGCCGGCATCACCCTGGACGCCGGCGCGGTGGGCACGGTGCGCTTCCCGCTCCGCGCGGACGCCGCCGGGACGGCGACCGTCACGGTGCGCGCGCACGGCGCCAGTCAGGGTGATGCCGTCACGCGCACCATCCCCATCGTGCCGCGCGGCGAGCGCATCGCCATCACCCGCAACGGCGTGCTGCGCGGGTCGGCGACCTTCACGGTGAACCTGCCCGCGGAGGCGGATGTCGCCACCAGCGACCTGGCCCTGCGCCTGTATCCCGGCCCGGTGAGCCAGGTGCTCGGTGGGCTGGAGGGCCTGCTGCAGCAGCCCTACGGCTGCTTCGAGCAGACCACCGCCACCACCTACCCGAACATCATGGTGCTGCGCTACCTGCGGGAGAGCACATCGCAAAACGTCGAGGCCATCGCGAAGGCGCAGCGCTACGTCATGCTCGGCTATCAGCGGCTGCTCAGTTTCGAGGTGAAGGGGGGCGGCTTCTCGCTGTTCGGCGCGGCGCCGGCGGAATTCGGCCTCACCGCGCTCGGGCTGGCGGAGTTCCAGGATATGGCGACGGTGCAGGCGGTGGACGAAGCGATGCTGGCGCGTACCGCCGGCTGGCTGAAGGCGAACTGGGGCAAAGCGGACCCCATCGCCCGCTCCATCGCCGCGCTGCCGCTGGCGCAGGCGGGTGAGGGGGCGCTCGCGGGGTTGTGGCTGTCTGAGCGCGCGGCGCGGGTGAAGACGCTGCCCACCTATGAGCTGGCGGTGCTGGCGCAGGCGGCGGCGAAATTGTCCCACCAGGAGGCGTACCGCTTCGTGGAAGAGCTGACCGCCCGCGCGACGACGGATGCGGACGGCGCCCACTGGTCGCGCGCCGAAGGAAATTATCACGGCGGGCTGGCGCACCGCGAGCTCTGGTTCGGCTGGAACGACGTGGAAACCACCGGCCTCGCGGTGCAGGCGCTGGCGACCGACCGCGCGCAGGACGCGCTGGTGCGCAAGGGGTGCGACTTCCTCGTCGCCAGCCGCGATGCCAACGGCGGCTGGAACGGCACGCAGTCCACCGTGCAGGCGCTGCGCGCGCTGCTGGCGGTGAATCAGGCCGCCAGCCGCGGTGACGTCACGGTGACGGTGAACGGCGCGCGTGCCGACACGGTGACGCTGGCCGGCGACGGCGTGGTGGCGGCCTCGAAACTGAGCCGCTACCTGCGCCACGGCGCGAATACCGTCACCCTCACCGCCGACGACGGCGTCTCGCCCGCCTGCCAGGTGGTGGCGCGCTACTACAGCGAGCGCCCGTGGCGGGCGGCGGCCGCGCGCAACCCGGTGACGGTGACATACGACAAGACGCTGTTGAAGAGCGGCGACGTGGCGACGGCGAACGTGACGGTGCTGCTGCCCGCGCGCGCCGACATGGCGATGGTGGACCTCGCCATCCCGCCCGGCTTCCTGCCCTTCGTCGAGGACCTGGAGCGCATGAAGGACGCGGGACGGATCGAGCGCTACGAGATGGCCGGCCCGCAGCTCATCTTCTACCTGCGCGCGCTGCCGGCGGGCACGCCGGCGCAGTTCCGCTATCGCCTGCGCGCCCTCTTCCCGGTGACCGCCACCGTGCGGCCCTCGACGGTGTATCCGTATTATGAGCCGCAGACCCGCTACCAGAGCGCGCCGGGGAAGATGGAGGTGCTGTGAGGGGTGGGGACGGTGTTGTCGTACCGGATCATCCGCTGCGCGGGCAGCGGCAGGTTTCCTTGCCAGTGCCGGCGGGGTAACCTGTGGAAACCGGGAAGATCATCTCCCCTCACCCTCTTGATGTCGGAGGTTATCGTGATGCGCGGACTGTTGACGTGGTGTACGCTCTGTATCGGATTGGCGCTGGCGGCGCTGCCCGCGGCGGCGCAGGGGGTGCCCTGCGAGGACGCCGGCGACTGCGCGGCGGACCCCGGCCCGCAGGCGCGGGCCTACAAGAAGGAACTCCTCTTTATGTCGCCGGTGGGTTACGTGCGCTGGGTGCACTTCATGGAGACGAAGGTCTGGCTCACGCTGGAGGAGGCGGCGAAGCTGCTCGCTGAACGGGGCTTGCCCGATCAGCCGGCGTAGACCCCATCCGCTTGGGGACAATCATCCCATGCCTCCGTGCCGTCCGGGCGGAGGCACCATCCCAGGGTAAAAACTTGATAGTTTGGTCCCATCCCTGAAGGGACAGACTACGCATGGCACGGGTGGACTGTGCCCGACACGGGCCACGGCGTGCCAATCTGGCCATGCGCAGTCAGTCCCAGTGGTACCGGACGCCGGTAGCGGCCAGGGGTCAACGGTCCCCACGGTCGAGCAGCCGGTCGGCGATCTCCTCCCAGGGCTCAAAGGGGTGAAACCCCTCGCCGCGCTCGCGCAAGGCGTCGGCCAGCCAGGCGCGGGCGAAGCGGCGTGCCGGCGGGACCATCAGCGCCGGCGGCAGGTCGGGCGGCCCGTCGCCGGCGAAGGCGATGACCGGATGCCGCATGCGCAGGTCCGCCATCAGCGCCGCCTTGTCAATGCCGGTGGAGGGCGTGACATACGGCGAGTCTTCCGGCAGGCGCATGACGAGCCCCCGCCCCTCCACGAACGCGCCGGGGTTGGCGTGCAGCGTCACCGTCACCCCCGCGTCCGCCAGCAGGCGCTCGATGTACCACGCGCAGCCGGCGGAGGCCACCACTACCTGCCACCCCGCCGCCCGCAGCCGGCGCACCGCCGGGCCAAACGCCGGGTCTACCTCCATGCGCGCGGCCAGCGCCAGCACCTCTGCCTCCGATTGGCGGATGCGGAGGAAAATCTCGGCGAGCGCCTGAAAATGCGTCAACCGCCCCGCTAAAAACATCCCCCAGAAGTCGGGCGTGCCGGGCGGCATCAGCTCCTGGCGCACCAGGTCATAAAAATCGCGCCGGGCGATGGTGCCGTCGAAATCGGTGACGAGGAGCGGGGCGGGCGGGCTGTCGGTCATAATACCGATGATAGCGGAGCGGCGGCGGCGCGGCAAGAGATGAAGCGGTGCCACAAACGTGCGCGGGTTCCGCGTCAGGACTTTTCAGATGTCCTAACAATATCTTACGCAAGCGTCGTGCTGATGGTGGTATAATATTCAACGAGTGAGGTCTCGTGGTACCACGCTCGCTTCATGAGTTGGAGAAACAGACATGACGATGAAAGAACTGCTCGATGAGGCGCTTTCGCTGCCGGTTGAAGATCGGGCGATCCTGGCCGATACGCTCCTGCGCAGCTTGAATGTGCCGGATCCGGCCAATGACGCCGTATGGGTCGCAGAAGCCAAACGCCGCCTGCACGCCATGCGCTCCGGTGCAAGCGATGCCATCCCCGGTGAGCAGGTATTCGACGAGATACGTCGCCGGTTCACGAAATGAACTACTCCTTTCACCGTGACGCCAGGGTTGAGTTCTTCGCGGCGATTGATTATTTATGAAGAGTGCGAACCGGGCCTTGCGGCGGTTCAGCATATCCTGAGTTTCCCTACCGCTTGGCCCGAACTCGATACCGGCATCCGCCGATGTCAACTTCAGCGTTTCCCCTACGGCATCATCTATGCTACCGAACAAGACGCCATCCTGATTATCGCCATCATGCACCTGCATCGAAGGCCAGGATATTGGCATACCCGACGGAAGTGATACTGAGAAACTGTTTCGAAAGTCGGCGTCGTCGGATCGGGGAGGATCGCTCGTGGCTGGCTGCGGCGGAGGACCGACAGTGTACTGGGAAGTACATGCCAGGCCCTCCGCCGCAGTCAGGCGCGAGCGAGACCCGCGAGGCGGCGGCGAATACTTTCGAAACAGTTTCTGAGATAGCGTGCTTCCGCTTCACAGCCGACGGCCAGACATCATCGGCTCCCAAAGAACCGCACCGATCGCCGAAGAATTTTTCTCAATCTTTTCTCCTCCGTTCCCCTTTCCCATCACCGATGACTCTGGTATACTTCCCGCCGGAAGTCCAGTTTGCAGGGGGCACCGATGAAGAACGCGTTGATGGTCTGGGGCGGATGGGACGGCCACGAGCCGAAGCAGTGCATAGATGTCTTCCACCCGTTCCTCGAAGCACAGGGGTACGCCGTGCGCGTGAGCGACACGATGGACGTCTACCTCGACGAGGAGTACCTGCGCTCGCTGAGCCTGATCGTGCCGGTGTGGACGATGGGTTCGATCACCGGCGAGCAGGAGCGCGGGCTGCTGAACGCGGTGCAGAGCGGCGTGGGCATTGCCGGCTGGCACGGCGGCATGTGCGACGCCTTCCGCCAGAACACCGAGTATCAGTTCATGACCGGCGGACAGTGGGTGGCCCACCCCGGCGGCGTCATCACGTATACGGTGAACATCACGTCCGATGATCCCATCGTCGCCGGCCTCGGGGATTTCGCGATGGAATCCGAGCAGTACTACATGCACACCGATCCGGGCAACGAGGTGCTGGCCACCACCACGTTCAGCGGCGAGCACTGCCCGTGGATCGCGGGCACGGTGATGCCGGTGGTCTGGAAGCGCCGGTGGGGCGCGGGCCGCGTCTTCTACACCTCCCTCGGCCACGTGGCGAAGGATTTCCAGGTCCCCGAAGCGCGCACCATTGTGGAGCGGGGGATGCTGTGGGCGAGTAAATAACATCAACGATGACTCTCCCGGCGCTTCCCTCTCCCCTGAATGGGGAGAGGGAAGCGCCGGATCATTCGAGAAAAGGTCGAGGCACCAACCATGTCATTGAGACCCGTGAACGTTGGCATTATCGGCTGCGGCTCCATCAGCGGGGCGTACTTTTCGATGTGCCCGGAGTTTGCGCTGCTGCGCGTGGCGGCCTGCGCGGATCTGCTGCCCGAGCGGGCGGCGGCCAAAGCGGCGGAGTATGACATTCCGAAGGCCGGCACGGTCGAGGAGCTGCTCGCCGACCCGGAGATCGAGATCGTCGTCAACCTGACCATCCCGCGGGCGCATTTCGACGTGGCGATGCGCGCGGTGCAGGCGGGCAAAAGCGTGTGGAACGAAAAGCCGCTGACCATCACCCGCGCGGAGGGGCGCGCGCTGCTCGACGCGGCGGCGGCGAAGGGCGCCCTCGTCGGCTGCGCGCCGGACACCTTCATGGGCGCCGGCAACCAGACCTGCCGCAAGGTCATTGACGACGGGCTCATCGGGGCGCCGGTGGCGGGGGCGGCCTTCATGCTCTGCCACGGCCACGAGAGCTGGCATCCCGACCCGGAGTTCTACTACAAGGTCGGCGGCGGGCCGATGTTCGACATGGGTCCCTACTACCTCACCGCGCTGGTGAACCTGCTGGGCCCGGTCAACCGCGCCTGCGCCTCCACCCGCGTCACCTTCCCCACCCGCACCATCACCAGCCAGCCGAAGGCGGGCACGGTGGTGACGGTGGACGTGCCCACGCACGTGGCGGGCACGCTGGAATTCGCCAACGGCGCCATCGTCACCCTCACCACCTCTTTCGACGTGTGGGCGGCGAGCCATCCGCCGATTGAAATCTACGGCACCGAGGGCAGCCTGCGCGTGCCCGACCCGAACGGCTCCGGCGGCGAGGTGCAGGTGTGGCGCACGGAGACGCGGGAGTGGCAGACCATCGAGCATACCCACGGCTACGCCGACCGCAGCCGCAGCCTGGGGGTGGCGGACATGGCGTATGCCCTCCGCACCGGCCGCCCGCACCGCGCCAGCGGCGCCCTCGCCTACCACGTGCTCGACATCATGCACGCCATCCATGACGCCGCCGACGCCGGCCAGTACCAGACGTTGACCAGCCAGGTGGAGCGCCCGGCGCCCATGCCCGTGGATTTGCCGCGCGGGGTGCTGGACGCGTAGCAGGCGGGGGAAGTAAGTAGTTAGGGATTAGGGGTGAGGGATTAGGGGTTGGGGGGCCGTCACGTTGTCGTTTGCGTATCAGGACAACCGTCTGTAGCGCGCGCCCAATCCCTAATCCCCTGACTTACTCCCTCACACATCACTGAACACACGGGAGCATATCATGGCCTACAGAGCCGTCGTCGTCGGCGCCGGGGGAATTTCCGGCGCGTGGTTTCCGCCGCTGAAGGCGGAGGGGGTGGATGTGGTCGGCGTGGTGGACTTGCGCCTGGAAGCGGCGCAAGAACGTATCGCCCAACACGAACTGCCGAACGCGGAAGCGTCCACCGATCTGGACGGCACGCTGCAGCGGCTGCGGCCGGATGTCGTGGTGGACCTCACGGTGCCGGAGGCGCACTGCCACGTGACCACCACCGCGCTGAAGGCGGGCTGCCACGTGATCGGCGAGAAGCCGATGGCCAATAGCATGGAGGAAGCGCGGCTGATGGTGCGCACGGCGGAGGAGACGGGCAAGCTCTACATGGTGAGCCAATCCCGCCGCTGGAACGGCACGCACGCTACCGTGCGGCAGGCGCTGCGCGGCGGGGCCGTCGGCGAGCTCACCACCGCCAACTGCGCCTTCTACATCGGCGCGCATTTCGGCGGTTTTCGCGACGAGATGCCCAGCCCGCTCATCCTCGACATGGCGATCCATCACTTCGATCTGGTGCGCTTCTTCACCGACAAAGATCCGCTGGCCGTCTACGCCAAAGAGTTCAATCCGCGAGGCTCCTGGTACAAGGGCGACGTGGCGGCGAGCTGCATCTTCGAGATGAGCGACGGCGTGATCTTCACCTACATGGGCAGTTGGTGCGCCGAGGGCTGCCACACCAGTTGGAACGGCGACTGGCGCTTCATCGGCCAGTGGGGCACGCTGCTGTATGAGAAGGATCAGCAGCCCCTCGGCCAGGCGGTGGCGGGCAAGACGATGCACGCGGGCTTCCATCAACCGCTGGAAGACGTGCGGCCGGCGCCGGTGGAGGTGCCCGCCGGCGGGCAGCACGGCGCCGTGCGCGAGCTGCTCGCCTACCTCAACGACGGCACCATGCCGCAGGGCGAGTGCCACGACAACATCCAGTCGCTGGCGATGGTCTTCGCCGCCATTGAAAGCGCGGCGAAAGGGCAGCGCGTCGAAGTGAAGGCGCTGTAATGGCGGCGGACGCCCCGCCCAGCGCGCATCGGCCGGGCATCTTCGCCTGGTTCGGCTATCGCATGCCGTTGCCGGAGCTCTTCCGGCTGGTGCGCGCGGCGGGGTTCCGCTCCGTCTCGCTCTGGTGGGACCCCGCCCCAACACGTTGCGCGACGGTCCACGGCATGCCCGCGCTGGCGCGCGATGCCGGGTTATACGTGGAGAGCGCCCACGTCCCCTTCAGCCGGAGCAATGCGCTGTGGGCTGCCGACCCGGCCGTCCGCCAGCCGGTGCTGGAAGAGTATCTCGCCTGGCTGGGGGATTGCGCGGTGCATCGCATCCCGCGCCTGGTGATGCACGTGGTGAGCGGGCATGGGCCGGAGGCGCCGACCGAGACGGGGATGGACAGCTTTCGGCAGCTCGTGCGGGCAGCGGAGGCGCGGGGGGTGACCCTTGCGCTGGAGAATACCCGGCGGCCGGATCTGCTGTCGGCGCTGTTGGCGGCCTTCCCGTCACCGCGGCTGGGGCTCTGCTACGACATCTCGCACGACCGGCTATGGCCGGCGGAAGCGCCCGGACTGCTATGGCGGCACGGCGACCGGCTGGCCACCGTGCATCTCTCCGATACCGACGGCCGGCTGGACCGGCACTGGCTGCCCGGCGACGGCGTGGTGGATTGGCCGGCGTTCGCGGCGGCGCTGCCGCGCGGTTACGCGGGGCCGTTGATGCTGGAAGTGATGCCGTATAAGACGCCGGCATTGAGCGCGGAAGCGTTCCTGGCGGAAGCCTCTCAGCGCGCCGGCCGGCTTGACGCGCTCATTCGCGAACACACCTGACGAAAGGATCACCCCATGTTTCACGACACCATTCGCATCGGCACGCTGGTGAACGGCGGCGCGACGACCGCCGATTACCTCCGGCAGATTCTGCCCCACGGCTTCGAATCGTTCTCCATCACCTTCTGGCAGACGGTGGGGGAGGCCGATCTGGGGAAACTGGCGGACGAGGTGCAGGCGGTGCTGGCGGGCAGCGACGCCGTCATCAGCAGCCTGAGCGTCTTCGGCAACCCGCTGCTGGACGACGAGGCCGCCGCGCGGACGCGCGCGAGCTGGGCGAAACTCATTGACGCCGCCCATCTCTTCGGCTGCGACATCGTCACCGGCTTCACCGGCCGGATGATTGATACGCCGATTGACCAGTGCATTCCACGGTATACGGAAGTCTTCACGCCGCTGGCCGAGCGGGCGGCGGGCGCCGGCGTGCGGCTGGCCTTCGAGAACTGCGACATGGGCGGCACCTGGAACACCGGCGGCTGGAACATCGCCCACACCCCCGCCGCCTGGGAGCTGATGTTCGCGGCGATCCCGCTGGACAACATCGGCCTGCAATGGGAGCCGTGCCACCAGTTGGTGAAGCTGATTGACCCGATGCCGCAACTGCGCCAGTGGGTGACGAAGATCTTCCACGTGCACGGCAAAGACGCCACCGTCTACGGAGACGTGGTGCGCCGGCACGGCGTCTTCGGCCCCCATCCCTTCG
>ERZ795030.4063-NODE-4063-length-14771-cov-11.340378_pt1 | contig 14771 bp, 13 predicted proteins | sample MGYA00375122_ERZ795030 | MGnify/ENA primary metagenome ERZ795030 (study PRJEB30165, sample SAMN05720146) | activated sludge metagenome | isolation source: anaerobic digester from wastewater treatment plant | place: Japan | collected 2015-04-20 ...
ATGGGCATGTCGAGATGGACAAATCGCCGTGATAGGTCCCCTTTGCCACTTCTCAGCAGTAATGATGATGAGTCACTGATCCAAAACGATGCGGCGGGGTAGGCGTCGTAGAGGCTCTTGAGGTGAAGGCTCCAATCTTGGGCATAGTGCACTTCATCAATGATGACCCCCTCATACCCCGCCATGAAGATGCTCTGTACCACCTCGCTCAAATTGAGTGCCATCACCAATGGGTTGTCAGCGGAAAAGTACAAGAACCTGCGACCCCTCCCATGGTGGAGGAGGAAGGTGCTCTTACCGACGCCGCGTGGGCCGGTGAGCAGCAGTGAGGAGGGGAGGCGAGTCGCTTCCTGTGTAAAAAGGCGCAATTTCTCTGGAAGCGCTGCGATTCTTCTTGCCATGATGACTTCGAGTGCAGGAACGATAGAATTGTTCATACAGGAATAATAAAGTGATTCAATGCAGTTTCAGTATCTTGGTACCATGTTGATCATGAAATCCGTAGCTGTCCTTCACCAAAGTACAAGGTCGCCTTGACCACTGAATCATCGGGTATCCTTCGTACACAATGGTGATGTGAAGTATTGACAATCATACAAATAAAGTAAAAATATATAGTATGAAAGTAAATTTTGGTCATTCATTGAAGCAAAAGGACCGTCTTCGCATCTTATTGGATGTATATGGAGGAGCAATCACTACAGCACAGGCACAAGAACATGGCATTCATCGCCAAACCTTGTCCCTTTTGATGCAGGAGGGATTGATCACCCGTATTGGTCACGGCATCTATTGTGATTCTGCCGGTGTGGAGGATGAGTTGATGGCACTACAGGCGAGGAGACAGCGGATCGTGTACTCTCACACCACCGCACTGTATCTTCATGAATTGACCGATCGTGACCCTTCAGTCTTTGATGTCACGGTTCCCGTTGGATACAACTCGGCGGTGTTGAGAGGAGAGGGTGTGCATGTGTATACCACAAAAAGAGAGTGGCACGAGCTTGGGGTGATGAAGATCTCCACCATCTTCGGGAATACGGTGAGGGCTTATGACAGGGAACGAACAATCTGCGATATCTATAGAGACCGGAACAATCAAGACCCTGCCGTCCTTGTAGATGCGTTGAAGGCGTATATGCGTCTTCCTGATGCAGATCATCATCGTTTGATGGAGTATGCCACGATTCTTCGCATCGACCGGATCCTCAGACCATATCTAGAAGTGTTGCTATGAGGAATTCAATGCAGTTGAACGCTTTGATTAGGAATGAATCTCTGAAACGGAATGTCAAACCACATATTTTGCTCAGATGGTATCTGTTCGAAAGGTTTCTTGAACGGTTATCAAAATCTTGCTTTAGACGCCATTTCATTATTAAAGGAGGATACTTGGTTGCGAGAATGGTGGGAGTTGGGATTAGGTCAACGGCAGATTTGGATATTACCGCAACAAGCCTTGATCTTTCAGAGGCTGCTGTTCAGACAGCAATGGGGCAGATTCTTGCTGTTGCTCTTGACGATGGTGCTGAAATGAGTGTAACGAGAATTGAAGCAATTCGTGAAGCTTCTAATTACCCAGGGTTCAGAGTTCATGTTGCAACAGTTTTCGGAACAATTAATCAAACCTTGAGACTTGACATTACAACAGGGGATGTTATTACTCCAACAGCAATAGAATCACAAATTGATCTTATGTTCGAAGATCGCTCCATCAACGTATTGACGTACAATTTGGAAACATTGATTTCAGAGAAACTGGACAATATTGACCAAGGGTATTCTTTCTACTCGTATGAGAGACTACTATGATGTGTATATATTGTATGAGTTGTTCTGTGAAAAGATTAACGAACCAGTTCTGAAACGTGCATTTCAAGCAACGTGTGTGAGAAGGAATTCCCGAGAATTTCTTGCTGCTGGAAAGCGAGCAGAGCGATTGGTGTTGATTCAGGAATCGGTTGCGTTACAGGGGCTTTGGGAACAGTTTATCCTTAAAAACCCGTATGTAGCACAACTTTCTTGGATTGATGTAATATTATCTCTCGTTGCAATTTGCAACGACCTTACCTAATAATTCAACCATGACTATATCGTGATATCCCACCCGACTGGTCAGCAGGATATGGCTACTCATGTTTCTGGTAGATCACAGACCAGCCCGTCATGGATTCAGTAGATTGGGTTGTGAAAATAATCCTGAAGCGGAAATATTCAATGATAGTACAGCCCGTTCCCCTACGGGGTGCTGAAGGTATGGGTATCCTTCGGCAGTACATCGTGCACCCCGCCCTCGACGATCGAGGTCGAGGAGACGACCGTCAGTGTGGCGTTTTCCCGCAACTCTGAGAGGGTGAGCGCTCCGCAGTTGCACATCGTTGAGCGGATCTTGGAGAGCGTCACTCCCACGTTGTCGCGCAGCGGTCCGGCATAGGGGACGTAGGAGTCGACCCCCTCCTCGAAGACGAGCTTCTTTTCTTTTGTGGCGGTGTAGCGTTGCCAGTTGCGCGCCCGGTTCGAGCCCTCTCCCCAATACTCCTTCATATAGGTGCCGTTGAGGAGGATCCGGCTGGTGGGGCTCTCATCGAAGCGGGCGAAGTAGCGCCCGAGCATGATGAAGTCGGCGCCCATCGCCAAGGCGAGGGTCATGTGATGGTCGTGCACGATGCCGCCGTCGCTGCAGATCGGCACGTAGATGCCGGTCTCCTCGTAATACTCATCGCGCGCCGCGGCCACCTCGATGAGGGAGGAGGCTTGGCCACGTCCGATGCCCTTCGTCTCGCGCGTGATGCAGATCGAGCCGCCCCCGATGCCGACCTTGACGAAGTCGGCCCCCGCATCGGCGAGGAAGCGGAAGCCGGCGCGGTCGACGACGTTGCCCGCCCCGACCTTCACCCGCTCTCCGTATCGCTCCCTGATGAAGGCGATGGTGTCGCTCTGCCATTGGGTGAACCCCTCGGAGGAGTCGATGCAGAGCACATCCGCTCCACTTGCCACGAGGGCGGGGACCCGCTCCTTAAAGTCGTGGGTGTTGATGCCGGCTCCCACCAGGAGGCGCTTGTCCTCGTCGTGCAGCTCCAGCGGATGCTCCTTGTGGTTGTCGTAGTCCTTGCGGAAGACCAGCGACACGAGCTTGCCGTCCGCAGCGACAATCGGCAGGGTGTTGAGCTTGTGGTCCCAGATGAGGTCGTTGGCCTCGGTGAGCGTGATGGACTCCGGGGCCCAGACCAACTCCTCGAAGGGGGTCATGAAGGAGGAGACGGGGGTATCGGCGCTCATGCGGTGGATGCGGTAGTCGCGGCTGGTGACGATGCCCAAGAGCTTGCCGTGGGCGGTGCCGTCGTCGGTGACGGCCACGGTGGAGTGGCCGGTCTCCTCCTTGAGGGCGACCAGCTCGGCGAGGGTCCCTTCTGCCTTGATGTTGGAGTCGCTGGTCACGAAGCCGGCCTTGTGCATCTTCACCTTGCGCACCATCGCCGCCTGCGTCTCGATCGATTGGCTGCTGTAGATGAAGGAGAGGCCGCCCTCCTTGGCCAGCGCGATTGCGAGCCGATCGCCGCTGACCGACTGCATGATGGCCGACACCAGCGGGATGTTGAGCGTGAGGGCGCTCTCCTCGCCCCGCTTGTGACGCACCAACGGGGTGGTGAGGCTGACCCGGTCGGGGGTGCAATCGGATGAGGAGTAGCCGGGGATCAAGAGGTACTCATTGAAGGTTCGTGAAGGGGTGTCGATGTAGGTTGCCATTGGGTCTCTCCCACCTGTATCATGCCCAACCTCTCGTTTTATTGCAACGGTGTACGATCGGGATGGGTTAAAAACAAAAAAGATTCAACGTGCGATTTGCGGAGAGTGGTATCACCACGCTTCTATATTGCGGTTTGGGGCTGTTTCTCTCCCCGTGAGCGCTTGATTTGCGCAAGATTCATGATCCAACAATAACCTCCTGTTCCATCTTTAACAAAAACTACGTGACAGAGCTTGGAATATTGTCTACACTGTGGGGTACATGCTTGATATACGAGCAAAGAACACATGATATGAAAGGAGATTACGTTCATGAGAAAGAAACTGTTTGTTCTGTTTCTCATCGTGGCTGTCACTTCGGCATCCGCCTTTGCAATGGGCGTCACCGAACCGGCCGCCGCAGTTGAGAAAGTCGAGACACAGGTCATCCTGGGATCCTCGACACAGGTCAACGCCGACTTCTTCGACGGGTGGACCAACAGCGCCACCAACGCCTACCTCAAGGTATTGATGTCCGGCTATTCGACGGTCGAGTGGACCAAGGAAGGGCGTTATACGATCAACCCGACCGCAGTGAAGTCCTATACCGCGGTCGACAATGCCGACGGCACGAAGACCTATACCTTCAACTTGGCCAACAACCTCGTCTACAACGATGGGACGAAGATCACCGCCAAGGACTATGTCTTCAACATTCTCTACTCCGCGTCCCCGCAGGCAACCGAGATTGGAGCCCAGTATGGCTCTGGTTCTGAGTATGTCGGCTACGATGAATTCCACAGTGGAGAGAGCCGCATCTTCAGTGGCATCCGCCTCTTGGGCGACTACTCCTTCTCCATCACCATCAAGGCTGAGGAGCTGCCGTACTTCTTCGACCTCTCCCTGGTCGCTGTCGGACCGATTCCGTTGCACGTCATCGCCCCGGGCGTCGATGTCCTGGATGGAGGCCGTGGCGCATCGCTTAGCGATGCCTTCACCGCCGACCTGCTGCGCGAGACGGTGCTCACCCCCAACACGGGGTACCGCTATCGCCCGCTCGTGACCAGTGGCCCTTACCAGTTTGAGGCGTACAATCCGGCCGACTCGACCGCCAGTGTGGTGCTCAACCCCCGCTTCCTCGGTATGTACGACGGAGCGAAGGGCTCGATCTACCGCTTGATCATCAAGCTGACCAACACCGCCACACAGATGGATGAGCTGCGCACCGGTGCCATCGACATGCTGCAGGGCATCAGCGGTGGCGACCAGATCACCCGCGGTCTCGACCTCCACGACGCAGGCATCGTCAACTTCACCTCCTACCCGCGCTACGGCTACGGCAAGATCGCCTTCGCCTGTGACTTCGGGCCGACCCAGTTCGACGCAGTGCGGCGCGCAATCGCGTACAGCCTCGACCGTAATGAGTTCGCCCGCCAGTACACCGGCGGCTACGGCATCATCGTCAACGGCTACTACGGCGCCTCGATGTGGGAGTATGTGGAGAACAAGGACGTGCTCGATCGCGAGCTCAACGCCTACCAGTACAACCTGCAGAAGGCCGAGGAGGAGCTGATCAAGGACGGTTGGACCCTCAACAAGGACGGCAAAGCCTTCCAGAAGGGTGTGGACGCCATCCGCTACAAGCGGGTCGACGGCGCTCTGATGCCGCTCATCATCGAGTGGGCCAACACCGCCAACAACCCCGTCTCCGACCTGATCAGCACGATGCTTGTCCCCGAGGTCAAGAAGATTGGCATGCAGATCAACGGCACCACCGTTGACTTCGCAGTGCTGCTCGACCACCTCTACAAAGACGGCATCGACAAGCCTGTCTACGGCATGTTCAACCTCGGAACCGGCTTTGCGACCACCCAGGCGTACTGGTACTACTACTCCACCGATCCCGAATACTTTGGCACCTACAACACCAACTTCATTTCGGACAAGGAGCTTGAGGCCATCTCGCTTGACATGAAGCGCACCGACCCGCAGGATCTGAAGGGCTGGGCAGAGAAGTGGATCCGCTTCGAGAAGCGCTGGAACTACCTGCTTCCGGACATCCCCCTCTACTCAGACATCTACCATGACTTCTTCAATCCCCGGATCGTTGGCTATGATTCCTCCCCGACGTGGGACTTCCGCTACGCCATTCTCCGCGCCGATGTCAAATAACGCTGTGCGTTGTTGACAGTGGATGTTCTCGCCTAGGGCAGCGCCTGCTGCCCTAGGCTATCACTTTAAGGAATCATCGCCATGTTCAAGTATGTTCTCAGACGTCTGGTCTACATCGTAGTCGTCTTTTTGGTTGCATCGGTCCTGCTCTTCGCCCTCTATAAATCCGTTCCCGGAGATCCGGCGCGGATGATGCTCGAAGGCAATAAGGCGAGCATGAAGCCCGAAGAGTACGAAGCCCGCTATCAGGATGCGGTACGCCGCCTCGGCCTCGACAAGCCGGTGGTGATCCAGTACTTCACCTGGCTCTTCAATACCATAAAGGGGGACTTCGGGTACTCCTTGACCTATAAGATGCCCGTCAGGCAGATGATCGGCGTTCCGATGAAGAACACCATCATGCTCAACGTCTGGTCCTTGATTCCCGTCTTCCTCATCACCATTCCCCTGGGCATCGCCACGGCGGTGCGCCGAGGCAGCCGCTTCGACAACGCGGTGCAGGTGATCACCATCATCGGCTACAGCCTGCCGTTCTTCGTCATCGCGCTGCTCTTCATCTTCCTCTTCGCGGTGAAGATTCCGATCTTTCCCATCAGCGGGGTCCAGACCCCGGCCCTCAAGGGCACGCCGACCCGTATGTTCCTCGACAAGCTCTACCACATGGCCCTGCCGCTCTCTGTGATGGTCTTCACCTCCCTCGGCGGCCTGACTCGCTACGTGCGGGCCACCATGATCGAGGCGCTGAGGATGGACTACATCCGCACCGCCCGCGCAAAGGGGCTGACGGAGAAGGTCGTCATCTACTCACACGCCTTCCGCAACGCCCTCATCCCGTTCATCACCATCATGACCGGCTGGTTCATCTCGATCTTCAGCGGCTCGGTCGTCATCGAGCGCACCTTCCTCTGGAATGGAATGGGCAAGGTCATCATCGACGCGCTCAACCAGCAGGACTTCGCCGTCTCCTTGGCCATGGTGATGTTCTATCTCATCCTCAGCCTCATCGGCAACCTGCTCATGGATCTCTCGTATGGGCTGGCCGACCCACGCGTCAAGCTCAGTTAGGAGAAGTAGCACCATGGCAAAACGAACCTACGGATCAACCTTCACCGATGTACTCAAGACCCTCTTTTTGGGACGGAGGGCGGCCACGCTCTCCATCCTCGAGGAGGAGCAGGTCCAGAGCCCCTACCGCACCATGCTGCGCAACTTCAGTGAGAAGTGGAGCGCCATGCTCGGCCTCTACATCTTCCTCGCCATCTTCCTTGCTGTCTTCATCCTCCCGATTTTCTTTCCCATGGACATCGGCTTCCAGGACCCGACTCAGAAGAACACCAAGCCCTCCTCGGCTTTCATGCGCTATTCCAAGGAGCTTGATGGGGCGGCCGTCTCCATCGACGGCGGCTCGGTCTTCGGCGTCGGCGTCGATGCGAGTGGAAAGATCCATCAATGGGGGACCCTGACCGCCAAGCAGCAGAAGCTCCCCACCTCCGCTGCCAAGTTCGTCCAGGTCTCCGCGGGCCTCGACCACGCCCTCGCCCTCGATGAGAATGGGCGCGTCTACACCTGGGGTAATGACCGCTTCACGCTGAGCGCCATCCCGCCCCTCGTCTCCGGCCAACGCGTCAAGCAGGTCCTCGCCGGCCATCAAATCTCGATGGCGCTGACAGAAAGCGGCTCCATCTCCGTCTGGGGCAACACCAACCTCATCACCATCCCGGTGCCAGCCGACCGGCAAGGCACCTTCACCAAGATGGTGGCCAACACCACCTTGGCTCTGGCCACGACGAAAGCGGGGGAGGTGGTGGTCCTCTCCTCCAAGGAGACCCCCTTCTCCTACGTCCCCCCCGAGATCCAGGGCAAGGTGGTGGATCTTGCCGTCACCGAGCGTTCGGCCGCCGCGGTGACCAGCGATGGGCGCGTCGTCGTCTGGGGCGGAGAGGACCATGGGGTCCAGGAGATCCCCGCCCAGATCCAAGGCAAGACGGTGGCCATCAGCGCAGGGCGCGGCCACTATACCGCCCTCCTGGGCGACGGCACGGTGGCCAGCTGGGGGTGGAACAACTACAAGCAGGCCAAGGCGCCGAAGCTGAAGAACATAGTCTCGATCTCCTCCGCATACTTCCAGAACTACGCCGTGGACAAGAACGGCAAGATCTATACCTGGGGGCTGAAGGGCTACCTCATGGGCACCGACCAGTATGGGCGTGACCTCTTCACCCGTCTCTTGACCGGTGGGCGTGTCACGCTGACCATCGGGGCCATCGCCGTCATCATCAGCGGCCTCATCGGCATCATCATCGGCTCCTTCTCCGGCTACTACGGCGGGAAGACCGACATGCTGCTGATGCGCCTGGCCGAGGTGGTCAACGCCATCCCCTTCCTGCCGCTGGCCATGATCCTCAGTGCCATCATCGGCAGCCGCATCAGCGAGACGGGGCGCATCTCGATGATCATGGTGATCTTGGGCCTCCTCTCCTGGCCGTCGCTGGCGCGCCTGGTGCGCGGCCAGATCCTCGCGGCCCGCGAACAGGAGTTCGTCACCGCCGCCAAGGCGATGGGCATCAAGGAGGTCAAGATCATCTTCCGCCACATCCTGCCCAACGTCATCACGGTGGTGTTGGTCAACCTCACCCTCAGCTTCGCGCTGTGCATGCTCTACGAGTCGTCGCTCTCCTACCTGGGCTTCGGGGTCAACGAACCCAACGCGACCTGGGGCAATATGCTCTACGGCTGCAACGACTCCACCGTCATGGCGCAGTACTGGTGGCGCTGGGTCTTCCCGGCCATCGCGCTGAGTCTCTGTACGGTGAGCATCAATATGGCGGGCGACGGCATGAGAGATGCCATCGACCCCAAGTCAAACGACAGATAGGAGACGGCTGTGTCAATGTTATTGGAACTGAACGATCTACATACCTACTTCACTACCAAACGGGGAATCGTCAAGGCCGTCAACGGCGTCTCGTATAGCGTCGAGGCGGGCAAGACACTGGGGGTCGTCGGCGAGAGCGGTTGCGGCAAGTCGGTCTCGGCCATGTCGATCCTCCGCCTGCTCGATGGCAACGGCTACATCGAGAGCGGCTCCATCACCTTCAAGGGGCAGGAGCTGACCACGCTCGAGGAGAAGCAGATGTACGCCATCCGCGGCAACGCCATCTCCGTCATCTTCCAGGAGCCGATGACGAGCCTCAACCCGGTCTTCACCATCGAGCGACAGATCAGCGAGGCGTTCATGGTCCACCAGGCGATGGACAAGAAGGAGGCGGCGCGAGAGTCGGTCAGGATGCTCGCCGACGTGAAGATCCCCAACCCGGAAGAGGTGGCCAAGCAGTACCCGCACCAGCTCTCCGGCGGTATGCGCCAGCGCGTCATGATTGCCATGGCGCTCGCCTGCAAGCCCGACCTCCTCATCGCCGATGAGCCGACCACCGCCTTGGACGTCACCATCCAGGCGCAGATCCTCAAGCTGATGAACGACCTGCAGAAGGAGAAGGGGACGGCGATCCTCTTCATCACCCACGATTTGGGGGTCATCAACCAGATGGCCGACGACGTGGCGGTGATGTACAGCGGCGAGGTGGTCGAGATGGCGCCCGTTGATGTGATCTTCTCCAACGGAGAGTACTCCCACCCGTACACCGAGGGGCTCATGCTCTCCATCCCCCGTCTTGATACGGCGGTGCAGACGAAGCTCGAGGTGATCCCCGGCACGGTACCGCACCCGCTCGATCTTCCCTCCGGTTGTTTCTTCGCGCCGCGTTGCAAGTACGCCACCGATCGCTGCCGAAGCGAACACCCCACGCTCGAAGAAGTGGGGGCAAACCACACCATCCGCTGTTTCTACCCAGACAAGAAGGCACGCCATGAACGATAAAGAAATCCTCTTCAAGATACGAAACCTCAAGCAACACTTCCCGCTCAAGACCAAGGGGCTCTTTGTGAGGGCCGTCGACGGCGTAGACCTCGAGATCTACGCCGGAGAGACGCTCGGCTTGGTTGGAGAGAGCGGCTGTGGCAAATCGACCTTTGGCCGGACGCTCCTCCAGCTCTACCGGCAGACGGACGGCAAGACCCTCTACTACGGGGTCTCGCTTGATGAGATGGCGCCGCGCTACGTGAAGGAGACGATCGTCAACCTCGCAAAGCACAAGGAGCAGCTCAAGGCGCTCGAGGAGGCGATGGAGAAGGCGCAGAAGGAGTGGGAGGAGGCGCAAGGCGATGAGACGGTGGAGCAGAAGCGCGTCTTCATCGCACAGAACGCAAGCCTCGAGGCGCAGAAGCGCTACCGCAACGCCTACCTCGACATCGTCCAGCTCATCGGCGGCTTCTTCATCGTCGACGACCTCTCCAGCTTCACCCCGCTCTTCTTGGACCTCTATCAGCACAGCCGTGCGCACCACGAGACGGACGAGGCGATCAAGGACCGGGCACTGGAGATCGCCGAGGTGGAGCGCGCCATCAGGGCGGCAGAGAAGAAGGGCAGGGGGACGACAGGAAAAGAGGCACAGCTGCAGAAGCTCAAGGGCGAACAAGAGAAGGACAGGGCGCATCTTGCCGAATCTGCCGCTCTCATCAAGGAGGCCAACGCACGCCTCGATGCCCTGCGCGCCGAGTGGGCGGACAACGCCGACTTCGCCCTCCACGAGAAGGAGCGGGACAACGGCGTCGACGTGAGCCGGCTCACCTTCGGCGAGATGCGCCTGTTGCGCCAGGAGATGCAGTTGATCTTCCAGGACCCGTACTCGTCGCTCAACCCCCGCATGACGGTGGGCCAGATCATCGGCGAGGGGCTGCTCGCCCACCGCTTCTTCAAGAAGGATGGGCCGGAGATGCAGGAGTACGTCATGAGCGTCATGGAGGAGTGCGGCCTTGCCCCTTACATGATCCACCGCTACCCCCACCAGTTCTCCGGTGGCCAGCGGCAGCGCATCGGCATCGCCCGCTCGCTGGCCCTCAATCCCCGCTTCATCGTCTGCGATGAGGCGGTCAGTGCGCTCGACGTCTCCATCCAAGCCCAGATCATCAACCTCTTGCGTGAGCTGAAGGAGAAGAGCAAGTTGACCTACCTCTTCATCAGCCACGACTTGGCGGTGGTCAAGTACATCAGCGACCGCATCGGCGTGATGTACCTCGGTACCATCGTCGAGCTCGCCCCGGCTGAGAAGATCTTCAGCCGGACACTGCACCCGTACACCGAGGCGCTCTTGGCCGCCATCCCGACCACCGACCGCAGAAGTGATGAGGAGACGATGCTGCTCGAGGGGGACATCCCCTCTCCCATCAAACCGCCGGCCGGGTGCAAATTCCACACCCGCTGCCGCTACAAGACGGAGATCTGCACCCACGTGGTGCCCGAGTGGCGTGAGCTTGAGCCAGATCACTTCGTCGCCTGCCACCACCCCTTGATCGGCGACGGGAAGTAGGCGCGATGTTCTTTGGCAAGAAGATCCGCCGCGTGCTCGATGTGGAGGGGGCAGAGAAGCGGAACACGGAAGAGGAGAAGGAGGCGCTGGAGAAGGGAGACCTGCTGGCCATGATCATCAGCGCCTTCCTCGTCTTCACGCCGGTCATCCTCATCCTCATCGCCATCGTCTGGGGCCTCTACTGGCTCTTCACGCACTGAAAAGAGGCCGCCTCGTGTCGACAGGGCCGCCCCGCTTCATCACCGTACACCCATGAGCGACGAGAGAGCAGCCAAGAGGCGTCCGATCCGCCGCATCCTCTTGATCATCCTGGGCTCCCTCTTCGCCCTCTTGGGGGCCATCGGGATCATCCTGCCGCTCCTGCCGACCACCCCCTTCGCCCTGCTCGCCTCGGCCTGCTACACCCTCTCAAGCCCGAAGTTGGCCCGCCGCCTCGAAGCGAGCAGGATCCTCGGCAGCTACCTGCGCCACTGGAGAACCGGCGAGGGGGTGCCCGTCAAGACGAAGATCCTCGCCATCCTCTGGCTCTGGCTCGGCCTCGCCATCTCCATGGCGGCCGCCCGCTCGACGGTGGTGTACATCATCCTCCCCGTCATCGGGACGCTGGTCACCATCCACATCGCCCTCATCCGGAAGAAGACGCGTCACACGCAAACCGAAGCGGAGCAGACCACGATGAGCGAGAGTGCGGGAGGGGCGGAATCGGGAAGTTGAGCACGCGGTATATTCCACCACTCCCGCAGGAGGGTGCAGCGCAGGGATCACTGCTTCAGATAGTAGCACTGGGCCTTCGATTCAAAACCGCGCAGCGTGATGATCTCGGTCTTGCCATCCTTGCTGCTCGACCATGAGAGCAACACCACCGTATCCGCCTTGTTCAAGGAGAGGGTGATGTTCCCATCCCCGCCTTGGAGGACGGTGCCGAGCACGGGCACTTTGTTCTTGACCTTCAAGCTCACCTTGAGCGTCCCATCAGCAGAGAGCTCCTCGTCGAAGACGAGGTCCGTGATGACCAGGTTGTACAGCTCCGGCAGCGTCGCCTCCCCTTCGGTGGTGTCGAGCGCCCAGCTGGTGGCGACCAAGCGAGTGAGGACAAAGCGCGCCTCCTCCTCATCGAGCGGGGTGAGCGGCGACTCATAAGAACAGCTGTAGCAGCTGAATGCTGAGACGAAGAGCATGACCAGGAAAAAGGTGCCAAGCATCACCGCTTGGCTCTTTCCGATCTTGGCGCCTTCCTTGTCTTTGGATTTCTCTTCCATGGTGGTTCCTCCCAACGGTATTTTTGTACAGCGTAAAAAGAGACGCAAAGCGGCGATAGATGTATAAGAAATGCTGATGTTTGTTGCACTACATGCTCTGCTGCAGAGCAGGAGGATGTATCGAGGATACCTCTCCCAAGGAGTTGTGGTGACCGAAGAGCCCTTCATTAACGTCAAGACCCTCTCGTTTGCCTCCCTCATGGCCGGCACTGTGCAGTACATATCGTGCCTGAGTATCAGTTGGATTATACGTGATAACAGCGTTGGAGAACGATAAAGCATGGTACAATGAACATCAGATAACAAGCCATATGTTGTATCTGTGGAGTGTGTATGGACAACCTATTTGTAATGGAGCCAAGCAATCAAACCTTTGCCCAACTAATGGGTAACGGGATACGCTATACAGTACCACGCTTCCAACGAGATTATTCATGGGATAGGGAACAATGGGAAGATCTCGTCAACGATATCCAAGACCTGTCTCAGGAGCGAAGCCATTATATGGGATATGTGGTATTACAACGTAAGGAGAAGGGTCAGTATGAGATCATCGATGGTCAGCAGAGATTCGTCACCCTGACGCTTTTGATCGTTTCCCTGATGGCTACATTGGCTTCTTTCATTGAACAGGGGGTGGATGTCCTACAAAATAGGGAGCGACTTACTGAGATTGAGAACCGATACATCGGTGCGAAGAACCTGGTCACATTGACCATTGAAAGTAAACTGACCCTGAACCGGAACAATCGTGCGTACTCCAAAGGGATCTGCAGCGATTTGCGCCCGGCAAAGCCGAGGGCGATCACCAGGACCAATGCTCTCCTACGGGATGCATTCGATTTTTTTGCCCGGCATACGCACTTTGAGAAGGGAGAAGAAATTGCGCTGTTTCTGGAAAACTTCACCTCTTCGTTGATATTCACGAGAATTGTCGTACAAGATAGTCTGAACGCCTACAAAGTCTTTGAGACCCTCAATGCACGGGCAGTAGTACTCTCCGTCCCAGATTTGATAAAAAATTCACTCTTTTCGGTGATTGCAGAAGAAGAGTCAGTCACCGATTTTGAGCTTGATGAGATGGATGAGCGGTGGACACGGGTGGTTGATCAATTAGGAGAACAGGATTTTACCACCTATGTCCGCTTCTTATACAACTCACAACACCCGTTCACCGCAAAGAAGAATCTTTTCAGGGCAATTCGTCTGCAGTACAACAAAGCGCAAGAAGCAGTGCAATACTTGAGGGATCTTGAGACGAACGCTGCACTCTACGCATCATTGTCGACGCCGTACGACCAATGGTGGAATTCCTTAGATGGCCGGTATTCAGCCATCAATCCATACCTTGAGGGATTATCCCTCTTTGCAGTGCAACAACCCTTGGTGGTGTTGCTCGCAGCCTATCCCTTATTTAGCAGTGATGAGTTTGTATTGCTGGCAAAATACCTCTATATCCTCTCCATTCGGTACAACGTCATCTGCAACAAATCCCCTCATGAGTTGGAGAGAACGTACAATACGATTGCGTTGGCCATTCGAGACGGGAAGCTGAAAAGAGCGAGCCATGTGAAGAACAGCGCAGAGTTCAAGCGCCTCTACCCTGATGACGATACGTTCAGACATGCCTTTGCCTTTCATCGAATGCCGAGTCGAGGCTCTGCACGGAACATTCGATTCTTGCTCGTTGAAATCGAACGATTCAATGGACGGGCAGTCGACTATGAGCAGATGGTGCTGGAGCACGTGTGCCCATATAATCCTGAAGAGTGGTGGGTTTCCTCATTCGGGGAAGGGATACGGGACATCACCGACCGGTTGGGCAACATGGTGCTGCTCGATCATGACACCCTGCAGCGGATGGACTTCCCCCACAAGAGGGAGGCGTACCGCGCAAGCGGAAAACGCCTGGCACAAGAGGTGGCTTCCTATGACCAGTGGACCCTTGCGTCGGTCAACAAATATCAGATGTGGTTGGCCCACGAGGCTGTCAAGACTTGGCGGATCGACTGGGCAAGAGAGTAGGGCGAGCCAACTGCATTGGGTATGCCTGTTTTGATCGGATGATTCCCATTTCCTTCAGCAAAAGAAACAGAAAATCCAATGATGAGGATCCCCTCACCTGGAATGTTGTTACGAACCAACATCAGTTAGTGTATGGTATAAAAGAAAATACCTGTTGTCCTCA
>ERZ795030.4064-NODE-4064-length-14768-cov-5.058656_pt1 | contig 14768 bp, 15 predicted proteins | sample MGYA00375122_ERZ795030 | MGnify/ENA primary metagenome ERZ795030 (study PRJEB30165, sample SAMN05720146) | activated sludge metagenome | isolation source: anaerobic digester from wastewater treatment plant | place: Japan | collected 2015-04-20 ...
GCTGTAAATACCTTCCCAAATTCTGGGCAACAGGTCCAGCGGCAACAAGTCCATGGCATTGAGCAGAAAAATCCAGACAAACACCGTCAGCGCCAGCGGTGCAACCAATTTGCGACTGGTGGCATTGTGAACAATCGATTTGGCTTGGCCGTCAACCATTTCCATGAGTATTTCAACGGCCGCCTGGAAGCGTCCTGGCACTCCCGCTGTGGCGCTACTGGCCGCCTTCCAGAGAAAAAAACTGCCAACAACGCCCAGAAGAATGGAGAAAAACAGGGAATCGATGTTGAAGACAGAAAAATCAACGATTTCGGTCTGGGTTTTATTCTGCCAATGGGTCAGGTGATGAACGATGTAGTCACTGGCTGACGGTGCGTTTGCTTCTGCGGACATGGTTAACTCTTACTCATCAGTTTCAATTTTGGACGCATCAACAGCGCCACCCAATATACCTTCAGGGTTACCACCAAACCGATCAACATGACCAACCAGTCCAGCCCAGCAACCAACTTTGGTGCCGCAAAAAGCATCGCGACCGAGACCGCAATTTTTGCGGCTTCCCATACAAAAAAACCAAACCCGGCAGTCATTGCGTTGATCGACGAGAACTGACTCATCAAGCCCCGGGCAAACAGCATTGCCGGAATGACCACCACCAATGCCCCATAAGCTGCAGACCACACCACTGCCAAGTTCATGGTGAAAAGCCAGGCCAACAACGACACCAGAAACCCTACCACCACCTGTAACCGTATCACTCGCCAAGGCGAAATGGGTGGCTGGATTTCCCGCAACGCTTGAGCCTCTTCCCGGCTTAACCGCCTGAACTCCAATGCTTCAGAATCTTCAGCATCAAAGTCATTTTGTGGCGTAATTATCGGCATCTCAAATTACACGCAGGTTACACGCTTTGGCTGTCTTCGGGGCCTTAATTATAGGTCGAAAGATGCTGTAAACAGGCTGCCGGGCGGCTCCTGTTCTGATTGCGCCTCAGTTAGGGCGCGTCATTGATAGCAGCCAGTCGAGGAAGATTCTGCTCACCGTGTTGTCCAGGCCTTCAGGTTGCACCAGATAGTAGGCCCTGCGTTCTGGCAAGGCTTGGTCGCAAGCAACCACCAGTTCACCACCCGCGAGTTCGGCGCCAACCAGCAATTTGGGCACCAGTGCCACACCCATGCCGCAACTTGCAGCGGCTGCCGTCATCGAAAACAGTTCAAAACGCGGGCCCACCAACGCCTGCGGTGCGACCACGCCCTGCGCCTCGAACCACTGCCGCCAAGCCATTGTGCGGGTGCTTTGCTGCAGCAACGGCAGCGTCGCAATGACTTGAGGTGACAGACTGGTGTGGGCGCCAAGCCACTTCGGGTGACACACCGGCACCACATCTTCATCCAGCAGTTTGGTAGTCTGGGTGCCGGCCCAGTTGACCAGTTGCGCGGGGGTGCCAGCAAACAGCGCGGCATCAAAGGGGGTATCGGCAAACATGAAGGGGCGAGTACGCGTTTCAATGTGAACGGTGATGTCAGGGTGTTGCTCTTTCAGCAGTGGCAGGCGTGGAATCAGCCAACGGGTGGCGAAGGTCGGGACTGCCGCCAGCTTCAGTATCTGCGCCCGGCCCTGGCTGCTCATGACATCGAGTGTGTCCTGCTCCAGCGCAGCCAGGCGAGGCGCGACCTGACGTGCATAGTCTGCCCCGCTTTCGGTCAGTGTGACACCGTGGCGAGTCCGGCGAAACAGCGCCACGCCAACGAACGCTTCCAGCGTGCTGATCTGGCGCGAAACCGCACCCTGGGTCAGTGCAAGTTCCTGGGCCGCGCGGGTATAGCTTTGGTGGCGTGCCGCAGCTTCAAAACACGCCAGCGCTTGGAGGGACGGGATTTTTCTGCGCATGATGCATGCAATGTACCCATGTTCTGCGCACCGCAAAAAGCAGATCGCTTCAACAATTAGAGCTAACAGCGCCTTGATGACAAGCGCCAAGTCCAAAAATGATGCGCGCATTGACCCAAGGCTGGCGCTGATGGCACATGTCTTCTGGTCATCTATTGGGTAGCTTGGTTGCTGATGTTTGCCTTTGCCGAGATCCCAATTACGGATCGGTCGATGGGGCATCGGCTTCGCGCCGACCGTTGCGGCGCCTTGTTCGCGTCCTTATTGACCGATGGGTGGGCGGCTGTCGGCCTGCAAGTTCGGCACAAGCTGGCCACGCTGGGGTCGATTCTTGCCAACGATCCCATAGGTCCGACGGGCGCCATGGACGCGAACTTTGACATTGAATGCTTGGAGTGTGAATGTTGCACATTTCATTTTTTGGCAAAGCAAGCTACGCTATATTAACAATAGCTTTACAGGCATTGATATAGGGCGATAGAGCCGATTCTTGTCAGGGCTTCTTAACAACTATAGTCTTGGGTTCATTCCTTGGATATTCCTTAGGCGCATGCCTTGATGCAAAAAAGTCGTTTGTGCAGCGTGGCCTGCGGCGCTAACATGCAGTCATCTCAGCACTGACCGAAAGACCCCCATGGCGCACGCAGCATTCAACTGGCAAGACCCCTTTTTACTTGAGCAGCAACTCACCGACGACGAGCGCATGATCAGGGACGCAACCAGCGCCTACTGCCAGGACAAGCTGCTGGTGCGTGTGGTGGAAGCCTTTCGCAAAGAGCAAACCGATGTCAGCATCTTTCGGGAGATGGGCGAACTCGGGCTGCTGGGTCCGACGATTCCGGAAAGTTACGGTGGCCCTGGCCTGAATTACGTCGCGTACGGCCTGATTGCCCGCGAGGTCGAGCGGGTGGACAGCGGGTATCGCTCCATGATGAGCGTGCAAAGCTCGCTGGTGATGCTGCCGATTTTTGAGTTTGGCAACGAAGCCGCGAAACAGAAATACCTGCCCAGGCTGGCCACTGGTGAGTGGATTGGCTGCTTTGGGCTGACCGAGCCCGACCACGGCTCCGACCCCGGCAGCATGCTCAGCCGTGCCGTCAAGGTGGCCGGTGGTTACAGGCTCAGCGGCAACAAGATGTGGATTTCCAACAGCCCGATTGCGGATGTGTTTGTGGTCTGGGCCAAGGAGGTGTCCGAATCCGGCGCGGTTGGCCCGATTCGTGGTTTTGTGCTGGAAAAAGGTGCGGCCGGATTGAGCGCCCCGGCCATTCACGGCAAGGTCGGTCTGCGCGCCAGCATCACCGGTGAAATCGTCATGGATGGGGTGTTTTGCCCGGAGGAAAACGCTTTTCCCGAAGTGCGCGGCCTCAAAGGCCCGTTCACCTGCCTCAACAGCGCCCGCTACGGCATCGCCTGGGGTGCGTTGGGTGCCGCAGAAGACTGCTGGTTGCGCGCACGCCAGTACGTGTTGGAGCGCCAGCAATTTGGCCGCCCGCTGGCGGCCAACCAGTTGATCCAGAAGAAACTGGCTGACATGCAGACCGAAATTTCGCTGGGCTTGCAAGGCTGTTTGCGCCTGGGACGCATGAAAGACGAAGGCATCGCCTCGGTCGAAATCACGTCCATCCTGAAGCGCAACTCCTGCGGCAAGGCGCTTGACATTGCCCGCCTGGCGCGCGACATGATGGGTGGCAACGGTATCAGCGATGAATTCGGCGTCGCCCGGCATCTGGTGAATCTGGAAGTGGTGAACACTTATGAAGGCACGCACGACATCCACGCCCTGATTCTGGGGCGGGCACAGACCGGAATTGCCGCGTTTGGAAACTAGACACCCATGCTCGGTGCTGCGTCGGCTGGCATGCATTGACAGGCGTTGGCCATGAGTCAGGAAGTATTTGAAGGACAGTGCCAGTGCGCATCGATTCGTTACCGTGTTACCGGGGCATCGCTAACGATGTTTGCATGCCATTGCACCGAATGCCAGCGACAGTCGGGTAGTGCGTTTGGGATGGCTTTGTGGATCAAGCAGCCAGTAGTCGAGATCAGTGGCGGCCCCATCAAGGAGTGGATTCGCCAAATGCCCTCGGGAAAACAGATGTCGTGTCAGTTTTGCCCTGACTGCGGCACACGCCTCTTTCACAAGGTGATGGGGCAAGACCAAATTCTCAGTATCAAGCCCGGAACCCTGAACAATCCGCGGGACATTGCACCAGTTGGACACATATGGCTCGGTAGCAAGCAAAAGTGGCTTGCCGCCGACCACGGTCTGCTTCACTATGTGGGTAACCCCGAGGCATTTGACGCACTCATGGACGCATGGGCGCAGCAATGTTAAAAAAGGTCAGATTCCAGTTATTTTTGTTTGCGGAGTTTTTGGGTGCGCCCAGGAATTCAACCTACCGTCACCGGAGTTACCTGTGCAGCGCCTTCGTTTCACCTTGACTGATGCCGGTTGGTATTTGGCTTTTCAGCGGCGCACACCAACGCTGATCGGGTTATGGGAGTTTTGGCCGGTGGCCGACTTCGCCAAGCGCAGCGCGTTGAGGCCACTGGCCACAAGCCCCACGGCCAGCCAACCCAACGAGACCGACACCGACTGACCCCCTGAATTCGACCCGTCAAAAATTAACCACACCACCATGACAATCCAGCCAGCCGCCCTCTCCCACCTCAAAGTTCTCGACCTGTCCCGCGTGTTGGCTGGCCCCTGGTGCACCCAGATGCTGGCTGATCTGGGGGCCGACGTGATCAAGGTTGAACGCCCCGGTGCCGGTGACGACACCCGCCACTGGGGGCCGCCCTTCTTGAAAGATGCCGCCGGTGCGGATACCACCGAGGCCACCTATTTCACCGCCTGCAACCGCAACAAGCGCGCCATTACCCTGGACATGGCCCAGCCAGAGGGTCAGGCGCTGATCCTCAGAATGGCAGCGCAAAGTGACATTCTGGTGGAGAACTTCAAAGTCGGTGGACTGCGCCAGTATGGGCTGGACTACCAGAGCCTGAAGGCGGAAAACCCTCGCCTGATCTATTGCTCGGTCACCGGCTTTGGTCAAACTGGCCCGTATGCCGGACGCGCCGGTTATGACCTGATGATCCAGGCGATGAGCGGGCTGATGAGTATCACCGGCCAGGCTGACACAGAGCCCGGCGGTGGCCCAATGCGCATCGGCGTGGCGCTGATCGACATCCTGACCGGCATTTACGCCACCAGCGCGATACTGGCGGCCCTTGAAGTGCGCCACCAGACGGGCGAGGGCCAACACATCGACATGGCGCTGCTTGATGTCGGCATGGCGGTGCTGGCCAATCAGGCCGCAGGCTTCCTGAACACCGGGCAGGTGCCACAACGCCAGGGCAACACCCACCCCAGCCTGGCTCCTTACCAGACCTTTGCCACGGCCGACGGATCAATGCTGCTGGCGATTGGCAACGATGGCCAGTTTGCCCGCTTTTGTGAGGCCGCAGGCCACCCAGAATGGGCGCAGGACGCGCGGTTTCGCAGCAACAGCTTGCGGGTGAACAACCGCGAAGCGCTGATCCCGCTGCTGCAGGCCATCACCGGCACCCGCAGCACCGCCGGGTGGATAGACCTGCTCGAGGGCAAGGCCGTGCCTTGCGGCCCGATCAATAACCTGGCGCAGGCTTTTGCCGATGACCAGGTCATAGCCCGTGGCTTGATAATAAAACAGCCTGTAGAGCATACAGATAAAGCGCTGCCAGCTACTGACTCAATAGCATCAAGCAGAACGGTGCAGACCGTTGCCAGCCCGCTTCGCCTGACCAAAACACCGCCGGTTGTGTGTCGGCCACCGCCAGCCCTGGGCCAACATACCGAAGAAGTTCTGGCTGAACTGGGACTTGATGCAACAGCCATTGCAGCCTTGCGCGGCCGTGGGGTCATTTAGCCTGGTTCCATGTCGCTTTGCCATGCATTGAAATGGTTTGAACTTTGTCATCAATTCAATTGAATATGTTTGCACTGACTGATCTCTAGACTTGCGGCTCTTGCTTCAGGGTAATCCCTGATCAACCCCTTTTTGGAGAACCGTCGTGACCTCATCCCTGTCAGATTCATCAGCGCACATGCCGCGCTACGGCGCCGTGGCCATCAGCTTGCACTGGCTGCTGGCACTCGCCATCTTGGCCCTGTTTGGGCTGGGTGTCTACATGCAGGACCTGCCGTTTTCACCCTGGCGGCTCAAGCTCTATAACTGGCACAAATGGGCCGGCATCAGCTTCTTGCTGTTGTCGCTGTTGCGTCTGGTCTGGCGCATCACGCACCAGCCACCAGCACTGCCCGCCGCCATCACCCAGGCCATGCCGGCCTGGCAAAGCCTGGTCCATCACGCCACCCATCACCTGCTGTACGCGCTGTTTTTCATCGTGCCGCTATTGGGCTGGGCGTACAGCTCGGCGGCAGGTTTTCCGATTGTCTGGTTTGGCCAGATTGCGCTGCCTGACTTTTTGCCCGCCGACAAGGCCTTGGCCGACCTGATCAAGCCACTGCATCAACTGTCTGCCTTCGCCTTGATGGGCTTGGCGGCTCTGCATGTGGCAGCAGCACTCAAACACCAATGGATTGACCGGGACGGCCTGCTGCTGCGCATGCTGCCTGGCCGCAGCTAACCGATCAAACACGACAGAAACGATACGCATGATGAAAAACATTCCACTTCTTTCGATCCTGACAACGGCCTTGCTGGCTGGTGCCAGCGTACCCGCCGCCGCCCAGCAAAAGCTGCTGCCCGCGCAAAGCGAACTGGTCTTTGTTGCCAAGCAAATGGGGGTGCCGATCACCGGCCACTTCAAGAAGTTTGATGCCCAGGTCAGTTTTGATGCCGCCAAACTGGCCACCAGCAAGGTGACTTTTGCCGTGGACATGGGCAGCGGCACGCTGGGCGCACCCGAGATGGACAGCGAGTTACCCAAAGCCCCGTGGTTCAACGCGCCCAAGTTCCCGCAAGCCACCTTTGCTTCGTCGGCCTTCAAGGTGCTTGGCGCTGGCAAATACGAAGTAGCCGGTCAGCTCAACATCAAGGGCCAGACCGTTCAGGTGCTGGTGCCGCTGGTGATGACGCAAAACGGAGCCGTCACGGTGGCCACCGGTGTGCTGCCGATCAAGCGACTGGCCTTCAAGATTGGTGACGGCGAATGGGCCGACACCTCGATGGTGGCCGACGACGTGCAGGTCAAGTTCAAGTTTTCCCTGACCGGGGTGGGCAAGCTCTAACGCCCCCGGATCTTTCTCAACCGTGTTTCTTTCAATCAAACCTTTCCAGGAGTTTTTCATGCGTTCAACCTTGTTACCTCTCGCTGCCGCCGTCGCCTTGCTGGCGGGCACTGTGTCTGCACAGGCCGCCAGCTACGCCATTGACCCGGCGCACACCTATGTGAGCTTTGAGATCAGCCACTTTGGCACCAGCACCAACCGTGGTCGCTTTGACAAGAAAGAGGGCAGCATTGAGTTTGATCGGGCCGGCAAATCAGGCAAGGTTGACATCGTCGTGGACACCACCTCAATCAACACCGGCTTTGCTGCGTTCAACAAGCATCTGCAAAGCGCAGACCTGTTCAATGCCGAAAAATTTCCAACCATGAAATTTGTCGCTGACAAGTTCACTTTCAATGGCGACAAGGTGACAGAGGTTGCAGGCACCCTGACGCTGCTGGGCAAAACCGGCCCTTTGAACCTCAAAGCCACCAACTTCAACTGCTACGACAGCCCGATGCTCAAGCGCGAAGTCTGCGGCGGCGACTTTGAAGCGATGTTGGACCGTACCCAGTTTGGCATGAACTACGGCATTGACTGGGGATTCCCGAAAATCGTGCGCCTGGTGGTGCAGGTGGAAGCGGTCAAACAATAAGCCGGTTCAAGCCGCGCCGATGCGGTTCTTCAGGCCGGTGCGTTGGTGGCGTCCGGCAGCGCGCACACCGCATGCGCAAAGGCCTCCACCTGCGCCCAGTCGGTGAACTCCACCACTGTCTTGGGGTCGGTTGGCCCATGCGTGATCAGCATGATCAGGCGGATCATCTGGCGGTCAAACCAGCGGTAACCGGGGTAATTGAGCTTGCCAGCAAACACCCCCAGCAACTGCGGCTGCCAACTGATCTGCTGAAGGAACTTCAGCAGGTACGGGTTGTTGTCGGGACGGTTTTTGTCGGGCTTGCGTGCCACGATGTTGACGCTGAAAAACGCGCTGGGCCGACTCTGCAGAAGCGCCTGGTGTCTGGCAATGAACTGCGCCACCTGCGGCTGATGGTGGCCATAGCGGATGCTGGCCCCGATGACGATGCGCTCGAACTGGTTCAGGTTAAGTGCATCGGCCTGCTCGATTGGCACCAGGGTCACCCGCTGGCCCAGCGCCGTCATGACAAACTGCAGCCGCTCACAAATATGCCGGGTGTGGCCGTCGGTGGTGGAGTAGGCAAGCAGAAGGTGATGTGCCATGGCGCAGCCTGGTCAATTGATGTTGGGGCTGAGCTGCGCCAGCGCTGATTTTTGCCCAGGCCGATCAGTCATCCGCCAGGTTATCGGGCTTGAAGGCAGCAGCCAGCTTGTTTTGCATCTCGGCACCAACCTGTGCGTAATGCGAAAACGCCAGGCTGTAAGAGCCCTGACCGCCGGTGAGTGACTTCAGGCGGCTCTGGTAGTCGCCAAGCTCAGCCAGCGGCATTTGCCCGCTGATGGCAACGGTTGCTGCCGGGCGTGGCTGGGTGCCGGTGATGTGGCCACGTTTGGATGCCAGGTCGCCGGTCAGGTCGCCAATGGCAGCCTCGGGTGCCACCACTTCGATGTTGACCATTGGCTCCAGCACGATCGGGGTGGCGGCCCGTACCGCTTGCAGCGTGGCCTTGCGGGCTGCGGCCACAAAGGCGACTTCCTTGCCGTCAACCGCATGGGTCTTGCCGTCATGCACGATGACGCGCAAGTCGTGCAATGGAAACCCGCCAACCGCACCCTCTGCCAAGGCCTGTTGCACGCCCTTTTCAACCGCCGCCATGAAGACACCGGGAATCGCGCCGCCCTTGACGATGTCAACAAATTCAAAACCGGCACCACGCGCCAGCGGTTCAACCCGCAGCATGACCTCGCCAAACTGGCCAGCTCCGCCGCTTTGCTTTTTGTGGCGGCAATGGCCCTCGGCCTTGCCGATGATGGTTTCGCGATAGGCGATTTGCGGCACGCTGGTGTCTAGTTCCAGCTTGTACTGTTGCTGCATGCGCAGCATCTTGGCACGCAGGTGCATGTCGCCCAGGCCGCGAATCACCGTCTCGTTGGTACCCGGATGGCGCTCGACGGTAAAGCAGGGGTCTTCGAGTTCGAGCTTGTGCAAAATTTCGAACAGCCGCTGCTCGTCGCCCTTGCGTTTGGTCTGCACTGCCAATCCCTGCATCGGCTGGGGGAACGCCAGCGGCTTGAGGTGGATGTTGTCCTCGTCGTGCGAGTCATGCAGCACGCAGTCGAAATCGATTTCGTCCACCTTGGCCACGGCACCAATGTCGCCGGGCACCAGCAGCGGCACTTCAACATATTCCTTGCCTTGCAGGCGGTACAGGTGAGCCACCTTGAACGGGCGCTTGGAGGACCCGGCAAACAACTGGGCCTCTTTGCGAATGGTGCCCTGGTGCACCCGGAACACGCCGACCTTGCCAATGAACGGGTCCACGATCACCTTGAAAACATGCGCCAGCACATGCAGCGCGTCATCTGGCTGGGCGGCAAAAGGCTCAGGGTCTTGGCCAAGCTCGCCCTTGTAAAACGGTTGCGGGTTGCCCTCTGCCGGATTGGGTGCCAGCTTGACCAGCGCATCGAGCAGTTGCGGCACGCCAGCGCCAGTCTTGGCTGACACAAACAAAATCGGAATCAAATGCCCGGCACGCAGTGCCTTGACAAACGGCGCGTGCAGTTCTTGCGGGCTGGGGTCGGTGCCGTCTTCCAGGTAACGCGCCATCAGGTCGTCGTCTTCTTCAATCAACTGGTCGATCAGCGCGCGGTGTGCCGCAGCAACCGAGGCAAAGTCACTTTCGCCGTCGGCATGGCCCAGAAGTTCGACCACTTCTTCGGCATGGTGCGCAGGCAGGTCCAGCAACAGGCATTGTTTGCCAAAACGGTCGCGGATGTCGTCCACCAGGCGGCCCAGGTCGATGTTGTCGGCATCAATCTTGTTGATCACAATCATGCGGCACAGGCCGCGTTCGCTGGCCAGTGCGAACATGCGCTCAGCGGTGAGTTCAATGCCGGTTTGGGCGCTGATGACGATCAGGGCCGTATCGACTGCCGCCAGCGCGCCGATTGCCTGACCGGCGAAATCGGGGTAACCAGGGGTGTCAATCAGGTGAATCAGGGTGTCTGCCGTGCTCAGGCTGACCAGCGACGACTGCAATGAGAAACCAAGTTGCTTTTCAACCGGGTCAAAGTCGCACACGGTGTTGCCTTTTTCGACCGAGCCACGGCTGGCAATGGCGCCAGTGGCGGCCAGCAGGCTTTCGACCAAGGTTGTTTTACCCACGGCACCATGACCGACCAGGGCCACAGTGCGGATTTTTTCGGACATGTTCAGGCTCATAAAGGTCTCATTTTTGTGTTGATGTAGAGCCAAGTTTACGCCGTTGCCGACGCTTTTTTTCAGCCACACCTTGCCGCTCGGCAGTGCTTTGTGTGCACCTTCAGATGGGCATCAACCCCGGCTTGTCGCCTTGCGGTTAACCAGCACAATGCCTGCAGCCACCAGACCCAGGCTAGCCAGCAAAGCAGGGGTGACTGGCTCGCTCAGCCAAAGTGCACCAAACAGCAGCGCAAACACCGGTGTCAGGAACGCAAACACCGAAATCTTGGTGGCCGGGTAGCGACCCAGCATCCACATCCAGGCCAGGTAGCTGGCAAACGCGCCCACCACGGTTTGCAGCAACAGCGAGGTGATGGCAAAGCCGCTGAACTGCCAGTGCCACGGCTCGCCCAGCAGCAGCGACACCAGCGGCAGGGTGACAGCGCTCACGCCAATCTGAAAAAACAGCAGCTTTTCCGGCGAAACAATGGCCAGCCGGGTGGTGCGGATGGTCACCGTGGTCAGGGCCCAGGCCAGCCCCGCGCCCAGCGCCAGTAAGTCGCCCAGCCACTGCAGCGGGTTACCCGCCTGATCCATGCCGTCGCGCAGTGCAAACAGCACCGCCACAAAGGCCAGCGCCAGGCCCAGCCACTGCAGCTTGCGCAGCCGCTCGGACTTGACCGACAGCGGCAGTAACACCGCCACCCAGAATGGCGCGGTGTACAGGAAGACAGTCAGGCGCGAGGCGGCAGAAAACTGCATGCCGATGTAGATGCAGGAAAATTCCAACGCAAACAAGGCCCCGGCCAGCAATCCTGCCTTGAGCGAGCCGTCACGCCGAAACAGCGCGACACCGCGCCAGCGGCACCACAGGCCCAGCACAAGGGTTGCCAATACAAAGCGGATGGCGGCCTGAAAAACTGGCGGTATGTCAACAATGGTGGCCTTCACCAGCACTTGCTGAAAGCCCCAGAATGCGCTGCAGGCGATCAGCAGTCCGACGGCCAGGCCATCGAGATGGTCTTTTCGCAGCACGACATGGCTCATTGGCACAGGGCTTTTAGGTGGCGGGCGCAGCCACAGGGGCGCATTGTTTGCGGCACCAAACAAGGGGCGCTCTTCACAGCGGATGCTCGGTGTAAAACCTGCCGCCATGAAAGAGCAGCGGTGATGCCCCGGCGCGGTGGCTGCAATGCTCAACCTCACCAACAAAAATCACATGATCGCCCTCGACATAGCGACTGCGGTTGAAGCATTCAAAACTGGCAACGCTACCGTCAAGCAGCGGTGCGCCGCTGCTGCCCTGGGTAAACGCCACATCGGCAAAACGATCAACACACCTGGTGGCAAAGCGCTGCGCCAGCGCCTGCTGGTCGGCTGCCAGGATGTTGATGGCATAGTGCGAGCCAGCACTGAACGCATCCAACGCGCTGGCCGCCTGCGACAGGCTCCACAGCACCAACGGCGGCTTGAGAGAGACTGAGTTAAACGAATTGGCGGTCAGGCCAACCAACTGGCCATCAGGCGAACGCGCGGTGACGATGGTCACACCGGTGGCAAACATCCCCAGGGCGGTGCGGAATTCGGTGCCGGAGAAACGGGGGACTTGGGCGCGCTTGCGTGCTGGGGACGGTGACATTGGCAGGAATTTACCCGAAATTTCTGCCAATCTGGCTGACCCGCCGCAAAGTAGCCCCGCCAACGATGGTGCTTCAAGCCATCAGATGCGTCGGAATAGCTCAATCTTGCTGCAGTTAGCTATTTAATCAGTAGCTGCCAGCGCTTATTTGACGGGGGCTATAGGCACATTTCATTCAAATTGTCAGGCACAGATTGCGATCCTGACCCCTGCCGCTGCCGCCGTCGGCAACGCTGCGCACCGAGCGCGCAGCAAAAAGCGGCCAGCCCCAAAATCAGAGCTGTCGTGCGTCAAAACCGCTTCAGGCATCCAACACCCGGTTTGACTGTCGAGATGCGCAGATGGGTGACTGGGCGCAAATCGGGCCAGACCGGGACCTAGCAGCGCAACCGGCAGCCGACCTTGAGGCCGACAGACAAGTCAGTTGGTGATAGGTCGAGACGGCGACTTTGATGCGCTGGCGGTCCATCAGATGCGCCTTTTCAGGCTATTTCACTTGTTCGAGCGGAAAATCAGCGCCCTTCCATGCGAACAGGCCGCCAGGAAAACGATACACGTGGGTATAGCCAAGTTTGCGCGCCCAGACTGCGCCGTTATCACTGCGTGTGCATTTGACGAAACCACAATAGATCACCACCGCTTTGTCTTTGTCCGGGCCAAGCAAGGCAGCAAAATCAGCCTCGGTTTTTCCATCGGTTTCCTTCGTATCCCAGGTACTCATCCGGGGTATCGGAAAAAGAAACTGTTTCGCCCCCGCAATGTGTTCCTTCTTGTAGCTGGCCTCGTAGGGCATGGTATCGACCAGCACCATGGGCTTGCCCTCGTCAATCATTTTTTTCAGTTCGGCCGCAGTCAGCAGTTCATAGCCGCCGGCCTGGGTATCGCGGGTCAGCTTGACGGCTTCAATTTCCTTGGTCGTTTCGAAGAAGAACTCAGCCTGCAACAGCGCCGCGTGCAACTGGCCCGCACCACCCTGGCGCGCAACGAACAACTGGCCGCAGCAGGCTTTGTGGCACCGGCCCAAGTGCAAACCAAGCAAGAAGAACTGATTGATGCCGACGGCAGATTACAAAGTCTGGAGCGCGCCCGCTTGGCCCTGCAGCATGACCTGCAAGCATTGCAGGGCGAACGCAGTGCGCTGAGCGCCCAACTCCAGACCGACCTGAGCCAGATCGAACGCAGCCGCTCCAGCCTGGAGCAGGAAATGAGTGAAAACGCCGCGCGCCAAAGCACCGTGGTCACCGCCCCGTTTGACGGCACCGTGACCGCGCTGAACCTCAAGCTGGGCCAGTCTGTGCAAAGTGGCCAAACCCTGGTCACGTTGGTGCCTGTGTCCGGCGGCACACCGGGGTCAGGGCCACAGCAGCTTGCCGTGCAAGCCCCCTTGCAGGCGCAACTGTTTGCCCCCAGCCGCACCGCTGGGTTTGTGCGCCCCGGCCAAACCGTCTATTTGCGTTACGACGCTTACCCCTACCAAAAATTTGGCCTGCACACCGGCCACATCACCAGTGTGTCAGCCACGCCCTTTGCACCCAGTGAGTTGCCTGCCAACCTGGCCCAACAGTTGGTCGCCCAGTCGGGCAGCAATGAGGCGCTGTACCGCATCAACGTGCAACTCGACGAGCAAAGCATCCAGGCCTATGGCGAGCCCGTGGCCTTGAAAGCCGGGCTGACGCTGGAGGCTGATGTGTTGCAGAAGCGAAGGAAAGTATGGGAGTGGGTGCTGGAGCCGGTGCTGGCGGCACGGCAACAAATGAAGGTTCTGGGTGCAGTGTCTAAGGCAGTTTCCGCAGGGATCTGACTTGGGGCCGATACCCGAAGCTGAAAGTCCGACAGCGTTTTTCGGATGGTTTAATGGAGTGAATGATGAGAGAGCTTAATGTTTGCGAAGTGGGTGCGGTGGCTGGTGGGAGGAATGTTGAACTTTGGGGAGCAATAGCTCGCGAAATCGGTATCGGCCTCGCTATCGAGGGCATTGCTAACGCCATTTCATATGGCTGGAACTGGTGGAATACCCCGACACCAACATACGGCAACGGAAACGGTGCCACCGGGCCTGGTTACAGCGGGGCGGGTATAGGCGGCAACGTGTCACCCGGTAGCAGTGGTTCAAGTCACTTTGGATAAAGCGCGAGTTCAAATTCAACGTGCGGCTTTATGAACAACGGCTTGGGTGGGCGAGATGTGGGAGCATCCAAACCACTCGACCTCCAAGTCAAGTTTGCGTCGATGGCAATCGATGCCGTCGTGTCAATCAAGTTGGTAAGTCAATGCGTTGATTGAATTCACTGGATTCGAAGCCCAATTGAACGACTCACGCATCCATGTTGTGGGTTGTTTTCATTGATCATTATTTTTCAAATGCAAAAATTATTTAATATATTCCATCCGCAAGATTTAAATTGGAAATCGCTTTCTGTTTTTTGTCTGCAAACTTCTTTGATGACTTCACTGGGGGCGATGGGTATTGTTTTATTGGTTCGAAGTTTTGCATTGATATTAGGGGTAAATGATGTCCACGCAATTCCAGTGGAAAGTAGGATTGGCTATAAATATTTTATTTTTATGGTATTCTTTTCGCCCATTATTGAGACATTCATTTTGGGCTTGCTAATAAAATTAGCAACAATATTAGTAACCATCCCCCGGCAAAGCCGGGGGCTTTAAGAATTGTGAGCCGCTAAAAG
>ERZ795030.4069-NODE-4069-length-14741-cov-4.654433_pt1 | contig 14741 bp, 12 predicted proteins | sample MGYA00375122_ERZ795030 | MGnify/ENA primary metagenome ERZ795030 (study PRJEB30165, sample SAMN05720146) | activated sludge metagenome | isolation source: anaerobic digester from wastewater treatment plant | place: Japan | collected 2015-04-20 ...
GCAAGACGCGCCGTTTAGCTGGCTGAACAAGCGTCTTGCAACGACACTGTGCGCCCAAATCCGCCGGTGCAAATAGGGGAAGTTATTCCTGACCGCATCCTAAGCGCCAGCGCCGACGCTGAAAAGCGGCCTATTTCGGCAAAATCCGTTTGTCCAGAATTCGCCAAAATGATCTGATCGATGTGCGACGATGGCGCTGGATCAATCGACGCTTTTTCAGCATGGCGGGCAAGCCAAAAAGTGCATCGCGCTTGGAACGCAGGATCAACGCTGGCCGTCGGCCGTGGTGCACCAAGGTAACCAGATTGATGGCCAGATGCAGGGGCAAAAATACCCAGAACAAGATGCCTGGCATGTTCTTGAAATAGGTCCACACCAGGTTGCGGTGTCCGTGATAGACCGCAAAATCGCCATGGCGCCCACCAGTGGTTGATGAGCCCAGATGGTGCACCACTGCGGTGGTGATCAAGCAACACCCGTAACCAGCCAACTGCAGCCTGAAACCCAGGTCAACGTCTTCGAAATAGCAGAAAAAATCTTCATCAAAACCGCCAACTTCAACAAAGGCGCTGCGTCGATACAGGCCAGCAGCGGCACACGGCGAGAAGACATCGGCGACTGCCGGGCTGTTTGGTGGCACCTTGAAGCTGTGGCCCTCGCGCCATGCACGCCCGCTCATGTGGTAGGTGTCACCATCACCATCCAGACGCGACGGATCACCCGCGCTAAGCTGTCGGCTGGCAAAAACGGCGCAGTCAGGATGCGCGACAGTGGCGGCCAGCAACTGGGCCAGCCAATCAGGCTCTGGAAAAGCATCCGGGTTGAGCAGGGCAATCCAGTCAGTCTGTTCCGTGTGCTGCAGTACCGCCAGATTATTGGCAGCGGCAAAACCGGTGTTGTGACTGTTGAACACCAGCTTGGCCCATGGGTAGTCTGCCAGCAAGTGCTCCGGCATCGGTACGGTGCTGGCGTTATCAATGATGGTGACACTGAAGTCCTGGCAGGTCTGCTTGGCAAGCGCTCGCAGGCAGCGAGCCAACAGTTCCCACGAGTTCCAATTGACAATGATGATGGCGACTGTTTTCATTCAGGCGGTCATCCAGAAGTCCAGCAGTTCATCCACATAAGCGACGGTTGATTTCGGCCGATCAACCCTGGCAAGCAGCCGCTCCGACAGACCCTGCTCATTGCACAGGCGAACAAGCCGCGCGGCGAGAGCCTCGGAATGCCCGGCTTCAAACAACAAGCCATTGACCTCGTCTTGCACAACCTCGGAAATACCCGGAAAGTTTGAAGCCAGCACCAGACAACCGGCGGCCTGGGCTGAATAGACCACCAGCGGGGTGTTTTCGTACCAGAGTGAAGGGACCACCAGAACATCCAGCTCAGCCATGACCTGCGAGATCTTTGAATTCAAAAAAACCCCACAAAATTCGATGAATGGATGATTGCCAGCCCGCTGTTGCAAATCACTGACATAGCCTGGAAACGCCTGGGTGTTGCCATATATTTTCAAGGTTGCCCGGCCAGTCGGCAAGGTCTTGAAACTCTCGATTAAAACATGGCAGCCCTTGTAGTGCGCCAGGGTACCAATGAAGCCAACCCGCAGAGCTTGCCCGGACGACCGCCTGATGCGGGCAAATTGCTCGGTCGGCAGATCAATGCCATAGCTCGATTGGGCGACCCGGCTGGGCAAAACACCATGCCGAAGCAGCAAATCGGCCATGAACCTGTTGGGCGCTATGATTTTTCTCAATTGATTGAGTCGGCCTATGTTGGTGGACAGGCGACCACTTATGGCCTTCACCTCGCCGTCATGCGGGTAGCGCGGCAACAGCCCGGCTTTGGTGAGCCTGGCGAGCGCGCCCGCCAGCGGGGTTGGTGTCCATTTGGCGAACTTGCTGATCAGTCCTTTTTGCGTTCGCTCGGCAAAATGCTTGATGCAGTTGCCCGCATGAAAGCTCGGGCCAGCACACAGGCGACCATTGCACAGGACGAGTTGCGCTGTAGGGCAAATCGTCCAGAAGTCGGTAGGGGTCAGGTAGGCCGGGACTCCCGCTTGTGCGGCCAGTTCGATCAATGATGTACCCAGACGGTTGAGGTGGAAAAAATGCACCAGATCGGGTTTGAATGCTGCTACGATTTTCTTGAAATACGCCCCAGCCAGGCGGTTGTCGTAGCCGATTTCAATCATCGACGTTTGACCCGCCATGGGCGTATAGGCATGGTGAAAGCGGTAGACATGAATGCCGTCATGGTCATATTCATCGAAGCGTTGTTCATCACTGGCCTGCTGTTGCGACGGAAAGGCGGTCAGCACATGAACCTCATGACCACGAGCAATCAGTTCACAGGCCACAGAACAAGTCAAAACCTCAGTTCCAGCGGCATACTCCGGCAAAAACTGATGGACCGTCAACAGTATTTTCAACGCGCCATTTCCTCAGCCATCCATTGCGCGGTGCGGGTGATGCCCTCGCGCATCGCGACCGCAGGTGACCAATGAAGATGTTCACAGGCCAGTGAATTGTTCAATACGCTGACCGGCACATCAAACGCACGGCCCGGAAGATAGCGACGCTCAATGGGTTTGTCGAGCGCATCTTCCAGCAACGACAGCAACTGGTTAAGACTGGTGCCAACGCCAGAGCTGATATTGAACAGCCTTTTACTCCCGTTGTAGCTCACGGCGCTGGCAAATGCCTCGGCTACATCGCTGACGTGAATGTAATCTCGCGTCACACTGCCGTCTCCCCAGATATCAATTGGCATGCCGCGCAGTGCATGGTGCAGAAACACGCCAACCGCACCTTGCGCCGTCTCAGGTCGCTGGCGCTCGCCATAAGGATTGGCCACGCGCAGGACGATGGCCGTGATGCCGTGCAGGCGCTCGTATAACTGCAGGTATTTTTCTACCGCAAGTTTGGTAATGCCGTAGGACACCAGCGGGTCAGTTGGATGCTTTTCATCGATAGGCAAATACACCGGGTTTCCATAGACCGTGCCACCAGAAGAGATGAATATGATCTTTGGCACACCTTGCGCCACCATCGCGTTGAGCATTTGGAGGGACGCAACCACATTGCTCTGCACGTCATAGATCGGATCTTCGTTGGAGTTTTTTGGCAATGTAGTTGACACCAGGTGCAGCACTGCATCAACGCCCTGAATGGCATCATTCACATCGTGTGTGCTGGCAAGATCACCGGCGAGCCAGTCAACCCTCTCGCCTGGCATGAACTTGCGAAAGGCGGCAACCCTGGGACGCTCGAAAACCCTGATTTCATGGCCTTCAAGCAGAAGTCGATCAACGATGGTTGACCCAATAAATCCGCCACCACCAAAAATCACAATTTTCATCAAGAATCCCGAATCGATCCACCATTCACAACGCTCGCCAGGGTAATCGAGTTTACGAGACTCCAAGTCTGGTCATTCGATGGTATAGCCTTTTGGCCAATGATCGGAAAAACCGGCTGCCAAAAACCAAACGTCCAAGCCTCGACTGGCTGAGCAGAACAGCAAATTTTGCGATTGCCTGGGCCTCTGCCGGGCTGGCAACCATGGCCGCGCTGACGCTGCTTGACAGCGGCTGAGCGCGCCACATCCAATCCACGGTGTCGCCAAGTCGCTTGTACTCCAGCGCCAGTGAGGCCATCTCGTACCCAAACCCCGGACTGATCGGGTGTCGAGGCCGGAGCACGCGCAAGCGATGTGATTCGTCCATGATGCCCTCAAAAGCGTCAATCATGCCCTGCCAGGAAAACTGCCGGGCAGCCATTGCCTTGCACTGGTCTGCCATCTGCTTCAAATGGGAAGAATCAGACAAAAGGTGATGGACCGCATCGGCATACTGCTGGAGCTCGTGCGGACCGTGCGCAATCAGCACGCCTACATCAGGGCTGACGATTTCTTCCTGACCACCCACATTCGCCACGACGGGAACAACCCCTGCTGCCATCGCCTCCAGCAAGGCGATTGAAATACCCTCGTATTGCGAGGGCATCAACAGGACATCCGAGGCCACCAGCAGGTCCAGCCACCGTTGATGTGACACTGACCCAAGCATCTGAACCTGGACGGTCAAATGGTATTGACTGAGCATTGCCTCAAGCAAAGCCCGTTGATCCCCATCGCCAACGATCAAGGCATTGAACTTCAAGCCCGTGTCGCTGACTTTTTTCAGAATCTCAGCCAGCAAGGCCGGACGCTTCTGCTCGCAAATCCGGCCAGCAAATACAACCACCGGCAAGTTGGCAGGGATTTTCAACTCTGCCCTTACCCTGTCACGTGTACCTGCCAATTGGGATTCATGCGCTGCACGAACGCCTGTGTGCATGACCTTGATGCGACTTTCATCGGCACCGCGCCCCAGCATCCACTGCGCAAGATGCCGGGTCGTGACAACGTTGAGATCAAGCAATTCCTGATAACCGATGGCAAACCTGGGATGACCACCGTTTAGCCAATGAAGTTCTTCAACATGGCACATGTCAATAAAGGCGACACCGGACGAGACTGATCGCAAGTAGGGCAGCAACTGATAGCCAATCGTGCTGCCAGTCACCACCACCGTATCAATGCTCCGGGACTCAATGAGATACGACAGGAATCTCGGATAGTCTGATGCGTGAAGGAAATTGGGCAACACAAAAACGTCTGATGCAAAGCGACAAAATTGGTGCTCCCAGGTATGGTCTGCAGTCAAGGTTGCACAAACGCTGATGTCGTGCCCCTTTTTTGACAATCCCTCAATCAAGTCCAGATTCACCCGGTCTGCACCGCCGGCAACCATCCACGGGACGATGAACATGATGCGGCGACCGCCAGGATTTGGAGCCAAATGGTTATTGACTCTTGAAGTCGCCATCAAGGTTTCAAAAGGTATGAGTGGTCGCCTTGTGGGTGCGGGAAACTTTTTTTCCAGACCGGCATACTTTTCATGTATGAGCTTCTCGAAGTTGCGATTGACATCGCCGGTGCGCATGATCTGTTCAAAACGGCCGTGACCGCGTTTGCGATACCACTGCAGGTATTCTGGAATGGTATGGCCCCAATGACCTGCCTTGGCCATCGCCAGCCAGAAATCCCAGTCTTCATGACCAAACCGGATTGATTCATCAAAACCACCAGAATCCAAAAAAGCATCGCGACGAATAACTGAAATGGGTGGCCCGCTATTGGCCTTCAAGTGCAATTTACCCCGCTCAAATCCAGTCGTCCAAAGATATTCCTCATCACCGAAAACAACGCTGTAAGAATTGCAGAATGCAAACTCTGGATTTGAATCCAGAAACCAGACACATTTTTCAAGATAGGTTGGCTCCACCATGTCATCGCTGTCAAGCAGGAATAGATAGCGTCCAACAGAATGCTTGACAGCCTTGTTGCGTGCCGATCCTGGTCCGGCATTTGGCTGCCGAAAGACCTTGATGCGCAGGTCTTTGGATGCCACCTCGGCGAGTCTGGCCATTGACTGGGGGTCAGTCGAACCGTCATCGACGATCACCCATTCCCAGTTCTGTAACGACTGCGCCAAAAGGGACACAAATGTCTCCAAAAACAGTGCTTCCGTGTTGTAGTAGGGGGTGATGATCGAAACTTCGGCAGCTTTGCCCGCTTCTGAGCCAAGTTGGTAGCTGGGTTGTTGCAATCTTCGACCTGGAGTGTCGGCAAAATCAGGAGACAGGGAATCAATCATTTGAGTGAAACAAGGCTTGGTGGCTTAATCTAATCATGACGGCTTATCGGTTGTTATCGCCTTCATCGCCCAGCCTTTGATGGAAAATCTTTCACTGCTAGGTCTGCGGAAAAATAGCATAGGCGGTTGCTACGATGATGAATAGAAGTGATTTGGGTTAATTCAATGACTTTGGAATCTGCTGACGAAAGATTGCCGATGATGAAAGCAGTAAGCTAAAAACCGGTCAATTAATCAACGGCTTGGCTTTTGAAACAAGCTTGCTTCAAATTGAAATTGCTTGATGTGATTGACTGCATTTCAAAAAAACTTTCCGCCCCGCAAAAAATTGGTGACTCGCATACCCCTGTCCTGACGAATCATTGCCAGGCTGGCATCGCGTGCGGCCAATTCAGCTAAGGCAGTTGCCAATTGTTCTGCATTTGCCTGCATTTGAACCATCAGCCTTCCAATGGTCTGTTCTCGCTCTGTAGCGGCGTTTTCCCATGCCTCGCGCTGTGAGGACAACCACTCGTTTCCTTGGGCCAGTCGATTGATTTCGACATCCCGGGCCGCCAACTCAGCGTCCTGGCGGCGGACAAGACTGATCAGAGCCATGCCAGATTCAACGCCACCATGGCACAGTCGCTCAGCAATCTTGCGCTGCAAGTCATCAGACGTGCAATCGCTGACATAACTTCGGACGATGCGATCAACCAGATCAAGGCGTTCTTGCCGAACCAGCCAAGGGATGAAGAAGCGTGCCGAAGTGTCTGCCTGCTCCAATACTGCGCCCTGGGTGTTTTTGTGTGTGATGTTGGCACCATGATTGCGGTACCCAACAAGAGGCTGGTCGAGCACATGAAAACGAACCCCGGCGACCAGCGATCTGACCCAGAACTGCCAGTCCGGTGTGTAAACCAGCTTGTTGTCGAAATCGCCCACCAGCTTGTGCAGTTCGGTACGCACGACCGCGCCGGAATGACACAACCGGTTTTCACGCATCCAGTTCACCGGCACATTGAGATCCATGGCAACGTTAAACCAGTCAGCGAACGGTGTTTGTTCGGTCATCTTGCCGCCATCGCCATCGATCTCAACAACAAAAGTACCGCAGATGCCGACTTCCGGATGAGATGCCAGGAATTCCCCCTGACGTTCAAGTTTGGTTGGCATGAACAGATCGTCCGAGTCCAGACTGGCGATGTAGTCGCCTCGCGCCATGTTCAGGGCTCGGTTGTACGCCGCGCAGGCCCCCTGATTGACGCTGTGCCGATGCGCTTTGATGCGTGGATCAGGATACCTTTTGACAATCTCCCAGGAATCATCCTGTGAACAATCATCGACGATCAATAACTCCCAATCCTGGCGCGTCTGAGCCAAAACCGATTCAATTGCCGCGCCAATGTAGCGTCCGTAATTAAAGGAAGTCATGATGACCGAGAAGCCTGGATTCATCACTATCCGCGCTTTCGAGGCAGTTCCCGCGCCGGGTTACCGAACACGGTGACACCATCTGGAACATCCTTGGTTACCACAGCACCCATGCCAATGACCGCGCCAACACCGATTCTGCGCCGCTTGTCAGGTGTCCCGTCTCTGATGATCGCGTTGGTTCCGATATACGCATAATCGTGGATGTCAACCCTGCCATTGCACCTGACACCAGGGGCAAAAGTAACAAAATCGCCAATGACACAGTCATGTGCCACGTAAGAATAAATATTAGCCTGGAAAAATCTGCCAATGCTGACATTGGAGGTCACCATGGAATTGGGGCAAAACAGTGAGCCAGCGCCAATCGCATTGCAGTCCAAAAAAACCGTTTGTGGCGCGTGAACCGACAAGGCCTGCGCGGCGCCGCCCACCTGGTTAACGATCGCTTCGCGCACACGCCCATCACCAATTGCAACATTAAAGTAACGGGGCCCCGCCATTTGAAGAAAATTCTCCATCGACACCAGGCCATATCCATTGACCTCAGTTTGCTTGGGTTCCCATGTTTCCACAAAAAAAACATCCACCACGTCAGGTGAAACACCAAGTGTCCGGGACACGCTGGCTTTGGCATAGGGCATCACCTCTCGGCCCAAGCCACCTGCGCCAAAAAGACCAAACTTGATTTTTTCCATCAACTCCTCCCCCGAATTGCGTCAATAACTCGCCATTGATCGATGTCCTGAAGGCCAGGGTAAATTGGCAAACACAGAACCTTGTCGGCAGCGTTCGCGGCAAAGGTCAGGTTGCTCCGATTTGCGGACGGAAATGCCCGGTACATCGGAAAATCCGAGATCAGCGGATAAAAGTACCGTCTTGCGTAAATGTGCTGTTCGCGCAGTTTCTGGTACAACCCGTCGCGACTGAGTGGGTAGGCCGACTCCACCATTATTGGAAAGTAGCCGTAGTTGGCGCTTGTCTGCGCGTTCTCTGCCAGGCAGCGGATTCCTTCAACCTGGCTCAATTGTTCGCGGTAAATCGCATCAACTGCCTTGCGGCGCGCAATTTCCTGATCAATCGTTTTGAGTTGCAGCAAACCAAAGGCCGCGTTGATTTCGCTCATCTTGCCATTGATCCCTGCAGCAACCACGGTCACCTCATCGACAAAACCAAAATTTTTCAACTGGTCGATGCGCAGCTTGGTCTGTGCATCCGGGCAGACGATGGCGCCGCCCTCAAAAGTATTGAAAACTTTGGTGGCGTGAAAACTCAACACCGACAGATCGCCATGGTTGAGCACGCTAACACCCTGCGTTTGCACGCCAAAAGCGTGGGCTGCGTCATAAATCACCTTGAGCTTGTAGCGATCAGCGACGCGCTGGATGCCATCTACATCACATGGGTTCCCGTAGACATGCACCGGCATGATGGCCGTGGTGTGCTCTGTAATGGCAGCTTCAATCTTTGCCGGGTCCAGGTTCAGCGTAACCGGATCGACATCGACAAAAACCGGTTTGATGCCGTTCCAAAGCAAGGAATGCGCGGTCGCAACAAAAGAATAAGGCGTGGTAATGACCTCGCCAGCAATTCGCAACGCTTGCAACGCCGTCACCAGGGCGATGGTGCCGTTGACAAATAGCGCCAGGTGTTTGACTCCGAGGTAATCGCAAAGGGCCTGTTCCAACTGTTGATGAAACGGACCGCCATTGGTCAGGACTTTGCTAGCCCAAACATGCTCAAGAGAAGAAACAAAGTCCTCAAGCGCGGGCAAGCTCGGCTGCGTGACATAAATGGGCTTGTCGACGGACATTCAGGTGCCTCCATCCATGGTGCGGGTGGATGCCATCAGTGTGCCTCGACAATCAACTCGTGATGCCACGGTCGGCATTCAAGACCGATAAGTTCGGGATGCGAACTTTTTGAATGCTCAACCTGGCTGACATTTGCAAAACCAGCCTGCCGCAAGACAGCAGTCAGTTCTGCAAGGTCATACAGAAATTGATGTCCCCATAAACGCATGCCTTCGTTGAACATCATGCAAGGTGTCTGCGGCAGCCAGCCAACGTCGGTCCACTCGTCAAGCTTGCCACTTTGGTACTGCGCAATCAACCAACGCAAGTCGGGCGTACTCACCCTGAAAACCCCCGACGGCTTCAGCACCCGCCGACACTCACGCAGGAAAGTGAGCCCCTCGTCACGTGTGATGTGCTCAAGAAAATGCTCGTTGAAGATGAATGCCACGGTTGCATCTGCGTACGGCAAGGGTTGCCGAAGGTCAACGTGAAGGTCTGCCTGGGGTGAATCAATATCGACATTGAGCCAGCCCTCGATCCGGTTTGTGCCACAACCCAAATGCAACTTCATAAGCGGCCCTGCTCAAAAGCGCCCGATCTCTGCTGTGTCACCTTGTTCGCCCAGTAAACAGCACCGTAAATAGGCAGCGCCCCACATTGCGCCTGGAAACTGACTGCCAAAGGCGCAAAGTCGCAAACCTCAACCTTCCCAACCGACAAGTCTTGCGGAATCGCAAGCATGGCAGCAATCGAATAGTCCCCCTGGCGCAAATGCATCATGAACTCCCAATCCATCGTCACGACTTCACCGTCACCCAGGTTGGTGATGTGGCAGTGCTCAATACCAGTGTCAGAATAAATCACGTCAAAGCCGTTCTTGTCCCTGATATGGTAGGCCAATCCAATCGAAGGCAAATCCAGCTTGCCTTTGAAGACCATTCGAAGGATCACCGTCTGTCCAAACTCAACCAGTTCCACCGGCTGGCCAGACCCATCCAGCAGCCTGACATCGAGCAGTTCGGCCATGCCGTTCTGGATGCGATGAAATGCTGCCCTGGCAGCAAATTGACGCTGCGCAGCGAGTTCGCTCGCATCGAATTCCCCTGTCGGTCTTGCCGATACCGCCGCCACTGGGCGGGTTGCCTGGCCCCGCTTGACACCTGCCTCGTAATAGGCCTCGACGACGGCCTCGGTCGGCCCAACCGCGACCACCGATCCGCGATCCAGGTAAACAGATCTGCTGCACAGGGCCTTGACGGAACCTACATCATGGCTGACGAACAAAACCGTGACACCTGACTCCATCAGTCTTTTCATGTGCGCCATGCATTTGGCCTGAAAGTACATGTCACCAACGGACAGCGCTTCGTCAACGATCAGAATGTCGGCATCAACGTGCACGACGACGGCAAACGCCAGCCGTACATACATGCCCGAAGAGTAGGTTTTAACTGGCTGGTCAACAAAATCACCAATATCAGCAAATGCCAGAATGTCGCTCATGCGCTGGTCAATCTCCTGTTCAGTCAAGCCCAATACACCCGCATTGATGCGAACATTTTCACGCCCGGTGAAATCCGAGTTGAACCCTGAGCCCAATTCAAGCAAAGCTGCAACCCGCCCGTTGACCGCAACCTGCCCGCTAGTCGGCGTCAAAGTGCCGCAGATGATTTGCAGCAAGGTCGATTTACCCGCACCGTTGCGCCCGATGATGCCAACCGTTTCACCCCGACCGATTTCAAACGAAACGCCCGCAAGTGCAGCGAACTCCCTGTAGTAATGTTTCGGCGCTTTACCCACCAAGCGCCCAAGCTTCGGGAGCAAAAACTGCTTGAGCCGGTCACGCGGCGAGTCGTATATCTGATAAGCCTTGCAAACATTTTTCACGCTGATCGCCACATCGCGAGTCGGTCGGACACCGGGCCTGGCGGCATTTGCAATCGTTTCAGAGTACATCGGCGAAGCCTTTTCTGGTTTTCTGGAACCAGGCGTAACCCGCCCAAGCCGTCATGACCGCCCCGAGGGTGTAAATGCCCAAACCTGACCAGTTTGGCAAGTGGCCCCACACCAGCACCTCGCGGGCCTGCTCAATGATGAAGGTCAGGGGGTTGGCCAGGATGAACGACCGAAAAGCCACAGGCACCGCCGTCACCGGGTAAAACACCGGCGAAAGAAACATCAACACCGTGGTAACAATGACAATGGTTTGTCCAACATCGCGCAGAAATACGCCCAACGATGCCAGCATCCAGGCAAGCCCAGTGCTGAGTATCACCAAAGGAAAAAGGACCAGCGGGATGAAAATGATGGTCCAATGCAGATACCCGTTCAGCAACACAAAGGCCGCGAGTAACACAGCCAGGCTGATAACGCTGTGGAACAAAGCTGCGCCGACGGCAATGACTGGAAGGATTTCCAGCGGAAACACGACTTTTTTGACGTAGTTGACGTTTGACAGCACCAGACCAGGTGCGCGGTTCAGAACGTCGCTGAACAGACTCATCACAATCATACCGACGAAAAGCAGCACTGCAAATTGCGTTTTGCTGTCTTCCTCCCCGCCACCAACCCAGTGTGATTTGAAAATAACCGAAAACACAAAGGTGTACACCAGCAGCATGAACACCGGGTTGAAAAACGACCAAGCCAGACCGATGACGGAACCCCTGTAGCGCCCCAATACCTCACGTCTTGCCATTTGAAAAATCAAATGCCGGTTGTTCCACAAACCGCTGATCAGCGCCGTGAGGGTTGTAGGTTGGTCAGCGTGGGGATTCATGAAAAATGTGGAAAGCGGCGCAGAGGCCTAGCCCCAACCGGGGTGAACGCCGTTCTTGAATTTTACTTTGTCTCGACTAGCGAACATCTGCGCTGACAAGCGGAGCCGGGCCTGGTGGTTTGCCGTTGGGCCTCGGCTCAAATGGGGGGGTTTGACGAAGCCGCTACGCGGCGTAAATCGCACCGACAGAGCGCTGGCTGACACGATTTAAGCGGCACCTTCACTCCATCTATTGCGATGGCGTGATTCCGCAGCATTTCGTCAGGACACCCCAGCATTCACCCCGGCACCCAAGCTGAATTGGACCAGCGCTACAAAAGCCACCTCAAACACATCAAGCTCAAAGGCCTGCAGCCCAAAGCCATTGATGCCTGTACGGGTTTTTGCATCCCAACAGCGTGCGGTTGATTGCGCTGCTGCGTTTGCTGGTGTTCAAGTCGTGTGGCAAAACGCCAGCCGAGTCAGCAACTGCAACCCCAGTCGAACGACCGAAACTGTTGATTCGTTGCGGCGGGGGTGTGATGCGCATCGTGCATCGGCGCATTTGCCGTCTGCGCTTGAGTCACCGGGTAACCTGCTGACGTTGCTGCCACTTTCTTCGACACGAAGCGGACAGATCGCCACGATGCCAGGTTCTTGGTGACCCAGTGCGAACCATTCCGGGTTATTTCGTCATCCAGGTGCACCGCTCGCGAAGCAGCTCTCCCCAGGTAAGAACGCGAACTCTGCGTGCACAAACGCACCATTTACCTTGAGCGTCGAACCGATGGGCTTTGCTGTCTTGTGCCAGCTTGGCCATCAACCCTCCAGGCCTTCTATGTGGTTTCTGTTCGTCGTCTCGCACGTTTGCACTCAGGCTTCCTCCGAACCAACCCTCACGGGTCAGCCCTTGCCGTCGGCTAGTGGTTGATATTGCTCTCATGAGTCCAATTCGGTTCTCCCACAGGGGACTTGCACCCCATCAGTTCGCGCCCATGCTGGGCACACACAAACGGTTCAGATCGTGGCTTCGCACGATCTAACTTTAATCGTTAGACGTCACTGATGGTGCCTAGTAATACGTTTCATCAAAATGGATACAAAATGAAATTGATGGATTTTTCCGTCTGGCTAGGCGCGAGGTGGAGACGTAACCGTAGCTATGGCAACGACGAGCAACAACGCCAGGCGGCAAAAGACACGATTTCATGTATTCGTTTTGGTGGAACGGACTACTAGCTCGGCTCAATTAAGTCTGTGAGGTACTCAACTACTTCGCGAACGGTCTTGTAGTATTCCTTAACTTGGTACAGGCTCGTCCCGACAGATTCGCCGTGTGCGATCTTATGTCTAAGCGACACAAGACTATTCAAGCTCTCTTTCCGGGCGTCTACAAGATGCGTGGTTGCATCCTTCCCCCACGTGGAATCGAAGGACGAAAGCAGACTTACGATCTTCTCTGTGTTCGGGTTCGTCCAATACTTCAATTGACGCTCGACGTAGAGCGTCACTTCGGGCGAGCTTCTGCGCTCAACGTAGTCAAGGATGAGAGCAGTAATGGCATTTTCGAAGAAGCCCGAGACAAGGACGCAGAGATACTTCGCGAAATCAGATTGAAACTCCAAATCGCTGCCCGGGCCTGGAGCTCGCAGAAATGTCGCGTCCAGCCGGTTCCGCATTCGCGTGATTTGGAGTCGCCCGGTCATGGTACTGCGGCAAATGCTTCCTTGGCCTTTGATAGACGTGTCTTCACATTCTCTTCGTCAGCGGTTGACCGCTCCGCAGCCAGACGAAACCCTCCGTCGGCCAAGAGGGATGCATAGGCTATAGCGAATGCCTCAGGTTGCGTTACAGGGCCGGCTGCCAGTCTTGAAGCAACACCCACCATGACGGAGTCCACCACTGCCGCGTTTATCGCGCGGTCAAGGCGAAATGCTCTGGGCCCGATTCTTGAACGGACAATTCCGATTGTGGAATCAAACAACGCGCTGAGTTGCTCCGCAGATTGCTTCGCAAGGGCTCGGTTTGCGGCCATGTAGCGGTTGAGAAAATCCTTCATCGGGCGCCTGTAACTTGGGGCGTAATGGTGCATGGCGAAGAATCGCAGGATGAGTTCGAGATCCTTCAATCTGGCGCTCTTTTTGCCAAAGAGCGATCGCCAGTCGGCATTGCTGTTCAATTTGCTAAGTAGCGTTGCAAGGGCTCCATGATATAGAGCAACACGGATTTCTTGAGGTTGAAGAAACGTTCCGCCCGAGTTCAATCGTTCGAAGATAAGGTATACGCTGCTCTGATCCTCCGTCGGTTCATCCTGCCGAATTATCGTTGCGTGAATAATGCTGTCGTCAAGGCGTCTGCGGTCATCGGCGTGGAGCGTCTTATATGTCATGCCCTTCCATTTTTCTTGAACATGCTCCAAGAGATACTCTTTGCCTTGAAGTACCCCGCCGTAGAATGATTGGAGAGTTCTCAGGCGTTGCTGACCATCAAGTACAAGGTGTTTCCCGTTCGCTTCCTTGACCATAAATATTCCAGGCACTGGTAGGCCAAGCAACAGGGACTCCACAAATTTGTCTGACTGTGGTTTCGTCCAGACGAATTCCCGCTGAAAACCCACTGTCGACTGACCTTTCTCAGGTTCAGAACTAAAGAGTGGAACGACAATATCACCCTGATCCATTCGCTTCACCAAGCCATCGACGGGTGGGTCCGATCCATAGGACGTTATGGAGTAGGTATTTGGAAGAACTTCGTTTAGTTCGTCGAGGTCATCGACTGGTTCTTCGGTAGAAATATGAGCTTGTTCGGGCATTGCAGTCTCGATGTGTGCGGGGCAACTGTATTGTGTCTGACAGTGAACACTGGCGGGCGGCTCAGCGGGATTTTTGGCGGTGTGACGCGAAGAATTGTGCTTGTGATGCCCAACGAATAGCATCTATCTTGCGCCCGACGACGCTGATGGAAGACGCACAACGCCCGCCGCGCAAGATAAACCCCGTTGGACTGAACCGCCGCTGACAGGCGGTAGCAACAAGGGGATTGAAAGAAATCCTGATACTTTGTGCGCGGCTCA
>ERZ795030.4074-NODE-4074-length-14731-cov-6.476765_pt1 | contig 14731 bp, 9 predicted proteins | sample MGYA00375122_ERZ795030 | MGnify/ENA primary metagenome ERZ795030 (study PRJEB30165, sample SAMN05720146) | activated sludge metagenome | isolation source: anaerobic digester from wastewater treatment plant | place: Japan | collected 2015-04-20 ...
AACACAAGAAAACATGGTAAAAACTCCTTTGAATTTGAAAAATTTCGTGAAATCTACTAACACAAAAAATCCATTCAAAATTTTAGCAATTTGTTTTAAATATTGTTCTGTTAGATTACTTAGCAAGAATTTGAAAGAATCAATAGATATTCATTTAGTGCCATCCAGTTTTCTAGAAAAAATAGTATCTGATTCTTATCAAATAAATCCACAAAAAGTACAAACACTGTCTCACTTTATTCAAAAATAATTATGTAAAAGATTTTTTTATTAATCAATTATCTTTTTTATTTCCTCTCGAATTAGTTCTCCAATTTCCTCTATTGAAAGTAAATTTCCTTCTGGAGCACTATCTATGATTGTCCAATTATATTTTTTTGCAACATATTTATATGCTTCAGCTGCATCTTTTAGATGTTGTAAATCAGCCTCATGAATATCCCTTTTTTGTCATCAAACATAATTTCTATGTCACTTTTTATCTACTAATTGTTGTCATATTTCTGTTGGCATATATAACAAAATATTTTTATCTGGTCTTGGTATATCGAATAAACCATATTCTAAGTCATCTAATCGTGCTAAAAATTTATCTCTCTCTGCTAGATCCTTTATTTTACCAGCTTGGTGTCACATATTGGATGAAACATATCTATTTGAAATAACAATTTTTCATTCATCTAATCGCTTTTTGATTTTAAAAGATGCTGCATATCTGTCTACAGCATATAAAATAGAGGCCCTGTAAGGTCAAACCTCTTGTGCAGTTCAAAACTCTCAATTCAAATAATCTTCTACCATCATAGCACTTCTTTTCCCATATTGAGGAAAGTCTGCTATTTCTACATTATATCATAAATTCTTTAATCTTTGGACTAAAAGTCTTGTCTGAGTTCATTTTCAACTTCAATCAGTTCCATCTATAACAATAAATTGACCTTTTTTCATCTGAAAAGGAAAAAAAGTAAAATATTCAATACTGAATTTATGAATATAATTATATAAATCAACCCCGAAGTTTTATGCAGCACGGCTATATCTCTCTGTTATATCGTAATATTCCACTGATTCATCAGATTTTGGTACACTAGGTTGACCAGAGATATTTTTTTGTCTCAAATATTTACTAATTACATTTATATTCCAATTTATGTAGTTTTCTTGATTTCTTCAATGCTTCTTTTGATAATCGCTTCTTGGTTTTCAACCACCGATTCCCTCAAAAGCCATAAAATTATTATAAAATTCATTCCAACTAAGCATTCCATATGGATTGTTAAAAGCAATTTCTGCCTCTGTTCCAAAAGTATTTCTTGCCATTTTACCATCTATTAAATCTACATTATTGTAAAAGAAATCATAAAATTTATCTATAACAACTCCAAATTCACTAGGGAATGTTCAAAGTTTTTGATGCAAATTTCATTTTATTAGATACCATAAATTATATTTAGCTTCTTTATGCTTACCTTCTAATTTAAGCTGTTTTACTAGAGATAATCATCTCATTAAAAAGTTTACATTTCACTGATCTCGTGCATCAATATCAAATCGATTCCAAAATTTTCATAAATAAAAATCAACTATTCATCTATTACTTTGTTTTCAAGTTTCCAAACTCCTTCAAACAGATTTCCAAAACTCTTCTGCGGCTTCTATTTCAATATTTTCTTTTCATTTGTAATCTCCGTTTCTGGGTACCAACTTTTCTACAACTCACTTATTAGCTGTCCATGGAGAGTTTGTGTAATATCAATAAGTATAAGAAACTTTTTGACTTATGTCCTCTTTTGTCCCCTCCCTACTTAAATTTATTATATCTTTGTAAACATAAGAGTCTGCTCCTCATTTTGTTGCTAAATTTATTATACTATTTTCTGATGTCATATCTCTAAACTCCAATATATCCAATATTTTGTTTCAATATTTTTTCCAATAATTTGGTAAATCTTTTGCAAGAAAATTCATACTGCTTTGTTTTGGATTGAATGTTCCTAATTCGAAATCAGACTTTTTGTATTCTAATTCTCTAGAGAATGTTTTCTCAAATGGTGGCTTTGATGTAATCCCATCTAATAATATAAGTAGCTTATCTGCCTGATCCGTGTCTCTACACCATATTCATGGTAAAAATCACATGGTTCTAGCAATAGCCCAAAATTCGTGCATCGTATTATCTTCTTGACCATTTTTAATTAATCATGTTAATATAGCTCATATAAAATACATTTTTGCTCTTGATTGTTCATCTTTACTTTGTGCATCTTCCATCACTCTCTTTAAAAATGGTAATGCTTTACTTATTCTACCAGCCGTAATCATTCTAAAATATTCTTGTTCTGCTTGTCTAAATCCAATTTCTCAAACTTCATCAGATCTTTTTTTGAAGTTCGTAAAATATGCATTAGAATGCTCATCTAGTGTAGTAGCAAATTTTCTAGACCAAATTCCAGCCCACAAAAATTCATCTTTCAATGATACGAATGGCTGTCTACCGTCTATTACTCATACGATATAATCAAACTCCAATCTATTTAATTCTGCCTGTCTTTTCTTTCTCCAGTGTACACTCTCTATACTGCTGTACTCCTCCAACTGTCTTTTTCTCTCTTCTTGCATATTTTTGAATCTAGTCAAATGTTCCTTTCATAAAAATTTTTCTATCCAATATCATTTTCACAGGTATTGCAAAAATCAGCTCCTACCATAAGGTCAATCTTTTTTCATTAGTATCAAAAATGCTGCTGCTACTTTGTGTCTATTTTTATCTCATCAAACATATCATGGAGTTGTTAGTAACTTATCTAATTGATCTCACCACATACTAGCAAAATGCGGATCTCATTCAAACATTTTATATCGAACTTCAATTTTTTTCCAGGTTTTATTCTCTCTTTCATTATAAAATTCTAACTGTGCACGATCAAAAGATTCTGAAAGAGTTGGGAATATACCAAGTGTAGATGTGATTCATCACATAACAGATCACAGCCTACCGTATAGATTCAATCATCACTTTGAATATAAGAAATTTTCAAAATCTTCCACCTGTTCTTCATGGATATTTTTAGAAAGATCGTTTATTTTTTTAAAACCATTTTTTAATGATTTCCATATAGCACTCGGTGAGTACCATTTCAACAATCCCTTTTGAGGATAACCAACCTTATTAGATCCATCATAATCTATATTATATTCCACCATTCTATCAGTATGTTCTTGTTTCGTGTAGGATTTAAGCCCTTTTGATTCCATAAGTAATATGAATTTTTCGAACGATAATTCATTTTCATATTGATAATTCAGAAATTTGGATAAATCATTTTCATCTTGTCATTCAAATTTACAAGCAACTTTTACTGTTCATTTAGATTTATTTATATTTTTAATCTCATATGTTGTATGCTCTCGTGATTGTCACGGTCTACCCTTTTTATTTCAATCCCGTATAGCACTTGATCTTCCAAAATACTGTATTTCTTCTCATTTATTGTTAACGAACTTTCAATCTTTAAATTTTGCTTGTCAATCTTTTTCTCCAAAAATGTTCAGGTTCTTAAAAAATTTAGATTTTATTATATTATTTATTGAAGCTTCCCAGCCGCCTCAATTGAGTTTATCTACTTTAAAGACTTCTCCAGAACTTCTCATTTTACTCAAATGCTCAGCTGTTTTTGGCAATGTAAATACTTGTCATACAGAATCAGATTGTATCTCATTTCAGACAACCTTTACATTAAATGTATTTGCTCAAACACTTACTATCTCAAATTCAAAAAATGAATCACTCTTATCTAATGGTGGGAGTTTTGATTCACCTGCATTAATAAACAATCTGGTACCAACACGGAATCCTTTATCTTTTTCTCAATAAAAATCGTATCAAGCTAACGATTCCCATTCTTTCATAAATTTTTCTTCTTCCGTTTCTACACGCTCTCTTGGTGATTCCTCTCATTCTTCATACCTATCTTCTATTCAGTGTAAATAATCTAACAATTCTTTTGTTAAGTTTTTTGTAGACTCATCATCAGATTCATCCACTAACTGTTTTAAAACTTCTTCAAATTTATTTTTTCAATTTTGGTCTAATGAGGTATATTTATTCTTTATTTCATCAAAATTATAATAAGGATCCTCTTCATAAGCATCACTTTTAAAACTCTCAAATATCTCTTTAGCAAGACTTTCACCAGTATCTGCTCAATGCATTGCATCTAATCCCAACATGTTCGCTGTATTTCTTTTGTCTTTCACCTCTTTTTCTTCTTTTGTCTCTATCTCCTCATCAATATTTAAATTTGAATCATTTTTTCAAAACACATATAACTGACTTATTTTATTAATATTATTCAAATCGAATTTTAGATTTTTTGACTCTATCTCTAAATCTAATTTTTTTAACATTTCTTCAAAAATAGAACCATTATGAGGATTGTCAGCAAAGCTTTTTAACAGTTTTCTGTCTTTTGTTATTTCATAAAATTGTGTTTTAGTTTTTTCCCAAAGTCAAAACCTTTTCAACAAAACCTCCAAATCATCTTTATCTTCATTAAACATGGAATCAAGTTCATCTACAGTTAATGCAACTCATTCTAATTTTATTTTATAGTTGTTACCTAAACGGATTTCTCAGTTTTTTGTGAAATAAGAACTAAATACTCCATCATAATTTTTAGCACAACTCAATAGTACATTATCTTTATGTTCTAATAGCTCTATTATCTCTGGAGAATTCTTTTCTAAATTTATATCAAAAAATACCGGGAAGTTTTTTGTATCTTTAAAGTTTTCTACATCTAAAAATTGATTATGTTCTCATGAATGAAATCATTTTTTAATATCTAATATTACTTCGTTACCATCTGCAAGAGTAATTTTTAACTCATGTTTTGGCTTCTCAAAATCAAAAAGTTCTCTTAAAAAATTTTTATAATCATCATTATCAACATCCAAACTAGATAGAAACTCATTGTTACTTCAAAGTGTTTTTTCAATAAACTTATTTGCAAATATAGATTGTTCTTTTCAGTCTAACTCTCAAAAATTAAAATTATTTTCCACCAACTTCTCCAAAACTCCTACCACATCATCATTTTTCTTATTCCCGCTCATCTTCTTCAAGTATTCTTTTCGGATTGATTTATTAATTTCATCAATTTCCTTTTGTTTATCTGTTGCTCACTCTTCCTCAATATCATATATTTTCCCCTTTAATTCTAATATTGCATCATTAGGTCAACATAATGGAAATTCACCATCAACTGGTTTTCCTAACTCTTGTATTTGAGAATAAACATTGTTTTGATGTCCATCCAACTTACGAATAATTTCTTTGCATTGCCAAGATAATAAATTCGCAATAATATGTTGAGTAGACAGATCTTGATATCAAAAACTATTTCTCTCATTTATATTATATCTATTTTTTTTCAAAGCATCAAAAACTTCTTGATTTGAAATTTTTATTTCATCTAACAAATTTGGATATTTTTCTAAAAAATCTTTTATATTAATTTTTATAGACTTAAATGATGTTTTTTTATTTTTTATCTTCTCAAATTCACCAAAAGTTAGTATGAAAAGATTCAAAAGTTCATTATCAGGAGCAACTATATCGTATAACTTTTTTATGAATATGTGTCCGATAATATTTTGTAGATTATCATTTAACTCATCCCTTTCATCATATTCTAATATATTATTTACATCTATGCTTAGACTCGTTAAATCTAAAACTTTGATCTTGTTTTCTGAAAGAATTTTAGAAATCAAGTTTATAGAGTCTGTATTTAAATCACCAAAAGTTTCTAAAAGGTTTTGAAAATCTTGCGATTTTAATCACTTTTGCAATTCGAACAAGTTTTGCAATCCTTCTTGAAGATTGGAATCTACCTTGTTTATTGAATTCATATTGTTTAGTTTTTGTCTTGTATTTCCCATTGTCTTATTTACAGTACATAAAATACTAAAATAAGTATATACCAAAATATAAAATTTGCAAATTATTACAACGATACAAGCATATTATAAACAATAACAAACAAATGTCAAATCGAAAATTTCCTCGCTAAATCTTATTATTAAAAAAACTTCATTAGATATTAAAACTCTTGTTTACAACTAATGATATTATAAATAGATTAGAACACAAATACAAAAAAATAAGGACAAAAAATTAGATATTTTTGAATTTATATAATTCTACTCCGTTAATCATATCGCTTCTTTCATCTTTTTGGTATTCATTTGACTGAACAATCACAATCTTATCATCCAAAGAAATATTTCACTTGAAAATTATTCTAATCATTTCTTTACCTATTCTTTTTAGATTTTCGTAGTTAAAGGATTCTGAAATTTTGTATCATCTAGTTCATCGTATCATATTCAAAAATCTATAAGTTTCATCAGATTTGGTAAAAGTAATTACAGGAACTTTTGGTGCTAAAGACGAAAGTCTAGCAGGCGTATAACCATTGTCCGTAAAACAAACAATGGCTTTGATATCTAGCTCTCTAGTCACTCTATAAGCATTGTAAATAATATAATCTCTAACTACAAAATTTTCATCATTATCAAATCTTTGAGCATCAACATCTTCTACTTCAGGTTCACACTTTTCTATTAATTCATAAACTTCTGAAACAATTGGTAGAGTTTCCTCTTCTTCTATGATATATTCTAGCATAAAAGAGTCTATAGATAAATCGCAAAACTCCTTTATTCATTTTTTTGTTCTGAAAGGATAGTCTTTACTTCATATGTTGGAGATAAAACTAACAGCCACAGGTTTACCGGTACTTTGTATTTTTTGTATAAGTCACTCTTTTGTTAATTTTAATGATTTTATCTCTTCCTCTATTTTATCAAACACGAATATAATACTATCGGAAATAGCATTTATTGCATCCAAGTTTTTTAATCATTCCAATGTTTCTATCTTCGCTACAATTTTCATATTTCACCTATTCTGTTCATTTAGAAAAGCTTTTAGTTCTAAAATGTCATCTGGGCTTTTTACACCAGACAAAGCTATCATATGCACTCAATATTCCAGTCATCGCAAAATATCTTTTTTATCTCTTTCTGTCAAAACACCAAAATCTATCGGGCTATCTAAAAACCTAACTCTATCAAATTGCAACAATGTTCATCATTCCAACACCTTACAATCTATATTGTCTTCTGAAATTATTTTACTAACCTCCATGAGGATATCACTCTGCTCAAATTTAATTTTTGCACCAATGTGCAGATCTCATAATTTTTGGTAGTCTACGAAAATTTGAGTATCTCATTCCTGCGCATATTCTGAATAATCTATATTGATGGTTGATCATTTTTTTACTTTTATATCCACTAAATTTTTTACTCTAATATCACATCATTTAGTTTCCATCATAATAGTTTTGCTATTATCCAATTTCATAATAGTTTCAATATATTTTTTGTTATTATCATCAAAACCACCAGATAAATTAAGTCTAAAAACATCAACCATGTTTATAATTTTTGATAGAACGGTTTCTTTTGCTAAAACAGGTCATACTCATGCAATAATCTTTGAAAAATTGAAATTAGCCATACTAAGTTAGTTAAAAGTTAAAGGTTCTTAAAGTTTGTAAAGCCTGCCCCGCAGTACTGCGGGGTAGGCGGGTTCATCAAGTTTGTAAAGTTCATAAAGTTCATCAAGTTTGTAAAGTTTATAAAGCATTAATTAACTTTTAACTTGTAACTTTATAACTTATAACTTTATAACTTGTAACTTTATAAACTCATTATTTATATGTTTTCATAATCTACTAAAACGAATCATTTTGATCAAATCATTTTTACATAATTTTTATTTTTTATTATCAATTGTGCATGATCGTTTGTTTGGGTGTGTAATAAATCTTTTCATACTATTATGTAAACATTTCTTTCTACATAATGCCTTGGGAAGTATATTACCACAGTATTACCATGCTTTTCTACTTTGACATCTATGTCCAATAATGGCAAGTCATCAAAAGTTTCCAACTCTATTTTCAATCAAATCTCTTGTTCCAATGCTTGAATATTTTTTCCCGCTCTTCATATAATTGCTCATTTTTCTGATTTTGGTACAAACAAATACACAGTATCTCATTTCACCTTAGAGATAAAGCTACAAGGCATTAATTCTTGCAGTTGTTTGTCGATAGCTATTTTTGCATATTCATTCATTTTAGAAGGCTTTTCTTGAGCAAAAACATCTTCTCAAAGTGGGATTACTACTATTTGTTCTCCAAAGGTGTAAATCTCAAACACAACTTCTTTATCAAAGAAGCTAGAAACTTCAATAACTGGTCTAGCTAGATCTTCAGATTGCATACCAGCTGGTACTTTTACTGTAAGATGTAATTGTAATATTTCTTTTATTTCTCACTTGTCTATAAATATCACTGTATCCAAAACCTGAGGAATAATTCACATTTCTATCGTACCTAAAAATCTTTGTATACTATCAATTGGTCTAGTAGCATGTATTACACCAATTAATCCAATACCAGTAAGTCTAAGATCTTTGTATAATTCAAAATCTGGCTTGTTTCTTACCTCATCATAAACAGTATAGTCTGGTCTAGATAGAAGCAAAATATCTCTAACCTCATCATGTGATCCATGAGTAAAGCTATATTGAACTACAGCCTCTGGAACCATTAAATCACGAGGAGATTCTATAGTTTTGATTATCTTTTTATCTTTTTCATAAAATTCTACTAAAGCTTGAGCAAATGTTGTTTTTCCACTTCCAGGAGCTCCAGAAACAAGGATTCATTTTGCAGAATTTTTGAACCAATCCAATACTTCTTGTTCTATTTTGTAGTCGTCCAATGAAAGTTTTTTGATGGGTTTGACTGCAGTAATTTCTAGTCAATCAGAGAGTGGTGGATAAACTATTACAATTCTGTATGGGCCAAGTTGTATTACTTTTGAAAGGTTTCTATCTATTTCCAAGATACTATCATCTCTAGTTTCTACTTCCTTAAAAATATCATCAATTAGTTTTTCAACAAATTCCTTGTCCAAAACTTTGGTTCAAATTTCTGGTTCTCGCCCACCAGGACCTCCATTTTTTTTCAAAAGAGGATTGTTTTCTTTGATATGAATAGACATAGTATTTTCAGCAAAATACTGGTCTAAAATACTACCACATCCTTTTACTATTTGCATGTTTTAGCCGAGAAAAATAAAATTATTATAATATTAATATAATACGAACAGACCATCGCTATAAACAAAATTTATGATAAACAATGTGTTGTGAGTAATAATATTATTGTCAATGAACAGTCCATTTAATTTCTAGTCTAGAAAAAATAGACACCTCTATATATTGATTTTTCTTTTTTTTTCAATAAAAAATGATTATTGAGAAATAAGAATGCAGTTTTTACCTACAAAGATTGATATGTATTTTCATGTAATTGGTATAAAAGAAGTCAAAAATGAAAAATATAATATAAATATTGTTTTAGAATCAGAATCCATTTCTATTGCAAAAGATTTCTTATATTTTCATAATATTGTGATTTTAAATATTTCTGAATACACAAAACCCCTACAGTCTTTTTGAAATTTAGCAATTGTGGTTAAAAACAAACCACAAAATATAAAAATTACATCCTCTTTTGATAACATATATCATGCATTGGAATATTTTATGATAATATGATTTGATATTATTTATACCAATTTTACAAATGAACAAAAACTTTCAGACAATGAAATTTCAGAAATTATTCGTAACACACAAGAAAAAGTAAAGAAAATTAAAGAAGCAACAAAGCAAGAGCTACAGCAACAAAAGGAAAAAGAAAGAAAAATTTACAAGGACAACAAGCTCAACAAAATATTAGATATTTCTTTATCAGCCACCCAAGAAGTAGATTTGTTGTTAAACACTATTGATACAAGCAAAATCTCTCCGGATAAAATTAGAGATATCAAACTTTTGTCACAAGAACTTACAAAATTAAGAATGTGAAGAAATGTAAACAAAATGGTAGAAGTCTTGGAGAGTACATACCAAAAAATATATGAAATACAACAAGAATCTGTGTTTGGGAAAACACCACAATTACTAATATCATGATCATCTATTAGCGATGTAGAAATAGAGCAAGAGTATTTTAAGTATCAAAAAGCACAAAATATAAAAAAAATCTGAACAAGAAGAAGCAATTCAGACAGCTATTATTTATCTTTTGAAACAACTGGAATATATTTAAAGTTTTTATTTAAAGATTTAAAAAAATCTTTTAAAAACATTTATTTATTCTTTTTTAATTTATTTGATTTTTTTGAGATATTTTTCATCTTTACTACACTGATTTTAGTGATATATATTCGATTCTCTAAAATATCATACTCCATATCGCAAGATTTATTTTTATACTATTTCTTGATACAAGCTGGAGTTTTTGGATTTTTTATCAACATAACAAAACTATTTAGAACAAAATCCATAAAAATTAATATTTTATTGATTATCGTGGCATTAACCTTATCTTATTTCATACTTGGATTGTTAAAAAATAATTTATCATTTTAAGTTTTAAAAGTGACAGCACTTCTACTTATATTATCAATAGCAGCGTTTTCTTCGTATTTTTATATAATATGATTTTGGTATTTATGATTGATACCAGTTTTGCTGTTTTTGATTTTTTTCATCTACAATGTAAATTGAATTTCATTTAAACATAAAACAAATAGCTTATTACAAAATTATGCTCTATTTTTTGTATGGATTGTGATACAATTTTGATTGTTTTTTCTGTTTAAATTTTTTGATATAAGCTCTATATGATCCATATGTACAATAATGTCTATAAATGTTTTATTTTGGTTTTTGTCATATATCGTTAAGTATGAGGATTGAAAAAAAATTGCCCAATTTGCTTATTATATATTTATAATAGTCTTATTGTTGTTGAGTCTATGAAACTATGGAGTAGAAACAAGTTTGAATGTGTTTTTCTATATGTGGATTTTAACTTTTGCAATAGTAGGATTTATTGTTTTCGTGTTCTCAATAAAGTACAAAATAGAAGATTATTTAAATTATCAGTTTTTAATTTTAGCATTAGGAAGTTTTTGAATATTATTATTTAAACAGATAGACAACATTTACATTTTTCTAATAACCTCTGTTTTGGCTTTGGGAGCAATTTATGTTTTGATCTTTCGTATATTATCAAACAAACCACCTACAGAAAGCGAAATTAAAGAAATTTCAGTTAGACGCATTCTAGCATGAGAAAGAGTTTTAAAAGAGGTAAACAAAAATAGAGAATTTTCCAAAAAACTATATTCCTTTGTTTTTGGATTTCCAAATTTTGTAAAATATTGATTTGAATTTGCAAACTCTTTAGTAATTTTGATCTTGATATATCTATATTTTCAAAATGCCTTACACTTGGCATGAAATATGGAACAAATTTTTTATCGATTAGTTACGGTAGGATTTATAATCAATGTCTATCTTTTAAAAAGAATCAATTATACTTCTATAGTACAAAGATTACTAACATTTCTAGTAATAAATTTTGCCATATATATTAGCTTGTTTTCGGCATTTTGATGAAATATCTGATCTGTAGTATTTCTAGCAATAATACGGAACATTATATCTACAATGATGGTCTTCCATGTCCACAAAACGAAAATTGGCACATATCTAAGAAAAATAGATTATTTGTTTTGGATATTCACTACAATGCTTGCTTTAGTGGTAAATATAGTTTTGTTATTCCATTCTAACTTAGCCTGATGATTGTTGTTTCCTATTATACTTCTATATGTTGGAATACAATGAATATCATTATATTATTCTATAAAATATATTAACAAAATTAAAGAAGTTCCAAAAGAAGATGAAAAAGAGTTAGAGAGTTTATAAAGTTCACCAAAAAAGTACACTAAAATTTGCAAAAAAATATTTTATGAATATAATCTTTAAGAATTTAGTTTCTTTCCAAAAAAAAATGAAATTTTTAAAACATACATTATCAATATTTTTATTTTCAATAGTAATGATTTGAACATCTTTAGCTCAACATTGAAAATGGTGAGATTATTGATCAAATCCAATGCAAATATTCAATACTTTTGTAGATAATGCCAATGATGAATGAAATTACAATATACAAGAAACTGCTTTAGATTGAGTGACTGACCAACAATGATGATATGCAAGGTCTTTTAAAATTACAAACACATTAGATTACATAAGAAATAATTTAGATCCATATATACAACGAGCAATATATGTTGGGCTTGTTTTGGCGGTTATTGCTGTGATTTACCTTGGGTTTTTGTTGGTAACAAATGCTGTTCATAAAGAATGAGATTGGACAAAAATAAAAACAAAAATTTGATATGTTGTAATGTGAGTTTTATTACTTGGTGGATTTTACTTTATCATAAAAGTAATGGTAGCCCTTATTACATCATTATTTGGATGATCCACAGGACACTCAGGTTATTAAACTAAAATATTTTACATAATTATAATATAGATGATGAAAATATTAAAATACTTTTTATTTGTCATGTGAGTTCTTTGATTTTTTTTGATTCAAAACAATGTAAGTGCCGCTGTTGGAGTACCTCCATCTTTTGAAAACAATTTTACAAAATATCTTACAAGTTGAGAACCAGATAGAGAATGAAGGGTAGAAAGTGTTTATGATCTCTGAATTGACAGCAACATGTCTCTAAAAGATAATATTAGATGTTTATTTTATCCAAACACTAGTCTTGTTGCTTGATGTAATACCACTGTTGCTGGATGAAAAATATGGGATGTTGCTAGATATATTTGATTTGCAGTATTAGTAATATTCTTGGTAGTAGTGTGAATAAACCTGCTTTTGAATTGATGAGATCCTGAAAAAGTAAAAACATCATTAAAATCTTTAGTATATATGCTATATGGTTCTGCTTTGTTTTTTGGAGCTACATGGATACTATGAAGTTCGCTTTGAATTGAAAATGTCCAGTGAACTGATTGATTAGTGGATGCTTTACAGTGATGACCAGACTCCTTGTTTTTTAAAGTGATATCATTTCTAAAGGCTTTAGCTTTTTTTGCGGCCATAGTTATGGTAGTAGTCTATGGTTTCAAAATGATGTCGGTTGCTGACCAAACAGACAAAACAAAAGTAGCTATAAAAGGAATTGTTAATGTTGTTGTAGCATTGGTGATTATAAAAATAATAGATTATGTATACTATATTGCTCAATTACCAAACTTCACAACACAAGCAACAGAATTTATTATAGAAGTCGCAAAAATAGTTGGATTTGTAATATGAGCTGCCTTGGTAATTTTGATATTTTATGCGGGATTTTTATTCCTTACAGATCAATGAAAATCTGAAAATATGAAAAAAGCAAAAAACATTATTGTATGAGTTGTGTTAGGTGCTGTTGTGATATTTATGTTATTGCTAATAATGTACCAAATTTTTGCAGAGTTTGCATAGAACTTTAGAAATTTTATATAGAACTTTTATAGCATTTATTTGCTTATAAATAAAATCTCATGAAAATTATTTGTTCAATTTGATGAGGAGAAATTGGGGGATTTTTTGATGGAAAAGAAAGACCCGTAGAAACCGAAGCTATTGATCGTGAACTTATCGCACTGACCAAAAAACAGCATCCAAAAGTTCTTTTTCTCCCTACGGCAAGCTGAGATAGTAAAGGCTATATCTCGAATTTTACCAATTATTATACTTCGCTTGGCAGTGAGGTAGATACGCTTTTGCTGCATGACAAATTCGTTGATCCTACCGTTTTGAAGAAGAAAATCCTTTCAACTGATCTCATTTATGTTGGAGGTGGAAATACCCTTAAAATGATGAAACTACGAAAAAAAGTCTGACTTATTCCACTTTTGCAACAGGCTCATAAAAAAGGGATCATTCTTTCTGGACTAAGTGCTGGTGGAATCTGTTGGCTCCATGGATGAATGTCAGATTCAAGGCAATCTAACAATAAAGATGCTGGATTCATTATTGTAAAAGGCTTAGATTTTGCTCCGTTTTATTTTTGTCCTCATTTTAATAGAGATGTTAAAATAAAGAAAGTTTTACCTGAATTTATCAAAAAAACGAACAAAAAACGAATTATTTTAGAAGATGGAACTGCATTTTTTGTTAAGTGAAAGCAATGGAAAATCGTTAAATCAAAACCAGAAGCTCGTGCTTATCTTGGATTTCATAATAGGGGTGAAATTATTTACAGTGATTTAAAAACCGCTGACTTTCAATCACTTTCTATACTTTCATAATATTCTCTCTTGAAAAAAGATGTGTTTTGTATATTTTCAATGTGTTTTATATTATTTGAATTAAAAATATGTACAAAGACATGATCCTTTCTTGAGAATTATCACAACATGTTGGAGAAATTGCAGAAATTCGTGGACGGCTTCATACCGTTCGTGTAGTATCAGCAAATTTAGCTTTTTTAATATTGAGAGATAGAGATTGACTTGCTCAAGTAGTTTTTGAAGATGCGGAAGAAATTAAAAAACTTGAAGGTTGTCTTCTATGAACTATACTTTCTGCAAAAGGAACTGTCGCAGAAATGCCAAAAGGAAAATTCCGTTTTGAACTCCAAAAAGCTTCAGTAACTATCATTAGAAAAGTAGTATATCCAAGTCCAATTGATATTTCCAAAGATGAAATTC
>ERZ795030.4076-NODE-4076-length-14720-cov-4.655370_pt1 | contig 14720 bp, 7 predicted proteins | sample MGYA00375122_ERZ795030 | MGnify/ENA primary metagenome ERZ795030 (study PRJEB30165, sample SAMN05720146) | activated sludge metagenome | isolation source: anaerobic digester from wastewater treatment plant | place: Japan | collected 2015-04-20 ...
TTTTCAGAATGACTAACGCACAGGCATGAAAAATTCAAATCGAAAAATGAATTTTCTTTTGTAGAGCGCTGCAATTGTTGTATAATACAGCTCATATGTATTATTTAATCTGATAGTAGTGATTCATTTTATTTAATTGTATACAAGTTTTGTTGTATTTTTTGCTTTAACATGATAGATTTTTTCAACAAGGGATAGGGGAATCAATTTTGTCATTGAAAAGTGAATTAAACAAACACCGCTAAGGACTGGGCGATCATGCTTGGGTACAGAGAAATGTTTGTTTTTGTTACGGGGCAACCCCTCAGATAATAATAAAAATGATTTGCGCTATTTATCAGAAAAAAACTCCGATCAACCAACGAAATACATATTGTTACTACCCATACGGCAAAAAACATGGAAACATCGTTGATACCCAGCGGTACTCTTGCGTATATGACACAGAAATCAGGCATTCCTCATCTTCCGACCAATAAAGATTACTTTTTATATTGCATTAGATAAATACATTAAAATGCTGAAATAATATTTGTCATGGAGATTCAAGCAAAAGATACGGGAAGGCGTAACGTAATAGTTACATCATCAATGTCTGTAAAGACGAAGTGGAAGAATTGATATATGATTGATGTCCAAATACAACCTCACAGAGAAGTTAGAAATATGTCTGACCTCGGAAAGATATTTCTAAACGAAATTGAAATAATTGGACAACAAGGTGGAAGTATTGGTGAAATTAGTCTTTCAGAGCATACAACACTAAAGCTTTCAGGAATGCTCGCAGAAAGAACCTCAGAATTTCCATATTACAATTCAGGGCAGACTGCGGTTGCAGCAACGGTCGCCGTAAACCTTGCTTACTATTATTATGGCAGAGAGGGTGATCATTTTTTAAGCCATATGTTTCACGGTAACTATTCGCCCGATATGCTTACACCAATAGGTCAAAAGATTGAAGATCTGCTAATAGAAAAGAAGATTATTGCATTTCGTCGCGAGGGCCCGTGGAAATATGTTGGGCTGATTGTGAGGCAGGCCATTGTAACAAGGCGATATTTCAGGAGGCTGGCCCAGTTTCTCGAGGTCTGCGATAGGACTCTGGGAATAAATAAACTAAACCGGATATCTTTTGAGGGATACAAGGCTTTGCTTAAAACCATGTCACGGTCGCAGGGTTTCGGGCATACAAACTGGATGAAGGCAAATGGCATCTTTTTCGATATCCTGAGGGATCATCAGGGATTCAACCTTGTTAAAACGGTTGGAGAGTTATATGACCAGTTCCTCGCAAACAGAAAGAGTACCGAAGATCTTGACAGCCTTCCCGGGTTTCGCAAGGGTTTCTGGGTTGAATTTCTCCCCTATATGTTTAAATCAAAAAAGGCACCGGCAAAAACGACTTTCCGGCAACCAGTTTTTCGATATAATTGTAGTTTCAATAGAGTCGGTATACAGTTTGATTCCGAAGGAGTCGAAAGGGGATTTTACACCATTATTTCTGCTTCTGGAGATGAAAAGGTGACGAGAGCGTTTTTGCCCTGCTCATCGGCGGAATCCCTTCAAGATGAATTTCAGCTGCGTTTCAACGACGGATCGACCGTGCTGGAGTGCAATATAACCGGTTGGATGCCAGATGATCGATCAGTATTCCAAGCTCTTTTTCGAGAACGAGACGGCGTTATGGTGGCATCGGTGAACAATCCGGCAACGCTTTTAGATGGTGATTATTATTTGATTACCAAAGCCGAGATACATGAGTCAGAGCTGAGAGAGATTCACAGGCATTATTACAATGAGCTTGATATCGAAGGTGTGGAATGCTTCAAAATATGGAAAATTCATCTGCGTCAGGGTATCAAAATTCCCGGGTTGGGAGATGTATTAATAAAGCAACCCGCCGGTCTAGAATGGGTCCATCCAGATTATTTTCCGGGAACCGACCCTGAAGGTGGTGTTTTTGTAGGAAGACTCCCGAGGCTAAGAGTAAGAGGATGGCAACTACTAAGGAATCGATTCATCCTTGTACAAACCGTACATGGTTACACCAGTACTATACCCGAAACCAGCTTGGAAGTTGAGGGTGATGAGGCATTCCTTGAACTGGAAATCAAACCACTTAACCAAGGCTTTGTCAGGTTGGAGAAGGCTGGCCTGAGTTCCATTCAACCGGCCTGCTCAGAGAAGAAATTTTTTGTTCTTCCTAGTTTGTGCGCAATTCGTTGGTCGAGTGGTCTTTTGGGAACAGAGGAAACTCCGTACGTGGCCTTCAGACCAAACAGTATTTTTGACATGGAGTGGAGAGACTCTGTAAATGAAAAAAGTAATAACGGTGAAATATCATGGAATTTTCAACCAAGGACTCCCTATGCACTCGGAAAATCGAAGGTCTACCCTGACATTAATTTCGAAATACGTTTTTTTGTGGCAGAATTTTACCCGGTAGCTCCTCCTCCGCCGAGCACGAGGTATATTGTTTGGTCATCTACTCTGGACCATGATACCGAGTTTTTAGTATCGGGATACCCTAATTCACCAGTCGAACTGGCACTTTTGGACGATACAGGATACACACACAGGCTATACAAGGTTCAATGGCCCGGGCTAGTCAAGGCAAGAATAAATGGTTTATACTTGAAAGAAAGGATATCCCCGCAGACTTTTGTTGTCGGAAGATTTGTTTTGAAATGGGAGAGCAGATGGAAGGAAACCGGTTGTAGCTTTGTATCAGAAACAGGAATAATCCATGCTGTCTGCAATAATAATTTTGATGACACAGCCTTCCCGGTTCAGGCCATTGGGATAGAATTCTCTGCGGCAATGGCCGCCATACACGAGGTGAAACCTTACATATTTGCCTCTAGCATGCAAGTTCCGGGAAAAGTAGCATCTTTTCTGGTATTTGTGGAGGCAGGAGGACTGCTTTTTGATCGCAACCAACCTGTCAATATGGAGAGCGACAGGTATAAGGACTCAGATTTCCAAGAATGGCTTAAATGGTACAGTGAATTTCTCTCAGCGTCAGACCTGTACGCTATTACACAGTCCACACCAGATACGAACCCGGACCTTCCGGTAGAGCGATGGAACGAAAAGATTTATACAGCGCTTTCTTCCCTCAGGTCAATATCGAATATCGAAGATTTCATTGGTGTGTGGGAAAAACTTCTCGCTGATTACTCTGCTAACGGACAGTTTTCAATTCGAGGAATACCCCCGGCAATCCAAGGCCTTGAAGGTTTGGAAAACTCAATCAGAGCAGCTTTTTATTTCAGGAACAAGCGTTGGAAAGATGCCCAGAGAGTGAGCAGCAGAAACGTTGACAAGCATCCACGTCCGGTATCAACGTTAAACCGCATAATATCATATCTATCAATGCTCAGGCAGGGCAGCAAGGAGATTATCTTGGGCAAGGAGGAGTCGGGCAACGACGAGTGGCTCAACCTGTTTAATGTTTTCGTAATGTTTACAGATATTTTTCGAGGTATTTTTCAAGATTTCACAGCCACAAAGCCCGAGAACCTCAATGCGTTAAAGCATATCCTTGATGCCCTTGAAGAAACTTCTCTTACCCTGTTGGTTGATGTAGCCAAGCGAGAAACATGCCTGATCCCGGTTGATATAAGTCCGGACGCCGACTGGTTATTGATGTATGCCCTGTTCAAAAATGAATCTGTCAGGGCCGCTACCGGTATCGATAGGGGTGCCGCGTTGGAAATTGTCCGGAAGCAACTGGAACTTGGCCTGATCCCGAGATGTGGCATTGCGCTAGAAATAACAAATGAGATAGAGGGAGGGTTAACCAATGACATTTGAAGCAACGCTTCATAAACTGACAGCCGAAATGAAGTCCACTAAAAACGATAAAAAGCGTGAAGCTCTTATTGAACAGATGAAAGAACTTGTTCGAAATGAGTTTAAGGATGCGGTTGAACCCGGTCAGTTTTTCAGCGCTGTTAGTAAGTTTCATCGTTATTACCACATCATTGCAGAGGCCATATCTGACATTCTAGAACAGCAGTCCGTCGAGTCCCTCATCAATATCCTGAAGCTGCTGAAGGGAAACACCAAAAACCCACTGATATATCATCTCTTGGCAAGAGCCTTGGCTGCTGGCAGGAATGATGTTGGCCAAGAATGGTGTGACTACCTCTTTAACCGGATTACAGAATATGGTACAAAAAGCCCATCACCCGTTGAGGTCAAGCACATTAGAGCAGCTTTCTGCGGTATACCAAGGCTTAGAGAAAAACCCTTGCATGCATTGCTTCAAAAAGAAAATCCTGACAGAGGGGTGACCCTTGTACTTGTAGCGCTTTTGGGAAATGCAGGAGAAAAGGGCAGCCCGTCTATCAACGATGTAATACTCAGGCAAAGGATTTTAGAAAAGGCAGCTCGTATAGCCGGCCTCCTGTCGGGAAATGAGAAAATGGGATTTGAGCGCTTGCTCAAGAATTTGCTGCAAGACAAAGACATATCATATTTTGTTCCTGACGGAATGGATATTGCCGGTGTAGGGCAGGATTTTCTTCGCTCTATAGGCATTACCGGCATCAGGGCGAGGAATGACGATGCAGTTGTTACTGTCCGGAAAACACATGATCCTGCAATAACCGAGAAAAAGAAACCTACAGACAAAATTAGAGAACCCGGTGTGTCTGCCAAAACGTATTTCAAGGAACTCCTTGATGCCGAAAGAATAATAACAAATCTATCAAGCTCGATTACATCAGCAAAGATACGGATGGAGCATTTATACAAAGAAAATTTAAGGCTCGAAGAAAAATCAATTGAGCAGTCAATCATACTGGGACAGCTTAAAGTCGAGAAATCGACCCTTACGGAGATTGTGTCGCAAAAAAATCTGGAGTTGGAAAGATTACAAAATCAACTCAAAACGCAGCAGACAGATCATGAAACCAGAATTCAGAGAATAATCAGAGAATCGGGAGATGCCAGACAACTGGAAATAGAACATTTCCGAAACAGGGTTGTTCGCGATATTCAACCGATCATACTCGACATGTTCAGCCTAAATAATATATCCGATCCTTCAGAAAGAAACGAGGTTCTTCTGGACCTTATAAAAACCATGTTAAGAACTTTTAAATCATCCCACGGTTTGGAGTTTATCTATGAATAATAGATTTTTTGGAATAGATTTTGGGACGACGACCACGGCTTTCTGCTGTTTCGATGAAGATACCGAGGGTTATATCATGTTTGGAAACGATGCTGGACATCCTTACCATTCAGTTGTTGCCTTGGATAAAGTGACTGGCAATGTTGCATTTAAGGGAACAGAAGCTTGGATGAAAAAAGCAGATCTAGTCTCCACCGGAGGATTAACAGTCGTGAGCTCAGTCAAGCAGAAGCTCACTTCGGAAGAAGTTTGGGAGACTAACAATCGCATCTGGACCCCGGAAATGGTAGCTACTGAAATACTTCGAACAGGAGTTGAAGCAATAAGGGCAAAATGGCCCGAATCCAAGGCTCTTATAGAGGCAGTTGTTGCCGTACCCGTCGATTTTACTTATAAAGAGCGGAAAGTAATCTCGCGCGCCGCAACGAATGCCGGAATCTATGTAACACAATTTGTCAGTGAGCCGACTGCCGCTCTGATCGGATGTGATGAAGATTTAAAGGAAATCAGAAACATTCTGGTTTTTGATTGGGGTGGTGGAACACTGGATGTCTCTGTTCTCAAAAAAGTTGGAGGAAAATTCAAAGAACTTGCTAAAGGAACAAAAAGAGATGGGGGGGATAGGATTGATGACGAGTTTGCCCGCTGGGTCCATAATGGATGCGATACGGGTATTCCCTTTGATATGGTTGAACCTCGAAACAAGGATCGACTTCTTACTCGCTGCGAGCAGGAAAAGAGAAACCTGTCAGTGGAAAAAGACGTAAAGATTGTATTGCCAAACTACCATAAGGGCCTTACTGTGCGGGGAACCATAACGAGGGCAGAATTCGAAGCCATGATAAAGGGACTTGTCGATTCCCTTATTGATGTAATGTTCGATACACTTGCCAAAAGTGGGCTTTCTGCTGAGCAGATCGATCTTGTTCTTATGGTGGGTGGTTCCAGTCAAATTCCCTTGGTCAAGAGAGAAATAGAAAATATCTTCGGTTCTAGGTGCTCCTACGCACAAAATGCAGAATGGTGCATCGCAAAAGGAGCTGCCAAGTTAGCCGCACAGCCCGGATCTTACACTCTTGCATCAGATGTTGGGATTATCCTCTCTGATGGTTTCTTTTTTCCTGTATTAAGGAGCTCGGAGCCACTTAACCACCAGCCTGTAGTTGTTACGCTCGGCCTTGTTGAGGATGCCAGAGAAGCAAGGTTGGTCATAGCCGAGAAGGGTAGCGGTCATGATGTAAATGCCAGCCTTATTGGCGCTATCACCCTTCCCGCATCCGGATTTAATTTTGAACCCATAGAGGCGGTCTTTGAGGTAGAGACCGATCTTGCACTTAGGGTAACTGCCGTAAATGACCTGACAGAAAGTCGTCGAGCGGAGTCGAGGACTTTCACGGGCATCAAATTTGAGTATCTCCTACACGAGGAGGACTAGAATTTATGGCTGAGAATAAACTTTCCGACTCAAACCTCACATTGAGAAGCAACCTTTATGTTAGAACCAAGAAAGCATATTTTGGGAAGGGAATGACGGAATTTTTTTTAGAGCTGGAAGACAGGCTTTTTGTCACAAAAATAAGAGGAAAAAAGGCACTTCTTCAGGTTCAGCACTTGAAAGACATGATGACTGATTATCAAAAAGCACAGCTAAGAGGAGGTTTCTGCGCTCTTGGAAATGAAACAACCAATGGACCCTTGAGGATAGGCAACAAAGAGGTTTTTGTCTGCCGATGCGACCGTCGAAGCGTTTGCTACCACAGGGCAAAAACGGGCAAGACCTGCGATGGATGCAAGTTAAATGATGAATGTTTAAAAAAAGAAGTGTCCGACTATAATTATAAAGCCAAAGTTGGGATACCGGGAACAACCAAACAAATACAGGACGACAGGATACAACAGGGCGATTCCCAACAGTTGGTGAACCAACGCCCCAGATATATCAGGGCTTTAGTTGAGGCGACTCCAGAAACTACCGAAACAGCTACAGTTGAGATTTCGAAAAAGACCGGACATTTTCAGGACGAGCCACAGCGACAGGTGATTCAACGCCCCAGAGATATTGAGCTAATTATTCAGGCCGGACCGGAGATCATTGAAACAGCCATAGTTGAGAAGCAGGAAACGACCCAACAAACACAGGGCGACAAGATGCAACTGGACGATTCCCAGCAGCTGGTGATTCAATGCCCCAGAGATATCAGGCTAATTGTTCAGGCTGGCCCTGGGACCGGGAAAACAGCAGTGGCATGTGCACGAACGGCATGGTTGATTGACAGAGAGGGGATAGATCCCGGCCTAATATGGCTCATAAGTTTTACCCGAACTGCTGTTTATGAAATCAGGGATCGGATCGCCAAATACCTTGACGACGGAGAGCGGATACATGCAATAAAGATTGCCACGATAGACTCCCATGCATGGGCAATACATAGCGGGTTTGATTCGTCCGCGAGCCTTCTGGGAGATTACGAAGATAACATACAGCGCCTCTTGGAGCTTGTCAAAACCCATGAAGGAGTTCGAGAATATCTCCGTACGCTTGAGTTTTTGATTGTTGATGAGGCACAGGATATTGTCGGTATCCGGGCAGACCTGATTGTGGAGATTATCAGAACATTACCAAAAACCTGCGGTGTCATGATATTTTCGGACGACGCCCAAGCAATCTACGGTTTTACAAGCGACGAGGATGCACATGAGTTGTCCGAGAGCAAGGTTACACTAACCGAAAGACTTCGCGCAGAAAAGGCCTTGGCTTTTGAAGAGTTGCCCATTGAAACAATTTTTAGAACAAAGTCTGCAAATCTTAAGAAAATTTTTTCCGAAACAAGAAAAAAAGTCTTACAGATTACCAAAGACCCTGCCAAGAAACTAAAAGACATAAAAAAGGAGATTTCTGTTCTGGCAGATGATCAGATTGACGCCCGGTCTATCCTCGGCCTATCCAATCTGGATGATTCTTTTGTCCTGTATCGAAGGAGAGCCGATGTACTTTTGCACTCGTCCCTGATGGAACTTAACCCCCACAGAATAAGGATGTCCGGTCTTCCGGTCTGTATATTCCCATGGGTCGGTGCGTGTCTTTCCGGATATGTTGAATCTTCACTGAAGAGAACAACATTCACGGATTTATGGCGCCAGTATGTGCATAACACGTCGTTTGAAATCCTTGACGAGAAAGATGCGTGGGCACATATGGTCAGAATTGCCGGCGAATCAAACACTATTGTGGACATGCGCAGGCTGCGCCAGCGTTTGGGCAGAGGGGCACCGCCTGCGGAATTCTGTGCACCTATGCTGGGACACGGCGGCCCCATACTGGGAACAATTCATGCTTCAAAGGGACGTGAAAAGGAATTCGTTTACCTCATGATGCCGCCCGAACCGGGAGACGGGGCAGATCATGAGGAGGAAACAAGGGTTGTTTTTGTCGGTGCTACACGTGCCCGTGAGAGGCTGATCGTGGGTAAAGGATTCAAGCAATACTCTAGGAGACTTGCAAAATCAGGACGCACTTTCTCCCCCAAGACTCAGGATGATAAGCCGAAAGCACAGGTTGAAATTGGCAGAGACGGCGACATAACAGCTCTTGGTCTGGTGGGAAGGGAATATGTTCGGACCGAAAATGAAGCGATAGATCGCCAGAGAAGGCTTCGCGACTTGAAAGGAAACATTGTTGCTGCACGAGCCTCTGTTGATCATGATCTGCAACATACCTACCGCATTCTGCTGGACGACGGTACAGGAACTGTGGCTGTTCTGTCCCAGAGGGTGAACGAAGATCTGTTCGAAATAGGAAGAGTTATCAAGAATATGATTTCGGGTCCGAAAAGACGTCCGCCGGATGAATTGCCCTATCTGAAGATATTTGGGGCAAGAACTGTTGTATTGCAGCCAGATTCACCGGACCTTGACAAGCTTCACAGTCCTTGGTCGCAAAGTGGCATAATGCTTGCGCCGATTGTGCTGGGATACCCCACCTGCTATTTCATTAACTATTAAATTAACGAGGAGTTTTTAAGATGCAGACATATGGACGTGATGCTATTCTAAAACGGTTTGAAGAAGATCTGGTAGGACCTTTTGAAGAGGAAGAGGTTCTGGAATCATGTCCGTCAGACGTTTATCTCACGGGCATTCTCTGGCCAAGCAAGACCAAGATGGGGGCAGAAAATGATGAGAAACTTGGCGTTGCGGGGGGTTCAGTGGCTGGCGCAGACACTGGAGTTGGAGCCTCAGAGGACGAAGAGGTAGCTGCCAGCTCCCTGAATCGTCCCTGTTCTGCAGGCCTCTCGTTTACTACAGCCTCGACAGAGCTTCCCCACAGGTTGAAAGTCGCTGTCAGTTTTGCCACATACGAACCGTTTGAGAACAGTGAAAATGGATCACCGGGGAAAACTGCAGAAAACGGCACCAGAATCAGGCAGCGCTGGGAACGGCATCCTTTTAAAATAATTTTGCCGGTTATGATCTTGTCTGACAGTCCTTCACCGCTGTCGATCGACCTGAGCGAGTACGGTGCTCCGGTCGGAATACGACTGCACCTGAGAGGTGCAAGCTGGCTGGATAAACGCCTTGTAACCATCACCCTGATAAATGGTTCAGAGCCTGACGATTCTTGGGACCGGACAGAGCTTGAACGCCATATCCTTTTTCAGGTAAGAATCGAGGTCAATCCCACCGGCAAAACCAACCTTGTTGCCCGCCCTCCGCGCAGGACAATACTCGATGAAGATGACCTGACTGCCGATCTTCTTTACCGCGGAGCTGTTGAATTCTCCGTGGGCCATACCTGTTCGGCAGAATGGACACAGATCACGGGAGTCCCCATGGCATCAATGGTTGCCACATCATGGATACCTAGAGTGGTAGTGCCGGGAGTAAGTGCTGCCGGAGCAAGTGTATTTGATAAACTTCGCAGAGATAAAAAACGGACTCCGCTATCGGCAGAATGGCTTTCAGGGGCTGAAAGTGATGATCTCGAGCACTCACTAAACGAACTGCCGGACGCCTACAAAAGCTGGATTGGTGAACAGGAAGAAAAATTAGCCGGACTGTCAGACGACCACAGAGAACAGGCAATGAAAAACCTGACGAACTGTCGCGAAATTGCTGATAGAATGACAGAAGGTGCGTCCAGAATCAGTAGAGATCCGCTCATGAGAGAAGCCTTCAGGTTAGCAAATATGGCCATGTTAATACAATACGGATGGGATCCTGAAAAGAGCGCAAGGGGACCTCTGGAGTGGCGTCCTTTTCAACTGGGCTTCATCCTGATGGCTGCCGCTTCTGTTGCTGACAGGGGTCACCCTGACAGAAGTGTTATGGATCTGCTCTGGTTTCCAACCGGTGGAGGCAAAACGGAAGCCTATCTTGCGCTGATTGCTTTTCTGGCCTTCTACCGTAGGCTCGCTAGTAAAGGTTCTCCTGACAGGGGAGCGGGAGTCGCAGCGGTGATGAGGTACACTCTTCGCCTGCTGACAACCCAGCAGTTTGTACGTGCATCGGCCATGATCCTTGCGTGTGAGGTGATCAGGAGAAACAAACTGGCAGGGAATAAGTTCCTAGATCTGGGGAACAGACCCTTTTCAATAGGCCTGTGGGTGGGCGGAGAAGCCACTCCAAACAAATTCGGGGACGCCTTGGCTTCCCTGCAGGGAAACCAGGATGTTCCCTCGCCCAAGCAGCTTGCTGACTGTCCTGCATGCAGGAAGCCGCTGACCTGGTATCCGGAGCAGAGCGCTTCGGCGATACGTGTAAAATGCACCAACAATAAATGTGTGCTTTTCGATTCCGTTCAACCCCTTCCTGTTTACACGGTTGACGAGGATGTTTACAGGGAGCAACCCACGCTGGTAATAGGCACAATTGATAAATTTTCTCAAATAGTGCGGCGACCTCAAATAAATGATCTGTTCGCTGTAAAAGGGGGCCTGCCACCGGACCTGATAATCCAGGATGAACTGCATCTGATCTCCGGCCCCTTGGGGACAATAGCCGGACTATACGAGGTCGCAATTGACCGCCTTTTTGCCAATGAGGGGAAAAGGCCAAAGATTATCGGATCAACGGCCACAATAAGAAAGGCCAGAGAGCAGGTCAGGGCACTGTTCAATCGCATGGTCTGTCAGTTTCCCCCGCCTGGAATTGATGCCACCGATTCCTGTTTCGCAACAGTTGACAGGTCCTCTCCGGGAAAAATGTACGCGGGAGTCACAACGGCCGGAAGGTCCGCCAAATTTACCCTCCAGGCAGCAGCCGCGTCCGTTCTTCAATCTGCTCTGGCGTGTCTGCCTGACAATGCCAGCCGTGATCCATACTGGACCCTTGTTCTTTACTTCAACTCGCTTCGCGAGCTGGGAGGCGCCGTTGTGCTGATGCAGGACGACGTCAACGACAGTCTCAATACGATCGCATCCCGGAGAGGGGAGGCCATAAGAGAGCCGAAAATGATCGAAGAGCTCACGTCGCGAAGGACACAGGCCGAGGTAAGGGACATGCTTGATCGCCTTGCAACAAAGGCCGGGGTAGATGGCGCGCTTGATGCGGTGCTGGCAACAAACATGATGAGCGTTGGGGTTGACATACCGCGGCTCGGCATTATGCTTGTCAACGGCCAGCCGAAGGGTATCGCGGAATATATCCAGGCTACTAGCAGGGTAGGCCGCGGTGACGTTCCCGGCCTCGTAATATCATTGCTGAACAATGCCAAGGCAAGAGACCGATCTCACTACGAAGCCTTCTCGACTTGGCATGAGACACTCTACCGGGACGTCGAGGCTACAAGCGTGACCCCGTTTGCTTCGAGGGCGAGAGACCGGGCGCTTCATGCAGTGATCGTATCCCTTATACGACATCTGGTAGACGGAATGCTTGATTGCCCGAAGCTTGAACAGGGTTCACGGAACAGTATAGGGGAGATGATAACCGAAGTTGTTGCGAGAGCGGCTGCAATTGACCCGGAGGAGACATCAGTGACAACTGAGCTGAAGGCGCTTCTTGATGTATGGAGGCGGCGTAATCCCGATTATTACTGGAAGCGCTATTCGCCGAACAAGTCACTCCTGCAGGATGCGGAGAGAGTGGCAACGCTGCGCGCTCTGGGTCGTTCGTCGGGAGAGGCATGGTCGACCATGAACAACATGCGCAGCGTTGAGCCATCAGCCAGATTCCGGCTCATCGATAGACCCCTGCAGCCAGATTCAGGAGGAACAGATGGCGGACAATGATCTTGGCGAATTAAGAAGGAGCATGGTTGTAATGACATTTGGACCCGGTTCGGTCGTGGACTTTCGTGCAGACGGTGCTCCGGTGTCAGCTCTTGTGGCCGGACTTGAGCAGTGGGATTCCTCGTTTGGTCCGCCGGGTCTGAGAAACCAGCAGATAATACACGAACCGCGACTTGAACGGAAGCTGGGAATTAGAGGATTCCGGCTTCCCCCTGTCGTCGACGAGGAATACAGGGACAGGGACGGTAGACCCGACCGGCGTTCCCTCGTTGCAGTGAGATTTCCCGACTGGCTTCAGTGTCCCGTATGCGATCGTATTGCTCCATCTAGGAAATGGGGAAATCTGCCGGGCAGGGCATACAGGTTCTGCACATCCTGCACAGCCCGCGCACCGGGACAGCGAAAGGTATTTGTAGTGCCCGTGAGATTCGTCATGGCCTGCAGGCTCGGGCACATTGATGAGTTTCCTTGGCATTTCTGGGTAGGTCACAGACCGGACTGTTCCCGGAGAGGATTTCTGGTTCTGAAATCAGTCCGCCCGGGTCTTGCCGGCCTCATTCTCAGCTGCCCCGAGTGCCGGGCAGCACGTTCCATGGACGGTATTTTTGGTGCCGATTCCCTGAAGGGCTTAAACTGTCACGGCAGAAGACCATGGCTTCTCACATCAAACGTGCCATGCGATGAGAAACCCCGCGTCCTGCAGCGGGGTGCATCAAATCTGTATTTCCCCGTCATAGACTCTGCGCTCAGCATCCCACCGTGGTCTGATGCCCTTCAGGATGCTCTTGGTATTTACTGGAGCGATATCGTCCAGACCGCACCTGAAGACCGGGCACAGTTCATCGCGATGCTTGCCAAGGTGGCCCTCAAAGATGCCCTTGAAGAATTGAAAATAACACCCGAAGAACTTGCAAACAGGATCGAGGAACGTGTTGCGCTGGTTGTTGGTGACGAGATCCTCGATATTAGAAAGGAGGAATACCGGCAGTTTACATCACGCATGGAGGTACGTCCCGGAGACGAGCGGGAATTCGAGATCAGGAATGTCGTCGTTCCCGACACGCTCCTGCCTTATTTCAGTCATATTGCTAGGGTTGTCAGGCTGCGGGAGGTCAGGGCTATACGCGGTTTCACCAGAATTAATCCTCCAAGCGAGGAATCTGGCCCGGAAGTTGCTTCCCTCTCAGTAAACAGACAGGAATGGCTACCCGCAATTGAGGTTCGCGGTGAAGGCATTTTTCTATCATTCAACCAAGAAATGCTTTCACGATGGGAACAATCAGACACAATGTCATCCCGAGCGGCAGAAATTCACAGCACTTGGCGAATGGAGTGGCAGGAGCGGTACGGAGAGAAAGAGCCTCTATTGAAAATAACACCACGTTTTCTTCTCATTCACACTTTTGCTCACGCGCTAATGAGACAGCTAACCCTTGAGTGCGGATATTCTGGAGCAGCTTTGCGAGAACGGCTTTACGTGAGCGATGACTTAATGGCAGGGCTTCTTGTCTACACTGCGACCTCTGATGCAGATGGCACGCTCGGTGGCCTTCAGCGGCAAGGAGAATCAGCACGCATTCTTCGATCGGCAGTGGCGGCCATCAAAGCCATGGAATGGTGCTCGTCGGACCCCCTTTGCATACAGGGCGTGCTGTCTGCCCAGGACAAACATTCCATTTCGGCCTGCCATGCATGCGTCCTTGTACCGGAAACTGCCTGCGAGACTTTCAACCGGTTTCTCGACAGGGCGTCACTTGTCGGATTACCCGAAGAGCCAGACGCAGGCTATTTTTCCTCGCTTATTCAGGAGGCCTAGTATGGCCTTTATGTGGCCAAAGAAACTGACACATGAGGTCCTGTCAAATGTTCTCAGAAGTACCGAATGCGAGGTTTTTAACAAATTTGAAAAAGAGCTGGACGATTCATTCACGGTCTTTTATTCCCGTCCGTGGCTCGGGCTTAAACCAGACGGGGAAGAGATTGATGGCGAGTGTGATTTTGTCATTGCTCATCCCGATCTTGGCTTGCTCGCCCTAGAGGTGAAAGGAGGGGCTATTTCCTACAGCCCGGCTGACGATCGATGGACAACTAAAGACCGCTGGGGATTCACGCACCACATAAAAAATCCCGTTGGTCAGGCGCGCGCTTCGAAACACCAGATACTGGACAAGCTCAGGACATCGACTTACTGGAAGCCAAGGAGGATACGGGCTAGGCATGGCGTAGTCCTGCCCCACTCGGACATGCCCGGCAGAGATCTGGGGGCTGACATGCCCCTGCGTCTTTTCTGCTTCAGAGAGGCCTTCGAGAGAAATCTGCGGGACTGGGTACTGAGCAGATACGGCGAT
>ERZ795030.4082-NODE-4082-length-14695-cov-4.883538_pt1 | contig 14695 bp, 12 predicted proteins | sample MGYA00375122_ERZ795030 | MGnify/ENA primary metagenome ERZ795030 (study PRJEB30165, sample SAMN05720146) | activated sludge metagenome | isolation source: anaerobic digester from wastewater treatment plant | place: Japan | collected 2015-04-20 ...
CTGGCTGAACCTATTCTGGCAGCATCCCATGAAGACCGAATGCGCAGACAAGTACACTCTCCGAGACTACGTCACGCGCCAGGGGCTTCACCGTTTGTTGCCAACCCTCTTCGCGGTGTACTTGTCGGCAGACGAGATCGACTTCGCCCAGCTACCCGACCGCTTCGTGTTGAAGTGCTCGCACGGTTGTAAATGCAACGTGTTCTGCTTCGACAAGAGGGATTTCGATACTGCCGTGGCGCAGCGTAGGCTACGACGGTGGATGGACACTGACTACTCTCTCCTGTACGGCGAGTTGCATTACGCTCGGATGAAGCCTCGCATCCTATGTGAAGAGTTGCTCAATGATCACACCGCGCGGTTCCCTCGAGACTACAAGGTCTATTGCTTCAACGGACGGCCGTTGTACATTCGATGCTGTTACGATCGGGACGCTAACGGCAAGAGCCGGTCTGTGGTTGTGGACGTCGACTGGAATCCAGTAGTTGTGGATCGAAACCAGCCCGTTGAGAACGATCCCATTTCTCCCCCTCAAACGATGCCTCAGATGCTTGAGGCGGCGATGGATCTGGCCGCGCCGTTTCCATTTGTGCGGATCGACTTCTACAGCATTCGTGACCGACTGGTAGTGGGCGAAATGACGTTCACACCGGACGCGTGCATCAACAGAGACTACACGGCCGACGCGCAAAGAGAAATGGGGCGGCTCATTCTGTTGCCGTCTGTTTACGCACGTTGAGCAATGCGACACTGAAAGGGGGCATCCTTGGCCCTCCCAGGAGGCGCCGTCGTCGGCGGTTCTGTGCCTCCTCACACCGTCACGCCCTCAGGTCGATTGACGTCGGTTACTGAGGCCACCCGAAAAGCCATTGATCCGGTCCTCGTCGTCCCAGTCGGTAGGTGCAGTACCCGTCGCCACCCGAGCGAGGCTTGCGCAATACCGCCGATTAGTCTCTGCGTGGCACATCGCGCGAGGGTGCGCATTCAGCATTCTGGCTAGGGCCTCCCCTGAACTGCTGGGCCGACTCCGATTTCGCGCCGCCTGGGGGCGGTGGCCGGACTTCGAGAACCCGACGACCTTCGATGAGAAGCTCCTCTGGCTCAACCTCTACTGGCGCCATCCCCTGAAGACGGAGTGTGCCGACAAGTACGCGGTCAGAGGATACGCCGACCGGCTCGGCCTTGGCGCTTTGCTGCCGCGTTTGTATGGAGTCTACGATTCCGCTCAAGCCATCGACTTCGGGTCGCTGCCGGAACGGTACGTCTTGAAGTGCTCACACGGCTGCAAGTGCAACCTGTTCTGCTTAGGCGAGAATGGCGTCGACGTAGCTGTTGCGCGGCGGTCACTTGAGCGGTGGCTTCGCACGGACTACTCCCACATGCTTGGCGAGCTGCACTATCGGAACATGAAGCCGCGCATCATCTGCGAAGAGTACCTGGACGAAGGCAATGGGCGGCTCCCGACCGACTACAAGGTGTTCTGCTTCGGCGGGCGGCCGACTTGGATCCTCTGTTACAGCGGTCGCGACCCCAACGGCAAGGGACAGCGAAGCCTGGTGGACATCGATTGGCAGCCCTCCGCCGTTCTGCGAAGTCCGGACGCTCAGGCTCCGCCACCTCGGCTGCGAACTCTACCGGAGATCCTGACTGCCGCCGAGGTGCTGGCGTCGCCATTTCCGTTTGTGCGGATCGACTTCTACTCCATCGGGAAGCGCGTTGTCCTCGGCGAGTTGACTTTCACCCCGAATGGCTGCATCAACGTAGACTACGACCAGCTCGAGATGGGTGGGCGCTTGCTGCTGCCGCCACCGTACCCGGGACATGGTGCGTCTGCGTGAAGATGGCGCGCTCAAGGCCCCTGCCGCGCGCGGGGGCACGGGCGGAACGCCCGGCATCGCCGAGCGCATTGGACCGGCTCTTCTGCAGTTGATCCTGCAACAGGCAGCTCGCGACGTGACGCGTGGGCAGGCGGCAGGGACTATCGCCGCGTTTCTGGGTGTTCACCAGGCGAACCTGGCAGACGCCCGAGAGACGCTGTCGCATCCTCTCCGATCGTGGGGCCCCTTTGAGGCTCTTTCACGGGAGGTCCGACTAAGCCTCGCGGCGGCAGCGTCCTTCCACCTCCGGGAGGTTGCAGGCCTCACGAATCCGATCGCGGGGGTACTCACGTACGGCCCGTCAGCGCGGTCGGCGGGGCGCTGACGCACTTGGCCGCGAAACACGGTGACGAGGGAAGCCCGTCCTCCAGTACACTGCCCACGCGGGTGGCCAAGAGGCTCGTCGGCTTGGGCCGCAAGGCCGGCCTGACTGCAACGACGGGGATAGAGCACACCCCTTGTACCCAGGGCCGTTTCCCAGTTTCCTCTGGACTCTCGCCGGCTTCGACTCGTCAGGGCTGATCCAGGACTACATCAGTGGAATACTTCTGGAACCTCGCCTGAGCCCGGTGTTCGAGGCGCCTCACGGCGTGATGAGCTGCGGCCTCGTCGGAATCGACCTGCTCCCCTCTCGTGGCAGTCTGTATTTCCCCGAGAGCAACTTCACTCCAGGCCACAGCCCGCAGCGGGATCGGATCTCGCCTGCCGACGACACCGTGTGCAACTATCTCGCAGCGTGGGCCTCAGGCCAGGGCTTCACGAAGCTCGTCTTCTTCTCCTACAACTATCCCGCCGTCTTCGAGCAGTCGATGGAGGAAGCGTGGCAGACGGTCGGGAAGCGGAATGGAATCCGCATCGAGATCGTGGACGATCCGGCATTCGCGTCCCCGTGGCGCCGCTCCCGCCGCGTCCTGATGGATCCGCACGCGAGAGGAACTCTCTACGTCAACGGCAGGCACCTGCCGGGCCCGCTGCCGAGGCTGGTCTCGCGGAAGGGTCTCATGGAAGCAGCGATTCGGCGGTTTTGGGGGCCCTCGATAACCACGGGCTGCCTTGCGCTCCCGGGTCTCGTTCGGCGCGACGCGGACCTTCGCCCACTCGACGAGCAGTCGCCCTTCCCCAACCTGATCATCAAGCGCGCCGACCTTGACTAGGCCAAGGGCGTTTCCCTGTACCGAACGCCGCGACTTCCAGAGCGCGCCAATGCGTGGTCGAACATCGCTTACGAATACATCCCTCCTGATCTCGTGGCCACCGGGGCTCAGGGCACTGGACTCGGCTGCGCCCACATCTTCCGCGCTTACCTGCTCGTCACGCCACGAGGTCCCGTGTACCTGGGAGCCAGGAAAGACGTCTCGTCGGTTCCTATCCCGGCGTCGCTACCGCTCGGCGAAGTGCAAGACAAGAGCCCCTACGTGGTCAACGTGCGCCTGGGCGCCTACTCGGTGCCGCCCTCGGAAGCAGAGGATCAGCGCTGCCGCGAGGCGGTGCTGGCGGTCGGCAGGGCTGTGCACGAATTCCCCCAGGAGAAGCACGTCCTCACCGTGCTGTAGAGACTGCGGGTCACAAGGTCCCTGGCTCGCCTGCGGCAACCCTCGCTGCCATGTCAGCGCCGATCACACAGCCGGTTTCTGCTTTCTCGAGCAGAACAGGGCCCTGCCCGCAAACGGGACGGACACGTAGCAGATCTTCTCATGCAGTTGAAACCCCGCCTTCTCAACGGACCGTTTCGGAGAGTCGTTGAAGTCGTAGATTGCCGCCCACATCCATCGTTTCTCCTGACCGAGCAGCGTGGCTCGCGCGGACGCGATCAACTGCGGCATGATGCCACGGCCGCGGTAGGCAGGAAGCGTCTGACCGTCGCGGACGTAGACGTCACCCTGGGCGATCCTGATCTCTTTGCCCCGGTGGCGAAATATCCTTGGGCCGGGCGCCGCCCACAGGTATCCGCACAGGTCGCCGCCTCGCGTCCGGGCAACGAAGCAGGATTCGCCAAGCGAGATCCGATCCTTCACCCAACCCGATGGCCGCTCGGATCGCAGACTCTCGATCTCCCGAAGGTCGTCGTTCGAGGCCGTGCGCACGCCGATATTGCCGTCCGCGGCGGCGTGAGGTCCGGACTCCACGTCGCCCCGATAGAGGCAGAGCACCTCGAAGCCAATAGTCCTTCGGAGAACCTTGAGCGTGAAGAAGCGCACGAAGCGCACGCCGCCCTGTGTCCTGCCGTGGACCGAAGCCAGCGTTCGCCAAGCTTCTCGGAGGCGGCCCAACCGATTCGACCCGCTGTCAGGCATCAGTCGTCGTTAGTTCCCCATTCGCGGAAGGCGCGCCGCGCCGGCTCGGCGCAGCAGCCTCTTCAGCGCTCGTTTCGCGGCGTACGCGTGATATCGCGCGCGAGAGGCCGCCGGCACGCGGAATGCGAATCCTTCTTCCATCGCATCTATGCACGGGTGGCAGGTGCCGCAGGGCTTCCCGCGACGCGGACGGTGACAGAACCACGACCGCAGAAGAATGTCGCAGAACCCGTGGCGCCGGGACGCGTCGAGCATCTGGCGCTTGGTCTGGTGGTACAACGGGAAACGGAAGTGCCTGAAGAGCAGCAGGTCCGCGTCCGGCACGCGTTCGTCGAGCTCGAGGGCACCGCCTCGCTCTACCAGCCATCTGCCGAGATAGGCGAACACGGGGTCCCTTGGGCGATACTCGTTCCTCTCGATGGCGAGCTCGAGGCCGGTCATGCCGCTCGTGGCGGCGAGGCGGGGAAGCCACTCGAACTGGCCCCCCAGACGGAAACGCGAGGACAGAGACCGGTACCTAGCCGTAACCTCCTCCAGTACCGGGATCTCCGACACCAGATAGAGCTGTGTCGGTCGCAGGAGGCCAACCGCCGCCGGGTGCCTGGCGGCTACTGCGTCTCGCACAGCCAGCATCGCTGCCAGCTCGTGGAGCGAGGACTGGCGGAGATGATCGAGAGCGTAAATGGGCTGAACCGGCCTGGATTCGACCACCGCTAGGTGCAGCAGCCGATAGGTCGAATCCCAACCCCCGCTCCACAAGAGCGCCACCGGTTGATCATCCACATGGCGTGTGTTCATGGCTGTTGTGCTGACGAGGCTATCCGCCCTTGTCTCGCTCCGAAGCCAGCGCCGGCGGGGGGACCAATAAGCTGCAAGCGCGCCGTCACGGCTACGCTCACCAGCATATAGCCGACCAGCACGGACAGCGAGGGGTTCATGCAGCCTCAAAGAGGAAGACGCCTGGCTGCAGGACTTCGCGAACTTCGGCGACGCGACGGCGATCATTCGTCGGTGGGTTGATTGGTACAACGAGGCCCGACTGCGCCAGACGCTGGGCTATCGGAGTCCTCGCGGATTTCGAGCGCAGTTGCCAACCGCGGAGGCTTGACTCGCGGAGAGCGCGACACAGCGGCTCGGGCGTGGAAGTAGCGTCGGCCATGGTGGACATGGGTATCCGCCTTTTGGAGGATGTCCGCCGGGTCGGATCAAGGCCGCCTGGAGTCCCGTGGTCCTGGTGCGAGTGCTGTCGTTTCTGTCGCTGGCCGGATGCCCAGCTGATCGGGCTTAGCGTTCCGCGCCGGTTGCTTGACTGAATGAACGACGGGATGGCGTCTACCCTTCGCGGTGTCCTTGCCAGGGCCAGGGCATCGGAGTTCCTCAGGAACATCCTCCTCGTCATGGCCGGTTCGGGCGCCGCGCAGGCCATCAGCATCGCGCTGGTGCCCGTCATCAGCCGCCTCTTCACTCCCTCGGACTTCGGCGTTTCGGGATCGTTCGCGGCCGTGTCGGGCGTCATTGCGGCCGCCGTGACGCTCGAGTACAGCCAGGCGATCATGCTCCCGCGGGAGAAGACGGACGCCATCGGCTTGCTGGCGGTGTCGTTGGCCAGCACGGGCGTCGTCACCCTCCTCACACTGACGGCGTGTGTCCTGGCACCCTCGCTCGTCAACGGCTTGATCAAGACGCAGGGTGCGCTGGTGTTGGTCCTCCTCGTTTCGGCGACGCTCATCAGCGGCACGAACACCGCCTTGCAGGCGTGGGCGGTGAGGGCCAAGGCATTCAGGCACACGTCGGCTTCGCAGGTTGTCAGGAGCCTCTCGGGCAAGTCGGCGACAATCGGCTTTGGACTGCTCGGGACTGGGGCCCCCGGCTTGATCGCAGGGGAGATCCTCGGCAACGTCGCCGCCAGCATCAACGTCCTCAGGGTGTTGCTGCCCGATCTCGGACTGCTCGCGCGGCAGGCAAGGCGCGCCTCGATGGTCAGGCTGGCGAAGGAGTACCGCGACTTCCCGATGTATACGGCGTCCCAGGGCGTCATCAATGCGCTGTCCAGCGGCCTGCCCGTCCTTCTGCTGACGCGCTTCTTCGGCTTGCCAGTCGCCGGCTCCTACGCCTTCGCCTTGAGCGTGTTGACGTTCCCAATGGGGCTCGTGCTCAGCGCGCTTCGCCAGGTGCTCTTCCAGAAGGCCAGCGAAAGCCAGCACCAGGGCCGCAGCCTGTCAGCGCTGTATGTCAGGGTCACGGCCACCCTCTTCGCAATGGCCTTGCTGCCCACCGCGGTCATTCTCGTCTGGGGCCCGCAGCTGTTCAGCCTGGTGTTCGGCACCCGGTGGTACACGGCCGGCGAGTTCTCGCGAAGCTTGATGATCTGGATGGCGGTGGTCTTCTGCAACCTCCCGGCCACGTTGTTCGGCCGGATCATCAGAATCCAGCGGTTCGTCTTCTTCTACGACCTGAGCCTGCTCGCGCTCAGAACGGCGGCGCTGGTCCTGGGAGGCTATTTCCTGTCGGCTTCGCAGACGGTCATGGCCTACGCTGTCGTCGGAGCGGCGATGAACGCGTATCTGATTCTTGCCGTCGGGCGTGCCGTCATGAAGAAGGAACTTGCCATGCGCCCGGAGGGGATCCTGAGCTACCTGGCGGGGGACTAGCCCGCGCGGATTGTCCAGCGCGCCCCGGTGATCGCAGGACGGCGTCGTGCGGCAGCACGACAAGCCTGTAGTAGAGGAGCTTCACGCACTGCTGCACCACTTCTTGAATCCCGTGCCAGCTTGCGGTCCAGTTCTTCACACCGCGGGAGCCTTGGACAGGAGCACAATGCACCGCGATCCCGCCCCGGCCGAGCGTGGCGGCGTAGACGAGCGCTGAGCGCCGGCTCCTGAAGAGCGGCGTCACCACGATCACCGAACGGATGCGCTGGTTCTCGAGGAACTCCCGCACGTCGCGCGCCGCGTTCAGCGTGATGGGTTCCATCTGGCGCATGGGCACGAACTCGACATCGCCTACTCCCGAGATGCGGACCATCACCTCGGCAACGCCCTGCGCGACGTCGTTGAGCTCGCGCCCGTTCCGGTCGAGCGTGATTGGGACGAGCACGCGGGGCGCCATCCCGGCCCGCCTGAGCTGGCGCGCGCGCTCGAACAGCAGGTAGTCGGGCTCGAGATTCTCAATGAGGATGGCGTCACTGGCCACCAGGCTGGGCTCGCAGACGAGGCTGCGCGCAATCGCTTCGGTCCACCACCCCCGCCCGAGCCACAGGAGGCCGGCAGCGAGGCCCAGCGCGCCAAGCCTGAGCTTCCACGTGGTCCTGGTGCGCTCGGACCGATAGAAGAAGTGCCGCCGCCAGCCCCGGCGCGCACCTGGTTCGCTCATGAGACGCCCGCCCGCAGATGAGGCCCGCGGCGACGCCGGCGCCCCGCGCAGGACACGCATCGGCGCCGCCGGCGCGTCCATCATAGCCCGGGACGGCGAGCGCGCGGCGCCGCCCGCCGGCGCGGGCGCCGCGCCGGCGCCGCAGCCGACGCCGCAGCCGACGCCCGATCCGGCGCCGGGCGGGCTGGTCGAGCTCGGCCCCGCGGACTTCGCCCGGTGGGACGACTTCGTCGAGCGCCACCCGGACGGCTGGATCTGCCACCTCTCGGACTGGCTGCGCACGCTCGAAGAGTCGTTCCCGCACATCACGGGGCGCGTCCTCGCCTCCGAGCGCGACGGCGCGCTGCGGGCGGGCATCCCGGTCTGCGAGGTCCGGAGCCGCGTGCTGGGCACCCGGCTGGTGTCGGTGCCCTACGGCACGCTGTGCTGCCCGCTGGCGCCGGATGACGAAGTGGGCCGCCTGATGGAAGGCGTGCTCGACCTGGGGCGCCGCGCGGGAGCGCGCTGCATCGAAGTCAGGGCCGTGCGCCCCCTGTCCGCCGCGGCCGCCGAACGGTTCGCGCGACAGGCGCGCTACACGCACCACAGCCTCGACGTGACGGCCGGCGCCGAGGCACTCCGCCTCCGCCTGCACCGCTCCTGCGTCCGCCAGCGGATCGACCGCGCGCTGGCGCGGGGCGTGGTCGACGAAGAGGCGCAAGACGAGGGCGGCCTCCGCGCCTTCTACGACCTGTACGTGCGGTGCCGGAAGCGGCTGGGCCTCCCGCCCCAGCCCTATCGCTTCATCCGCTCGATGTGGCTGGCCTTCCGGCCGCAGGGGCGCCTCGAGGTCCGCCTGGCGTCCTGCCGCGGCACGCCGATCGCAGGGATCCTCCTGCTGCGCTTCAACGGCCGGACGTCGGCCGAGTACCTGGTGTCGGACGACGGGCGCCGCCACGAGAGCCCGGGGCACCTCCTCGTCTGGAACGCGATCCGGCGCTCGCACGAACTGGGCTGCCGCGTTTTCGACTTCGGCCGCACGGACGCCGCCAACGAGGGCCTGATGGCGTTCAAGAACCGGTGGGGCGCGCAAGTGACCGGCCTCCCGGTGTACTACCACCCGAAGTCGCGCCTGCAGGCGGTGGAGAGCCGGCGCGCGGCGCTGCGGTCGGCCGGACGGGTGGTGTTCAGGCGCCTGCCGGCGCGCGCGAACCGCTGGCTCGGCGAACTGATCTACCGCCACGCGGGCTGACGAACGGGCCGCGATCGGACGGCGGGGCGCCGGGCCGCGACGAGGCGGCGGCGCGCCCGACCGCGGGCCGCCGGCGCCCGGAGGCCGGAAACGACGAACGCCCGAGCGGCACAACCGCGGAGAACGCCTGGCATGAGCAGATGGAACGGACGGCCCGGACGCGAGCGGCAATGGCTCGGCGGCGTGGCGCTGCTGACGCTGCTCCTGGCCCTGCCTCTCGCCAGGCTGGCGATCTACGCCTGGGACAGCAGCCTGCACTCGCACGTCGTGCTGATCCCGCTGGTGTCGGCCTACCTGCTCTACACCCGCCGCGGCACGCTGCCGGCAGCCGGCCCGGCGTCGCCCGCGGGCGCGGCCCTGCCGGCGGCCATCGGCGCCGCGGCCCTCGCCGCCGCCTTCGCCTGGCGCGAACGCCTCAGCGTGAACGACGGCCACGCCCTCGTGGCGCTGGCGTACGCGAGCCTGGTCGCCGCGGGCGGCTTCCTCTTCCTCGGCTCGAAGTGGATGCGCGCGGCGGCCTTCCCGTTCGCCTTCCTAGTCTTCATGGTGCCCCTGCCCGACGCCCTCGCCGCCGCGCTCGAACGCGCGTCGGCCGCGGCCTCGGCGGAGGCCGCGGCGTTGTACTTCGCCGCCGCCGGCACGCCGCTTGTCCGCCAGGGCACGATCTTCGAGCTCCAGACGATCACGATGGAAGTGGCCCAGGAGTGCAGCGGCATCCGCTCGAGCTGGGTGCTCTTCATCACGAGCGTCCTGGCGGCGCAACTCTTCCTCGGGAGCCCGTGGAGGAGGCTGATCCTGGTGGCGTTCGTCATCCCGCTGGGCATCCTGCGCAACGGGTTCCGCGTGTTCGTCATCGGCATGCTGTGCGTGCGCGTGGGGCCGCACATGATCGACAGCCTCATCCACCGGCAGGGCGGGCCGCTCTTCTTCGCCCTGTCGCTGGCGCCGCTGTTCCTGCTGTTGTGGTGGCTGCGCCGCGGGGAGCGGCGGCGGCGATGACGCTGTTCCAGTTCCTCCCGTTCGCCGCCGCGGCGCTCAGCCTGCTGCTGGCCGCCGCCGCGCTCGTTCGCAAGAAGCCGTCCGCGGCCACCTGGTGCTTCGTCGCGGGCATGGCCATCTTCAGCCTCGACAGCCTCCTGACGGGCCTCAGCCTGCGCGAGCCCGCGCTGGAGGCGGCCGCCGGCTGGCTCACGCTGTCGCTCCTCGCCAAGTCGTTCCTGCCGGCCGCCTGGCTGGGCTTCGGCCTGACCTACTCGCGCGGCGACCCGCGCGCGTCGCTGGCCGACGCGCGGCCCGTCGTGACGGCGCTCGCGCTGCTGCCCGTCGCCATCGCCCTCGCCTTCCGCGGCAGCCTCCTCCAGGCGGTGCCGCTCGCGGGCACGGCCGGCGAGGTGCTCGTCCTGCGCGTGGGAACGGCCGCCAAGGCGCTCAACGTCGCGCTCCTCCTGGGCTTCGCCCTGGCCCTGATGAACCTGGAGCAGACGTTCCGCTCGGCCGTCGGCACGATGCGCTGGCGCATCAAGTGGGTGATCCTGGGCCTGGCCGTGGTCTTCGGCGGCCACCTTTACGTCCGCAGCCAGGCGATCCTCTTCCCGGTCTACGACCCGGCCCTGGCCGGCGTCGAGTCGAGCGCCCTCCTCATCGGCTGCGCCTTCCTCGTCGTCGCCTACGCGCGCACGGGCCTGGCCGAGGCCGACGTCTACCCGTCCCGCGCGGTCCTCCGCTCCTCGCTCACGGTCCTCATCGTCGGGGGCTACCTGGTCGTCGTCGGGGTGCTCGCGCAGCTCGTGAGGCGGTTCGGCGGCGCCGAGAGCTTCCAGCTCGGCGCGTTCGTCGTCCTGCTGGGCATGGCGGGGCTGGGGGTGCTGCTGCTGTCGGACCGGTTCCGCCAGCGCATCCAGGCGTTCGTCGCGCGCCACTTCGGGCGCGCCCAGCACGACTCGGTCAGGGTGTGGACGCAGCTCTCCCAGCGCCTGGCGAAGGTGAACGACGAGGCCGGGCTGTGCGAGGCCGCGGCGAAGCTGGCCTGCGAAACGTTCGACGTCCTCTCCGCGACGGTCTGGCTGATGGACGAGGCGAAGGGCCGGCTGGCGCTCGGGGCATCCACCTCGGCCCGCGCCGTCGAGGCCGCGCGCGCGGGCCCGGGCGCGGCGTCGGCCGCCGCCATCGCCGCCGGCCTGCAGACGCGGACGGCCCCCTTCGACCTAGAGGCGGTCGCCGCGCCCTGGGCCGACGAGTGCCGCCGCCTCAACCCCTCCACGTTCCCCACGGGCGGGCGCCGCTGGTGCGTGCCGCTGCACACGGGCGAGCAGTGCCTCGGCGCCCTCGTGCTGGCCGACCGCGTCAACGGCGCGCCCTACTCGGTGGAGGAGCGGGAGCTGCTGGCGTGCATCGGCGCCCAGGCGACGTCGTTCCTGCTGAACCTGCGGCTGGCCCAGGAGGTGGCGCGCTCGCGCGAGCTGGAGGCCTTCCGGACGATGTCGGCGTTCTTCGTGCACGACTTGAAGAACACGGCGGCCTCGCTCAACCTAACGCTGAAGAACCTGCCGGTGCACTTCGACAACCCGGCGTTCCGCGAGGACGCGCTGCGGGCGGTGGGCAACACGGCGCGGCGGATCGAGGAGCTCATCGCGAAGCTGAGCGCGCTGCGGCAGCGCCCGGAGCTGAAGCCCGCCCCCCTCGATCTCAACCAGCTCGTCGGCGAGGCCATCGCCGGCGCCGGCGCCATGCCGGGCGTGGACGTGTCGGCCGACCTCGGGGCCCTGCCCCCGGTCGCCGCCGACCGGGAGCAGATCCGGAGCGTCGTCACGAACCTCCTCCTCAACGCCCGCGACGCCATCGGCTCGGCGGGCGGCCGCATCACCGTGCGCACGGAGCGCCTCGACGGGCGGGCCCTGCTCACGATCGCGGACACGGGGTGCGGCATGAGCCCCGAGTTCGTGAGAGACTCGCTCTTCCGCCCCTTCCTGAGCACGAAGAAGCACGGCCTCGGCATCGGCATGTTCCAGGCCAGGATGATCGTCGAGGCGCACGGGGGCACGATCCAGGTGGACAGCGAACCCGGCAGGGGCACGACGTTCCGCGTGAGCCTGCCGGCCGGACACGAGCCATGACCAAGCCGGCGCTCCTCATCGTCGACGACGATGAAGACATCAGGACGCAGATGAGGTGGGCGCTCGCCGACGAGTACGAGGTGGCCGCGGCGGGCGACCAGGCGGGCGCCCTCGCGGCGTTCTCGCAGCATCGCCCCGCCGCCACGCTGCTGGACCTCGGCCTGCCCCCGCAGCCGAACGGCCCGGACGTGGGCCTGGCGACGCTCTCGGCCCTCATCGGCCTCGACCACGAGGCCAAGGTCATCGTCGTCTCGGGGCAGGGCGACCGGCAGAACGCCCTCAAGGCCGTCGGCTCGGGCGCCTACGACTTCCTGTGCAAGCCCGTGGACATGGACGAGCTGAAGCTCGTCCTGAAGCGCTGCCTCTACGTGGCCGGCCTCGAGCGCGACTTCCGGGCGCTGCAGGAGCAGGCGCGGCCCGAGTCGTTCGACGACATGCTCGGGGCGAGCCCCCTGATGCACGCCGTGTTCGACTTCATCCGCAAGGCGGCCACCACCGGCGCGCCCGTGCTCATCCTCGGCGAGAACGGCACCGGCAAGGAGATGGTGGCCCGGGCGCTCCACCGGCGCGGCCGGCAGCGGTCGGGGCCGTTCGTGCCCATCAACTGCAACGCCATCCCCGAGAACCTGCTCGAGTCGGAGCTGTTCGGCCACGAAAAGGGATCCTTCACCGGGGCGCACGCCACGCGGAAGGGCCTGGTCGAGAGCGCCGCCGGCGGCACGATTTTCCTGGATGAAATCGGCGAACTGCCCGCCTCGCTGCAGGTGAAGCTGCTGCGGTTCCTGCAGGAGAAGACGTTCCAGCGGGTCGGCGGGCGGCAGGAGCTGCAAAGCGACGCCCGGGTCATCGCGGCGACGAACGTCAACCTGCAGGAGGCCGTCGGGAGCGGCAAGTTCAGGGAGGATTTGTACTTCCGGCTGGCCGTGCTGGTCGTCACCATGCCGCCGCTGCGCGAGCGCGGGGGGGACGTCGGACTTCTTGCCAGGGAGTTCCTGCGCCGCTTCGCCGCGCAGCACGGAAGGCCGGGGCTGACGTTCGCCCTCGACGCCGTCCGGGCGCTCAACGCGCACGCCTGGCCGGGAAACATCCGCGAACTGCAGAACCGCATCCAGCGGGCGGCCATCATGGCCGAGGGCAAGCGGGTGACGGCCGCCGACCTTGAGTTGGCTGCGCCCGGCGACGCGCGCCGGACGCAGACGCTGCGCGAGGCCCGCGAGCAGGTCGAGCGGCAGGTCGTCGAGGACGCCCTCCGGCGGCACGGGGGGAAGATCACGGCGGCGGCAGCCGAGCTCGGCGTAAGCAGGCCAACGCTTTACGAGCTGATGGAGAAGCTCTCCATCTCGAAGACCGAAGGCGGCCCTGCGGGCGTCTCCAGGGATTAGCGGATGAACGTGCTCGTCACCGGCGGCGCCGGGTTCATAGGCTCTCACGTCGCGGAACGGCTGGTCGCCCGGGGCCGCCGGGTCGTGGTGCTCGACGACCTGAGCGGCGGATTCGCCGAGAACGTGCCGGCGGGAGCCGAACTGGTCCGGGGGAGCATCACCGATGCCACCCTGGTGGACCGTCTGTTCGAGGCGAACCGCTTCGAGCACGTCTTCCACCTGGCGGCGTATGCCGCCGAAGGCCTGAGCCACTTCATCAGGCGCTTCAACTACACGAACAACCTCACCGGCAGCGTCACGCTCGTCAACGCCGCGGTCAACCACGGCACCCGGTGCTTCGTCTTCACCTCCTCCATCGCGGTGTACGGGGCCAGCCCGGAGCTGCCGATGACCGAGGCGACGCCGCCGCACCCGGAAGACTCGTACGGGATCGCGAAGCTCGCCGTGGAGCAGGACCTGGCGGCGGCGCGCGCGATGTTCGGCCTCGACTTCGTCGTGTTCCGGCCGCACAACGTCTACGGCGAACGCCAGAACATCGGCGACCGCTACCGCAACGTGGTCGGCATCTTCATGAACCAGGCGCTGGCGGGTCGGCCGATGACGGTGTTCGGCGACGGCATGCAGACGCGCGCGTTCAGCTACATCGACGACGTGGCGCCGATCATCGCCGAGTCGATCGACGTGCCCGGCGCGTACAACCAGGTGTTCAACATCGGCGCCGAGCAGCCGTGCCGGGTGAACGACCTGGCGGCGGCGGTCGCGCGGGCGATGGGCGTGCCGCCGGCCGTCGTGCATCTGCCGGCCCGGCAGGAGGTCCAGGACGCGTACTCGGCGCACGAGAAGCTGGCACGCGTCTTCGGCACACGGCCGCCCTGCGGCCTGGAAGAAGGCCTCGAGCGGATGGCACGGTGGGTGCGGCGGCAGGGCGCGCGGCGCGGCCAGCGGTTCGAGGCAATCGAGGTGACGCGCAACCTGCCGGCCGCGTGGCTGGACTGACCCGTGGGACCGCTGCCCCTCGTCGCCTGCGTCATCCTCAACTCGAACCGCAGGGCGGACACTCTCGAGTGCGTGGGATCGCTGCTGGCAGGCTCGTACTCGAACCTGCGTGTGTTCGTGCTCGATTGCCAGTCGCGCGACGGATCGGTGGAGGCGGTGCGCGAAGCGTTCCCGTCCGTCGCGGTCGTCGAACTCGACCGCAACCTGGGCTATGCCGGCAACAACAACGTCGGCATCCGGCTGGCGCTCGGCGAGGGCGCCGGGTGGGTCTTCGTCCTGAACGAGGACACAGTCCTCGCCGCAGACTGCCTCGAGCGGATGGTTCAGGCGATCGTGGTGCGCCCGGACGTGGGCATCGCGGGCCCGATGGTGTACCACCACGACGAGCCGGACGTAATTCAGTCCGCTGGCGGCGGACTGACCCGGTTCT
>ERZ795030.4101-NODE-4101-length-14603-cov-61.977316_pt1 | contig 14603 bp, 10 predicted proteins | sample MGYA00375122_ERZ795030 | MGnify/ENA primary metagenome ERZ795030 (study PRJEB30165, sample SAMN05720146) | activated sludge metagenome | isolation source: anaerobic digester from wastewater treatment plant | place: Japan | collected 2015-04-20 ...
GCTCGGAATGTACAGCGGCCTTACCGGCAAAATGACCCTCCCCCACCAGATGGAGGGGGCTCATCTGCGCCGTCAGGGCTCCAAGCCCCAAGGCCAACGTCAACAGTAACATTGCTTTACGCATTTTTCCTCCCGTGTTGCTTGCAAGTATTTAAGGCAAATTGTAAGGGTTGCATGAATCGTTCCAATCTTCAAGCAAAAAACAGGCGCCGCTGCCGGGGCTAACGCTGTAAGCCTGATGTATATTATGTTTGGGCACATGAACCTTACTCCAACCTTAGCCCCCGAACTTCCGCCTCTACATCGCCTCCCGCATAATGGCCGCACCGAATACGGGAATTATGCGGGAGGCAACAGGGGGATGAAATGGAGGGGGTTAAGCACCAGCTAATTTTCCCCTTGACGGATAGCGGGTCTCGAAAAATTGTGATTTTCCATACAAAAATAAGGAGTCAAGATGTACGCCATCGTTGATATCAAAGGATTTCAGTACAGGGCTGAAGCAAACGCCATCCTGCGCGTTCCCCTGCTGAATACGGCGGAGCCGGGCCAGAGCCTGGAGTTTGACCGGGTGTTGCTTGTCCGCAATGAGGACGAGATCATGGTCGGCCAGCCCGTAGTAGAAGGCGCAGCAGTACTTGCAGAAGTAATCGAGCACGGTAAAGGCAAAAAGAAGGTGATCTACCATGCCAAACGCAGGAAAGGTTACCGTGTTAAAAAAGGTTACCGTGAGCAATACACAGAAATTAAAGTCACCGGTATCCGGATTTGAGGAGATGAGAAATGGCACATAAGAAAGGAGTCGGAAGCAGCCGCAACGGACGGGACAGCAATCCCAAATACCGCGGCGTGAAAAAGTACGGCAGTGAGTATGTTGTGGCCGGCAACATCATCGTGCGCCAGAAGGGCACGAAAATCCATCCCGGCGCCAACGTCGGCATGGGCAGAGACTATACCCTGTTCAGCCTCATCGAAGGCCATGTAAAATTTGAGACCCGCGGGGCCAGCAACAGAAAATTCGTCTCTGTGATCCCCATCAGCAGCGAAGCATAAGCGGCGCTGTCACCCATATTGAAAAACCCCCGGCAAAAAACCGGGGGTTATCTTTTGCGTTCCGAACTGAGGTCCGGAGGCGTAATTAATTTACCTTGAAGGTTGTATCGCCCTTTTCGAGGAAGGCGATGATCTGCTTAGCAGCGGCCACGCCGGCATTGACGTTGGCTTCACCGGTCTGGGCTCCCATTTTCTTGGGGGTCCAGTAGCTGCGGTCGGGGTAGAGCTCAGCCAGTTTGGCGGAGCAATCGGGTTCCACGTCGCTCACATAGCGGAATTTCGCTTTTTCTTCAAAGGCCTTCAGCAGAGAATCTTCGTCGATAACTTCCTTGCGCGCGGTGTTCACCATGATACAATTGTCCTTCATCAGGGAAAGCAGGTCCCAGTTGATGGATTTCTTGGTTTCGGCTGTGGCGGGAATGTGCAGGGAAATGTAGTCGCCGGTACTGAAGATTTCCTGTACGGTGTTTAGGGTGGTGACGCCTTCCTTGGCCATTATTTCGGGGCTGATGTAGGGATCGTAGGCGAAAACTTCCATTCCTACGCCTTTGGCCATCTTGGCCAGAAAACGGGGAACGAAACCGAAACCGTAGAGCACCAGCTTCTTGCCGGCCAGTTCGGATCCGCTTTTGCCGTTGAATTTGCCCCGCGCCATATAGATCATCATAGCCAGGGCAAGCTCTGCCACTGCGTTGGAATTCTGGCCAGGAGTGTTCATGGCCACCACGTTGTGGGCTGTGGCAGCGGCGAGGTCGATGTTGTCATATCCGGCGCCGGCGCGCACCACGATTTTGAGTTTCGGAGCTGCTGCGAAGACGGCTTCGTCAACCTTGTCGCTGCGGATGATGAGGGCATCGGTATCCGCGACGGCGGTGTGAAGGTCTTTGGGATCGGTGTAGTTTTCCAGCCAGGCATGGGCATAGCCTGCGGCGTCAAGCTCGGCTTTGATTTTTTGCACGGCGGCCGCGGCAAAGGGTTTTTCCGTGGCGATCAGTACTTTGGGCATTTTTGGTCTCCTTGTTTGTATTTATTATATAATCTTACAATGGTTATGGCTGTTTTCAAGTCAAGCCCTTTTTCACTTCATTAGTAGCATACGCTTTGTGATCGAGGCTTCACGGGTTTGCAACCGGTAGAAGTACAAACCGCTGGCCACAGCGTTGCCGCAATCGTCTCGTCCGTCCCAAAGCACGCTATGATCGCCTTTGGGCAGATATCCGGAGTTGAGTTCGCGCACGAACTGGCCTTTCAGGTTGAACACTGTCAGGCGCGCCTCACCATTCTGAGCAGTCTGGAAAGCGATGGTGGTGCTGGGATTGAAGGGATTGGGATAGTTCTGCAGCAGTTTGTCCGAAAGCGCCGGTACAGTGGGGTCAGAACTCGGAAGAATTGCAGCTGCGTGGCTGCCCTGGCGTTTTAGAGAGCCGCGATAGGTGACCCAAGGCATGCAACCTCCTGCGGCGCGGCGCAGATTCAACACCAAGACACCGGTGGAGTAGCCGCTCACCAGCTTCAAGATTCCGTCGCTGTCCAAATCGCAGATGGTGCCCGGGGTGGTGCCGTTATAGGAAGTAATGAAGGGGAATCCGTCCAGCATGGATCCGTCGGTTTTGTAGGCATAAACGGAGTTGATGTTGCTGGAGACTAGGATTTCCGGGGCGGGATCGTCGTCCAGGTTCGCAATGAGGGGCGGGGTATTGCAGACTGCTCCGACATTCAAAGGAAATCCGCTCAGGTAATCGCCGTTTTGGTCAACCGCGCAGAGGATTCCGCCAAGGGTCACGAATACTATTTCCAGGGCCCCGTCGCCGTTGAGATCCGCCAAAACTGGACTGGAGGCCATCGCGGAGGGGATTTGCTTGTCCACCAGGATCTCTCCGGTAGGTGAAACCAACAGCATCCGAGTGTTCGTTCCCAGGGCGATTCTGCCGTTGTCCAGCACAGTTGGTGCACCGGATATGGCGCCGAATATAGAAATGGGGAACCCGGGTTTGTAGTTGCCAGTGCCGTCCAGGACGTGCAAATTGCCGTTGTTGGTGCCGACGATGATTTCCATCAGGCAGTCGCCGTCCAGGTCGGCAGCTGCCATCTCTGAAAAGTAGGCGGACCCGAGGTTTACGGGGAAACCCGGAACCGGTATGCCATTATGATCAACGGCATGCAGATCGCCATTGAGCCCCTGCGCCAGCACCTTGTCTGTGCCGGAAGCGTCGATGGTAGCGATCACAGGGCTGAACAGCAACGGGCTGCCGGCGTTGTAATCGAAGACAGGAACCCCGGACAGGGAGGTGGCCAAAAGACGTCCGGTGCGGCTGGAGTAAACTATCTCGGGAGCGCCGTCGCCGGTGATGTCGCCAATGGCGGCGCTACTCATGATATCCTGTTGCGGAGGAGCGAACCAGCCATCGAAATTCTCGCCATACCCATCAATGTAATAGGCCCGGCCATAGACATCCAGATACATGATATCAGAGCTTCCGTCGCGGTTGAAATCGTGCACCATGGGCGCGGATTTGGTTTGGATCTGGCAATCCCAAGGATATCGGTTATCCACCATGGTGACCTCTACACTGATGTCAAACCTGCGAATACCGATGCTGAGACCGGTGGTAGGATGCACCGCATCCAGCGCAAGTTGCATCTGGTAGATTCCATAGCCGATGTCGGGGCTTAATTGCACGCGGATGAAAAATCCATCCGGGCTGGTCTCGCCAGGCAGGATCTGGGAGATGCTCTGTGTACCGGTCAGCACCTCTACTCCAGCCGGGACATTTTGCAGGGTCACGCTAACATTATTGGCTGTCGCCCAGTCCTGATGGTTTCGGATCACAGGAAAGATGCGCAGAATTTCTCCGGGGTTAATGCCGCCGTCGCCATCACCTTCGATATCGGAGATGCTGTAATCTTCCAAAGTAAGGAAAGGCAGGGAGGTATCGGGATACTTGATCTCTATGGAAGGATCGCCGAACAGCACCATCTGGTAGTAGCACCAGCGCATTACGTCTATGCTGAGCGCGGCATTGAGGTTTTGCAGCCGGGAATAGCTGAGCGCCTGGCCCAGGCGGGTGTTCGGGGTCTCGTACAGGCCTATGAAAAACTCGCGATCATAAAACTGCGAGGGGCCATCAATGCTGCCTGGCATGTACCAGCCATAGCGCGTGTTACCAATGAAGGCGAAAACCCCGCCATTCGCGAAGGACAGGTGTTCGCCGATGCATTCGCTAATCCCACTGGTCCGCTGGTCAAAAGCGGCGGGATAGCATCCCTGGCTGTAAAGAAATCCGTATTCCGTGTTCTGGAGTTGCTGGATGGTGTTGTTGCTTTGCCCCATCAGGTAGGTTTCGTTGGCGTGGCCCATGTGGTTCATGACGTTGGCGCCCTGGTTGATGGCGTTCCAGACGCCCTCCGCGCTGTAGGTGCCGTCACGCTGATACATGGTGCGCAGGAAATAATCATCTGGAATATGGATGGCCACATCATCCTTGTAATCGCCGCCCCAAGTGAGGGGGTTGTAGTTAAGATTTTCGCCGAACATGATCGAGATGTTATTGCTAAATGTGTTGTTGTTAACGTAGTATTGGGTTTTACGGAAGATGTTGGCAAATTCAGACTGAGTTTCGGCTGGGAAACGTCCGATGTGCACTTCAGGCAGCATGTCCACGTCGTCCGATGGTTCGCCCCAGATATTGTTTCCGTTGGCATTCCAGTTCCCATCCAGATTGCTGAAATAGATGTCGGTGGGCATCCGGTTGTCCACAGTGTCGCCCACCTGACCGTAGCAGCCGCGTTCCGGCACGATCTCGTCATCGCCGCCCAGGATCACGTATTCCAGCGGAGTGGCTGAGGTAGCCCAAGTTTGATAGGCATCGATGATGAAGTTGCGCACCTTCTCGGCGTTGTCAGCTCCGAGGTAGGCGTCATAGATATCCGCTGTGCTGAACAGGCCGGTACTTATGTTCTGTGTGTTGCGCCACTGGATATAGTTGGTGAAATTCGAGGTGCAGGAATCGCTGGTGATGATGATCATCTTTTTGGGCACGCTGAGGTCTATCAACCGGCTTTGCGGCACGTGGTCGCGATAGCTGGCTGAACTCAGGTAACTGGTAGCGGCATCCGGATTGAGCACCAAATCCTGTAAGTCAGAATTGCCCCTGGCTGGGGCAAAAAAGTTGGCTGAGGCACGCGCCGTGGCTTCGTCAAAGGTGGTCTCGATCTCGATCTGGACCTGTGTACTGGCCAGAAGATGCTTCTTCACGGGATTGTATTTGAAGGGATAGACGTTGATCACGGCAATCTGATAACCGCGCATGGACTGCACTCCCAGATAGCTGAAATCCTGGCTGGGCCAGGCAGCATCGACTCTCCAGATAGCGGGGTCCGGTTGCGTGGTGTCAGGATGGGGCTGCGAAATCTTTTGCTGCGCGCGAACGAAGTCGAGTTCAGCCCTGTCGTCATGGAGCAGTGGCTCGTCCAGGTTCACACTCACGTTCAGCACTTTTTCGCCGAAGGGCAGCAGCACCCGCACCGGAAGATAGTTCAGCGCCGGAACGCCTGGATCCAGCAGGGGCGCGGTCTCAGCACCCCGGGTGGCGCCTGTGGCGCCGGCAGGATCAACATTCAGGTGCAGACTCAGCCCGAAAGCGAGCCCGCAAAGGGCCAAAAGCCCGATCAGTAAAAGCGTCCTTTTCATATCTATCATCCTTGGCTCAGATAAATTACACGTTTTTGGCAATGCAACCCATAAACTACAAACGGCCGGGAAACGTCAAGCATTTTTTCTCTTCGCACTTGCACACACAAATCAGAAACTCAACGTAAGCAAAACCCATACAGATATTCTTCTTTCCCCTGCATAAAACAAACCAGCTCCTGCTCAGTATAGCCATTCATTAACTTAGATAATGCATTAGATATCTCAGACACAAATTCAGGACTGAAATTATCAGCTCATATTCAAAGAGTGGCGTAATCGCAGTAATCCCAGCTTAGTGGTCCTCGCAAACGAGCATAGCGAATTCGTGGGATACGAAGCGGAAAGAAAACCCGCTAGGAAGTGAAGCGATGTTGACTGGCCGTTAAGACCCTTTACCAAATCCCTGGTGCGCCTCCCGTATGATACCCGCATTTGATACGAGAATAATGCGGGAGGCATGAGAGTGGGATGGACTCAACCGCTCAGGACATGGCAGACAGGACATGGCAGTAGATAAGCATTTCTTTATCCCTCAAGACTTTACTAAAACGGTTTCAACGAGAGCCAAATAGAAACTTTTCAAGCATATGGGCCAGGCTATTGCTGTCTGATGACTACTTATTTTTCCGAGAAAAGGTGCTACTGACTTGGAGGAAACAGATTTTTCCTTGACCGCTAAGGCGAATGTTGATTAGTGTGACCGGAGCTGACAAACAGAGCAAGGACTCAAGTAAATGGTAGGTATTGTAAAGACATACACCACGATCGGAATCGACGGCCAGCTGCTGACGGTGGAATGTGACAGCGCCGGGCAGATGTATTCCGTGAACATCGTGGGCATGGCATCCAACGCCGTGAAGGAGAGCAAAGACCGGATTTTCGCGGCACTCAGCAACTCCGGTTTCGAGGCCGCAATAAAGCGTTTCACCATCAATCTGGCCCCGGCCGACATCAGGAAAGACAGTGCCGCGCTGGACCTTCCCATCGCCATTTCCGTGCTGCAGAGCATCAAACAACTGCCAGTGGAATACCTCAGTCAAACCGCGATTATCGGCGAGCTCTCGCTGGACGGCAATCTGCGCCCTGTGAAGGGCGTTTTGCCCATCGCCCTGGCCGCCAAGCGAGATGGCATGGATGCTTTGGTGCTGCCTTACGAAAATGCCGAGGAAGCCGCCATCATCGAGGAATTGAAAGTGATCCCGGTGACCTCGCTGCGAGAAGCGGTGCTCTATCTGCGTGGCGAAATCGAGATCAAACCGGCGACGGTTGACAGGGACAAGATATTCTCCGTGCTTAACGATTTTCCCGTGGATATGCACGACGTGAAAGGCCAGTATCAGGTGAAGCGCGCCTTGGAGGTCTCAGCCGCAGGAGGCCACAACCTGCTGATGATCGGCCCTCCCGGCAGCGGCAAGACCATGCTGGCGCGCCGGGTGCCTACGATATTGCCGGAGCTCTCTCTGGACGAGTCTTTGGAGGCCACCAAGATCCATTCCGTGGCCGGCTATTCCAAGCACTTCAAAAACGGCATCCTCACCACCCGGCCTTTCCGCGCTCCGCACCACTCCTGCAGCGAAAACGGGTTGATCGGTGGCGGAACTTTCCCCCGGCCCGGGGAAGTGTCTTTGGCGCACTTCGGTGTGCTGTTTCTGGATGAGCTGCCTGAGTTCAAACGCGGGGTGCTGGAAGTGATGCGCCAACCTCTGGAGGACGGGATCGTAACCATCTCCAGGGCCGCCACCAGCCTCACTTTTCCTGCTGACTTCATGCTTATCGCCTCGATGAATCCCTGCCCCTGCGGCTATTTCGGAGCCAGCATCCCAAATCATTACTGCACCTGCGAGCCAGGTGCCATCGCGCGTTACCGCGGCCGGGTTTCCGGACCGCTTTTAGACCGCATCGACATCCACGTGGAAGTCCCCAGCGTAAGCTACGCCGACTTGTCCGGTCTGCCTTCCGGAGACCGCTCCGCCGTCATCCGCGCCCGGGTTAACAAAGCCCGGCAAGTTCAACGCGCCCGCTATGCCGATGAAGGAATATTCTGCAACGCTCAGATGAGTTCGCGCCTGCTGCGAAAATATTGCAAGCTTGATGCAGACAGCCAGGCCCAGATGCAGCACGCCATTGACCATCTGGGCTATTCCGCCCGCGTATTTGACAGAATCCTGAAAGTATCGCGAACCATCGCCGACCTCGAAGGCCTGGCCAATATCAATAGCGACCACATTTCAGAGGCCATCCAGTACCGCACCCTGGACCGCAAATACTGGGGTTGAGCAATTATAGCCTCCAAAATGGAGCTGGGGTTTTGGAAGGGACCCTTGCGACCGCTTTTGATGGCGGTCGCAACGCCATTTTCGCGGCTTTGCTACTGCTTGTTTTGCTGCATCTACACTGCGATGAGACTCTGGAGACACTGGAATAGCCGGGGTGGCAGAGATTCCCGCTTGACACTTTTTGAACAAGTTTTTTTAGTGCAACAAAGTATTAAGATTGCCTTTCCTGGAGGAAAAATGCGGTTCCAAGCCATATTCTGCCTGTTGTTGCTGGCTCCAGCCCTGTTTTGCGGGGCAGAGGCCACTGGCTGGGCAACGCACGAAAACCCCAAATTCACCTACAAACTGGAGTATCCAGCGGATTGGCAAGTGAAGCAACTGGCTGAGAGCGGCTGGTTCGAGGCCAGTTCGCAAATGGACAAAGCCTCTTTGCCCAACACATTCCGGGTGGAAGTTGTCCCTCTGGATGAAGAGGTGCTGGATTTCACAGCCTTCATGGATAGGGGTGACGATGATTTGCTCTCCGATCTGAAGAAAGAGAATCCCTCGCTGGATTCCAAAGCTGTCAGGATCAGCTCCTCCCAAGAAATCAGCCTTGGAACACACCGAGCCCACCGCATTGATTTCAGCTATCCACTCTACGGAGCCCTGAACCTTAGGGCCATCCGGGTCCAAGTGCCTTATCAGAAGATGCTTTACACCCTAACCTGCAGCGCCGAGGAGACTTGGTATTTCGAGCAGGTGGAAGCGGATTTCGAGGCCATCATCACCTCATTTAAAATCCAGCGCCCCAATCAGGATTACCTGGACAACTATATCCGCACCCGGGCCGACCTCTCTGGCGAGGAATGCGTTATCCACTGGCAGGGAAAAGCTTACAGCTATATTCCTGGCGAACGGCGCAAGGACCTCTTCGACGTGGAGGGTTACAATATTGTGCGCGCTGTTCCAGACGAGCGGGGCTACCTGCTATTGGGCAAAGAGGTTATGCTATTTCTGCACAGCCAGAGTGGCGAGATCCTCTCCTCTTGGCAGAACCCTGTTTCGGGCAGGAATGTGCCTGTGCTACACGTGTTTAACGACCCCGCGAATATGGATCTACGCTTCACCGACGAGTATTTCCAATTGCTGCATATGGTGCTGCCTTCCAGCTTGGTGGGCGATCAGTTTGTCTGGCACAATGACCTCTTCCCCTATTATCCAAACGCGCTTCCCCGTCGGGAATATCCTCTCTTTTCCCAAAGCGACACCTATCAAGCGGCAGACCTTTCCCAGTATTTAGTTAAGCAAAGCGATCTGGAAGATCCGCTACTAAAGAGCGTTCCAGCCCTGTACACCTTCACCAGAATCTATCCCTGGCTGCCTTTCATGCGGATGGGCGAGCGTCCGGGAAATATCATCATCACGGGCCGCGGATGCAAGCTGGAAGGCGGTTTCGAAGATTTACCCCAATATCTTAAAGACTACGTTTTGACCAACGCGCCGGAATTTGCGCGGGCCCCGGATGCTTACAGCCAGCCCAACGCCACCATCTGGACAAACTTTAAAAAGATGGCCGAGTCCGGCCTGATCGAGCCTGAACAACCATAACTCAAAAACATCTTGATTCACCAAGGAAACTGATATGAAAACCAAACTCGTTCTTTGCCTGCTGTTGCTCGGGACCGCCCTGCTGGGCGCCCAAGGCTTGAACCCTTATCTAAACCTTATCCACAGTTCACGTTGTGCGGATGGCAATCTGCGCCTGCGCTGGACCGATCCCACCGGTCTGGGCTTGGACACCCAGTGCTGGTACAGCCCCGATGGCGCCGTCTGGCAACAAGCCTCCAGCGGAATATACAGCGATCAGCAAATGCAGGCCCTGATTCCCTACGAATTTGGGCAAAACCTGCGTTACCGCCTGCGAACGGAGCTGAGTCTCATGAACGAGAACCTGGTTTACATGCACACACCGTATCTGAATGCCGATCTCTTTCCCCCTCAATTGGGGCAGTTGGGCCAAATCGGCACTGACGCGGTGGGGGATTCCATCACCATATATATGCCCCACCTCGACCTCACGGAAAGTTGGTTTGGCGCCACCCAAGCCAAACTCTACTCGGCTTTAGCCAATGTTACGAACAGCTTTCCAACCCTCAACAGCATTTTTTCCTACAATGTTTACCTGACCACCATTTCCAACCCGGATACGATTATGGACTCACTTTCCTACGCTATGGTCTATTCCTTTTACGTGGCTGACTTGATCCAGCCTGGACTCTACAAATTAAGGATGAGCGACACCGGCATTCCCTCTTTTACCCGCATCGGCAACGTCCAGAGCATGGTGATGGACGGAAAGCTTTTTCTGAGCTGCAATTTGGCCGACCTGACCAATGACCCTGATTTTGGCGTCTGGCCCAATTCCGTGAACGCCCTCGTGGCTGCCAGCGTCACCATGAACATTTCCGTGAATCCAAGCACCCAGGAGTTCAGCTTCGGCATAGGCGATTACAGCACTCCTGGCATTCTCTTCTTCGAAGACCACAACTATCAGGTGGCGCAAAATACCCTGCCTATCTGCAGCGATATCTGTTTTGACACGACTGAGTTCAGATTCAGTTATAACGATGCGGAAGGCGATTTTCCCCTCGTGATGGAGCTGGAGCTTCCCGACGGCCAAATCCTCGAGCCCATGCCTCAAAGCTACAACTACAGCCAGCCTGTCATATACTCTGTCCAGCTTCCCTATCTTCCTGATTCTGTAACGCTTCGCTACAGCGACAACGCCATCGACGTGGTGGAGGATTTCCACATCTTGGTAAGCGCTGATGACCCCGTCCAGGTCCCCGCTGCTGAACTCAGTTGCCGCCTCCCCAATCCGCTCCGGGGCGGAGAGCCGGTAACGATCAGCCTTTCAGGACTTACCAAGGATGCGCTCAGCGTTCGGGTTTACAATCTGCGCGGCCAGAAACTGGGCACCCTCTTTGAAGGAAACAGCGCGCAAACCAATCTGGACTTGCCCTGGAATGGCACCATGAACGAAATTGGGCTGGACAGCGGTGTCTATTTTCTTCGGATAACGCAGGGCGGCAGGACTGCCAACCAGCGTTTCGTGATCACAAAATAAAGGATAACATAGCTTTAGATGTTCATCGATTATGCCCGGATAAGCGTCAAACCCGGTAACGGGGGCGATGGTGTTGTGAGTTTCCGCCGGGAGAAATACATCCCCAAGGGCGGACCGGATGGCGGTGACGGTGGCCGAGGAGGTTCAGTGATCGCCGTTGGCGATGAGAACGTTAATACCCTGCTCGACTACCGCTACAACAAGATCTTCCGCGCCGAAAACGGCAAACCCGGCGCCGGAGCCAGAAAATCCGGTGCTGGCGGAGCCAATGTCTATCTGCGCCTGCCTTTGGGCACCGAGATCTTCCACGTGGGTGAAGACGGCAAAAAGCTGAAAATCGCCGACATCACCACCCACAACGAAGAGATAATCCTGGCCAGGGGCGGCAGAGGCGGCAAGGGCAATTGCAATTTCGCCACCCCCACAGACCAGGCCCCGCGACGCGCCACCCTGGGCAAACCCACAAAGGAAATGGAGCTGGAGCTTGTGCTCAAACTCATGGCGGATGTGGGTTTGGTTGGATTTCCCAATGCTGGTAAATCAACCCTCCTGAGCGCGCTCTCCTCCGCCCGGCCCAAGATAGCGGATTACGAATTCACCACCCTGGAACCCATGCTGGGCGTGGTCCGCGTTAGCGATTACCAGTCTTTTGTGATGGCAGATATTCCCGGCATCATCGAAGGCGCGCATTTGGGCAAAGGGCTCGGACACCAGTTCCTGCGCCACATTCAGCGCACCAGCTTGTTACTCTTTCTCATCGACATTGGCACACCTGACCTTGTTGATACCTTTCGCACCCTGCGTTCCGAGCTGTATTTCTATGACCCCTTAATGAGCAAAAAACCCAGTTTGGTGGCATTTAGCAAGCTTGACACCATTCCCGCCGAAGAGCGCGATGAACTTGTTTCTACCGTTAACTCTCAGTTCCAAAAAGAGTTCGGGGTGGAGACCATCCCCATCTCCTCAGTGAGCCATATCAACCTGGATGAGCTGAAATACCGGCTCTTCAAATTGCTGCAAAACCTATGACCGAACAACTTCAGGCCTGGCTCTGCCTCAAATCTGCGCCCGGATTGAAACACAGGGCCGCGCTGGACCTTCTGTCCAGATACCCCGATCCGCTGGCTTTTGTGGGGAGAAAAGACCATCCCCTCTATGCCGACAATCGCCTCGATCCAGCTCTGCTGGAGCATTTGCGGAACGCAACACCACATCCCCGGCTGCAGCAAATCGCCAAGCTGTGTGAGCATTACAGCATCGAAGCTGTGTTTTATGGTACCGACAACTATCCCCCTGGCCTGGCCAACATCCTTGCCCCGCCACTGATTCTCTGGCATCGGGGTGATTTGGCCCCGGCGCTGGAGCGGGTTTGCCTGGCTGTGGTTGGCACCCGCAAACCCACAGCTTACGGACGGGGAAGCTGCGCCAAGCTGCTGGCTCCCGTTTGCAAACAAGGCACCACCATCATTAGCGGACTCGCCATCGGCATCGATACAGTGGCTCACTATGCCGCCCTCGAAAACGGTTCACAGACCGTCTCCGTGCTCGCCAGCGGCCTCGAGACCATCTATCCTCCCAGCAACCGCGACCTGGCCAATCAGATAATCACCCGCGGCGCCCTGGTTTCCGAATACGAGCCAAGCACCAAACTCGACCCCTGGAACTTTGTCGCGCGCAACAGAATCATCTCAGCCCTCGCGCGGAATGTCTTCATCGTGGAAGGCCCTCTGGACAGCGGCGCCATGATCACCGCCAAGCATGCCATCGAGCAAAACCGCGATCTGATGGCCCTCCCTGGCGAAATCAACCACCCCAACGCGCAGGGGCCGAATTACCTGATCAAAAACGGCGCCCAATGCGTCACCTCCCCGGAGGACATCCTTTCCGCCCTGGGCCTGGATGTGACTGATAATCAGCAGTTGGAGATATTGCCTGAACTCAGCGCCGACGAGCAAAAGCTCTTGGACCTCTTCACAAGCGAACAACGCGAGTTGAGTTTCGACGATCTGTTGATCCGCACCGGCCACAAGTTCGGCAAACTTTCCACCCTCCTTCTAAACCTTGAACTAAAGGGCTGTATCAGTAAAACCGGAGGCAATTCCTTCATCCTGGGCTGATGACCGTGCCCACATAAAGCACAACTTTAGGTCTTCCCATAAAATCCTCTTTTTCGGCGTTTCCCGTTCTCATTTTTCTTGTCCCACCCAAGTTGTCAACTCCTTCCTCCATTTCAAACACATCTCCCCTAACTACCTGCTCTCTTACAAATCGTGTGGTTTGGCCCCGGAGAGCAGCATAGAATAGCGGAGGTGTGAAGTGGCCTGGGAGAAGCAATGCTATCAGGCCGTTAAGGCCCTGTCCCGGTTCACGGACGCGCCTCCCGCATGATACCCGCATTTGATGCGAGAATCGTGCGGGAGGCATGGGAGTGCGATGGACTCGAGCGTTCAGGGCCTGACTGACAGGATACTGCTGTGACTAAGCATTTGTGGCTTTCCATTGAATCAGGCCCTCTTTCAAACCGGGTCGGTAATCCGTTTGGAAGGAAACTCAATAATCTGTGATGGGAAGGTAAATTCGAAAACTTGAGAAAGTTCTTGACAAATTTTCAGACTGGCTTGATGAGGCACATAATTGCATTTATGGGTGTTGCGGGTAAAAATATGAAATCTCGTCAGTCTTGTTTGAATTTTTTTTCAGGCAAAGCTGAAAACATAGAATGTGATTGGGAAGGCTTGGCGAATCCGCTTTAAGTCTTTGGTTTTAACGAAAAAAGATTGCCAGGGCTCACCGATGAGTCCCGGCGACTACAAAGGAGAATTCACAAATGAAGAAAGTTCTTTTTTTCACCGTGATATTGGCGGCATTTGCCTTCAGCATGTCGGCTCAATACACGGAAGTTTACACCCAACCCTGTTTCAGCGATGTCGGAAACTTGTACACCAGTGCCCTGGACACTGCCGATAATATCAACTATGAGATCGCCGACAACTTCGTTAACGTTACCGATCCCATCAAGAAAGTCGAGTTTTATGGCGCTTGCGGATCCTTTGCCGGAGACTGGTATCCCGGCACCCCCAACGCGCAAGAGCCCTTCATCATCCGGTTCTATCAACAGGTAACTGGCTGGACTGTTCCGCCCGAACCCCTTACTGCCCCTGAAACCGGCACCTACACCGTGAAACTTTACGACAGCTATGGTGATGGCTGGAACGATGGTAAACTGGATGTCCTGGTGAACGGAGTCGTTGTTTTGGACGACATCACCCTTGCCTCCGGCGCTGGTCCTGCAGCTTACACTTTCAGCGCCAATGCCGGCGACATTATCTCCACTATCTTCACTGCCGGCAGCTGGGCCAATGAGAACTGGTATGAGATTCTCGATCCGAACAATGTTGTTATCGCCACGGATGGCGTAGGCACGAACCCACCCACCGGTATTGATGTTCCCCAGCCGCCCCAACCCCTGATC
>ERZ795030.4111-NODE-4111-length-14565-cov-5.378704_pt1 | contig 14565 bp, 11 predicted proteins | sample MGYA00375122_ERZ795030 | MGnify/ENA primary metagenome ERZ795030 (study PRJEB30165, sample SAMN05720146) | activated sludge metagenome | isolation source: anaerobic digester from wastewater treatment plant | place: Japan | collected 2015-04-20 ...
CTTTGCGCTCGAATGCCGGCTTGGCCAATTCGATCAACGCATGATCGAGCGCGTGCTCGATGCCGTGGTCTTGCTTTTCGCTGCAATACAGCGTCTGGCCGCGCGTCGGCTCGGCGTAATGCAACACCTTGTCTAGATTGAGTTTCTTCGCCTTTGGATGGTCCGGCAGCGGCTCGTATTCGAGCATGTCGGTGCGTCCGATCATCTCGTTGACCTTCCGGAAGCCCAGTTGCGCCATGATGCCGCGCAATTCTTCCGCGACGAAGAAGAAGAAACGGACGACGTGTTCGGGCTTGCCCGCGAATTTTTTGCGGAGTTCGGGGTCTTGCGTGGCAATGCCCACCGGACACGTGTTGAGGTGGCACTTGCGCATCATGATGCAGCCCGATGCGATCAGCGGCGCGGTGGACATGCCCACTTCGTCCGCGCCCAACAGGAACGCGATCGCGACGTCGCGTCCGGTCTTGATCTGCCCATCGGTCTGCACGCGGATGCGGCTGCGCAGGTTGTTGCGCACAAGCACTTGGTGCGCCTCGCTCAGTCCCAATTCCCACGGCAATCCCGCGTGCTTGATGCTGCTCAATGGGGAAGCGCCCGTGCCGCCGGTGTCGCCGGAAATCAGCACGAGATCGGCCTTGCCCTTCGCGACGCCCGCCGCGATGGTGCCGACGCCGACTTCGGACACAAGTTTCACCGAGATCGTCGCGTGCGTGTTCGCGTTCTTGAGGTCGTGGATGAGTTGCGCCAAATCCTCGATCGAGTAAATGTCGTGGTGGGGCGGCGGGGAGATCAACTCGACGCCCGGCGTCGAATAGCGCACCTTGGCGATCTCGTCGAAGACCTTATGCCCCGGAAGCTGGCCGCCTTCGCCGGGCTTCGCGCCTTGGGCCATCTTGATCTGGAGTTCGTCGGCATTGACGAGGTATTCGCTCGTCACGCCGAAGCGGCCCGACGCCACCTGCTTGATGGCGCTGCGCCGCAAATCGCCGTTTTCGTTCGGCATGAAACGGCGCGGATCTTCGCCGCCTTCGCCGGTGTTGCTGCGTCCGCCGATGCGGTTCATCGCGATGGCGAGGTTCTCGTGCGCTTCCTTGCTGATCGAGCCATAGGACATCGCGCCCGTACAGAAGCGTTTCACGATTTCCTTGGCGGACTCGACCTCCTCTATGGGCACGGGGGCTCCCGTTTTGAATTTCATCAATCCGCGCAGCGCCGCGAGGGTCCGCGTGCGATCGTTTAGCAGATTCGCGTATTCGCGGTACTTGTCCCAACTGTCTGCGCGAACCGAATGCTGCAGCCGCGAAATGGTGTCCGGATCGTATTGATGAAACTCGCCGCGCTTGCGCCAACGGTATTGGCCGCCCGGGTCGAGCATGGGTTTGCGTGCGTGAAAGGGCGGGAAAGCCAGTTCGTGGCGCAGCAACGACTCGACGGCGATGTCTTCGACGTCGATGCCCTCGACGCGCGACGGCGTGCCGGCGAAACAGCGCTCGACGAGTTTCGAACTCAGGCCGACCGCTTCGAATATTTGTGCGCTGCGGTAGCTATGCTGCGTGGCGATGCCGATCTTCGACATCGTTTTCAGCAGTCCTTTTTCGATGGACTTGATGAAATTTCGCTTGGCTTTGTCGGCCTCGGTCTCGACCAGCAACTCGCGGCTGGACAGGCTATCGATGATGTCGAACACGAGATAGGGGTTGACCGCGCCCGCGCCAAAACCCGTCAGCAAGCAGAAGTGCATCACTTCACGCGGCTCGCCGGATTCGACGACAAGGCCGCAGTCGGTGCGCTTCTGCTCGCGCACAAGGTGATGGTGGACGGCGCCGGTCGCCAAGAGACTCGGAATGGGAACGGATTCGCGATTCACGCCCCGGTCGGAGAGCACGAGAATGGTGGCCCCTTCCTCAATGGCCCGCAAGGCCTCCTGGCATATGCGATCGAGCGCCGCATCAAGGCCCGCAGGACCTTCCTTTGCCGGAAACAGCGTCGAGATCGTGGCCGTCTTGAGTCCGGGCCGGTCCAAGCGCTGGATGTATTGCAACTGCTCGTTCGTGATGACTGGCGACATCAGATAGAGTTGTTCGCAGTGTTTGGGGGTCTCGTCGAGCAGGTTGCGTTCGCGGCCAATCGTGGTGTCGAGCGACATGACGATCTCTTCGCGAATCGGATCGATCGGCGGGTTCGTCACTTGCGCGAAAAGCTGTTTGAAATAATTGAACAAGAGTTGCGGCCTGCGCGACAACACCGCCAGCGGCGTGTCGTTGCCCATCGACCCGATGGGTTCATGGCCTTCCCGGGCCATGGGCGTGATCAGAATCTCGATATCTTCTTGCGAGTACCCGAACGCTTGCTCCTGCTCCAGGAGCGAAACTTCGGAATCGCCCTGCGCCGTTTCCGTTGTCGGGCAGTCGTACGGCAGCGTGTGGCGATGAAGGTCGATCCAGGTGCGATAGGGCTTGGCCTTGCACAGCGATTGCTTGATTTCCTCGTCGTCCACGATCCGCTCTTCCTCGGTGTCGATGAAGAACATGCGGCCGGGTTCGAGGCGTCCCTTTTTGATTATCTTCTCTTGGGGGATGTCCAGCACGCCCACTTCCGACGCCATCACGACAAACTTGTCGTCCGTCACCCAATACCGCGAAGGCCGCAGCCCATTGCGGTCCAGCACCGCGCCAACGCGAATGCCGTCCGAAAACGCCACCGAGGCCGGACCGTCCCACGGCTCCATCAGGCATGCGTGGTACTCGTAAAAAGCCTTTTTCCAGTCCGGCATGCTGCGGTGTCCGCCCCATGGCTCGGGGATAAGCATCATCATGGCATGGGCCGCCGAGCGTCCGCCGCGCAGCAGTAGCTCAAACGTCTGGTCGAGATGCGCCGAATCGCTCGCGCCGCGCGTGTGAATGGGGGGCAATTTTTTTATGTCGTCGCCGAAAAGCGGGCTCGCGATGCGCATTTCGCGCGACGTCATCATGTTGATGTTGCCGCGCAACGTGTTGATTTCGCCGTTGTGCGCCAGAAAACGGAAGGGATGCGCCAGCGGCCATGTGGGGAACGTGTTGGTGCTGTAGCGCTGATGCACGAGGGCCAGACGGCTTTCGAACAACGGCGATGACAGGTCTGTATAGTATTTGGACATCTGCTGGGCCAGCATCAGGCCCTTGTACACGATCGTCCGCGCCGATAAACTCGGCAGGTAGAACATTTCGCTCGCCGCCGGAGAGAGGTTCGCTTCGCGGGCGGCATTTTCGATGCGCTTGCGAATGACGTATAGCTTGCGCTCAAAGGCGTCCGTATCCAGTTCGCCGTTGCACGCCACAAAGACCTGCATCACCACCGGTTCATTCGAGCGCGCCAGCCAGCCCAACGCCGACGAATCGCGCGGCACCTCGCGCCAGCCCAAAAAACGTCTGCCCCTCATCCCGGATGGTCTGTTCGACAATGGCCATGCAGATGCCGCGGTCGTGCTCGCCGGTGGGCAGGAACGCCATGCCTACGGCATAGGCGCCGGGCGCAGGCAATGCAATCTTTAACTGTTCCGTCTCCTCCTGGAAAAACCGGTGCGGCGTCTGGACCAGCATGCCCGCGCCATCTCCGGTATCCGGATCGCATCCGCAGGCTCCGCGATGGACCAGATTTTCCAGCACCTGAATGCCCTGTTCGACAATACGATGGGTGGGCGGACCCTCCATGTTGACCACGAACCCGACGCCGCAGGCATCGTGTTCTGTGGCTGGTTCATACATCCCACGTTCGGACAACATCTTCATTGGCGACATACCTTCGACATTGTGTCGGTTTGCCCGGACCGCACCTCCTGGCCTCTGGCGCGTCGCCCTCGACGTCGCCAGACCCCTGGATGTGGACTCCTGTATGTAGCGCTCCCCGCTTCCGCGTCGGGAATTCGTCCGCTCCCGCCCCTCGTGCGAAGCGCAAGAGCGTTGGTCCTTTCCGTGCCGCTTCAACTGTTTTGAATAGCCTGAAAGTGTACAAAGCTCGGGCCGTACCTGTCAACTTTTTTCGTTCCTTTGTTATCGTTCCTTCGTTTTTTTCGCATCGGAACCCGCGCGCATTCGCACTTCGCAAGAGCTGGAACTGCCGCGTCCTCGTTGCAGGCCGAACGGGAATGCTGCATAGACGCGCCTTCATTTTTTCGTCATCGCGTTTCCCGGCTCCATGGCGCACGATACAGCTTGTTCAAAGGCGTCGGCCATGGCGGAAATCGTGAAGGGAGCCGCCGAAGCCGCCGAAGCCCGGCGCATTGCGGCGCGGTCCGTCTGTTCCGAAAAATGCCGGCGCAAACAGGCATACAGGGTCTGCGGCGATCCGGGCGCGCAGATATACCCGTTTATTCCATCGCGCACCAGGTCCGGCGCGCAACCCACCGCCTCCGTCACGAGCGCCGGGACGCCGCAGGCAAGCGCTTCGTTCACCACAAGCCCCCAGACTTCCTCGCGCGACGGCAACGCCATCAAATCGGAGGCGGCGTAATACGGCCCCAGTTCAGAAGGTTGTTGAAAACCGAGGAACCGCACGCGATCGCCCGCGGGCGCGGCAAGATCGCGAAAGCGTCGTTCGTGCGCACCGCTTCCGGCAATCATCAGGGTGACGTCATTGCGCTCCTGGGCGAGGCGGACGAATGCCGGCAACAGGTCTCCGAGCCCTTTGCGCGGAACGAATTGTCCGGAGTACAGCACGGCGAACGGCGTGGCGAGGCCGATCGCGCGCCGGAAGGCATTGCGTTCCTCGCGGGACCAGGCCGCGTAGCGCGTCAATGGAGCGATATCCACCGTGTTGTATGCGCAAAAAACCCGGGATACGTCCGCGCCTTGCGCGACCAGGTACTCTTTTGCGCGCGTGCCGTATGCGATCCAGGCGCTGGCGCGCCGCACCAGTCCTCGCACCAGCGGCGCCGCCATGGTGCGTCGCCAATTGGATTCATGCGCCGTGCTGCCGCTCCAGAGAACAAACGGCTTGCAGCGCGCGCGCGCCGTCAAGCCTGCCCAAAACGCGGCGGGCGTATCCCAGCCGCAACACAGCAGCACGTCGTACGCGCAATGCGTCAGCAAAAACGGCAACGAATAGTTCAGGAGAATGCGATAGTCGCGACTTCCCGTCGGCAGGCCGACATGCGGCAATAGGCGGTAACGGAAGGCTCCATCGGGCACGGCGCCGGGCCACTCCCGAATATCCTTCACGTCTCCCAGAATCCAGACTTCGAGATCGAAGCGCCGCGCCAGTTCCGCGAACAGCGGCAACCGGTACGGGGACAAAAAATTGTGCAGCAGCAGCACGCGCGGCCGCTGCGTATCGTGCGTCATCGCCTTCATCGCCTCATCCTACTGCAGCGCCGCATCGCAAGACCACTTCGATCGGTTGCCCGGCGCAACGCGTGCGTCCCCAAAGGACCGTTCCCGGGAAAAAGTTGAATAGGGGCCTCGCCCCGTCGTCCAATAGTGTGTGTAAGGAGTTGATCGGCCATGACTGTCGCTGTGGAAGCGCTATGTTGTTTTGAGATCGACGCGGGGAGCGGAGCCGGACGCCTTGCTTCGCAAATCGAGTCGGACCAACCGCTTGTGGAAAAAGCTCGGGCGGGCGACCTCCGCGCGTTCGAGGAACTGGTTCGGAGGCGCCGAAACGACGTGTTTGCGCTTGTCTATCATTTTTTGCGCAACCGGGAGGAGGCGTGGGACGTATCGCAGGAGGTGTTTATCAAGGCGCATCGGGCATTGTCCGGATTTCGGGGCGATTCGAGTTTCAAAACGTGGTTGCTGCGGATTGCGACGAACACGTGCAAGGATTATGTAAAGAAGCGCCGGTTGGACACCGTCGCGTATGACGATGCGGCGCAACCGCGCGATTCTCCGGCGGCGGGGATGAATCCTCGGGAATCGTTGGAAGCTCAGGAGTTGGGCGAGGCGATCCTGTTGGCGCTGGACAGTCTGCCGGCCAAACATCGCATCGCCTTCACGTTGCGGGAGTTTGAGGGGTTGTCGTATGAACAAATGGCGCACGTCATGGAATGCAGTTTAGGCACCGTGATGAGCCGGCTGCACCACGCCCGCAGGAAGCTTCAAGCCCAATTGCTTCATAAGGGCATGGCGACGGGAGGACGGCACTGATGTTTACATCTCGCAAAAAACGAGCGGTTGAGCAGTGGTTTGACCGGCAAGAAGGCGCGGAACGGGAAGAGTCGGCCTGCGGGTTTTCAGGCGATGCGGAACTGGCGGGGCATCTGGCCGATATCCGCCGTTTGCGTGAGGGAGTCAAGGCCGTCGCCGTTCGTCAGCAGATAGCCGATGACCAGTTCGGGGCGTTCATGGCGGGCATTCATGAACGGTTGACGGAACAAGCGCCGCGGCGCGCACCGGGCATGTGGGCGCTGGCTTCGATGGCGGCGGTGGTTCTGCTCGTTGCTATCAGCGCCGTGGTGGTGATGATGGGCAAGCCCGCCGGGGTGCGCGCGGAACAGACCGAGATCGAAGCCTATTCGACGGAAATCAAGGGCGCCACGGTCGATGCGCAGTCGGACAAGGATACGGCCACGGTTTGGGTCAATGTGCCGGCGGGAGACGTATGGTGACGCATCGTTGCAGACTTCGCCGCGGCCTCATCGGGTGTCTGACCATCGCAGCGGCGCTCCTGGGATTGCCGGCAGGTCTTGCCGCCCAAAGCGACGCCCGCGCCGCCCCGGAGAAGATAACGGTCAGCGTTACGGCGCTTCGCGCCACTCAGGAGAACCGTTCGGAGGTGCAGTTGGATGCCGATCTCGAGCCGCTGCGCAAAGCGCTGGGGTCGGTCAAAAATTGCGATACGTTTCGCAAAATCACCGAGGCGCGAATCGATGTTCCGTTCGGGGCCGAAAAGGGAGTTGACCTTACCGCGCACTATGCTCTCTATGTGACGGCAGTGAGCAAGGAGAACGATGGCCGCGTTCGCATCAAGGCGCGCATTGAAGAATGCGCCGTCAGCGATAGCGAAAAACGCACCCGGACGGCGGTAAGCGCGGTTTCGTCGATGGCTCCGGGCGGCCATCTGGTGCTGGCGGGCCTCAAGCTCGATGACGCCGCCCAATTCGTCGCCGTGCTTTCGGTTGAATAGCCGCCGCAGCCCCGGCGTCCTTCTTGCAACGAACGCCCTGGCTTCGATGCCGGATTTTTCCGAGAGTCTCTTCCCACCATTTGCGCCAAGCCCACGATTCAGAGTACCATCGCCACAATTCCGGGATGACGGCGATCGCCTCTGTCAGACGTGCCGTGCACCGCTTCCTTGGAAGTAAAAATAAGGTTTTCCTGCGTAACAATGGCCGAAGAGCCTCCAAGGCGGAGAGTTTCCGATTTTTCCGCCCCCGTTGGTTTTTGGGCGCAAGGACGTCATGGCGAATAGTGCGGATAGGAACGATTTCGATGCGATACTGGCTTCGGGAGAGGAGCCTGCCTCCATCATTGTCGACGATGTCACCGACGAAGTGCTGAAGCTCCATCTCGAACAATTCGAGGGACCGTTCGAGGTGTTGTTGTACCTCATCAAAGTTCAAGAGATCGATATTTTCGACATTCCGGTTGTCACAATCACGGAACAGTACCTGCGTTTTCTTGACATGATGCGCGAGGAGAGCCTCGATATCACGGGGGATTTTCTCGTGATGGCGGCCACGCTCATTCAAATCAAGTCGAAGATGCTGCTTCCGGTTGAGATGGATACAGGCGAGGAGGAGGTCTTCGACGAGGAAGACCCGCGCATCGAGTTGGTCGAGAAGCTTATCGAATACCGTCGTTATCGTGACATTGCGGCGCGACTCCAGTTTCTCGAGGCGGAGCGCGAAAAACGTTATGCCCGGCGCGCGAAGCCCGAGATCGAACCGGATGAAAACGTAGAGGAGGAGATGATCGAGGTGAGTCTGTATGATCTCATCGCCTCTTTCCGCGCTTATCTGCGTTTCTTTTCCGATGACCTTTTTCATACCGTCGAAAGCGAGACGCACAGCGTCGACGAAAAGATCGATCATATCGAGCAGGTTCTCGGGAGCAAGGGCTCCTTGTCCTGGTCGGACTTGTTGGGATCGTGCCGGTCGCGCATCGAATTGGTCTGCTGTTTTCTTGCCATTCTGGAACTGTGCCGCATGGGCCGTTTGCGCGCGCATCAGCACGGGACCTTTGATGAAATCCGCCTGTTTGCCGAGGGGTCGAATGCGCAACGCCCGGAAGCGGTTCTTGCGGGAGAAGCGGGGGACGGCTGATGTGGCCGTGGCTCCGGTCTTCGCGGACCCTTGGACAGCGGGGGGAAGACGTTGCCGCGCGGCATCTGCGAAGGCGCGGGTTTCGAATTCTTGGCCGGAACGTCAAGCTGGGCCGTCACGAACTTGATCTTATCGTTCAAAGAGGCGACACGGTGGCGTTTGTCGAGGTGAAAACGCGTCGCAGCGATGCGTTTGCATCGCCCGAGGAAAACGTCACGCACGCCAAGCGACGTCACATTCTCGCTGCGGCCCGCCGGTATCTGTCGCAGCAACAGGACCCGAAGCTCTACTATCGTTTTGACATCGCGAGCGTGCTGCTGCCCGAACGGGGCAAGCCGCGCGTGACGATGTATCAAGACGCTTTTCGCGATGAGTGAGGCGATGGCATGAGCGGGGCGACGGTGATTGCCCATCGCGGCGCCAGCGCCTATGCCCCCGAAAACACCTTGGCGGCATTTCGTCTGGCGGTGGAAATGGGAGCGCCCTGGATCGAATTGGATTGCTCGCTAAGTCGCGACGGGCACGCGATCGTGATGCATGATCTTGCGGTCGATCGCACAACGAACGGGGCAGGGCTTGTGCGCGCTTTGTCGCTCGCCGAATTGAAGAACCTTGACGCAGGCGCCTGGAAGGATCCCAGGTTCGCCGGCGAACGCGTTCCCGTCCTGGAAGAAGTCCTGGATTTCGCCCGCAACCGCCTCCGGGTGCTGATCGAGATAAAATCGATGGACGACCTCGGCAACGAACTCCGCGAGGCCATCCAAAAAATATTTCTCCGACATGACGATCCGTCCCGCGCGCGGAGCGAGGCGATGCGCTTGATCGCGCACAGCGGCACGCCCGATCTTGCGTTGACGCGAAAAGTCATTCGCGCCGTGTGCGAAACCGGGATGCAAGATTGGGTCACGTTGCAGAGTTTTTCGCCGATTCCCGGGCTCATTGCAGCGGCAGAAGCGCCGCAAATTGCCCGGGCGCTTTTGGCGCATGACCTTTCGAACCGTTCTTCCGCATGGGAAGATTTCCTGTTTTGGGGCGGCGCAATCGGGATAAGAGACTTTAACGTTCATTGGAATTCAATAGATGCTGTGCGCATGGAGGCGGTGCGCCGTCTTGGGTGGCGGGTTTCTTGTTGGACCGTGGACGCGCCGGACGAAATGATGACGTGTCTCCGGCTTGGCGTGGATGGGCTCATCACGAATCGTCCGGACGTGGCGATGCGCGTGGCGGACGCATGGAGGCGCGGCAATGCGCCTCCGGAGCGAGTCGAGAAGAGATGAGCGGCGGGGGTGTTCCGGCATAAACGAAGCAGGTTCGGCGTTATCCAAAGAGAAAAAGGCGGGGTGTTCCCTTTTTTCTGAACGCAGGTGCTGTTATGATCACGGAGGCGCGTCATGGCACAGGGAATAGGATACGCCGTACAAGACGCTTTTCTGGAGAACGTCAAGCCCGTGATCATGCATGAGGTATTGGCAGGCCGGCGATATGCCGTGATTATGCCCGCTCGCAACGAGGAGCGTTTCGTGCGGCGGACGCTCGATTGTCTGGCAAGACAGACCGCGCCTCCTTCGGTGTGTATTTTGGTGGATGACGGATCGAGCGATCGGACCGCCGCCATCGCCGAAGAGGCGATGCAGGAGTATGCGTGGCTCCAGGTGGTGCGACGCCCCGATCGCGGCATGCGCGGGAGGCGGAGTCATCGAAGCGTTCTATTCGGGGTATGACCGCATCAATCCTAAAGACTATGATTACATTTGCAAACTCGATGCGGACATCACGTTTGGGGATGATTATTTCGAGAATATTTTAAAAAAGATGGAGGCCGATCCCCGATTGGCCGCGGCGAGCGGAAAAGTGTTCAACCCGTCCTTGGGCTCGGATAAGCTCTTTGAGGAGAGCATCATCGACGAGCAGGTCAGCGGCGCGGCGAAGTTCTACCGACGCACGGCGTTTGAATCCATCGGCGGTTTCGTGCAAGAGAACATGTGGGACGGCATCGATTTTCACCGCGCACGCATGATGGGCTGGAAAACGCGCAGTTTCCGCGACGAGAATTTGCGCATCCTGCATTATCGCCTGATGGGATCGTCGCACAAGAGCGTGTATCATGGCCGGCTTCGGTGGGGGTTGGGACAGTGGTTCATGGGCACGCACCCGCTCTACATCTTCGCGACAGGCGTTTACCGCATGCACGAGCGTCCTTTTGTCATCGGCGGTCTGCTCATCATTGCAGGGTATTTTTGGGGCATGTTACAGGGCCGGCCACGGTATGACGATCGCCGCTTTCGCCGGCATTTGCATCACTGGCAGTTGCGGCGGCTTCGTCTTGGCTTTTTAGCGCCTAAGCTGGACTGAGGGGCCGATGGGGGATAACGCTTTTCCGGAGGATGGCGATAGCGTCGACGTGACGTTTGTCGTCATTGGCTTCAACGAAGGCCCCACGCTGCGCGCCTCGTTGGATTCCTGCCGCGACGCCGATCTTCGCGATGTCACCCATGAGCTTATCTATGTTGACGGCGGCTCGACGGACGATAGCGTCGCGATAGCGCGCAGCGCCGCGACGGACCGCATCCTGGGCGGCGACAAGCGCCGTCGCGCGGCCGAGAACCGCAATCTCGGGTTGATGCACGCGCGGGGCGAATACGTTCAATTTGTCGACGGCGACATGACGATCGCCCCAGACTGGCCGCTGGCCGCCGTTGCGTTTCTCCACAATCATGCTGAATGCGCTGCGGTGTGCGGCCATATCCATGAAGCGAATCCAAGCCGGCTGTTTCGCGCGTTGCAGATGGATTGGGCGCCTCGCGAGGGCTATATCCGGCATTGCGGCGGCGCGGCCATGTACCGGAAGTCAGCGCTGGAACGCATGGGAGGCTTTCCCGAGGATGTCGCGTACGGCGAGGAGCCGTATCTTTGCTGGCGCTTGCGCAACGAGTTGGGCTTGCGCATCTATCAGCTCCATCGCCTAATGGCGCATCACGATCTTGGCTTCAGCGGCGTGCGGGATTATTGGCGCCGCAATGTTCGCTGCGGCATGACGTATGCCGAGATCGCCGCGCGCTGCCGGCGGGGCAAGGAGCGTTTGTGGATGCGTGAGAGCCTGAGGAATCTTGCGTGGCTGGGCGCATGGATCGCGCTGGCATGCATGATCGCGGGGGGAGGAACGCTGCTCCGCGCCTTCGTAGTTGGGGCGGCGGCCGGCGTGCTGTTGCGCAAGTTTTTGCACACCCGCCGCAAGGGATGCTCGAACGCCGTAGCGGCCATCTATGCCTGCCACACATATTTTTGCAAAATTCCTATTGCGTGGGGCGAATTGAAGTGGCTGGCGGCTCGGCTGCCGCGGCTGGCGAGAGGCGGCACGTTATGAGCGGCATGTATTTTGTCCGCTCCGAAAGACAAGGCGATCCCGATGCGTGCGCCCGGTTGCTGTCCGCGCAACTCGCGCAGGGCGGCGAGGCGGTCAATCACTATGCCGTTTCGGGCCCGGCGCTCATGGGCTTAACGACGCGAGACAAGCTCAACCAGGGCGTCATGCCACGCTATCTGCCGCAAACGCGTCTGTGGGGCGTTATGGAGGGAGAACTCCACGAATGCGATTTTCTGGAAGCTTTTAGGAAGGCGCATCCGGATGTCTCGACGGATATTGAAACGATCGCTTCGCTGTGGCGCGCGGATGAACTCGTGCAGGCGCTTCCGTTTTTGAACGGGGCGTTTTTCTTTTTTCTGTGGGACGAGGAAGCCGACACGTTGGTTGCGGGCAATGATCGGTATGGGTTGTATCCCATGTACTGGGCGCAAACCGACGGCGTCTTTTGCCTGGGAAGCCGGGTGGCGCATTCGGTGTTGGCGAACGCCTCCAATGGCGCGTGGAACACGGCCGGTCTGGCTCAGCTCTTCACCACGGACGATTATTGGGGAGAGACGACGCTCGTGGCAGGAGTTGAGGCGTTTCCGCAGGCAACCGTTTTGACGCTGCGTTCGGGAAAGCCTTTGTGGAAGCGGCATTGGCGGTATGACTACGCGCCGCGTCTTGCCGGAATGCCTTTGGCCGAGATCGGGAAGCGCCTCGGCGAAGGGCTCGTCCGGGCAGTCCGGCGTCAGGCGAAAACAGGGCGCCGCATCGGCATCACGTTGAGCGGCGGTCTCGATTCGCGCTGCCTGGTTGCGGCGGCGAGTCGCCTGGGGACTTCGTTGCATACTTTTACCTGGACCAAGCCGGGCGCATACGACGGACGTTTCGCGCGCGATGTCGCCGCGCTGTACGGAGCCGAACACCACGGTTTCGACTATGCGTATCTCCAGTTTGCGTCGCGTTGCGAAGAATGCGCCCGCGTCGTGGAGGGGCTCAATAACTACTTCGACTGCCATATGGCGGCTCATGCGCATCTCGTTGCGCCGCACGCGGACGTAACGCTCAATGGCTATGCCGCCGGGGTGCTGCTTGGCGGATCGTATTTGCGGTCGAGGTGGATGTGCGAAATGCCCACGGATGCGCTGGCCGATCTTCTGTTCGCATGGCGCAATACGGGGCTGCGGGAAGACGAACTTTCCGAGGCCCTGTCGCACTACGAGGAACTCGAAGGGGGCCTCCGCCCGCACGCGTTGTATGCCCGATTGATCGCCGAAACGGATGCGCCGTCCACGCCGGACCGCGTGGATCGGTTTTATCTCGAATCGCGTCAGCGGCGCGTCACGGCGATGGGCGCGGTGTTGCTCCGCACCGACGTCGAGTCGGCGGCCGGATTTTTCGATTATGATTTGCTTGATCTCATCACGGGAATTCCCGCTTCCTTGCGCAAGGAGCATCGCGTTTACTTGGCGATGATGCGAACGACCTTTCCCGAGGCGCTGCGCATTCGGTGCCAGCGCACCTTGCTGCCCGCCGGCGCGCCGGGGTGGGCGGGCATCGGGGCCAAAGCGTTTCTGAAGGGGTGCCGTCTTCTCGATAGACGTTTGGGCTGGCCTCGCATCACGCGGTATCAGTCTCCGGTGGATTTCGCCGTGTGGCTGCGCGGTCCCCTGAAAGCCTGGATGGATGCGCTCGTTCATACGCCCAACGCGGCAACGCAAGAGGCGTTGCATGCGCGATTTTGCCGGAAAATATGGGCCGAGCATTTGGCCGGACGCGATCGCACGCAGTTGCTCGGGGCCATAGCGGCGGTGGCCGCTTTTGGCCAAGTGCTCGATCGAGCCCGCCGGAAACTTCCCGCGGCAAATGCTTTTCCGGTGCGCGTCGGCGCGAAGTGAAGAGCGTCAAGCCTTGCACGAGCATTCCTCGTCAGCCCGTTGCAGCGAGGAGCGGCAATGCGTATGCTGGTGCCGGCACAAAACGAAACGGCATGTGCGAATGCGGACAGTTCATTGGGGCGGCGCATAGCAGGGGGTGTCTAGAAACATGAGCATTGTCATAGCGAACGGGCATGTCATCGACCCTACGTCAGGGCTCTCGAAGCCGATGGATGTTTTGGTCGATGGCGGCGCCGTCGTGAAGATAGCGAAAAATCTGCGCGGCGACGAGGTTTTCGATGCGTCCGGCTGCATCGTGTGTCCGGGCTTGGTCGACATCCACGTCCATCTGCGCGAACCCGGCTACGAGTCGAAGGAAACCATCGCCAGCGGCAGCCGTGCGGCTGCTCGCGGCGGATTCACATCGATCGTGCCCATGCCCAACACCAGCCCGCCCATCGACAACGCCGGCATGGTCGAGTTCGTCAATCGCCGCGCCCGTGAGACCGCGTGCATCAAAATATGGCCGTCGGCCTGCGCCACGAAGCAGCGTGCAGGCCAGGAGATGACCGAAATGGCCGAATTGAAGGCCGTTGGCGCGGTGGCCGTGACGGACGACGGATCGGATATCGCCAGCAGTTGGGTGATGCGCCGTTGCATGGAGTATGCGTCGATGGTGGGATTGACCTATCTCGCGCATGCCGAGGATGCTTCGCTCATGGAAGGCGGCGCGATGAACGAGGGATGCACGTCGACCCGTCTGGGCTTGCCCGGCATGCCGCGCGAGATGGAGGAGATCGCCGTGGATCGCGTCGTGCGGCTCGCGCGGTTGGCCAAGGCCAAGGCGCATATCTGCCATGTCAGCACGGCGGGCAGCGTCGAGATCATACGCCGCGCGAAGGACGAAGGCGTGCATGTCACCTGCGAGACGGCGCCGCACTATTGGACGTTGACTGATGAGGCCGTCGCTCTATACGGCAGCAACGCAAAGATGAATCCGCCGTTGCGAGAAGCGCAGGATGCAGCCGCGATCAAGGCCGCGTTGCAGGACGGCGTCATCGACTGCATCGCCACGGACCATGCCCCGCATACGCCCGCCGAGAAAG
>ERZ795030.4115-NODE-4115-length-14555-cov-5.855034_pt1 | contig 14555 bp, 9 predicted proteins | sample MGYA00375122_ERZ795030 | MGnify/ENA primary metagenome ERZ795030 (study PRJEB30165, sample SAMN05720146) | activated sludge metagenome | isolation source: anaerobic digester from wastewater treatment plant | place: Japan | collected 2015-04-20 ...
ATGTACGACAACGTGCTTAGGCCCGCCAATTATCCGCAAGGGGTTCCGGGGCGCGGTTCGCAGGTGTATGTTTTGCCCGATGGCCGCAAGGCCGGGGTGATCAATCTTCTGGGCAGGGTGTATATGGAGCCGGTTGCGTGTCCGTTCGAGGTTGGTTTGCGGGAGGCGACCCGGATGCGCGAGATGACGCCGGTGGTGATCGTGGATTTTCACGCCGAAGCCACGTCGGAGAAGGTGGCGATGGGGTGGCATTTGGACGGCGCGTGCACGGCGGTGATCGGCACGCATACGCACGTGCAAACGGCTGACGAGCGCGTGTTGCCGCGCGGCACGGCGTATATCACCGACGCGGGCATGACCGGCCCCATGGATTCCGTAATCGGCATGGAGCGGGACATCATCATCCGGAAGTTTCTGACAGGGATGCCTTCCGAGTTCAAAGTGGCCGAAGACCGGCCGGGTCTGTGCGGGGTCGTCGTCGAAGCGGACGATCGGACGGGCGCGGCCTTATCCATCGAACGGGTTTGCGCGCTCGACGAGGGGCGCGGGTAGCCCGCGGTTTCGGGGAGTCATGTATTTCAAGCAACTTGAGATGACGGGGTTCAAGTCGTTTGCCGACCGCACGATGGTCCGGCTGGAGCCGGGCATCACGGCGGTCGTGGGACCGAACGGGTGCGGCAAGAGCAATATTCTCGACGCCATGCGCTGGGCATTGGGCGAGCAGAACGCCCGCGAACTGCGCGGGTCGCACATGCAGGATGTCGTGTTCAACGGCAGCGAGCACCGGCATGCGATGGGCATGGCGGAGGTCTCGATCGTCTTTGACAATTCGGACTCGGTTCTTCCGGTGGATTTTTCGGAAGTCGAGGTGACGCGCCGCGTGTATCGCTCCGGCGAGAGCGAATATCTTCTCAACAAGGCTCCGTGCCGGCTGAAGGACATCCATGAGTTGTTCATGGACACCGGCATCGGCACGCAGGCGTATTCGATGGTCGGACAGGGCAAGATGGACATGATCCTCAGTTCGAAGCCCGAGGACCGGCGTTATTTGTTCGAAGAGGCGGCGGGCATCATCAAATACAAGAGCCGCAAGCGCGTGGCCATGCGCAAATTGGAGGGGGCCGAGCAAAACCTTCTCCGGCTGAACGACATCGTCGCGGAAGTGCAGCGCCAGATGCGGTCGTTGAAGCGTCAGGTGAACGCGGCCATCCGCTACCGCGAACTCAGCGAACAGTTGCGGGAGATCGAGATTCGTTCGGCGTGGCTGACGTTCACGCGGTTGAGCGCCGAGATCGTCCAGTTGCGCGAGACGTTTGCCGCGGCGCAAGACGCCTACGAGGGCGAGTCGGCCCGCATTTCCGAGTTCGAGGCGCGGCGCGAGGAATTGAACCTGTCCAAGCTCGAGATGGACCGCGTGTTGATGGCGCGGCGCGAGGGCGTGCACGAGATCGATTCCGAGATGGAAAAAATCGAGCGGCAAATCGCGTTGTTGCGGCAGCAGATCGATTTCTCGGGCGAACAGCAACAGCAGGCCTTGCGCGAGCAGGAGGCGTACCGGCGGCGCGCGGCGGCCATCGAGACCGAGATCGCCCAAACGGCAGAGCGCCTGGAACGGATAGGCGGCGATCTTCAGGCCTGCACGGAGGCGTTCGAAGCCAAGCAGAGCGGTCACGCAGGGGCGATTGCGCGCGTGGAAGAGGCCGATGCGGCGCTGGAGGCCATGCGCGCGCGCGCGGTCGAGCAGATGAACACGCGCGCGAAAACGCAGACCGAGCTGGAAAAACTCGCGGTGGGCATTTCGAACATTGAAACGCAGCTCGGCGCGATCTATGAGCAGCAAAACGCGATCGGCGCCCGCCGCGACCAACTGTTGCTGCAGTTGGAAGACGTGCGCGGCCAGGAAAACATCAAGCTCGAAGCGCTGGCCGATATCGAGTCGAAGCGCACGCAGGCGCGCGACCAACTCGCGCAACAGACGCAGGAATTGAAGGCGCTCGAGCAGGTGTGGCAAGGCCAGCGCGAGCGCAAGAGCAGCACCGAGGCGCGCCTGACGTCGTTGCGCGAGTTGCGCGACGCGTACGAGGGTTTCGCCGTCGGCGTGCGGGCGATCATGCGCGCCAAGGCCGAAAAAATGCCCGAGGCGCGCGGCGTCATCGGCCCTGCCGGCGATCTGCTGTCTACGGAAAAAACCTACGAGGCGGCGATCGAAGCGGCTCTTGGCGGCAATATCAACAATATCGTGGTGGACGACGCCGAAGCGGCGAAGAATGCCATTTCGTTTTTGAAGCGGAGTCAGGCCGGGCGCGTTACGTTTTTGCCGCTGGACATCATCCGCGGCGGACGCGGCGACGACGGCGGGGACCTTGCCGGGCAGCCGGGCATTGTCGGTCCTGCGCTCGACTATGTCCAGTATGACGCCAAATTGCGGCCTGCGGTCGAATATCTGCTGCACAGCACGCTCATCGTGGAGACGCTCGACGACGCGATTCGCATCGCGCGCAAGTACGAGAAAATTCCGCGCCTGGTCACGTTGGACGGCGAGGTCGTGTCGGCATCGGGCGCGGTGACCGGCGGTCGCAACAAGCACGAGAGCCGGGGGCTGCTCGGGCGCAGCGCGGAGATCGGCGAACTCGATGTGGCGCTTGAAAAACTCAAGGGCGATATCGAGGGAACCATCGCGAAGAGCCGTCGCTTGGAGGAATCGATCCAAAAATCGATGGCGCAGACGCGCGAACTCGAACACAAAGAGCACGGCATGCGCCGTGAAATCAACGAGCTGGGCGTGATGCTGGCGCGGTGCACGACCGAGATCGACAATCTGGTCGACGCCGCGCAGAAGTTGGACCAGCAGCGCGACGAATTGTGCGTGCGGCGCGACGGGTTGGAAGAGCAGCAGCGCGAGGTGTTGCGGCGCGCCGAGGGCATGGACAGTGATGACGAAACCTTCCAGCGCGAGATGTCGGAGGCGCAGGAGCGCGCGTCGCACGCGCGGCAGGAGCTTTCCGTGCACGGCAGCGAGGTGTCCGAGTTGCGTCTTCAGCAGGCGACCCTTGCGCAGCATCGCGAAGAGGCGGAACGCGATCGTTCGCGCCTCGATCGCGAACGCGAAGAGGCCCTGCGCGAAGCGACCCGGCGCGACGAGGTCGTGGAACAACTGAAACGGCAGGCGTCCATGCTCGAAGAGGAGGCCGCGCTGCAGGTGGAGCGATCGAAAGCCCTGTCGGAAAGCAAGGAAGAGGCCCGCGGCAAGGTCATCGAGGCCGAAAACCAGCGCGCCGAATTGTTGAACGAGGGCGAGGCCATCGACAAATCCTTGCGCGAATTGCGCGAGAAAGCGCGCAGTTCCCAGACGCAGTTGCATCAGACGGAGATGGCGTTGCGGCACAACGAGGATCGGGTCGGTTTTTTTCAGGAGCGCATTTTGACGGAGTACAACGTCGCGTTGCCGGCGCTCACTGCGGAACAGGCGGGCGCGGACGAATACGACGATGCCACGCGGGACGGCATGGTGGCCGATTTGCGCGCGAAACTGCAGCGCATGGGCGAGGTGAATTTGATGGCGATCGAGGAATACGAGGCGTTGGAGAAACGCAACGAATTCCTGACGACGCAGTATGCGGATCTGCAACAGGCGCGCGAAACCTTGCTGGGCGTCGTCGCGCGGTGCGACAAGAAAATCCGCGAATTGTTCATGGAAACCTTCACGCAAATCGCGGACAATTTCCGGGTGTATTTCAGGCGCTTGTTCAACGGCGGCCAGGCGCGGGTGTATCTCCTGAACGAGGACGATCCGCTCGAGAGCGGCATTGAAATCGAAGCGCGTCCGCCGGGCAAGAAGCCGACGAGCATCTCGTTGCTTTCCGGCGGCGAAAGCGCAATGACGGCGATCGCGCTGCTGTTCGGCATTTTCAAGGCGAAGCCGAGTCCGTTTTGCATCTTGGACGAGGTGGATGCGCCGTTGGATGACGCGAATATCGGGCGGTTTCTCGACATGGTCGAGGAGTTCACGAGCGAGAGTCAATTCATCGTCATCACGCATAACAAGCAGACGATGGCGCGCGCCGGCGCGTTGTACGGCGTCACGATGCAGGAGCGCGGCGTGTCGCAACTGGTCTCCGTGAAATTCGACGAAGCGCGCAAGGGCGTGTCCGCGGCGTAGAGATGATTCGCCGCGACGGCACAGGGACATGACGAACACAAAGGGGACGAAGCGATGATTCGGTCTGTGGTTTCATCCCTTTGCGCGTTCGCGCCGCGGCGCCGTTGCGTTGCCCGTCGTTCTCTCAGCGTGTGACTCTCATGAAAGTCCTCCACCTATTCAGCAATGCGAAATGGACCGGCCCGGCGGAGCCGGCGTTGAACCTGTGCGTCGCGTTGCGCAGGCTTGGGATTGAGGCGGATTTCGCGTGCTGTCCGGACGCGGGCGCTTCGATCAACAAAATCGTCGAGACCGCGCGCGACCGAGGCATCGAGCCGATTCTGCGGTTTTTTTTGTATAAGCATTTCAATCCGGCCACGAATTTCATGGACGGCATCGCGCTCAAGCGGCATCTCAGGGCCGCGCGATACGATCTGATCCACTGCCATCTCGACAACGATCACCGCATTGCGGCAGGCGCGGCGCGGGCGGTGGGCGTTCCGCTTGTTCGCAGCAGCTACCACGGGATGGGCATGCCCGAAACGTCCGCGCTCCGCAGGCTTGCGCAGGGGGCAATCCGCATTTTCGAGCCGTCCCAGGCAGCGCGCGATCACGACATTCGCGCGATGGGCGTGGCGCCGGAACGGGCCGTGGTCGTGCCGGGCGCGGTGGATGTGGAGCGTTTCGATCCCCTGCGGGAGACGCCCGATGGCCGGCGCTGGCTGGGCATTCCGCCCGACGCGTTTGTCGTGGGGATTGTGGCGCGCATGCAGACGCACCGGCATTATGAGGATTTTTTTAGGGCGATCCGGATGCTGGCGGATCACTGTCCCAACGTGCGCGTGATCGTCGTGGGGCGCGGCACCAAGCAAGAGCGCGTGGGCAAGCAGCCCGTGCGCGATTTGGGTCTCGAGGGGCGCGTGCATTTTCCCGGCTATCTCGATGGCGAGAATTACGTGGGCATGCTGCGATCGTTTGACGTGAAGGCGTTTCTCGTTCCGGGCACGGACGGCACCTGCCGCGCGGTGCGCGAGGCAATGGCGATGGGCAAGCCGATTGTCGCAGCCGATCGGGGGATGTTGCGCGAGATCGTGGATGACGGCGCAAACGGTTTCGTGTGCGACGGCAGCCCGGAGGGTCTTTTTGAAGCGTTGCGCCGTCTTGCCTGCGATCGGGCGCTTGCGCGACGGTTTGGGCATGCGGCGCGCGAGAAGGCCGTGGCCGCTTTTTCGCTCGACGTTCAAGCGCGGGCAGTGTTGCGCGAATACCAGGCGTGCCTCGGGGGCGGGGTCAGGATTCCTTGCTGATGTTTTCCCACGCGTCTTCTTGGGCGAGGATGTCGAGGGAGCGTTCGTACTTGGCCACGGCGTCTTTCCGGGATCCGTAGAGGGTGAACACCTTGTTGAGGTTGGTGATTTCGAAGACTTTCTGGATGTCCGGATTCATGCCGCACAGGCGCAACGAACCGTTGACGGTTTTGATGGTTTCGTGAATGCGCAGCAATTCGGTGAGCACGGCGCTCGACAGGTAGTCGACCTGCGTGAAGTCCAGCAGCAGATTGACGCCGGCATGCGTCTTGATGAATCCTATCGCCTCGGCGCCGAAACGGGCGACGTTCATCGCGTCCAGCACGCTGGTCGCCTGAATGCGTCCTTCCACGATGCGTCCGTGGCTCTCGAATACAAGGATGGATGGATCACTCATGATCGTTTTCTCCCATACAGAACGGCTTGCGCCGCATTTTCATTTCCAGGCGCCGCGCGGCGCTATTGTAGCGCACTTCCTCCATGCAATGCTGAATGAGAACAACGCCTCGTCCGCCCATGCCGCTGTCTTCCGGGGCCGGTAGGGTTTCCGGCGCGAAACCCGGTCCTTCGTCGTAAACGCAGATGAGGCACGCGTCGTTTTCCTCGGTCATGGTCAGGCGCACGGCGCGGGAAGGGTCGCATGCGTTGCCGTGCGTTACGGCGTTTACGAGAGCTTCTTCCAGGCACAGACGCGCGTAGAACATGCTGCCCTGCTCGATCCAGTCCCGGTCGACCAAGGCTTGCAACGCTTCGTGCAAGACCTGGCCCATCGCGTCGAGCGAACTCGAAAATTTTTTGTCGAAAAAAGGTTTCACCGTGGCGCCGCCGACTGTTGCGGCCTCCTGTTCCCTCGCATTTTGGTTCACGATATCACATCCCTGCAGAAAGTCAAAGACGGCGGAAAAAAGATTCGCGGGCGCCAAGGCTTTTCGCCCAGCGCCCGCGAAGGTTGATTCCATGCATGAAACGGCGCGTCGTTAGGCCGTCGCCTCGTCCGCCGCATCCGTCCGTTTGGTTCCTTGGGGTCGACGCCGCGAACCGGCGGTCTCGCCATCGGCCGAGACGGTCGCCGTCGGCTTGCTGAAGTACTTGTCCCAGTAGTAGGCGAACGGGCTGGCAATGTAAATGGAGGAGTAGGTGCCCACAACGACGCCGATGATCATCGCGAAGGCGAAGTCCTGAATCACGCCGCCGCCGAAGAAGTACAGCACCACCACCGTGAACAAGACCGTCAACGACGTCAACGTTGTGCGGCTCAAGGTTTGGTTGATGCTGCGCTCCATGATGTAGTCGAGCGTGTAGCCGCGCCCTCGATAGAGCTTGATGTCCTCGCGCACGCGGTCGAACACCACGATGGTGTCGTTCAGCGAAAAACCGATGATGGTGAGGATGGCCGCGATGACCGGCAGCGTGATTTCGCGCCCGGTCAACGCAAACGCGCCCAGGGTGATGAAGATGTCATGCACCAATGCGGCCATCGCGCCCACGGCGAATTTGATCTCGAATCGGAACCAGATGTAAATCAGGATGAACACCGAGGACCACAGCACCGCCATGATGGCGTCCCACCGCAATTCCTTGCCCACCGACGCGCCGACGGTTTCGACGCGCAAGAGCTTCACCGATTCCTGGTCTTGCGGGGCGCCTGAAAGCGGCAGCAACGCCTGTTGCACGCGTGTGGAAACTCCCAGTTCCTCTGTCGCGTTGTTCGCCGCGCTGTTGGAAGCAGGCGCGGCCTGTTCGGCGCCGCCCATGACCGCCTGGCCATCGGACCCTTCCGGAGATGCGGGCGGGGCAAGGGGAGGCGGCTCCTCGATGTGGCTGGTTTCGGCGATGTTCACCAGGAATTTTTGGGTCTTGTCCGAGGTGTCCTCGGAATAGACCTGCACTTGGGCTTGGGGAAAGCCAATGGCCGCAAGTCGGGCGCGCACCGAATCGACCTGCACTTGTTGTTCGTTCTGGACGCCGACAATCATCGAGGTGCCGTTGCGGAAGTCGACGCCCATCATTTCGTTGCCGCGGAAGCCCACGGCCATCAGGCTAATCGCAATCACGACCGCGCTGGCAATCATGACCGGCACGCGGACGGTCATAAACCGAATCTTGGGTTCGGGCGGGAAAATCGAGTGCATCTTGATGCGGGCGTCGGTCATGATCTTGCGGTCGCACAGGAAATCGAACATCGCCCGCGCCACGATCAGGTTGCTGAACAGCGTCGATATGATGCCGATGTTCAATGCCATCGCGAATCCTTCGATCGGGCCCGTGCCGAATTGTTTCAAGACGACGCCGGCGATCAATGTGGTGATGTGCGTGTCCAACACGGTCACCTGCGCGCGTTCATAGCCGGTCTGGATGGCCGCCAACAACGACCGGCCATTGCGCAGTTCTTCCCGGATGCGTTCGTAGATGAGCACGTTGCCGTCCACGGCCATGCCCATCGTCAACACCAGGCCCGCGATGCCCGGCATGGTCAGCGTGATGCGGAAAACCGCCATCGCCGCCAGGATCATGAGGGCGTTCGTGAGCAGGGCGACGTTTGCGACGACGCCGGACATGCGGTAGTACCACAGCATGAAGCCCATGACCAGCGCGAGCGCCGCCAACGAGGATATGGAGCCTTTTTGGATGGAATCCGCGCCCAGGCTCGGCCCGACCACGCCGGTGTATTCCTCTTTCAAGGGCACCGGCAACGCGCCGGAATTCAGGGCGATGGAGAGGTCCTTGGCTTCTTGTTGCGAGAAATCGCCGGAAATCTCGCCCGTTCCGTTGATTTCGCTGCGAATCACCGGCGCGGACACCACCTTGCCGTCGAGCACGATGGCCATGTTGCGCCCGATGTTCTCGCGGGTGACTTGGGCGAATTGGTCGGAACTGGCCGCGTTGAAACGGAAGAAGATGCTCCATTTGCCGCTTTGCGTGGTCGGAGCCGCCAAGGTCAGGCCTTCGCCGGTGATCAACGGTTTCTTGTCGATGATGTAGATTTGATAGACTTGCGGGTCGTAGGGCTTGGGGGGCTGGCTTAGGGCCAGCATCTTGCCTTCGGGCAGAATTCCCTCTGTCTTGCCGGCTTCTTCGAAGAGTTCTTCGACCTTCTCTGCGTTTTCGACCGGCACTTCATAGGTGAAGTGACGCTTGCGGGCCGTCGGGTCCGGCATTTTGAGCAGCGGAATCAGTTTGTTCTCGAATTTTTCGTCGACCTTGCGCAAGACCGCCTTGGTCTCGTCTGGGCCGGAAGAGAGATTGAAGGTGAGGTAGGCGGCTTTCATGATGAGTTCGCTGGCCAGCCGGACATCCTTCTCGCCAGGCAGTTGCACGCGGATTTGGTCGTTGCCGACCGGCATGATGACCGGCTCTTTGGCGATGAAATCTTTGTTCTTGGCGCGCAGCCAGATGCGGTGCAGGGCCGAGTCTCGCACATTGGCGATGTCCATGTGGACATCCTCGAGCTCTTTGCGGCGCTCCTCGGTCACGCCTTCCATGTTCAGGCCCAGCACCATGTCGATGCCGCCCTGCAGGTCGAGTCCGAGTTTGATGCGTTTTTCCGGATCGAAGCGGATCCATCGCTTGATCGATTCTGCCGAGGAAGAGAAAAGGCCCGGTTCCGCCGAGGTCGGCTGCGTCCGCTGCTCGAAATGTTTGTCAAGCTGCTCCGCCTTTTCCGGATTCACGTAACGGGTTATCACGTAACCCAAGGTGGGGTAGATGTAGAAGATGGTCCACACCGCCGCCAACGCCAAGATAATGCTGCGTAGAGTATGCTTTCTCATGATCGCTCCGTCTCAGATGTTTGGGTGATATCGGCCGTTTTATCAGGAAGGCCGCGTCGGCCCATTATTTCTTTTCTTCCCCGCGCGGCAAGACCCGCGCCACCGCCCCCCGAAGAAATTCCGCTTTGATAGGCGGGTCTTCGCTTATCCGTAGCACGATGTTTTGCTCGGTCAGGCCGATGACCGTCCCGTACATTCCCCCGCTCGTCATCACGCGGTCGCCTTTTGTGATGGAGGCCAGCATGGCTTTGCGCTCTTTCTCGCGCTTTTGATTGGGGCGGATCATCAGGAAATACATGATGGCCACAAAGGCCACCATGATGATCCATATTTGATTGCCGGGTCCCTCAGGCGCTCCAGCCGGTGGAAGGGCGTCGCTGGCGGCGGCTCCAACCGCCGCATTTTCCGCTTCTTGGGCCCATGCGACTCCCCACGTCCAAAATCCTAGAAAAGCCACGGCTCATCCCTCCGATGGATAGGCGAAACCCTCCCCCGCCCGATAGCGCGCTAGAAAGGATTGCTTGAACTCCCTGAACCGCCCGTCGCGTATCGCCGCCCGGACAGCGGTCGAGAAGTGTACCATAAACCACAGGTTATGTAAAGTGTTCAGGCGCAGGGCCAATATCTCCCCGGAACGGTACAAATGGCTGAGATAGGCCCGCGTATAGGTGCGGCACACGGAACAGCCGCATGCCGGATCAAGGGGGCCAAAATCGGTCGTATACGGCTGGTTTTTGATGTTCACGCGCCCAAACGACGTGAACAACGCTCCGTTGCGCGCATTCCGGGTTGGCATCACGCAGTCGAACAGGTCCACGCCTTGTTCGATGGCTTCGAGCAAGTCCTCAGGCGGCCCAACGCCCATCAAGTAGCGCGGGCAGGCGTCGGGCAGCAGGGGCGCCGTCGCCTGCACGACCCGATACATTTCCTCTTTGCTTTCTCCTACGCTGACGCCGCCGATGGCATAGCCGGGAAATCCGATATCGATGAGGCGCGCGGCGCTTTCCCGGCGCAGGTCTTCGTAGACGCTTCCTTGCACGATGCCGAACAAGGCCTGCTGGCTGGCCTCGCGTTCCTGCCATCGCGCTTTGCACCGGGCGGCCCAATCGCATGTCATGCGCATGGATTCGGCGGCGACGTCATGCGTCGCCGGGTAGTGGGTGCATTCGTCGAAACACATCATGATGTCGGAGCCGATGGAGATTTGGACATCCACCGCTTTTTCGGGCGAAAAGAAATGCCGCGATCCGTCGAGATGACTCTGGAACGCGACGCCTTCGGCGGTGACTTTGTTGAGCGAAGCCAGACTGAACACCTGGAAGCCGCCGGAGTCCGTCAGGATGGGCCGGTCCCAGTTCATGAAGCGATGAAGGCCGCCTGCTTTTTCCAGGATATCCATGCCGGGACGCAGGTAGAGATGGTAGGCGTTGCCGAGAATGATCGAGGCGCCGATGTCGCGCAGGTCTTCCTGGGACAAGGATTTGACGCTGGCCTGCGTGCCGACGGGCATGAAGCACGGCGTCTCGATGATGCCGTGCGGGGTGTGCGCGCGGCCCGTCCGCGCCTTGCACGACGGGTCGCGCGTTTCGATCTCAAATCGGAACGCGCATTCCATGGCTACAACGGGGCCCTTGTTTCGGTGGCGCGGCGATCGGCTGGGCATTTCGCCCAACATGCCTGCGCTATGTCGCCCAAAACGCCTGCCGAGAAGGCTCGTACGGCATTGGCCGTATGCGTAGAAGGCTAAACTGTTCAAGACCGGGAGAAAGGATTGTAACAGGCCGGCGTCCGGAATTACAGGGGGGGGGAGGCGGCCCGAGGATTGCGGGAATCCGGGGGCAGGCGTGTTGTCGGTTTGCCTGCCTGCCTGTTGCGTCGGGCGCGGCGGACGCGTAGACTGGCCGGACGTTTTCGGAAACTAACGACGTGGAGGATATCTGTTGGCTGCTACGGATGTGGAAGTGCGTTGTGCGTTGGAGGCGGTTCGGCGTGCGGGAGCGGTGGCGGCGCGGGTGCAGCGCGATCTTGCCCATTCGGCGTTGCTCAAGGAAGATTTGAGCCCGGTGACCGTCGCCGATTTTGCGGTGCAGGCGGTTGTGGGATGTCTGTTGCGGCGCGCGTTTCCGGATGCGGCGCTTGTCGCCGAGGAGGATTCCGGCGCGCTGCGTCAAGAGGCACATGCCGCTGTGCTGGAGTCGGTGGTCCAATACGTGGCGGCGGCGCTGCCCGATGCCGCCCCGGACGCCGTGTGCGCCTGGATAGATGCGGGCAATGACGCGCCGGGCCAACGTTTTTGGACTCTTGATCCCATCGATGGCACGAAGGGTTTTTTGCGCGGCGAGCAATATGCCATCGCGTTGGCGCTTGTCGAGGATGGCAAGGTGGCGTTGGGGGTTTTGGGTTGCCCCAATCTTGTGGAGGTCTCCAAGCCCGTACGGGGCGGACCGGGCTCCATCGTCGCCGCGACGCGTGGACAGGGGGCTTGGTGGGCTCCTATGGAGGGCGAGGAGACGTTTCGGCGGTTGCGCGTTTCGGATCGTCACGATCCTGCTCAGGCGCGTCTGTTGCGTTCCGCCGAGTCGGGCCATACCAACGTGGGGAGAATCGGCCGGTTGATCGAACGTCTCGGCATAGAGGCCGAGGCGGTTCGCATGGACAGCCAGGCCAAATATGCCGTGTTGGCGGCGGGCGAAGGCGACGTGTTGGCGCGGCTTTTGTCGGCGAAGCAGCCGGATTACGAGGAGCGCATCTGGGACCAGGCCGCCGGTTCGCTGGTCGTGGAAGAAGCGGGGGGGCGCGTCACCGATCTTTCCGGCGCGGCTCTTGATTTCGGCGCGGGAAAGACGCTTGCCCGCAACCGCGGCGTTCTCGCCACCAACGGCTTGTTGCACGAGGCCGTCTTGGACGCGTTGCGAGCGGTTGGGTGATCGGTCTCCGCCGCGACATCGTGCGCGATGGGTTTTGATGTGTCATGCGTGGTTCGGGGGGGAAGGGAACGGCCCTCAACGACGTTCGCTTTCGTTCCCGGGCGCGGATGCGCGCGTTTTTCAGGGTGCGTTCTATGACAGATTCCATCTCGTCCGCCTCTCCCGGCGCCTGCGGGACGGGGGGATCGTTGCGCGGCCAGCTTTTCTTGTATATGGCCGCCGCAGGCTGCATGGCCGTCGCGACGGGCGTGCACGACAGCATCTTCAACAACTATTTGGCGGAGACGTTTCAGCTTTCGGCCAGGGCCCGTGGTTGGCTCGAGTTTCCGCGCGAGTTTCCAGGCTTTCTGGCGGCGATCATGACGGGAGCGCTGTGCATGGTGGCGGTGACCCGCGTCGCCATGATCGGGACGCTGGTGTTTGCCGCAGGGATGATCGGCATCGTGTTGATGGGGCATTCCTTTGCGCCCATGGCGTTCAGCATGTTTTTGGCGAGTTGCGGTCTTCATTTGCTGATGCCGATCGGGCAGTCCATTTCGATTGGCCTGAGCAGCGAGCATAAGCGCGGCGCCCGCATGGGGCAGGTGGGGGCCGTCGAGACGGCGGGCGTAATCGTGGGCACGGCCTCGGTGTGGCTGTTGTTTGGTTTTTTGCCGCATAATTCGCGGGCGGGCTTCTTCATCGCCGCCGTCTTGGCGTTGATAAGCGGGCTCATTTATGCCCGCATGCACATTCCTCATCTTCACCAGCGCCGGGAACGCTTGGTGATCCGGAAAAAATACAGCCTTTATTATCTGCTCGAATTCGTGTTTGGCGCCCGCAAACAGATTTTTCTGACGTTTGGCCCGTGGGTTCTTATCCGCATCTATGGGTTTCCCGCCACGGAGATCGCGAAACTGTTGATGATCGCGGCGTTGATCGGCGTCGTTTTCAAGCCCTTGGCGGGCCGGGCCATCGATTTGTTCGGCGAGCGCAGCGTTCTTGTCGCGGACGGCATCGTCTTGATCTTCGTGTGTCTCGGGTATGGATACGCCTCGCATATGACCCACGATCCGATTGTCGCGCGGCACGTGGCCTGCGCTTGCTTCGTTGCCGACAATCTATTGTTTATGTTAGGATCGGCCCGGGCCATCTACGTGACGCGATTGACTCAATCCCCGCAGGAGGTCACTTCGACTCTCGCCATGGGGGTTACGATCAACCACATCGTTTCCATGAGCATTCCCGTTGCGGGAGGTCTCCTGTGGATGCATCTCGGATATGAGCGCGTTTTTTTGGCGGCGGCGATCTTGGCGGCGGCCAACGCGGCCCTTGCTCTTCGGGTGCCCCGTAAGGGCGATCGGCGGCCGCTTGTCCCTTCTGGGCGGGATCAATAGTTGGTCAGCTGTGCGCACTTTTTCGCATTTGGCAGGCCTTGCGTTGCGGCATGTATTCCCGGCTATGCCATGCAACGTATTGCTTATCAGGCTGTTGTGCGGCGTATTGAATTTTGGAACGAAAAATGCTCCAAAGTTTTTGGTGAGGTGTAACTGTCGCAAAGAAGCAGCTTTCGCCAGGTGCAAAGGCGAGGCATACTCCGGCTCATAAGTTCGGATGGGCAGCGTTGTGGTGGGCGTCGTTATTATTCCCGAAACACGGAGGCCACGGTGCGGCCGCTGTGACGAGGGAGACTCCGGGCAGAAAACAAAAGCGTGCGTTTCACATGGGCAGGGCCGTATTTCTTGATGATTTCCGGCGGGTTGCTGCAGGCGCGCCGGGAAATTCGTGGTATGGAAAAGTGCAAGGCGTCTGCGTTTTGGGCTCACTCGTGATTTCAAGAAACGGTTGATTGATCGAGAGAGGCGCGAAATGTCTGGACGTATGGGATGAACAGGGGTAGGAACACCGGGAAAGGAATCAGGAAGATGAAAGCATGGGGAGTCGCGATATTGGGTCTCGTCGCCGTCTTGGTGGGCGCGGCGGGAAGCGCGGCGGCAGGTGTCGTCGACATCTACCAAAGCGATGGCGCGTTGGGCGATCTGGTGCTGAGCGGCGGCGAGACCGTCGTAATCAACACCGGCGCGCCGGCGCCGACGATCGTGGTCAATGGCGTCATCACCTACACGGGTCTGGTCGATGGCGGCGTGGCCGTGTTTGATCTGGGCAAAGTTGTCATCCCCAACGGATGCAACGTCACCATCACGGGCAACCGCCCCTTGGCGCTCACCGCAAGCGGTGACGCTTCCCTCGGCGCCCAGTTCGACGTTTCCGGCTATGTGCCGAATCATGCGGGCGGCGGCGTTGGCGGGTCTGGCGGCGGCGGCGGCGGCGGCGGTGGCTATGGCAACGGCGGTTCGCCGAGCAGCGGAGCCGGCGGCGGCGGCGGCGGCGGCGGCGGCACGGGGCTTCCCTGGACAGACGGCGGCGGCGGCGG
>ERZ795030.4119-NODE-4119-length-14546-cov-6.047616_pt1 | contig 14546 bp, 8 predicted proteins | sample MGYA00375122_ERZ795030 | MGnify/ENA primary metagenome ERZ795030 (study PRJEB30165, sample SAMN05720146) | activated sludge metagenome | isolation source: anaerobic digester from wastewater treatment plant | place: Japan | collected 2015-04-20 ...
TAACCGCGCGTGCGCCTGTTCCATCCGGCCCGACATGGCCTTCGCGAGCGACGCACCTGCATCGCGCACACGCCGCAGAAGAACGTCCTGTTCCTGCACGACCATCTCGGCGGCGGCGGACGGCGTGGCTGCGCGCACGTCGGCGGCAAAGTCCGACAGCGTGAAATCGATCTCATGGCCGACCGCCGAGATAATCGGCGTATGGGCCGCATGAATGGCGCGCACGACGATCTCCTCGTTGAATGGCCACAGGTCTTCGAGCGACCCGCCGCCGCGCCCGACGATCATCACATCCACGCCGTACTCCTCGAGCGCGCGGATGCCCTCGACGATCTCCGCGGCGGCTTCCGCGCCCTGGACGCGCGCGGGATAGATGAGGACGTGCACGTTCGCGAAACGCCTGCCCAGCACGTTCAGGATATCGCGGACTGCCGCGCCTGTGGGTGACGTGACGACGCCGATCCGGCGCGGCAGCATCGGCAACGGTTTTTTGTGCGCCGGATCGAACAGGCCTTCCTCGTCGAGTTTGCGCTTGAGTCTCTCGAACGCGATTTGCAATGCGCCGAGGCCCTTCGGGTGCATCTCCTCGCAGACGATTTGATAGTTGCCGCGCTTTTCATAGACCGTCACGAGCCCGTGCAGAATGACTTCGAGTCCGTTTTCCGGCGCGAACTTTAGTTGCATCAGGCGTCCGCGAAACATCACCGCGTCGATCTGGCTGTCCGCGTCCTTCAACGTGAAATAGGCATGCCCCGCCGGCGAGACGCGCCAATTCGACACCTCGCCCGACACCCAGACGTAGCGGATCTGGTTTTCGAGCAGGTCCTTCACGCGCCGCGTCAGTTGCCCGACGGACAGAATCTCGGCTTGTTCGTGCTGCATAGGACGCGATTGTAACCGAATTCTCCCGCTTCGCGAAACCGCGACGAGACATTCCTCGTATGCTTGTGAAGAATTCCCGCGGCGCGTGGATTCCACAATGGCGCGGGAGTAGAATGACGCCGCGAAGTGATGCAGGAAAGCTCCCACGGCGTTTGAAAGGAGGCGGCATGCGCGGCGAATACACCAGGCGAACATTCATCATCGGATCGATGGCGGCTCTCGCAGGATGCGCGACCTCACGACGCGTCAAGCCGGCGCGACGGCGCGTCTCCCCCAACGAAAAGCTGAACATCGCCTGCATCGGCGTGGGCGGCCAGGGTGCAAGCGACGTCATGGGCGTGGGCGGAGATCCCGACGCAGGCATCGAGGGCGAAAACATTGTCGCCTTGTGCGATGTGGACGACGAGCGCGCCGCCCCGATATTCGCCAAGTTTCCCAAGGCGACGCGCTACCGCGATTTTCGGGTTTTGCTTGAAAAGGAAAAAAGCATCGACGCCGTCACGATTTCGACCCCGGACCATATGCATGCCCCTATCGCGATGGCGGCGATGCAACTCGGAAAACATGTCTATGTGCAAAAGCCCATGGCCCGCACCATCCAGGAAACGCGCGTCATGACGCAGGCCGCCCGCCGTTACGGCGTCGTCACTCAGATGGGCAACCAAGGTCATTCGGGCGACGGCGTGCGGCTTCTGTGCGAAATCATCTGGTCGGGGATGATCGGCCAGGTGCGCGAAGTGATCGCGATCAGCGATCGGCCCATTTGGCCGCAGGGACTTTCCCGTCCCGCCGGCGAGGATCCGGTTCCGCCATCGCTGGACTGGGACCTGTGGCTCGGCGGAGCTCCCTACCGTCCCTATGTCCATAGGCATCCCGAAACGAAGGCCGCCTGTTATTGCCCCTTCGTGTGGCGCGGCTGGTGGGACTTTGGCGCGGGCGCTTTGGGCGACATGGGCTGCCACATTCTCGACGCAGCCAACTGGGCGCTTAAGCTGGGCGCTCCTGTGAGCGTGGAGGCGACGCGCGTCGAAGGCGCAAGCCCCGATGGCGAAATGGCGCCGCGCGGCAGCGTCCTGAAATACCAATTTCCTGCGCGCGAGGATATGCCTCCCGTGACGCTAACCTGGCACGATGGCGGCATGGCCCCTGTGATGCCCGAGGGGATCGATCCCCGGGTCCGGATAGGCGACGGACGAAACGGCTTGTTGTTCCTCGGCGACAAGGATCTTGTGACCACCGATTGTTACGCCGGAAGCGTGACGTTGACGCCCACCGAACGCATGAAAGATTTCCGGCGGCCTCCGCGCATGCTGGATCGCGTTCCCAAGGGCAATCATTATCGGAATTGGGTTGACGCGTGCAAAGGGGGGGCTCCCGCATGCAGCCATTTCGATTACGCCGGCCCCTTCACGGAGACCGTCCTGCTCGGCAATCTTGCGCTGCGCGCGGGCAAGAAGATTGAATGGGACAGCCAGAACATGCGCGTCCTCAATGCGCCCGAAGCCGACGCGTTCGTGCGGTCCACCTATCGCGCGGGATGGAGTGTATAGGCCCGTGCCCGGCATGACGCGTAGCCGCACGCGCCGCGACGGGGCTTTTCCATCAAGGCAAAGTCCCGGGAAACCACCGCGATGATCGGCGCCGACGCCATGGAGCGGCCGCCCTATTTCCAGTTTGTGGGGGCGGTTTTTCGCTGTTCCGTTTCCACGATTGCGCGCCGGAAACGCACCCTTCTTGCGGCAATCGTCTGTCTCTTGCCGGTGGCCGTTCCAGTGGCCGTTTCTTTCGTCCGCGCCGAGACGCCGGCCTACGCGGGCATCGAACTTTTTGTCACCCTCTCGGAAACCCTATTGCTCGCCGCCTTGGCTCCGTTGATGGCGCTCTTTCTCGCCACCATGCTCTTGGGGGAAGAGGTCGAGTCTCAAACCATGCCGTATCTGCTCATCCGTCCGATGCCGCGAGGCGCGTTGGTTCTTGGAAAGTTCCTTGCCTATTGGTGCGTAGCCGCGCTGCTGCTGCTGCCTGCCGTCTGGATGACCTATGCCGCGTGCGCCGCCGCCGGCGGCATGGAGGTGTCCCGGGCGACCCTGTTGCTGACGTGTCACTACTGCGCCGTCATTGCCATGGCGTTGCTGGGATACGGGGGGCTTTGCCTGCTGCTGGGGGCGCTTTTCAAGAAGCCCGTCATCGCGGGCATCGTGATCGTGTTCGGCTGGGAACGTTTGGCCAACATCGTGCCCGGTTACATCGATTTTCTCACCATCGAAAAATATGTCCGGGCGCTTCTTCCCTTGCTGCCGACGGAGCGCGCCACGCCCTCTTTCCAAACCGCGCTGGGCATGTACGCCAAGGAGGAACTTCTCATCCGGCCCGTGAGCGCCGCCGTCATCCTGATCGCGATCTCCGCGCTATTGGTCGGCTTGACGACGTTGACGGTGCGACGGCGCGAATACGCCAACGCCCGCGTTGTCAACGGGGGCTGATTTTTTCTGTCCTGGCGCGCGTCCTGCGCCGGTCCAGAAGGGGAAATGGACGGATTGCCTCAGCTTGGCGTCTGCGGCGGAAGGCTTTCGAATCGATGCCGCAGCACCTCGGTGAAGATCCAGGCATCGAACACGCGATGCATGGCCGGTTCCTCGCGCCACGCTTGTTCGGCGAGGCCGCGCCAAAGAGATGCCGCCCGTTCGGCATCGCCCGAGGCCTTGGCGGCATAGGCGCGCGCGAGGCCAAGGCACAAACCGGCGTGGCGCTTGAGGTAGCGCCAGGACGCCTGGCGGCAACCGTCCATGGCCGCCGCATGGCGTTCAATAACCGGCAGAAAAGCGTCGATGACCTCGATGATTCCGGCAAACCGCGCCGCTGCGCCTTCGTCGTTCTTTTCCCCCCGCGCATAGACGGGATCGAACAGGGACGACAACTTCGCCAGGTACTCCGCGCACGCCGGGGCATCATGCCCGAAGGCGCTGGCGAAATAATCGCGCGCAATATCTTCGAAAGATTCCTGGCTATTCCACAGCGTCCTGCCCATGACGATCATGGGCAGCGCGGTCGGCAGGAAAACCCGCTGGACCTGACAACTGACAAAGCCGTTCAGACCGATCGCCTTGAGGGCTTTCATGTCTTCGCCGATGGTTCGGGATATATGCATGTGGCCGGGATCGTTCAGGTGGTCCCACATCAGGTGATAGTCGAAATCGAAACTATCTCCTGAAAACAGTTGCTGCCACGCCTTGAGGAAGGCGATGTTCGCCTCGATCGTGCGGGGAAATTCCAGACGGTTCCGTTCGAAAGGCGGCAGAGCGGGCGGCTGCCCCATAACGCGAAACGACTGACTGTAGGTCCGTGCAATGGGTGCGAACATCAAGACGAAGCGGTCCGGATTGCGTATCCATTCCGTTTCCGGCGGCCACAGCAGGTCCACGTATATCAAAAAAACGATCCTCGCGGGAAGGTCCCGCGCCGCAAGCGCGGCGTCGACCGCGTTGAGCATCATGACGTAAAAGTCGGCGGGGCGCGCTTTGCGGCATTCCGGGCATTCGCAATGATTGTTGCTGCCGTCGGCGAGCCAGAAATGGAGCAGGGAGACGTTCGGGTGGTTCTGGGCGTACGAAACGATCTCGTTCACGATCTTCGCCCGGACTTTGGGATTCGAATAACATAAATTTGTATTGAGCGCGATGCCGTCCCACAGTTCGCGTTTGCCGTTCACTTCCGCCAAATAGGGCGCAACCTCGGGGGGAAGCGGGGCGGATTCCTTTTCCCAGGCCCGTCCGCTGATGCCGAACGGCTCGCACGTCCATCCGTGACCGACCTTGTGGTAGATCAGGCCCCGTTTGCGGATTTCCGCCTCGGCGGCGGCGACGTAGCCGGCGGCGTCCGCCACGGACAGCGACATAGCCTTGCCTTCGGGGCGTCCGACGCGCGAATGCCAGCGATCGAAAAAGGTGTACGCTTCGCGGAACTGAATGAAATAGCCGTTGAAGCCAAGTTTTGGAAGCCAATCCACCATGTCGATCACGTGATCGAGGCTCACGGATCCCTCGATGCAGACGGCGCGGTGGCGACAGGACGGGCGTTCCTCCACATGGACTTCCGGCAGCGTCTCCAGGCGCGGCAAGAACGCGCCATCTTTTCCGGGACGCACCCAACGGCATCCCAGTTCCGTGAGATACCGGTACGCCGCGAGGAGAACGCTTCTGGGGTTGATGCCCGCGATCACGCCCTGACCGCCGGTCACGTGAATGGCGATGGCGTCGTCCATCCGCGGGTCCGCCACCCCGGGCGGAATCAACGATGGAAAGCAATCCATACGTCCCACGCACAGCGCGGACGCCGGGCTGCCGTCCTCTGGAAGGACCGTTTCCGTTTCGACGCCGGTGATGCGGGTCAAGCATTCCGACAACTCGCGCACGGCGAACAAGACGGTCTCGTCTTGGTCTTGCGCGCAAATCCGCAACCGCGGACTTGAAACAATGCGGGTCGTCATTGCGTCTCGATCGCCTTTCCGTCTTCAACGTCAAGCCAACGATTCCCCGTCCCGCGCCCTTCGCCCATGCGCCCGGTTGACGGCGGAACGCTGCGAAGATGCCCGAGCAGAGCGCTGAATGCAAGTTTTGCGAAAGACATTCGTTTTCTTCCCTTCGAGGCAGAGGTTGCGCTATCATGCCTGCCCGTGTGCGGGCGTTTGGCATCGACAAGCGCACGCGGGATGAAGCGTTCCGGAAGGAGAAACCATGGCCACGACGAATCCAAATTATGACAAGCTCCAAGCAGGATACCTGTTCCCCGAGATCGCGAAGCGCACGCGCGCGTTCGTCGCCGAGAATCCGGGCGTCAACGTGATGCGTCTGGGCATCGGCAACACGACGGAACCTCTGTCTCCGGCGATCATTGCGGGCCTGCACAAGGGCGTTGACAAATTGGCCGATGTAAAAACCTACACAGGCTACGGAGATGAGCAAGGGAATCAGCCGCTTCGCGAAGCCCTCGTTACGCGTTATCGGCGCTACGGCGTAACGCTTGAGGCCGACGAGTTTTTCGTGAGCGACGGAGCCAAGCCGGATTCGGGAAACATTCAGTCCATTTTCGGCGCCGACAACGTGGTGGCCGTGCAGGATCCCGCCTATCCCGTGTACGTGGACAGCAACGTCATCGGCGGGCGCAGTCGCGGGTATAGCGACGGGCGTTACGAGGGGTTCGTCTACATGCCGTGCACGCCCGAGAACGGCTTTTTCCCGGATGTGCCGAAGCAGAAGGTCGATCTGATCTACCTCTGCAGCCCGAACAACCCGACGGGCGCGGTGGCCACGCATGCGCAGTTGAAGCCGTTTGTCGAGTACGCGCGCGCGCACAAGGCGATTATCATCTTCGACTCAGCGTATGCAGCGTTTATTTCCGACCCGAGTCTGCCGCGCTCGATTTACGAGATCGACGGCGCGAAGGAATGCGCGATCGAGATCAACAGCTTCTCAAAAGAGGCGGGTTTCACGGGCGTGCGGTTGGGGTGGTCGATTGTGCCCAAGGCATGTGTCTGCGAAGGCGCGGAACCGGGCAAACTCAATCGCCTCTGGCTGCGGCGGCAGACTACCCTGTTCAACGGCGCATCAAACATCGTGCAGGATGGCGGTTTGGCGGCGCTCTCCGAGGCGGGCCAGCAAGAATGCATGGAAATCATCCGTTATTACATGAACAACGCCCGTATCATCCGCGAAGGTTTGCAGAAGATTGGCATTACGGTATACGGCGGCGTGAATGCTCCCTACATCTGGATGAAGACGCCCAATCATCTCAGTTCGTGGGACTTCTTCGACAAGCTGTTGAGCGAGGCACACGTGGTCGGTACGCCGGGATCCGGGTTTGGGCCCGCGGGCGAAGGCTTCTTCCGTCTCAGCGCATTTGGCCACGTTGAGGACATCGAGCGCGCCGTCGCCAGCGTGCAACAGAACCTGCAACTGCAGTGAACCGCTATGTGAAGCAGGAAGGCGGTGCGACATGACGCAAGAGCGCGATGACATGCCCAAATGGCCCGAGAAGGCCTATAAGAATTATGCCTGGCTCAATAGTCCGGATGCGCGCATGGTCCGCATCCTGTCCGAGTTCCTCGAACCACAGAGCCGGTTTCGCCGCTTGGGCGTGCGCGATACGGTCGTGTTTTTCGGTTCTGCGCGGATTCTCTCTCCCGCCGAAGCGACGGCGCGCCTCGAAACCATCGAGCGATCTCAAGCCGAATATCCCGAAGAGTCCGCCGCGTTGAAATCGGCCTTGGCCCATGCCCGGCATTCCGTGGCGCTGTCGCGCTACTACTCGGACGCCGCCGCACTGGCCGAAAAACTCACCCGTTGGTCGCTGTCGTTGCCGGGCAATGGCCGCCATTTCCTGGTCTGTTCAGGGGGCGGCCCCGGCATCATGGAAGCGGCCAACCTGGGGGCGAGTCTGGGCGGGGGCATGTCGGTCAGCCTCAACATCAGCCTGCCTATGGAGCAGAACCCCAATGCTTTTCAGACGCCGGAACTGGCCTTCGAGTTTCACTACTTTTTCATGCGCAAGTTCTGGTTTGTCTACTTGGCAAAGGCATTGGTGGCCTTCCCAGGGGGTTTCGGCACGCTCGACGAGGTGTTCGAGACGCTGACGCTGCTGCAAACCGCCAAGACGCGCAAATCCATGCCGGTGATCCTGTATGGCAGCGAATACTGGAAGGAGATTGTGCATTTCGACGCTTTGGTGAAGCATGGCATGATCGACAAGGACGATCTGAACTTGTTTCATTTTTGCGACACCGTCGACGACGCGTTCGATTGCCTCAAGGACGTCCTGTCCCGTCTTTCTCCGCCTTCCCCAAAAAACAGCTCCCCGCGCGCGTGACAGCAGCCTTTTCGGAACGCGACACGGAGCGTGGTCGCGCCGGAAATATGACACGCGGCGAAAGACCCGCTACACTGTTTTCGTGCGCATCGAGCGCGACAACGCGGAACGGCATATACGAAGGGGCATCCATGTCACGGGCGAATTTCATCCGTATGGCGGCGAGCGTGGCCGTGTGGACGATTCTGGCGGCCATTCCGGCCTTTGCGACGATTCAATATGTCAACGTATCGGACGGATCCGCGCAGGGGAGCGCAAACTTCGCGAATGTGGACCTGGATTTTTGTCATGCCTTTGACGGGGCCAGGGCGACGAACGCCGGGGAGGTTCGATGCATCAAGGACGGGCGCCGCGAATCGAGTCGGCTTCCCGGCGTGTATCTCCACCCGACCGCTTCGTTGGAAGACGCCGTTCTCGCGTACGACGGCGTAATGATATTTCCATCTTCTCCCGAGAAGCGCTCTTTTTTGGTGTTTTGGATCGGAATCAGGGAGGGCGTTCCGTGGAGCGTTGCCGAGAACCCGCCCAACGGCGTGCGGTTCCGCGTCACCGTGGAGGGCGCAACCGTCTTCGAGGAGGAGTTGAAGGCGAGCGCATACCGCTGCCGCGCCGTGAACATGGAGGCGTATGTGGGCAAAACCGTGCGGATCGAGTTCCGGACAAACGCCATCGACGGCGACAGCCGCTACGATTGGGCCGTGTTTGGCGATCCGCTGCTCGTTTCCTTGCCGCCGTCGCACGACAATGCCGGCGCCGCGCCGGGCGAGGAGACAGGAGTGGCGTTGGCTCAGGTGCGGTGCGCCGTTCCCGCTCATGTGACGCTGCGCATGGGCGATCAAACCGAGGAAGCGGACCTTCCCGAGGGAGAGCGCTGGCTCCCCATCTTCTTCAAAAAGAACGCCCCGGTCACGCTGGAACCTGCATCCAACGATGTGCGACTGGTATCGGTGGCGATCGCTCCTTTCGCTGCGAAGCTCGTCGTCGAGGATGTGGCGCTGGACTCGCCGTTCCTCACCGTGGACAGGCCTTACGACGTCTTGATGACGGTGCGCAATGCGGGCCGCGGCGTCTACCCTGGCGGGGCGACTGCCGCGCTGACCGATGTCTCCGGAAACACGGAGGCCGCTTCCCCCGCCGCGCCGGAATCTTCGGACGCATCTCTGACGCAGCCGATCGAGGAGTCTCAAGAAATCGCTCCCATGGAGCCGGGCGAGCGGCGCGTCATCTATTGGCCCGGACGGAAAGCCAGTTCTCCCGGAGACCGGACGATCAGGACCCGGCTGGTTTGGAAGGAAGGCGCTCCGCCGGTCTATGACGACCGGCGCCTTGCCGTGCACGTTTTTCCGCCCGAACCGGCGCGCACTTCCGACAGGCCTTCCCAGGCGGAGACGCATCTTCTCCTTGGCGATGCGCAGGCCATGGTCGCCACGCCGTGGGCGAGACTGATGGTGGTTGCAGACAAGGACAAACACGCGTACCTCATCGCGGAAGCCTGGAACGGCGCGACGTGGCAGCGCGCCGCAACGCTGTATCCACTGGCGCGTGCGGTCATTGCGCAATCCGACGAGGCGGGCGCGCGGCAGGAACTCGCCATCCGCCTCAACGAATGCACGTACGAAAACGACCGGCGCCTGCTGATCGTCGGGGCCGAAGCGAAAGCGCCGGGCGGCGAGACATGGCCGATTCGCATCCTCATCGCGCCCGACAAGGAAAACGGCCGATTCGGCATTCTCAGCCGTTTCGGCGCGCCGCGTCCCACAGACCTGGTCGCGTTCTCCGGTCCCGAAATCCTTGCAGGAGACCGCGCGTTCGGCGCGAACAAAACCGGGGCGCTTTTTCCAGGGCTGGAGTTCCTGGAACGGGAGGAGAGTTCCTCTTCCGAACGCGATCTGGCGCGACCGTATAACGATCGTCGCGTTCCTGCGGTCCACAAAATCACGACGCCCCTCATGGCGGTGCAAGGCGATGATGTCTTGATCGCATGGATGTGGGACATCCGTCAGCCATGGGCCCATGAAACGTTCTATCCGGCCGCGCGGTTTGTGTCCCCTGCTCCGGACATGGGACTGCGCTGCACGCGCCTGTCGTTGTTCGTGCCGTCGGTCGGCGGCGAATACGTGCCGGAAAACGCGATCGAAAGCGTGCGCCCCCATCACATGGAGCGCACGGAACATGTCGAGATCGCCGGTTTGCTCGTGATCGACCCCAAAGCCCGGCACGCCGGCGATCTGGGCAACCCCGTCGCCGCTCCTCACGCCTGCGGACTTCTGCTGGAATCCATGCGACAGTATTTCGAGACGTTCGGCATGCCCGAACCGTCCGCACCGCCCCGCTCCTGGAACGACACGCGCGCGTTGTGCCGCGAAGCGTATCTCCGCACGCTATGGAACGAAACGCCTCCCGGCTGGTCCGCGTGCAAAGACGGAAAGCCCGGCGCGTTTCCGGGCTACGCCGCATTGCTGGAGCTCGACCGCCGCGCCGGCGTGAACGCGGAAACGGACATGGAAATGACCCGGCGCATCGATGCGGCGATTGGCCATGTCGTCCAAAAGGAAGGCCCCGACCGGCTTTGGACAAGCGCCGGATCCCGCATCCTGCTTGGCGAGGCCCCTTTCCTCTTCGGGCGGCTGCCCGAAAACATCGCCGCGATGTGCGACGCCGCCCGCGCCACGCTCGCACAACGCGAAAACGGCCCATGGGTATGGCGTCCCGAGAGCCCCGAAACAGCGGCGCTGGGCGAGTCGGGCGACGCGACCCTATCCCAAGCCGCACAGGCGTCGTTTTTGGTCCTTCGAGCCGCACGCTTTTCGGGCGACCCGGAACTGGCGCGACAAGGCCTCGACGCCATGCGGCAGATGGAACGGCACGACGTGCCGCGCGGCGCACAGTCGCAGGAATGCCCGTTGCGTCAACCCGACATGATCGCGTCCGCCCAAGCCGTGCGCGCCTACTGCGAGGCGTATCGTCTCACGGGAGATCCCGCGCACCTTGTTCACGCGCGGTATTGGGCGTGGACCGGCCTGCCCTTCCTCTACACGTGGAGCGCCGAAGGCCGCCCCGCAATGCTGTACAATTCCATAGGCATCCTGGGGTCAACCTTCTTTCATCGCAGTTGGATCGGTCTGCCCGTCATACGCAGCGGCTTGATCTACGCATACGCCTTGCAAGACCTTGCCGAATTCGACGACTCGTTTCCCTGGCGCGCCATTGCCCAAGGCATCACAAGCAGCGCCATGCATCAGCAATATTCCGACGGCCCCAGCACAGGATGTGTTCCCGATTCCTGGGACATGGTTCGCAACGCGCCCAATCCCGCCGACCTCAATCCCGGGGACATCCTTGCCAACGGGCTGCGGCTTAACGGCGTCTCGCCGGAACCCTCATGGGCGCGCGTGGAAGCGCCCGATGGCTCCCGCATCCTCGTAAACGCGGCGGCGACGATTCTTCGCGCGACGCGGGATGCCGCCGGCGCCGTTCACCTGGAACTCAAGGCGTCAGCGCCGGGCGCAGGATACCTTCTGGTTGCGCCGATAGCCGAGCCCAAGGCTGTGACCGGATCCGGACCGCGCGTGCAGGACAGCGCCGTCCTCGCGCAACAGACGAACGGCTGGCTATACGATCCGAAACTGCGCGCCGTGACGATCAAACGCCTGTTTGCGGACGCCCCGGCGCCTATCGTCATCACGCCATGACAAACCGGTTTCTCTCCGATTCTTTCGTCCGATCGCGCGGGATAAAAATCGCCCCGATGCGTGTTACGTTGGAAGCGGGGAACGAAGCATACGGCGGCCCCACCAAAACCGCCGAAAAAAACAGGAGACATGCGATGAACAAGAAGTGCTGCCATGGCATATCGGCCGAGGCCATCGCCGGCGCGTTGCTCCGGTTGAGCATAGGCATGTTGTTTTTCGTCGCCGGTTTGAACAAGGTGATGGGACCCAAAGGGGCCGCGGCGGTCTCCCAAGGGATCATCGAACAATTCTCGGATACGTATTTGCCATGGATCCTGGTGGCTCCCTATGCCTACGCCCTGCCCTATCTGGAGGTTGCCGTGGGCGCACTGTTGTTGTTGGGCCTGTTCACCCAGTCCGCGCTGACGGCGGCAGGCCTATTGCTTCTTTCGCTGGCGTTCGGCATGGCCGTGAAACAGGAGTTCGCGGTGGTGGCGCAAAACCTCAACTACCTGCTGATCACGGCCATTGCCCTCTGGTTCGCGTCGCGCGACAACCGGTGCGGGCTCGACCGGTTTTTTCGCCGCGCGGATTCTTGCTCCTCGGCGCCCCCTCTTGGTTTCTCGCTATTGGATCGCATTCGGGCGGTTGTCTCGCGCTCTTGACTTGTGGCAGACTCAGAAAATTTTTTTCGCGAAACCATCAACATAGGGCCAGGAAAACACGGCGATAGGACCCGCATGACAGGAGCTGGCTTCGTCCAAACCCTGTTTCCTTCGCGTCGCGTTTCGTCGCACAAGGAGCGTTGTATGCCCGATGAGCGAGCGTCGTCCAGCGTCAAGGAGATGAAAAAGGCCGCGCCGACGCGGCGCATCCTTTTGAAGGGGATTTGTTACGGGGCGCTCGCGGCGAGCATGCTTTGGGCCCTTTTCCAAACCTACCGTTCTCCCGTGCACGTCAACGACGATATTCTGATTACCTTGACCTACGCCAAGAACCTGGCGGCGGGCAATGGATTCGTGTTCAATCAACCGCCCGCCTCGCTCGGGACCACCTCCCCGTTATCGGCCTTGCTGTTCGCGGCCATCAAGGCCATGGTTCCCTCGATCGACCTGATCCGACTGGCCATTTGGGTGTCGGGCCTGGCGTGGTGCGGCTGCATGGCGGCGGTCTTCGTGTTTCGGAAGGCTTTTGGGTTGGATTTGTGGCATAGCGCGATCCTCGCCGTTGCCATGACGTGCGTGAACGCTCCCTATCTGGGCGGCGAGATGGCGCCGTTTCAATGCGTCTTGCTTCTGACCATTGGCCTTTACTTTTGCGGCCTCTACGCGCTTGCCGGCGTAGGCTGCGCGTTGTTGTTTCTGGTTCGCGGAGAAGGAGCGTTGTTGTTTCCGCTTCTTTTCGCGTATCGGGCGTTTGTGAGCGTTCGCAGCGGCGTCATGCCCCGAGGGCCCGAACTTCGCGCACTCTTGAAGGAGTTGGCGGCGATGAGCGCGGGACTGGGAGTTGTGCTGGGCGTCTGGTCCGTTTACGCCTACGTCACCTTCGGGGCCGTCTTGCCCGAAACCCTTAAAATCAAGATGATTCAGCACAAAATCGGGTGGCCCGGGGCCTTGCCCTATACAGCCACGGTGGTTCATGTGTTCCGGGATATTATTTTGGGTCATTCATGGCAGGCCTACGGAGTGCCGGCATTCGCGGCGGCGGGTGCGTTCCTCGCCTTCCGGAAGAGCCCGGCTTTCGTGATATATGCCGCTTGGTCCATGGGGCAAATGCTGGGATACACGATCCTGGGAGTCACCGGATATTGGTGGTATTTGTATCATGTTTTGTTCTTCTCGTGCGCGCTGTTGGCGTTGGGAACCGCCTTTTTCGTCGAGAGGATTGGGGCGTGGTCGCGCCGCCCAATCGCGGCGGCGATCGCCGTGCCGCTGCTTTTTGCCTTGGCGCTGGCTCCAACCTGGAAGAACATGCGCGATCGTTCCGTCCATTGGCTCGAGAAGGGGGGAGATCGCCGTTCCTATCCTTACATGCAAATCGCGGAGTGGCTCAATCGCCATGCCCAGCCGACCGATTCCATTGCGGCAGGCGAGATAGGCTACTTGGGCTACTACTCGAATAACCGCGTCATCGATTTGGCGGGGCTCGTCTCGCCGGAAGTCACGAAAATGCTTGTCGCAATGCACGAAGCCCACATGACGGACGTGTATGGCCGCCATGAGGCCGCCGTTTTTCGGAAGTTTCAGCCGGACTACTTCATGCGCATCTATGGAAGCAAGCCCGACGCCATTCCACCTCCTCCAGCAACGATCAGGCTCGGGGAGGTGAAGTATGATTTCGTGCCGGGGCAGCTATACCACGCGCCGCCATGGGTTCCGGGGGGGAACTGCACGTGGCGGACCTCTACCGCCGGTCCCCGCGCCAAGAATAGCCGTTTTCGCTGGCGTCTGATTGCCCGGGGTCGGCCTGCGCCCACAGGAAAGAGGCGCCCGCAGCCTTTCATCGCCCAATTGCAGTTGCATCCCGATGGGGCAGCATGCTAGACTTCACACGACGCTGCGGAGAGGTGACCGAGTGGCTGAAGGTGGCGCCCTGCTAAGGCGTTGTACGGGCTTAAACTCGTACCCGGGGTTCAAATCCCCGCCTCTCCGCCAGTTTTTTTTGCTTCGTCTTGCCGGTTTTTCGCCTGTCCCACGCCCCCCTGCTGTTTTTGATTTTTGTGTGCGTCTGTAGTCTGTTTTGGGGAGCCTAAGCCGTTCGCAACATGCAGATCGGGCGCGGCGGAAAAACCGCCGATGACCATGCGCATGCGCCATTCCTCGGCTTTTGAATGCGATGGCCCTGAGGGAGTGTTGTAGGCGCCAAGGCGGGCGTGATACAATTCAACCGGATTGAGGAAAGACGTTGACAGCCCCGGCACGAATTCGCCATGGGACGTCGGCGCGCGAACGAGGCGGATGAGGAAAAGAGAGACCGCGCCCATGCTATTTCGACGACATGCCCAACCGTCCGCTTCAGAACACAAATCTTCCGGTTCCGATCCGGCGCAGGAGGCGGAGGAGCTGTTCCCTATCGAATACGACATGATGCTCAAAGGCGTCGTCATCATGCGCCGCGGCAAGCCCATCCGCC
>ERZ795030.4120-NODE-4120-length-14542-cov-5.278664_pt1 | contig 14542 bp, 10 predicted proteins | sample MGYA00375122_ERZ795030 | MGnify/ENA primary metagenome ERZ795030 (study PRJEB30165, sample SAMN05720146) | activated sludge metagenome | isolation source: anaerobic digester from wastewater treatment plant | place: Japan | collected 2015-04-20 ...
AAGCCGGGCCGGGTGATCATGCAGACCTTCCGACCGAACCACTACGCCGTGCAGGCCGCGTTACACCACGACTACGCGGGGTTCTACACGCACGAAATCGAACAGCGCAAGCAGGCGGCCTATCCACCCCTCCGGCGCATGGCGCACCTCGCCATCGAATCGGAGGACCTGCTCCTCGCGGAACGCATGACCGCCACGCTCCACCGCACCGTCCGCGAACAAATCGAACGGCTCGGCTTCACCGGCGTCGAAATCCTCGGCCCATCCCCCGCCACCGTGCGCCGCGTCAAACGCCAATACCGCTGGAACCTCGGCCTCCTATCCCGCAGCGCCACCCGCCTCAACGCCCTCGCCCGCGCCACCCGCGACGCCTTCGCGGACACGGCAAAGATCTCGCGCGTGATGTTGAAGATCGATTTGGACCCGTATGGGATGTATTGAAGAGCAGGGAAGCCCTTCCCAAGAACTTTTAGTGGCCCTTCGCGCATGTAATGCGCACACCTTCTCACTCCGCCGCTGTCGAGCCGCGTCGATGCAGGGAAAAGAATTGCCAGATAACTTCGGTGGCGTCGATGTCCATGCAGGTCGTCCCAATAAAACGCTCGGGAAGGTAGCGATCGCTGCCGGGCCAGGTATGTCCGCCACCTTCAATCCCGCACAACACGACATCGCTTGCGGGGCCCGCCCCGTTCCACCGCTGCCGCCAGACACGGGCGCCATCGCGGGGATCGGCGTCCGGAAGCCATTCGCGCTCGCCCTGCGTTGTACAGGCATTCCGGTCCGCCCAAAAAGCCGTCGTCCTGTCAACCGATGCGACCGATCCAATGCTCTTGCCCAGCACGACAGCCCCGTCGGCTCCCTCCCACGGAATGATAGGGTCATCCGCGCCGTTGATGAGAAGCATCGGCACGGGCTTGGGAGGAAGCGTTGAAGCGAGCAACGGTTGCGGAATATTGGCCGCGACCGCTGCCGCCGCCGCGAATACGTCTGGCAATTCGAGCGCAAGACGATGCGTCATCATGCCTCCGTTCGACATGCCCACTACGTATATGCGGTTCCTGTCAATCGCCGCGATCTGCGCGATCCGATCGATCAACCCGTGAATGAATCCGACGTCATCCACGTTTTTCCTCGCCGTAGCATGGCCCACGTCGTCACGCCCATCGTTCCAATGGAGCCTATAGCCATTGGGATAGGCCACGATGAATCCCTCGCGCTGAGCCACCGCATTAAAACGGGTGTACCTTTCCATTTCGAGCGCCGTGCCGCCCCCCCCATGCAGCGCCAGCACCAACGGCGCCGGAACGCCCCGATCAAGGCCCTCGGGGACGAACACCCTGAAAGAACGCAGCGCCTTGTCGCGGGCGACGAATTCGAAGCGAACTTCCGAGCCCGGACAACCCATCGCGCATGCCGCAACGAAAATGAGGACAGCCAAGATCGCGCTGCGAAACAAAACCGATCGCACATGATTCGCCATGAAGCCTCGTGCCTCCTACAAAAAATATCTGATGCAACGGTCCTATTATACGCACGGCTCCGACCCAAGACATAATGATGCCGCCATGTAAAAAATACCTATCGCCCAACAGCAACGGCGGCGCGGGATTTCGCGAACGCTTATTGTCAAAAACAGCGTTGCTATCGAAGGGACAGTGGAGTATCGTGTCGTTGCTGCGGCGAAACGGTTGTAGGCGCCCAAAACGACGCGAGTGTTTCCCACGACTTTCACCAATCTGTTTGAGCAAGAGAGTGAAATGAAAAAAAGCCTTCGAGTCGCGCGAAACGGCCTGATCATCTTGCTGCTTTCCCCAGCATTGGCGTTGGGCGCGGTTTTCCTCTTTCCCCAGATCATTCTCTCTGTCGCGGGCAGCCTTATGAAGACCGAGGGCATCGACTGGAACAAGATTCACGTTCTGGACCCAAAAATCATTTGGAGGCTCAGGCCCAACTTGGGGCCGTTCGTTTTTTCCGGAACTCTTCCCGACAGCTCTCCTTTGGATTTTCGGCTTACGACAAACGCCATGGGATTTCGCGGAAAACCGATCCGCCCCAGAGGACCACAGCTCCGCATTCTGGCAATCGGAGACTCGACCACGTTCGGACTCGGCGTCGATGATGACAAGACGTGGCCAGCCGTGTTGGAGTCGCTTCTCCAAAACAAGGGAATTGATGCCGAGGTAATAAACGCAGGCGTCTCCGGCTATAGCGCCTTTCAGGGACTAAGGCTTCTGAAGGAACATGGCGAAAAACTTCGCCCCGACATCGTCATCGCCACGTTTGGGCATACGGAAGTGGAACGATCTGGGCCTTCGGATATCGAGAGACAGGCCGTTTTGGGATCGCGATTACGACTGCTTCTATCCATCTTTCGCGATCCCTGGCAAGAAAAAACACAGAGTCTCCGCATGTCGCCAGAGGAATTCCGGGAAGCGATGATGGCATTACGTCATGAATGCACAACCATAAACGCAAAGCTCATCCTCGTGGCGTGGCCCAATCGGCAGGAATGTGATTGCACCAAGAACCCCGCGCCTGGACCAGATTGTCCACCCGCTGACCCCACGTACTATCTGCTGGTAAAGGAAATCGCTTCGACGCTTGGGGTACCCGTGTTGGACGTTCTTCCTGTTATGAAAGAACAAGACAACATCTACTTCGACACCGTTCATTTCACCGAGAAAGGGAACGGGATTGTGGCACAGCATTTATTGGCTACATTGGAGGCGCTCGATCTTCTCGTGCGGTGAGTCACAAAGACGTTCAAAAAGACGGCGGCATCCGATTGCGTCGTATTGCGAAGTCACTCACTGGTGGACGCCAAAAACAACGAACGGAGCTGGTTCCGCAAACACTGGAAAACCATATCGGCCTTGCGTTCGATCCCCTCGGGGCACAGGTGGCAGAAATCGACGAAATAGCCGAGCTGCTGCAGATTTTCGGCGATCGGGATATAGAAGCACTTTTCGTTCCGACAAAACCCCTTGAGCTGGAGGTTGATTTCGTCAACGGTCTTGACGTAGGTCTCGGGCGAAAAAAGAAATCGAGCAAAGCCTCGTGTGCGGTGAGTCATATACCCCTGCTCCTGATCCGAAAGCCGGTTGTACGGCGGGCAGGCAATGCTGCAAAAGGCAATGGCCGCGCCCCGATCCGCAGCGAATTGCTTCATGACGCGAAAACGATCGATAACCAGCGACTCCACGCTTTCGCGCAGTTTCTGATCGGTCCAGTATAGCCATTGAGGATAGCGCGACCGGAAAAAGTGACTGACATAGAGCGGCGCCGCCCATGGAGGAGTGTCGAGCAACAGCCACTCTTGCGGCAGCAGGTGAGCAGCATCGTTGACGCCCTCGTAAACGATCAAGAGGTCAGGCTGAAGCGCCAGATAGTCCCCAAATCGGGAAAGCTGTTGCAGCGTGTTCATGCCCGATATCCCGCAATTGACTACCTCGATGCGCCTCTCTGGAAACTCCGCTTGCAATTTCTTTTCGAGCAACGCCGGATAGGTGGTCTCGTCGCTGCCGCCTTCCTCGGTCGTGGAACCGCCCACGCACACAATGCGAAACACGCCCGCCGGCTTGGGCAGGGCCACGTCCTTCCCGCGAAAACCCGCGTTGTTGAGACGAAACGTTCCTGGCAAGTGTCCGTGCGTATTCGGGACGTTCTTTCGGTACCGGTAGTAGGCCACGTCCCACGCAGACCCCTCTGGAAGCGGCCCAAACGAACGGGAAATCAGCGCCATGAGATTCGGCAGGTAGACAAAGACACGCTGGTTTCCTTCACCCGGCACGAAATGTATTCGCTCGGGCTGATTTCCAGGACCCAGCCTGATCTCGCGGCTCACGGCGTGGCCCTGCAGCGCGTCCGCGATGCCTGCGTCTAAATCACGGATCATGCGCCCAGCAAAAACCTTCCAGAACGGAAACGCGGACCATCTCTTTTGAACGCGATCAAGGAGTTGCTTTGCCGTCGGAAGGCCGTATGCCTCGAGCAAGCGGCCGTCACGATCATAGGCCAGTACATTCTCGTCATGCACGCTGGCAGCCAGATGGCGCTCGGTCTCGGACAAGGCCTCGAACGACTGACGCCATGCGGTCCCGCCTTCATGCTGAAGCGGCGCTATAGAAATAGGCTGCAACGGAAAACCGGACGTCCCATCCCAACAACATTCTGTGCCCGCAAACGGACTCTCGGGCGCGATAGGAAACCGGAAGTCTTTCCGGCCCATGAGGTAGTCGTTGCGGCGCTGCGTCCAGACTTCGGCGGCGCGGGAAAAAACCTCCAGCGCTAGCGCCACGACGAGCAGCCAAAGAGAAACAAAAAAACATCCCGTCAGCGCTTTGGCCATTCGGGAAAGCTCCGGCCCGCCGGTTTTGGATGATGCTATCAGCGTGCAATCGGGCAAGAGAGGCTCCTCGTGTCATATCTCCCGAGCCCACGCACCCTAGCACATGCGGCGCGCCCGCGCCAACCCATCCCGCGTTTTGCCTTTTTTGCCGTCCTGGATTCATAATAGGCGAAGGCCATGCAGACCGTATGGTTCACGGCGCCTGTTGGCGCGGGAGAGATGCGGCGGAAAACCTTCCTGCCGCGACGTGCAACGCGAGGAGGTGCGCCATGCCCAAAGTGCTTGTTCCCCTAGCGCAGGGATGCGAGGAAATGGAGGCCGTCACCATCATCGACATCCTCCGAAGGGCCGAGTTCACGGTCGTGACGGCAGGACTCGACGCCCAGCCGGTTCGCGCAAGCCGAGGCACCGTCTTGCTGCCCGACATGCCCCTCGATAAGGCCCTGGAACAGGATTTCGACATGGTCGTTTTGCCCGGCGGCTTGCCCGGCTCCGACCATCTGGATGCGGATCGCCGCATTCACGGCTTGCTCGTAAAGATGGCCAACAGCGGCAAATTCGCCGGAGCGATCTGCGCTGCACCTAAGGTCCTGGCGCGCGCCGGGTTGCTTGAAGGAAAAAAAGCCACCAGCTATCCGGGCGTTCTGGACCAAATGGCGCTCAACAATGTAACCTATACCGGCGAGGCTGTCGTGCGAGACGGCAATATCGTCACTTCGCGCGGCCCGGGCACGGCCTTGGATTTCGCGTTGACCATCGTCGAGATGCTTGCCGGAAAATCTGCGCGCGACAAGGTCGAAAAGGCGCTGGTGCGAGAATAATCGCGGAAAGCCCCTCCCATACTCGTTTAACTGCAGGAGATGCCATGTTTTTCTCGGGAATCGCCGATGAGGCCGGAAAGAATATCGAGACGCAAATCGCCGCCCATCGGGAGATGGGGTGGAGCCATATCGAACTGCGCAACGTCAACGACGAGGGCATCGCGCTCATGGACGACGAGGCCTTTTCCGTTGTCGCGGACAGCATCGAAGCCGCTTCGTTGCGCGTCTCGTGTTTCGCCAGCGCCATAGCGAACTGGTCGCGGCCTATCACAGGCGATCCATCCATCGACTACGGCGAACTGCGCCGCGCCATTCCACGCATGCGCCGGTTGCACGTCCCCTTCGTGCGCGTCATGAGCTATCCAAACGCGAAAGAAGACCCGTTGCCCGAACGCGAATGGCGCCGGGAGAGCATCCGCCGGTTGCGGGAATTGGCGCGCATCGCCGAAAACGAGGGCGTGACGCTGCTGCACGAAAATTGCAGCGGCTGGGGAGCCCAATCGGGCGAACATCACGAGATTCTGCTGGGCGAAGTCGGCAGCCCGGCGCTCAAAACGGTCTTCGACACCGGCAATCCCGTGGTCTATGGCAACGACGGCTGGGACTATTATGTCCGCAACCGCGCGAGCATCGCATACGTCCACATCAAGGACGCGCGCAAGGTCGACGACAGGATCGTCTATACATTCGCAGGGGAAGGAGAAGGGCGCGTTCATGAAATCGTGACCGATCTTCTCCGCACGGGATACGACGGCGGATTCTCCATGGAGCCCCATATCGCCGCCGTCGTGCATACCGGCGCCGCCGCTCCTTCTCCGGAGAAACTGTACGCTTCCTACATCGAATACGGCAGGCGGTTTGCGGATTTGTTCGCGGAAATAAAAGCCTCCATCGAATAACGCGCACGCGCCGCCGGCTTGAATCGGCGGGATATGTTGAAAACAAGGGCCTATGCACGCAAGAAGGGAGACCGTCATGAAACTCGGCTTGTTCACGGCAATGTTCAGCGATCGACCGTTGAAGGACGTCTTGGAACTCATCCGCCCGTTGGAACTCCAAACCATCGAACTGGGAGCGGGCAATTATCCCGGCAGCGCTCATCTCGACGTGGCGGGCCTGTTGACGTCCAAGCCCAAACGCGATGAGCTCAAAGCGGCCGTGAAAGGCGAAGGGCTCGCCATCAGCGCGTTGTCGTGCCATGGAAACTGCTTGCACCCCAACGCGGCATTCGCCAAGAAAAACATCGACGCGCAGACCGACGCCATCAAGCTCGCGGAACAGCTCGGCGTTGACGTCGTGATCGATTTCTCCGGATGTCCCGGCTCTGACGACAAAGCCGCGCAACCGAACTGGGTCACCTGCGCTTGGCCTCCGGATTACTTGGAAGTGCTTCAATGGCAGTGGGAGAAAAAAGTCATCCCCTATTGGACGAAACAAGCGAAGTTTGCCAAGGACCACGGCGTCAAAATCGCTTTCGAAATGCATCCCGGCTTCGTGGTCTACAACACCGAAACCCTGCTGCGCCTGCGCAAAGAATGCGGCTCCAATCTCGGCGCAAACTTCGACCCAAGCCATCTGTTCTGGCAAGGCATGGACCCATGCGAAAGCGTGAAGGCCATTGGCAAGGGCATTTTCCACGTGCATGCAAAGGATTCGCGCGTCGATCCGGTCAACGCCGCTCTCAATGGAGTGCTGGACACCAAACATTACGGCGACGAGCTGCATCGCTCATGGATTTTCCGCACATGCGGGTACGGCCACGGCCTCGAATTCTGGAACAACTTCTTCAGCACGTTGCGTCTGGTCGGATACGACGGCGCGATCAGCATCGAACACGAGGACAGCCTCATGTCCAGTTGGGAAGGACTCTCCAAGGCCGTCGACTTCCTGCGCGGCGCCATCATCACCCAAAAACGCAGCGCCATGACCTGGGCCTAAGACACCACCGGGGGACCCTCGCGCACGGGGGTCCCCGGCCATTTTCAGCCGGCCTCTCGAAACCTTCCAGGGCGCGATTTGCGTTTGTCATGCCAGATCGACTATGCTTTCGCCTCCTTTCACGGCGCTCCTGCCCGCGAATGAACGGTGCCAATCAGGGATGTCCAGCAACATGACGCCTATCGAAAAAATACGGAACGTCGCGATTATCGCGCACATCGACCACGGCAAGACCACGCTGATCGACAGCATTTTCCGCGCCACCCGGGTTTTTCGCGAAAACGCTCAGATTGCCGAACGCGTGATGGACAATAACGAACTGGAACGCGAGCGCGGCATCACCATCAGGGCCAAGCACTGCACGGTCGAGTGGAACGGCTATCTCATCAACATCATCGACACGCCAGGACACGCGGATTTCTCGGGCGAGGTCGAGCGCATACTGTCGATGGTCGATTCGGTTCTGTTGCTGGTCGACGCCAACGAAGGCCCCATGCCGCAGACGCGCTATGTGCTGATGCGGGCGTTGCGGCTCGGGCTGCGCCCCATCGTCATCGTCAACAAAGCCGACAGGCCAAATGCCGAGCCCCACAAGGCCCTGGACAAAACCTTCGACCTCTTCCTCGAACTCGGCGCCGCGGACGATCAGTGCGCCTTCCCCATCCTCTACGGCTCGGGCCTGCACGGCTGGCTCGTGCGCGATTTGGACGAGGACCCGCGCGAGGGCATGGACCCATTGTTCGAAACGATCATCGACGAAATTCCCGCGCCGCAGGGCAAGCCCGATGCGCCTTTCCTGATGCAAGTCAGCACGCTGGGCTGGCGCGATCATATCGGACGAACCGGCACAGGACGCGTCTTGCAGGGAAGTCTCAAAAAAGGCGACTCCATCGCCCGCATCACAACGCGATGGAAGCAGGCGGAATGGATTCAGACGCACGACGCCGCGCAACGCGACGAGTGGGAAGTGACCGGATCCGAAACCGAGCGCGCCACGTATATATGGGTGACGCGCGGGCTGGAGTCGGTCTCGTGCGACGAGGCGACCGCGGGCGATATCGTCACGATTGCCGGCCCCAAAACGTTGAACATCGGCGACACGATCGCCGCGATCGGCCTTCAGGACTGCGCCTTGCCGCCGCTCGATATCGAAGAGCCGACGGTTTCCATGATGTTCTACGTCAACACAGGCCCTCTGGCCGGCAAAGATGGAACCGCCGTGACGCTGCGCCAGATCAAAGCGCGCCTCGAACGCGAGCTGCGCACAAACGTGGCGCTGCGCGCGGAAGATTCCGATCGCGGCGACGGCATGAAAGTTTCCGGCCGCGGCGAACTGCACTTGGCCATCCTCATCGAAGAGATGCGGCGCGAAGGCATGGAACTGTGCGTATCTCCTCCGGAAATCATCACGCGCCGCGACGCCGCGGGCCGGCTGCTCGAACCCTTCGAAGAGCTGGCCATCGACGTGCCGCTCGAATTCCAGGGGACGGTCATCGAGAAAGTGTCGCTGCGCAAGGGACAACTGCTCAACGTTGAAAACAACGGCGTGGGCGTCGTGAGACTTGCCTTCCAGATACCCACGCGCGGCCTCATCGGCTATCGCAACGAGTTCCTCACCGACACGCGCGGCCTGGGCATCATGGCCTCGCGTTTCACCGGCTACGGTCCGTGGTGCGGCGAGTTGGTCACCCGCAGCCGCGGCTCGATGATCAGCATGGATACCGGCGAAATCACGTCGTACAGTCTCGAAAACCTCCAACAACGCGGCTCCTTGTTCGTGTCTCCTATGGACCCCGTGTATGAAGGCATGATTATCGGCGAGAACGCCCGCCCCGGCGATCTCCCCTGCAATCCCACCAAGCGCAAAGCGATGACCAACCATCGGGCAGCAGGCAAGGACCACACCATCGTCCTCGACGTGCCGCGCCTGCTCACCCTCGACACGGCTCTCGAATGGATCGCTCCGGACGAACTCGTCGAGGTCACCCCAAAAAACGTGCGCGTTCGCAAAGCTATCCTCGCCTCCGAAGATCGCAAGCGGGAACAGAAACGCATGGCCGCCGCCGGCTAGTCGCTTTCTCCGCCCGGCCCTGTGGAACTCAAACGCGCCTTTCGGTCACAATAGCCCTATAGGAGGCGAGCCATGTGCAGCCATGAGAAGCTGGCGCTCGAAGGGGGGGAAAGGGCTGTTCAGACGTTGGGGCCTTTCCCGCCCAAAATCGGCCGCGACGAATTGCTCGAGCTCATCGATCTGTGGGACTTCAGCCCTGGATCCAAACAAAAGATCCGCGCCATTATCGAGAGCGACCCCGATATCCGCGGGCCACATCTCTTTCGATACTATAACCCCAAGCCGAGCCGCGTCCAGGCCGCCGAGGAGGCGATGGCGGGCCTCATCGGCGTACGGCATTGCCTTGCCGTCAACTCATGCACGTCCGCGCTCGTCGCAAGCTGCCGCGCGCTCGGCATCGGCGCGGGCGACGCCGTCATCATCCCCGCCTACACCTTTTTCGCTACCGCCTCGGCAGTCGTCGCCGCCAATGCAGTCCCCATCATCGCCGACGTCGATGAAACCTTGTGTCTCGATCCCGCCGCCCTCGAGAAGGCCATCACGCGGCGCGTCAAGGCCATCGCGCCCGTCCACATGCGCGGCGCCCCAGCCCCGATGGACGCGATCATGGACATCGCGAACAAACGCGGCATCCCCGTCATCGAAGACGTCGCACAGGCGGGCGGCGGCTCGTTCCGCGGGAAACGTCTTGGAAGCATCGGCGCCATGGGATGTTTCAGTTTCGACTATTACAAAACGCTCACATGCGGCGAGGGCGGCTTCGTGACGACAAACGACGCGTGGCTCTACGATCGGGCGCGAAGTTGGCACGACACGGCTGCATGCTGGCGCCCAGACCGCTACGCGCAAGAACGCCGCACGGGCGAATTGTTCTGCGGCGAAAATTACCGGATGAGCGAACTGCAAGGAGCCGTCGCGGTTGCGCAGATTCGCAAAGCCGATTCCCTGATCGCTCGGCTTCGCGCCGCCAAAAAACGCATCAAGGACGAAATCGGCGGGTTCCCCGGCCTTGCCTTTCGCCGACTGACCGACGAGTCCGGCGACATCGGCACATGTCTGGCCATGTTCCTGCCCGCGCCCGAAATCACGCGCCAGGCGTTGGATGCGATGAAAGCGGAAGGCATTCCCGCGGGCGGCGTTTACGACGCAGAAGTGCGCGACTGGCATGTGTACGCCTACTGGGACCACATTCTCGACATGAAGTCCGTCGCGCCGGACGGGCTGCCCTGGAGCGGCATGCCGGAACGCGAACTTCCTCGCTACGCACGCGACATGTCCCCAAAAACGTTGGACCTTCTGTCACGATCCCTATTGATAACCATTAACCCCTACTATTCCGAAGAAGATTGCGCAGCCATCGCGAAAGGCGTCAACAAAGTGTTGCACGCCTTGCTCCGGTGATTCCAAACACGTGCCGATGGCCTTTAAGAAAGCCTTTCGAGGCCACGAAGAGGAGAAGAGCATGAAACGATTGACCTTCCTGGTTCCCGTCGTGTTGGCGTTGACCGCGTGCGGCATGCCGGAAAATTCGCCGTCCACAGCCCCGGGCCCGCATCCTCCGGCAACTTCCTCCGCCGCCACCCAACAGGACAGCCCCCCCGCGCCGACCGCCCCGCTGCGGATCGCCGTGGTGCCCAAAGGCCTGGTCCATCAATTCTGGTTGACCGTCAAAGCCGGCGCGGATGCGGCAGGCAAGGAATTGGGCGCGGAAATCCTCTGGAAAGGCCCGGCGAAGGAAACGGAAATTCCTGAACAGATCAACATCATCGAGGACATGATCCATGCGCGGGTCAACGCGATTGTCATGGCCGCTTGCGACAAAGACGCGCTGGTCAACACGGTCAAACGCGCCATGGACGCGAAAATCCCCGTCGTTGCCATCGATTCCGGCATCGCCGACGAGACCCTCCCCATCTCGTTTGTCGCTACGGACAATATTGCCGGAGCCAAGAGCGCCGCGGAGACGCTTGCAAGATTCATCGGCGAAAAGGGAAAAGTCGGCATGATTCCATTCGTGCCGGGCGCGGCGACCTCGGTCATGCGAGAACAAGGTTTTCAAGAAGGCATGAAGGCGTTTCCGGCCATCCAGGTATTGCCGCCGCTGTACAGTTACAGCGACGTGGCCAAAGGCATGACCGCCGCCGAAGACATGATGACGGCCAATCCGGACCTCGCAGGCATCTTCGCCGCGAACGAAAGCGGCGCCATGGGCGCGGCCCAAGCCATCAAGGCCGCCGGCAAGACAGGCCACGTAAAACTGGTCGCCTTTGACGCTGCCGAAGAAGAAGTAAACGCCCTCAAGGAAGGAGTCATCCAGGCGCTCATCGTGCAAAATCCGTTCCAAATGGGCTATCTAGGCGTAAAAGCCGCCGTGGATCACCTGCAGGGACGTCCCGTCGCAAAACGCATCGACACCGGCGTGACTGTAGTCACCTCCGAAAACCTCGACGCCCCGGAAGTTCAACAACTGTTGAATCCTCTGAAATGACGCGCGGCACGCCCCACCAAAACCTCCAACAGGAGAACAAAAGATGAGCCTCAATCTCGCGCATTACCTGCAAATGTCGGCGGAACTCCACGCAGACCGCTCCGCCGCCGTGTTCGATGAAAACCGCATCACCTACGGCGAGCTTGCCGCCATGGTCAAGCGCGTCGCCGGCATGCTGCGATCGCTCGGCGTCCAAAAAGGCGACAAGGTCGGCATGATGATCCCCAACACGCCGCACTTTCCCGCAATTTACTACGGCATCCTCCATGCAGGAGCCACGGTCGTGCCGATCAACACCATGCTCAAGGCCCACGAGATTCTGTATCACATCGACGATTCCGACGTGAAAGTCCTGTTCACCTGGAATCTTTTTTACCCAGAAACCTACCACGCTTTCCGAGACTCCGGAACATGCCGTCATCTCATTGTCGTAGCGCGACCCGGCGACAGCGAGGACCTGCCCGAAGGAATGTCCTTCTCGACGTTACTGCAAACGTCGCCCGAGGCCGACATGGAAGACACCATGCCCGACGACACGGCGGTGATCTTATACACCTCCGGAACCACCGGATTTCCGAAGGGCGCGGAACTGACGCATTTCAACATGTTTTTCAATGCGTTCTACGTGCGGGACAACGTGATACGCGCGAAACCGGGCGACATCGTGCTGGCGGTGCTGCCCCTGTTTCATTCATTCGGCCAAACCTGCATTATGAACGCGGCTTTCCTGGCAGGCGCAACGGTCACCATGATGGCCCAATTCGAAACGAAAAAAGCCATGGCCGTGATTCAGCGCGATCGGGTGACCATCATGGCCGCCGTGCCCACCATGTATTTTTTCATGTTGAACGTGGAAGACCCCGACGCCTACGACCTTTCCAGCATTCGCATGGCCGTTTCAGGCGGTTCTTCCCTGCCGCTCGACATCCTGAACCGTTTCGAGCAACGCTACGGCGTTCGTCTTCTCGAAGGATATGGACTCTCGGAGACCAGCCCTGTGGCGTCGTTCAACGTCCTCGATCGCCCCAGCAAGCCGGGCTCGATCGGACTTCCCATCTGGGGCTGCGAAATGCGCATCATGCGCGAAGACGGCACCTTCGCCGCAACAGGGGAGATCGGCGAAATCGTCATCCGCGGCCACAACGTCATGAAAGGATACTACAAGAAACCCATCGCCACGAACGAAACGATCGTCAATGGCTGGCTGCACACCGGCGATCTTGCGCGTGCCGACGAAGAAGGCTACTTCTTCATCGTTGACCGCAAAAAAGACGTCATCATCCGCGGCGGCATGAACATCTATCCTCGCGAAATCGAAGAAGTGTTGTATGCTCATCCCGCCGTGCTCGAAGCGGCCGTGGTCGGCGTGCCCGACGAGGCGCGAGGAGAAGAAGTGCGCGCGTACATCTCGCTGCGTCAAAGCGCGCACGTTTCCGAGGGAGACCTTTCCGCCTATTGCGCGGAACGCATGGCCCGGTACAAATGCCCCAAGGAATTCGTCGTGTTGAAAGCCCTGCCCAAGGGGCCCACCGGAAAAATTCTCAAGCGCGTCATCAAAGATTGCGTTCGCAAAGGCGAACCGATCGTCTGAAACCGCGCCCAGACCTCCCATCGCCCAAGCGCGGGACGCGGCGGACTGCTTGATTCGAGGCGCGACGGAACGTATGCTCAACGTTCTATGCGGCTCGCAAGACGCCGTTCGTGCGCGCAGTCGAGACCGATTGGCGCGCGGCATGGCGTGTCGCCATAGGACATTCTCCACAAAGGCGATCGAAAAATAATGAGGAAATTAAGAGTCTTTCTTGCCAATGTCGGCGTGTGGCGAAAATATGGGGACTTTTTCGTCGTTCCGCCGCTGGGGATTCTAAGCCTGGCCGCATATTTGCGTTCCAAACGGGACGTTGAAGTGCAACTGGCCAATCAGCGCTTCGAGAAGTGTTCGAACGAGGAACTCGTCCAGCGCATTCGCGATTTCTCCGCAGACGTGGTTGGATTGGGTTCGCTCACCCCGACCGCCTGGACCTTCGCCCCCATCGCGCAACTCATCAAGGAATGGAGGCCCGAAACGCTCATTGTCCTCGGCGGCCCGCACGTCAGCGCGGTAGGGGCCGAAGCGCTCCAACCGGTGAACGCGGATGTCGCCATTCCCGGCGAGGGGGAATTGGCTTTCGAACACGTGTTGCGCGAACATTTCGATGGAGGCAATCTCGACCGCGTGCCAGGGATCGCGTGGCGGAACAGCGACGGCGCCGTAGTGCAAAACCCCGGCGCAACCGCGCGCGTGACCGACCTGGATTCGCTGCCGTTTCCCGCCTATGACTTGCTGGATCTGCCGTCCTATTGGCGCACGCGAGGCCCGCTCATTCCTTTGAAGAAGCGCTTCATCGACCTGTTCACGAGCCGCGGCTGCATATACCAATGCGCGTATTGCCACAGCGCGTTCGGCAAGGTCTTCCGCGCCTGCTCGGCCGATCGCATCGCCGACGAGATCGCCTTCTTTCAACGCCGCTATGACATCAATGAGGTCCATTTCAGCGACGATTCGTTCAACTTGGACGAACAGCGCATCTTCGAGTTGTCCGACCTGCTCATCCGCAGGAACATCCGCGTCCGAATATGCTTCCCCAACGGAGTGCGCAGCGATTTGTTGACAGAGCAGACCATCGACGCGCTCGTCGCTGCGGGATGGTGTCAGGCCAATTTCGCCTTGGACACCGGCTCGCCGCGTCTCCAGCGGATGTTCGGAAGAAATTTGGACATACCGCGCTTTCTCAAGGCTGTCGAGTACTCCACTTCCAAAGGAGTGCTGGCCGCGGGCTGCAACATGCTCGGCTTCCCTACCGAAACGGCCGAGGAAATGGCCGAAACCGCCCGCG
>ERZ795030.4124-NODE-4124-length-14539-cov-6.760701_pt1 | contig 14539 bp, 13 predicted proteins | sample MGYA00375122_ERZ795030 | MGnify/ENA primary metagenome ERZ795030 (study PRJEB30165, sample SAMN05720146) | activated sludge metagenome | isolation source: anaerobic digester from wastewater treatment plant | place: Japan | collected 2015-04-20 ...
TCAAAAACTATAAACTTTCCCAACTCTGCCACCAGAGAAGACATATTAGATGCCTACATGTTAGCGTATGAGACCGGCTGTAAGGGGGTTACTGTCTACCGCGACGGATCACGTAACGAACAGGTTCTTTCAACCGGTAAAACTAAGAGTGGACCAGAAGGAGACAGCAAAGAATCAGAAATTATCTACGAAACAAAAGTCAAGCCAAGACCCAGACCACTTGTAGTTGTTGGCACAACAGAAAAAATTCCCACCGGACTCGGAGATATGTATATCACGATCAATGAAGACCAGGAAGGCATGAATGAGATATTTGTCAGGGTCGGGAAATCTGGTGGTGAAGCTGCAGCGATGAATGAAGCACTCGGCAGACTAATATCAATTGCGCTGCGATCCAGGGTAGAACCATCAATCATCGCCAAACATCTCAAGGGCATTAGGGGTTCTAACCCAGTTTGGCAAAATGGCGAATTGGTATTGTCTTGTCCAGATGCTATCGGCAAAGCGATCGCCAGATATGTTGAAAGATCAAAAAAATTAAACCTTGATTTTCAGGAAGATAAGACAAAAAAAACCGAGACTGTTAAAAAAAACCTCACGATTGATCAAGATCGGCTACTAACTGAAACCTGCCCTGATTGTGGTGGGCAAGTTGACTATGAAAGCGGATGTTTTGTCTGCCATGGTTGCGGCTATTCTAAATGCGGTTAACATTGGTCAATTTACAACTATTTGATATTAATATCGCCAAACAATAAAAATGTCTGCAAAAAATAATAAAATTAAAAAACCTGCCGGTCTAGTGATTGTCTACACTGGAGAAGGTAAGGGCAAAACAACAGCCGCAATCGGATTGGCAATCAGGGCCGCTGGTTGGGGAAAAAAAATTGCAGTCATTCAGTTTATTAAAGGCTATAAAGAGATAGGTGAATGGAAATTTTTAGAATCGATAAAACAGATTGATATCTACCAAACACATGATTCAAAGATTGCATCCATTGGCTTACCAAATAATCAACATAAATCATCATGTTTAAAATCATTAAAAATGTTAAAGACATTAATCAATAAAGACGAACATGACGTGCTGATATTGGATGAAATAAATAACGCAATTTCTTATGACCTCGTGGAGGCGGGGGAGATCATAAAAATATTAAACGACAGGCCGGTTAGACAAACGGTGATTCTTACCGGCCGAAATGCGCCAGAAGAAATTTTAGAAATTGCTGATCTGGTTACCGAGATGAAAAACATCAAGCACCCATATGATATTGGCATTCAAGCCAAAAGGGGAATTGATTACTAATCAATTTCTCATTGGCTAGGAAGCGGTACATAGACAACAAAAAAAGGAGGAGCTTAGAGATGGGTAAGCCCAAGTACCTGCCAACAGGCAAAGTACTGGAGGATTCTGTTACCCGCGCTGCCGAAGTGGCGAAGTTCCTCCTGGAAGCTCGATCCAGAGGGGAATACCCGTTTGGCGGGAAGCATGATCCAGCAGCAATGTTTCTGGTAGCGCCAAAACAGTTTGGTGTCAATCTGTCTGCCGAGGAATCGGCTCGATTGACACTTTTCTGGTCAATGGTTGATCGGGGCATCGACTCACTGCAGTTCGGCGGCAAAATCGCATATGACATCATCGCCAAAGGCGGCCTGACGGAAGTCGTAAGCTGGCACCGAGAGGAAGAGCCTCCGCTCTACCAAAATGGGTTCGATGATTACTTCGTCGACCCATTCAGTGACGATTACGAGGAGTATTGCCATCAACCAGAAGTAGAACAAAGCCAGCCACAAACCCACTACGACTTGACCGCTGACTACCTTGTGTCTTGCGGTCACCCATATGCTGGTCAAGTTGCTAGCCATTGGGTACACAGCCACAACCGCCTGGAGAACAACTTTGACGGCTCAGTGCTCTCAATGGTTGGAGGTTCGACTGGCGAGGTCTACAAACGCTTGCGGACAGAGTTTCCCGGTCCAGGACCGAAGACCACACCCCTTTTCCTGGCGAGAATGCAGAGGTCGGGATTGGCCAGGCACATAGACCTGACGGAAATCGGTATCGCCGTCGACCGTCACGTGTTAGCGCAAACCCTCGGCTTTGGGCTGCTACCAAACATCCAGGGTCCAGTCAACGCCGACGCGGCAATAAACGCTTCGATCTGGCTCTGGAGAATGGCCTGCAAGGAACACTCCATCGATCCGGCTGCATTGCACGAAACACTCTGGCTTCAGGGAAGAATGCGCTGTCGCCAGGTCGACTGCGTAAACTGTCCGCTCTGGAACACTGCCTGTCAGGGACGGGTTTCTCTTGCGCTCTACAACGGAGAAGGGCGCAAGATCGATCCACGACTGATACTTGAGCCAAGGCAGCTCAGCCTAGACTTTGGGACTGAGATCGAGCCCGGGCATCCGCCTGGTCCATACCAGCGGATAATCTCAATGTTCCTAGGGAGCTGTCAAATGCAGCTACCGCTCTCTTGCTTCGGCTAGCGTCCCGGCACCGCCGGGACGCATTATTTAAAAATTTGTATAAATAATTTTTTTTGTTATTATTTATTTGTCTTTAAGAAATTGGGCAAGTCCGGTGAAAATCCGGTGCAGTCCCGCTACTGTAAAATTTCTTCAGAAATTTTATCCCGAGCTTGTCGAGGGATAATACTGAATGAGATCAAGCCAGAAAACCGATTTCTTAAATAAAATCCTTCGGTCGAGAGGCGCTTTCCCTAGCGTATTGGGAATCGCAGCTTGAAGATAGCTGCGTTTTAAAATATTAAAACTAGGAGATAATGTGAATCGTTTTATTAAGAGTTTGTTTTTCCCGTTAATTTCAATTTTTATTGTATTTTTGATTTATTTCGGTCTTTCCCTAATAAAATTTAACAAGGATTTCAATCGGGTTTTAGCAAAAAATAATCAACTATCATCCGAACTCGATCAGCTATCAACCAACCTGGAATTATTGGACAGTAATTTGAGAGAAGCTCAACAATCTCTTGAAAATATCAAGAATGAAAAAACCGCCGTAACAAGCAAAGTTATCCCTGGGGAAGCAAGACCAGCCACTGTTTCCGTCGAAAAACAAAATGCAGAGCCTACAATCGTTACCAAAACCGTCGTTCAAAAAATCGAAAAAGAGGTTGAGAAAAATCAAGCGACAGTAACAATCCAAAATGTCGGCTCGTTTAAAGTTTTATTACAGCCAAGCGACACAGCGTTTTCCATTCTTAAGAGGGCATCAGAGGAAAATAGCTTTCCGCTTACTTATGATTCCTACAGCTTCGGCGTATTTATTACCAGCATCGGCGGAATAAAGCCGGAAAGCAACCAATACTGGGCATTTTATCACAATGGGCTGTTTAGCAATGTTGGTGCCTCCGACCAGCCAATCGAAAAAGGTGACAGCACCTTTTGGCAATTACAAACTTTTTAAATAATTAATCAGAAGGAGAAAGATGGTTTATTTTTTGATCCTCTTTGGCTTTATCATGCGAATTGCTAGCCATTTTCACCAGCACCCTCTTTTAGCACCACTATTTCAATATCTACCGGATATTCCCAATTTCGCGCCGATTGCTGCTCTGGCACTTTTTAGCGGAGTGTATCTAAAAGGAAAATATGCCTTGATTATTCCGCTTACAGCAATGCTTGTCTCTGATTATTTCATCGGCTTTTACAATCCCTATATTATGCTTTCAGTTTATTTTTCTTTTGGCTTGATTGGTCTGATGGGAGTTTGGCTGAAAAAAAATAAAACAGTCACTAGCATTTTTGCTGGAAGCCTTTTAGGTTCTGTTTTGTTTTTCCTTATTACTAACTTTGCTGTTTGGGTAATACCGAATTCTTATTACCCGCACACAATCGCTGGTCTCCTGGACTGTTATGTCATGGCGTTGCCTTTTTTCCGCAACTCACTGACCGGCGATCTTTTCTATGCTATAATACTTTTCGGAGCTTATGAAACAGCTTCGTTTATGATTAAAAAACATACGAAGGAGGCTTTGTGGCAGAGATAGAGTTAACCAGTAAAAATTTTGACGAGATAATCTCCAGTGACGAGCCAACACTGGTTGATTTTTGGGCACCGTGGTGTGGACCATGTCAGATGATGTTGCCGGTAGTCGACGAGATAGCCAAAGAAGCAAAAGGATACAAAGTGGCCAAAGTTAACATTGATGAAAGCTCTGATTTGGCAGCAAAATTCAACGTTATGAGCGTCCCGACTTTTTTGCTCTTCAAAGAGGGCAAAGTTGTTGACCAAATTAGCGGTGCTGTTCCGAAAGAAACGCTTGAGGAGATTATCAACAAAGCGAGCAAGAAGTCTTGACAATTTACGTTTTGTATGCTATAATGGAGGAGTTGACAATGAGGGTCTAAACAATCTCTCGGCGTCAAAGCCCTTTAAATGAGAAATCCCTGGAGTTCGCTTCAGGGATTTCTCTTTCAGGGGCATAGATGGTTTCTGTTCGATCTGGGTGATTATGATCGCCTGGAGCGACGCAGAAACTACCGCAGCACACATCGAAGGAGTGGATGCAGATGCAGACACAGATCGGGAGAATCTTGTCGTTTGCCGCTCTCGTGGCGGCAGCAGCGCTCAGCTGGACCGGCCAGTGGACTGGCTGGTTCAGCCCGGAGAACCCTCCCGGGTATCTCTGGATCTTCGGCGGGCTGCTTGTCGCCCTGGGTATGATTCGCCTCGTCGATCGGCGGATCTGGGTCCTTCGCGCCCGCAGGGCGCGTCTGGCCCGCCGAGAGGCGGCGCAGGAGGCGGCCAAGGCCGCCCGCCTCGCCGCCGAGGAGAGGCGGAAGTCGATCCTGCAGGTCCTGTCGGAGCCTGTAGGAGATGAGCCGATCGAGGCTCCTGAGCCACAAGCTGTGGCTCAATAACACCCCCCCCGACACCTGACTCGGCCCCGCGCACCCTTGCGCGGGGCCGCTTTGTTTTTACTGGCGCATTAGCTATAATCAAGTCGCAATGAATAAAAACAACCTACAACTCGATTTTCTAGAAAAGAAAAAAGACATTCTCTCTGATCTTAACGATGAACAGAAAAAAGCCGTCACTCACAAAAATGGACCACTTTTAATTATCGCCGGAGCCGGAACCGGAAAAACTAGTGTAATAACTCGCAGAATCGCTCACATTATTGAGCAAAAATGGGCTCATTCCTCAGAAATACTTGCACTAACCTTTACCGAAAAAGCGGCTGCTGAAATGGAGGAGCGAGTGGATCAATTAGTACCATACGGCTTTACTGACATTTGGGTCTCGACATTTCACGCTTTTGGCGATCGAATACTTCGCGATTATGCGATAAATCTCGGCTTGCCGGCAAATTTTAAGGTTCTGACCTCAACCGAACAGGCGATATTTATGAAGCAGAACATCTTTGCTTTTGACCTAAACCATTTCCGACCGCTCGCAAATCCGCTTTCTCATATTCGAGAGCTATTAACGCATTTTTCTCGGCTGAAAGATGAGCTGATCGAGCCAGAAAAGTATCTTGCGCTGGCAGAACAAAAACTCTCCAAAGCTAAAAGTAGGGAGGAATCGACTGAAGCAGAAAAAACCCTGGAGCTTGCCAAAGCCTATGATCGATATAATGAACTGATGCTCCAGTCTGGGAATCTTGATTTCGGCGACCAGATATTTTTAACCTATAAATTACTCAGAAACGATAAAAAGACACTTTCTGATTGCCAAAAAAAGTTTAAATACATTTTGGTCGATGAATTTCAGGATACAAACTATGCCCAAAATGAATTAGTCAAATTACTTGCTGGAAAAAAGGGGAATATTACTGTGGTCGGTGATGATGATCAATCAATTTATCGGTTTAGGGGAGCAGCGATCTCAAACATTCTTGATTTCAAAAAGGATTTTAAAAATTGCAAAGAAATTGTTTTGCGACAAAATTACCGATCAACAAAAGAAATTTTGGCCAGCGCTTACAAATTAATACAAAATAATAATCCCGACCGCTTGGAAGTTGCTAATAACATCAACAAAAAGCTAATTAGTGATAAAAACGGTCAACCACCGGAACTAATTTTCTGCGATTCACTATCATGTGAAGCCGACATGGTCGTCGAAAAAATCAAGGAGCTCAAAAATAGTGGGGGAAATAGATACAAAGACTTTGCTATTTTAGTCAGAGCGAATAATCATGCCGATCCCTTTATTCAGTCGCTAAACATCGCCGGCATCCCGCATGTATTTTCCGGAGCCAGTGGTTTATTTCAACAAAGTGAGATTAAGTTTTTAGTTGCCTTTTTGAAAGCACTTTCATATCCAGACGACAATTTGGCGATTTATCAACTGGCAACATCGGAAATTTATCAAGTTTCACACAACACTATGTCAGAGTTATACACTTTAGCGAAAAGAAAAAATCGCAACATATTAAATATCGCAAAAAATAGTGTTGCTGATGACGAAAACATCAAAAAGCTAACGGGCATGATCTCTGATATTGAGAAATTCAAGGAAAGGAAGAACGATCCTGTCGGTGAAGTGCTCTATGACTATCTAACTAAAACCGGCTACTTAAAAAAAATTAGCAAGTCTGGCAGTTTAGAAAATGAATTTAAAATTATTAATATTTCCAAATTCTTCGATCGAATAGCAGCATTCAACCACGCATCAGAAAACCGAGACATTATCTCTTTTTTAGAAAATTTAGAGTTAATCATTGAGTTTGGCAACGAAGTTGTTTCGTCTGATATCGATCCGGATATTGACGCGGTAAACATCCTAACGGTTCATTCAGCTAAAGGGCTAGAGTGGCCGATAGTTTTTGTTGTAAACTGTGTCTCTGATCGTTTTCCAACCAAGAAAAAAAGGGAACAGCTGCCAATTCCTGACGAGCTGATATCCGAGCGCCTGCCATCGGGTGATTGGCATTTGCAAGAAGAGAGACGACTGTTTTATGTCGCCATCACCAGAGCAAAAAAATACCTTTTTCTCACTGCGGCAGAGGATTATGGTGGAAAAAGAGCTAAAAAACTATCACAATTTGTTCTGGAGACTTTGGGCGAAGTTGATTCGAAAAAATTAAAAAATAAATTGTCGGCTGAAGAAAAAATTGTTAGATTCAAAAAACTGCCAGAGAGTTACGCCAAAATTCCAAATGCATTTAAGACAGAGATCATTAGTCTCTCCCGTCAACAGATTGATGACTATTTCTCCTGTCCAAAAAAATTTTACTATGCTCATATTATTAAAATCCCACTACTTGAAAATCAACAGCTGATGTACGGTACAGCGGTTCATTCGGCCCTCAATCATTATTATCTAAGAATAATTTCCGGGGAGAATCCGACGCTTGAGCAGCTACATTCTGACTTTAAAAATGCTTTTCGCAATGTTGGCTTTATCACCAGGGAACAGGAAGAGCTGCGCTTTAAGCAGGGAATAAAGTCGTTAGCAAGATTTTATGACCAGGATCAAAAAGAGAATCGCTATCCAGACAAAATTGAGGAACCTTTTGAATTCTCTTTTGAGAAAACGAAAATCAGGGGACGGTTTGATTTGGTTTACAGGGAAGAAGGGGAAGCGGAAATTCGTGATTTTAAAACTTCTGATGTCAAAGAACAGAAGGATGCTGATCGTCGAATATCCACTTCGACCCAAATGATGATGTATTCATTAGCTTGGAAGGAAAAATATGGGCAAATTCCTTGCACTTCGCTATTTTTTATTGAATCAGGGTTAAAAGGCGAAAAGAAATTTAGCGACAAAGATCTAGAAAAAACAAAAGAGATGGTTAGGGGTGTCTCTCAAGGAATTAGGAAGGAAGAATTTCAGGCCAAACCAAACCAGCGCCAATGTTCTTATTGTCCCTACAAAGATATTTGCCCAGATGCAGTATGATATAATTTAGAAAGACATGGATCAAACAATCATTATTATCGTTGGGGTTTTTCTTTCCGTGATTATCGCTACACTAATCGCCGATTTTTTAATACGAAAAAGACACTCCAAGCAATTGGATAATTTAAATATTGAAGACAAAATAATGCGCTTATCTCAAGACGCGCTCAAAAACAACAATGAGCAATTTTTAGTTTTGGCAAAAGAAGTTTTGGGAGCAGAGAAAGGAAATATTAGGACAGATTTAGAAGGCAAGAAGACTCAGATCTCCTCGCTGATAGAGGAAATCAGAAAAGACATCAAGAAGAACGAGGAGAGACTAGCAAAAAGTGATGATGACAGAATTAGGTCATTTTCATCACTTAAAAGTGAACTTGAAGAATATAAAAAAATTAGCGGCGATCTAAAAATGAGCACCGACAAATTAAAATCACTACTTTCAAATAATCAGATGCGTGGTGCTTTCGGTGAACAGATTGCTGAGAATTTGCTCAAAATGGCCGGTTTTGTAATAGGGCAGGATTATTCAGCTAACAAAACTCAGGAAACCGAAGCAACTAGGCCAGACTTTACAATATATTTGCCTGATAAAACAAAAATTAACATTGATGTAAAATTTCCATATAACTCACTGATTAAATCAATCGAATCAGAAAATGATGAGGACAAGAAGAAGCATTTTAGCCAATTCAAGCAGGATGTCAAACAAAAAATTAAGCAGGTTTCAACCAGAGACTATATAAACCCAGCGGAAAAAACCGTCGATTTTGTCATACTTTTTGTTCCAAATGAAATGATTTTTTCCTATATTTATGACAAGATGAACGACATCTGGGAAGATGCAATGAGGAAAAAAGTAATACTTGCCGGTCCCTTTTCATTTACTGCAATTCTTAGGATGGTAAAACAGGCATACACAAATTTCCGCTATCAAGAAAACTTGCATCAAATAATTAGCCAGATTCAAACTTTTGATAAAGAATACCAAAAGTTCTCTGAATCTTTGGATGCTTTGGGCGAAAGGATAAAATCAGTCGATCGCCAATTTGATACCGTATCCACCACCAGAGATAAGCAACTGACAAAAATTGTTGATAAAATAAAAGATCAAAACATCGAAGAAATTACCATGGCTGAATCCCCAAACGAAATCAAAATCATAAAAGACTAAAAAAGATGATCGGTCTAAATAATAACTTAATGTGATGAAGCGGGGGAACAGAAGAAAAAAAATTTTCATTTTTGTAATAATTTTAGTATTAATTGCTCTTTTTTCTTTTTTTTACTTTAATTACAACAAAGAAAAAATTACCGCTGATGTTGTTACTAAATCCGATATCAAGACCGTAGACTTAACAAATCCTGACCCTGACACAAGAGAGGAAGTTAAAATACCGATAATCATGTATCATCACATCCGTTCATATGATAGAGAAGACGACCCAATCGGCACAAATCTCTCAATTTCCGAAGAAATATTTACAGAACACCTAGACCACCTAAAAACCAATGGGTATACTACAATAACTTTTGATAGCTTGAATAAATTCCCCAACAGTGCGCTACCACAAAAACCGATAATTCTTACTTTCGATGATGGATATGATGATAATTATCAAGCATACAAGTTGTTGAAAAAAAATGGCATGGTGGGGACATTTTATATCATCAGCAATTATATTGACCGTGCTGGTCATTTAACCCTTGAGCAAATTACTAAAATGTCTGAATCTGGAATGGAGATCGGTTCGCATACTATGAACCACCTTGATCTGGCTAATATATCTGAGGAAAAACTAGCTTCAGAACTAAGAGAAAGCAAGGTGAGACTTGAAGAGGTAACTAAAAAACCAGTAGAGGGCTTTTGTTATCCAGCCGGTAAATATAATCAGCATGTCGTCAAAATGGTTGAAAATGCTGGCTACAAAACCGCCACAACAACTAAAACCGGTATCGCTTCGACTAAAGACCCGAGATTTGAGCTTAAGAGATTACGGGTTAGTCACAACGATGGACTAAAAAGTTTTATTAATAAATTAAACGATTAACAATGCAACAGATTATTATATCTGAAAAAGAATCTAATCAAAGGCTTGATCAAATTCTTCATCACAGATTTAAAAAATTTAGTCGCAATGAAATTCAGAAAAAAATTGAGACAGGCGATTTCGTAAAAGTAAATGGCAAGAATAAAAAATCTTCTTATAAAACTTCCGTCGGAGATATTATCGAAATAAACATTGATAATTTGATTAAAAACAAAAAAGAGGCAAAGGCTGAAGAAATTCCAATCGAAGTTCTATACGAAAATAATGATTTAGCGGTCATCAATAAACCGGCAGGAATTGTCGTTCATCCAGGAGTTAAAAATGAAAAACACACACTAGTTAATGCGCTTCTGTCAAAATATCCAGAAATATCATCGGCAAGACATGATAATACAGAAATTTCAAAGCTACGCCCGGGCATTGTTCATCGCCTAGACAAAGATACTAGCGGGGTATTAGTTGTAGCAAAAAATAAAAAAGCGCTCGAGTATTTAGCAGAACAAATGAAACAACGCAAGGTAAAAAAGAAATATCAGGCGATTGTTTTCGGCTGGACTCCAGAATCAGGCAATTTAGTCAGTAGAATTTCACGCGATAAAAAAAATCGGACAAAAATGGCAGAGGGGATATCGGGCAAAACTGCAATCACACATTACTCGGCTGAAAAATATTTCTGTTTACCAAAGACCAAAGAAAAAATTACCCTTCTTAATTTAGAGATAAAAACTGGCAGAACTCATCAAATTAGACTGCAACTCAAAAACTTGGGGCACCCCGTATTAGGTGATAAAGTTTACAAAATAAAAGAAAGTTATTTATTATCAAGGAATTGTAAAGTTAAAAGACAGCTTTTACATGCTAAATCAATTGAATTTAAATCCCCTGATGAAGAAGTCATTAAAGTGCTATCCAGTATGCCGAAAGATTTCATAGCCCTAATTAGCTCTCTTGATGAAATTAAGCAGTTGTAATACAAATTCATACTCTATTTGACAGCAGTTCAAAGTATATGCTAATTTTGTATTACTACTTATGAAAAGAGAGCGAATTACAATTTCAATTAGAGAAGATCTATTGCAAAAAATCGATCAAAGAATCGATGGTGTAAAAATGCGTAATCGATCTCACGCAATAGAGCTTTTAGTTTCAGAGTCATTGGGGCTGAGTCAAATAAGTTTTGCAATAATAATGGCTGGAGGCAAAGGGGCAATGAAACTTCTCCCTTCAATTGAAGAAGCAATTAGAGGGTTAAAAAGGTTTGGTTTTGACGAAGTAGTTATTGCTGTTGGCTTTTTAGGTGACAAAATTAAAAATGTTTTAGGCGATGGCAAAAAATTTGGTATAAAAATTAATTATATTGAGGGCGGGGAGGGAACAGCTGGTGCACTACTGCCAATAAAAGAAAAAATTAAAAAAACTTTTGTCGTGATAAATATAGATGAAACAATGAATATCAATGTTAAAAATTTAGTTGATTTTCATCGACAACATTTATCAGTTATAACTGTAGCTACTAAAGATATGGCCAAACTAAAAGGATACTACATTCTAGAACCCGAAGTTTTCAATTATATAGGTCAGGGCTTCTCAATGCTGGAAGAGGATGTGTTTCCCAAACTCGCCAGCGAAAATAAATTAGTTTTTTACCCACTGATATAAATTTTAGGTTGACTAAATAGCTAATCTCGCATAAAATATCCATATAGATATATGAAAAACACTTGGATAACACTATCAATTATCGTTGTTTTGTTGGCGCTATCAATAATTATTGATATTCCAAAAGGACCTGATATTTTTGGTCGTGAAATAAAAACACGTCTCGGCTTGGATTTACAGGGGGGAACAGAAATCATATATCAAGCCGACCTCTCAAAATCAGAAGATAAATCAAAAGATTTAAATAATTTAATTAATGTTTTTCGTCAAAGAATTGACCGTCTTGGTGTTGCCGAACCAACTATCCAAGAACAGGGGAGCGATCAAATTTTAATACAGCTTCCTGGGGTCAACGATATCGAAGAAGCGATCTCTGTTATTGGCCAAACTTACGAATTGGTTTTTATGACTGAAGCAACTGATGCCACTAGCGGTTTCCAGCTCAACGATTATTACGAAGATTCTTACACCCTGCCGGGATATTGGCAGCCGACAGAATTAACTGGGAAGGATCTGATAAAGGCGGATATTACTTATGAAAACCAGGATCAGAGCATGGGGCAAAGTCAGCCAGTAGTTTCTTTGAGCTTCAACAACGCTGGCAAAGAAAAATTTGCAAAATTGACAAAAGAAAATCTTCAAAAACAAATCGCCATCGTGCTCGATAATCGAATAGTTTCAGCCCCCACAGTCCAATCAGAGATTACTGATGGTAAGGCGATTATAACTGGGCAAAAAGATATCAAAGAAGCAAAAATGTTAGCTGATAGATTAAACGAAGGTGTACTACCAATACCGGCAAAAATTATCGGCCAACAAAACGTTGGCGCAAGTCTTGGCGCACAATCAGTAAAAATGAGCCTGATTGCCGGAATAATCGGTCTATTTTTGGTAGGTCTCTTTATGGTCGTTCATTATAAAATTCCTGGAGTAATTTCGGTAGTAGCTTTAATAATTTATTCACTTTTGACTTTAGCGCTATTCAAAACAATACCGGTCACCATGACTCTTGCTGGAATCGCTGGCTTTATTCTTTCTATCGGCATGGCAGTTGACGCCAATATCTTAATATTTGAAAGAACAAGGGAAGAATTGCGCTCTGGGAAAGATGTTATCGGTTCGATTGAAGAGGGATTCAGAAGGGCTTGGAGCTCAATCCGCGACTCGAATATATCAACTATTATCACTTGTATAATATTATTTTATTTCGGCACAGGAATTATAAAAGGTTTTGCCCTGACTCTTTCAATCGGTGTACTAGTTTCAATGTTTACCGCAATCACCGTCAGCAGAAACTTTTTGGTAATTATTTCAAAAACTCGTTTTAGGAGATTGTTAAATGTTTAATGTCGTAAAAAATCGAAATTATTTTTTTGGCTTTTCACTTCTTTTAACTATTCTGAGTATAATATCAATATTCACCTGGAAACTGAATTTGAGTATTGATTTTCGTGGTGGATCAAACATCGAGATATCACTTCCTAACGCTGAGGAAAATTTAAATAAAATCCGCGAAATCGGCAGAGAAAGCGGATTAAAAATCGACTCCGTTAGAACTTCTGACAACAATAAAGTCATCATTAGAACAGATGACCTTTCAACAAATGAACACAGTCTGTTTATCGAGAATTTAAAATCTGAATTTTCTGACAAAGTTGCAGAAGAAAACTACCAAACAGTCGGCCCGGTAGTTAGTCGAGATTTAACCAATAAAACTATTTGGTCGGTTGTCATTGCTTCGATTGCAATCATTCTCTACATCGCATACGCTTTTCGCCGGATCCCAAAACCGGCTAGCTCTTGGCGCTTCGGCTTAGCCGCCGTAGCTGCTCTGATTCATGACTTAATCATCACTACTGGCTTTGTATCCATTGTTGGACATTTTTACAGCTGGATGCAGGTTGACGCTTTATTTATAACAGCGCTACTAACTATTATGGGTTTTTCTGTCCATGACACCATCGTTGTTTTTGACCGACTCAGGGAAAACTTAATTCGTAAGCCAGAAAGTGATATTGAAACCTTGGCAAATGACAGTATAATTCAAACTCTATCAAGATCAATAAACACGTCCCTAACAACAATCTTGGTTTTAACAGCGCTATTCCTTATCGGCGGGGAATCAATTAGACATTTTGTATTAATTCTAATAGCAGGCATCACTTTCGGAACTTATTCATCAATTTTCATTGCATCAATTATTCTCGTTGTTTGGAGTAAAAATGGTAATGACCTTTCTCACAGGTAGGGGAGTCTAACGGAGAAAAATCACTTTTTTATTTTTGCCTACAATAATCTCACGATTACGGCAAATTATCCTATAAAATAAAATGCAAAATATAATTGCATTTTTTTGATGTCTAATTAATATTGATTTTTTTAACCGCTAATATAAGTCGTATCGTCAGTTTGAAATTTTCTTCAACAATGATCAGATTGGGCCATAAACTAAGGCAGAGGAAAATACATTGTAGTCTTTGATAAGCCACCGAGATATATGACACTGAAGTAAGATGGTACAAGATATTAAGTCTGGGGAGTACAAATAGTAGCAAGTAGATTAAAAATTAATTCTGGGGCATTCTGGGGCCTTTTTGCTTTGAATGTAGGTGATTTAAGCCATTATTTGAGCTCAAAATTGTATACTGTCGCATAATGTATCTTATGCGACAGTATTAAATAAATCGATAAACTATCTGTTATTTGACATGAGCTAATGAATATTAACTCAGTAAAATTGGCTCAAATAAAGGGTACAAAAAAATACAAATTTATCTTCCCTTTTATTTTTCAGAATATTTTAAAAATTTTTGTAAACATTTTGGCAAAATATATTCAAAAATATAAAATGCAAAATTTCTGCTCTCCCCTACCATATAAACAAAAAACGCCGTTTTTTTGGCGTCTAAAAAATAATTAATAAATTCTAACTTAAATCAACAGCAACACCCTC
>ERZ795030.4125-NODE-4125-length-14539-cov-4.735985_pt1 | contig 14539 bp, 12 predicted proteins | sample MGYA00375122_ERZ795030 | MGnify/ENA primary metagenome ERZ795030 (study PRJEB30165, sample SAMN05720146) | activated sludge metagenome | isolation source: anaerobic digester from wastewater treatment plant | place: Japan | collected 2015-04-20 ...
CATTTGATCGCGCACCCGTTCGCGCACCCGCTGCTCGATCTCCAGCAGTTCATTTTCCCGCATCAAGACGCTCGACAAACGTTCGAGTCGGTCGCGTGTTCTAACGACCTCCAGCAACTCCTGCCGCTCCTCGAAGCGCAACGGCAGATACGCGCAAATCAAATCGACGAGAATGGGAGCGTCGGTGATCGAGGAAAGGGAAGCGACAATTTCAGGGGCGACCCGCTGGCTCAAGCGGGAATATTGTTCGAACTGCGTTAGCGTCATCCGCATCATGGCGACGCCCTCATCGTCCGAAATCGCCTCCTCCTCGATAGGGTCCAGCGCCGCCTCGTAGATTCTCCCCTGAAGATAGAGACGCCGGACCCGCGCACGCCCCAATCCTTCGACCACGATCTTGATCGTGCCATCGGGCATGCGCAGCGTCTGTAAAATGTTCGCCGCGACGCCGATCAGGTACAAGTCCGCCTTGCCCGGAGCCTCGACGCCCGGGTCCCGCTGCGCACACAGGAAAAGAGGCTGTCCCGTGGCGAGGCTCGCCTCGACCGCGGCGATCGAACTGGGCCGTCCCACCAGCAGCGGCACGACCATCCGCGGGAAAACCACCATGTCTTTCAAGGGCAACAATGGAAGCCGGTCGTTCCCAGAAGCATGCTGCGCCGGTTTTGTCATCGGAAAATCCTTACGGTTGGACGGGCGCCGGAATGGCAATCGCCTCGACCCGCCTTGATACCATATGCACGACCATACGTCAACCTCGTGACAATGGCAAACCTCGCGCAACGCAGTCATCCTCCCCCTGCGCATTTTCCCGGAACGTGTTATACTCATGACGGATGTACGGTGAGGCGAGCGGTCTTTCCGTTCGCGAGTTCCTGTCAATGGTGACGTTGCCGGCTCGGCCAGGAGGACACGCCATGAAGGACTATCACGTCAACATCTATTACAGCGAGAAGGAGCGAGGCTACATCGCAGACATCCCTGACTTGGCGGCATGCCGCGCTTTTGGCGATACGCCGGAAGAAGCGATGGAACAAATCGAGATTGCCAAGGAGGCGTGGATGGATGCCGCACGCACGCAAGGGAAACCCATTCCGCCTCCCTTGTACCGGCCCGCCGATTATCAGGAACAGTCATAGATAGCCCTGATCTTGCGTCGCGCACGGCGAAGAATGCGGGGGAGGGGTGACGTCCATGCTTTTCGGCCTCGGCAACGTCTACCCCAGTTCCTGCTCAAGGCTGTCGTGAAGCCTATTCAGCGACTGTTCCACCTGAAATCGCGTCTGCTCGATGGCCTCGATCGTGTTCTCCTGGGGCGGGGGAATGGGATCAGCGTAGGCGCACACTATCGTGGCAAACGGTTTCGGAATCATAAGCCTATCCCAGGAACGCATCCGCCATAGCCTTGAAACGGCAAAAACATTCGGAAGAATAGGCAATCTCGTCCGTGCAGCAAGAATGGCGATCCCGGATTTTGCCTCCCGGCGCGGCCCTTTGGGGCCGTCCACTGTAATGCCGACGGTGCTGTTTTCCTTCGCGGCGCGTTCGAGCGCGAGCAACGCCTTGGCGCCCCCCCGGGAAGAAGAGCCGCGCAACGCGGCAATGCCGCAACGCCAGGAAATGCGCGCCGCCAACTCTCCGTCGAAACTGTAACTGGTCAACGTGACAAAGCCGGAATTTCTATATCGCCATATGGCCAAACCCAGCACCTCGTGCCATGTAGCAAGAAGAGTTCGCCCGTGAATGGACAGGGTCGAATCAAAAACGGCTTTGTTTCTGTACTCCATCTCGCACGTGGAACATACCGCCTTGAGAAAGGAAGAAATGGCGAAGGAGGAAACGGAAAGTCCCATGCGCTGCCACAGCGTGAATGGGAGCGGGCTCGGTTGAAACGGAACCGTGCGCCTCAATGTTGCTCGAGGCCTTTCAGAAGTTGCCAAATCATGCGCGTCCGCGGACACGGAAGGGCGGCTATCTGGCCGCGCCGGAGAATCTCGCCGCTGAGGGCCTCGATCTCGGTTCTGCGGCCTGTTCGAACGTCTTGCAGCATCGGAAGCACGACGTCGGGATTCTGGGCGCAAAGCTCTTCGGCCCGCTCGATCAGGCTGTACGAAAAACGATATCCCTCTGTCGACGCCACCTTCACGGACTCCACCACTAAATCGCGCATAAGCTGACGCGACTCAGACACTTGCAACAAACGGCCCATCGGAACGTTCAACAGCGCCGAAAGCGGTTCGATCGCTGCGGATATGGCTGCCTTTTCCCAGAGTATCTGCCCCGGCGCGTCCGTCAATTCAACGGTAAAACCCGAGGCTTCGAGCGCTTCTTTGGCCCCCTGAACCGAGCATGACGTCCAACTGCCAAATACAACTTTTCCGGAAGCTGCGTGCCGAACGCGTCCCTCATCGACAGTCTCTGCATATTCGGAGGTTGTTCCGGCTAAAACATGGGAACTTCCCGTAATGGAACATAGTGTTTCAACATTACCCAATCCGCCCTGAAGGGTCAGAACGGGAGAGCCGCTATATATCTTCAATGTACTTGTTGAATAAGACTTTACGCAAATAATAACAAGGTCCTGACTTGGCGGAACGCTTGAAACGATCGAAGGGGTGGCCGTAATCACTTCAGAAGCGGTTTCGACCTCAATCCCATTTTGCTTCAGACGTTGAATCCGGTCAAGCTTGTGATCCACCAATGTCGTTTGAATGCCGCTACGGGCAAATCTGGCGGCAAATAAGCACCCCAGCGCGCCTGGTCCGACAATAGATACTTTCATATCGCGTACGTTGCTCCCTTTTCGCCCCCCGCGAGAGGGTTACATGTTCAGCTTCGCTCTTTTACAAAACATTCTTTGAAGCCGGCTCGCTTTTGAAGATCCTGTCGAGCCTTGTTCGCCTCCTCGCGAGTCGCGTAGTCGCCGATGAAAACACGCATGTATTTACCGTCTTCTGAGGGCACGATTTCCGCCCTGAGATCGCTGTTCGCCTCAAGCAGTTTTTTGTAATTTTCTGCCTGCTCTCGATTCTTGACGTCGTAGGCGACGACTTGGACGGTGAATCGTTTTCCTGATCGGGCAGATCCCGTCGATGCGGACGGCGCGGGAGCCGTCGCGGGGGCTGGAAGAGCAGGAGAGGGTTTTTTCTCCGTGGAGGGAATGGACGATGCGGGAGGCTGAGCCTTGGCTGCGGGAATCTCTGCTGTGGTGCTTTCCGGCATGGTTACGATAGGTTGTGTGGTTGTTTTCAATGCGGTTTCGGGCATTCCGGAAGCGGCGGGGGAAGGCGCAGGGGGCGCCATGGGAATTGGAACATCCCGAGCCGTCGCCCCCCTGGGGGGAGGGGCCGGCAAACTGGTGCTTCTCGGAACGGCATCGGCCGGAGCCTGACTCTTGACCAGGGGCGATGTAGGCACTTGGGGCCATGTCTGCTGTCCCGTGGCTGGGACTGTGGAAGCGACCGAGGAAGCGGGGGGCGCGTTGTTTCCGTTCGTTCCGCTGGATTCGGCGGGGGCGTTTGGCGCAAGGAGGGAGGCGCCGATATGGAGGCTGTTTTCGGAACGTCCGACGACCACGCCGAGTAGAAAACAGACCAAGCATACTATCAAGGCGATGCAGATGCCTATGATCAACTGAAACGAGGTCAGTTCGGTGACGTGAACGTCTTGATCCAACACGGACCTATTCCTGGCCATTCCCTTGCTCTGCTCCTTGTACAACGGCGTGTTCGGGGTCTGCCTCTTCGGGATGTTCCCTATTTTTTAGGCGTTCCAGAAGCGCCTCCCTCCCTTTCTCCAGTTCTTCGTAGGTCAGGTTAGGATCGCGCACTTCTATCAATCGGTCGTTGATCCGATCCGCGTATAGCGCGCCTCGGGTTTCGTTCTCCGTTTGGTCGAATTCCTTCAACAGACGGAAGACCTTCTGCCGGCGAAGCAGTTGCGCCGCCAAAAACGCGACGGAAAGTTCCAGACGTTCTTCCGAAACCGCAGCCTCGTAAAAGACCTGGCGAAGCGGCGAGAAGGTTTCTGGCGGTTCCTGCTGGTCCGCTTTGGGGTCGCGGTATTGGGTGTTCCAGACAGCCAACGCCCCTGCCGCGTAGGACTCGTCCCAGGCGTCCATGCCGTAGTCTTCGCGGACAAGGGTCTGGTTCTCTGAACGGATCAACGACACCACGGCGTCGCCGTGCACGAAGTCTCGTTCTGTCGCACGACACGCGCGGCTGCTTTTGCCAATCTTTATTTCCATGGACCTCCGCGAGTTTTCGCGCCATCCGTTATCGGCCTACGCTTATAATGCCTCCACCGATTTTAAGCAACTCGACAAGGATTTTTCTAGGAAAATCAATCAACTCGCTGGTGACGGCCAACGCCCCGCTCACCAAGGTTACGCTGATCGCGGGAACGCCCGCCACTTCGCTATGGGGACGAAACGTCGGGCCTGTGACGTTGAAGGTCAGTTCTATATTTTGCTGGGCCAAGCGGTGTCCTTGCACGGTGATGCTATCCCGTATGGCTGGAATTTGTTCCGCAACCTGCGGCGATATCGAGACGCCGAGGCTATAGTCCATGTCGCCGCCATGCACGAACCCCCCGTTGCCGCTTATCTTGACGCCTTTTGAGAGGAGTTCCACGTTGCTCGTAATCACGCGATCGTTTTCGAATAGCACGTCCGATTTGAGCGTGGAAAAAGCGAGCGATGCTGGGATGCTCGCTTCTTCGCCGCTCATCCGGCTTTGCAACTGCGAGAGGATATAGTCGGCGTTGAAACGTCCATTCGAGATTTCGAAAGCGCCTTGTCCCCGCAACGTGGCCGGGTCGTCGCGGTCCATGCCATACGTGACGTTTCCGCTTATGTTGCCGTTGAGCGCATCGGGAAATTTCAGGTGTTCGAGGAAGAAATGCACGGGCACATCGTTCCATGTCGCCACTGTCTCGTATGCATTGTCTATGCTGTTGTTGCGATACGAACCCGACAGGCGTCCCTCGTCGATCGCCGCGCTGAAATGCCGAAGTCCCCCCGACTGATCCTTGAGGTAAGCCTCTCCCGTGAAATCCGTCCCTTTCCAGGGGGGCAGCGTCAACGTCTTCGCAAGAAGCGTATACTCCCATTCCCGGTCATCGGGCGGAAATTTGGCTGCCAGCGCCGGATCGTCGGGGCGCATGGGGTTGAACCAATGGTCGCCAAACGAGGGCATCGATGCGTGTTCGGCTTTTATCGAAAGACTGCCCGTGTCGGGGCCTTTGGTCACCGTTCCTTCCAGCGCAGCCCCTTGAATCGCGATGGGGCTGCGTCCGCCAACGGGCAGGATGTCGATGGCGTCGATGGCGCAGGCCATGGTCGCGTGCCAAATGGGGGGATCGTGGCTTTCGCGAACCCAGTCGTACGAGGCCGCCGTTGCCGTCCCTCCTGTGACTTTGTATGGGATGGCAAGGCATTGTCCCACCGTGCCGATATCAAGTCGTTCGGAGGTCGAGTGCGTCGCCATCAACACCCACTGCCGACCGTTGTGTTTCATTTCCATATGGGATTTGACGGGAGAATTGACGATCATCAAATCGGCATCGATTGTGGCCGCCGCGCGTGGCGTGATATGGGCGGTCACGGAGCCGATTGCCCCGATTCCCGGAGGTTTGCGATACCACCATTCGTATGCCACTTGGGTTTGGGTGGCGTCGACCGCCGCTTGAACATCAAAGGCGGCGGGGTCGAAGGTAAGCACGCCGTTCAGAGAACCTGATCCGGATATTTCTGTGTCTTTGATCGCCGCGAACAACGGCGTCGCTTCGATGCGCGAAAGGGTCCCGTTGAACGCAAGGCGTCCGGAACGGTTCGCTGTGTCAAAGGAAGCGTTTCCCCACCAGGGATTTCCGGTGACTTCTGCGCTCAACGGCGCAATCTTCACGTGTCGGCCGTCAAACAATAGCATGCCGGCGATTTTCGTCACCGCGATGTTTTGAGAGGCGATTTGGATAGATCCGTTCGAGATCGCAATCTGCGCGTCAAGTTTCTGGTCCTGCGAATGCCAGCGAAATTCAGAAAGCCCCATCTGAACCGAAGCGGTGGGCCAACGCGCATGCCCGGGTTCAAAGGCGAGTGCGCCTCCAGACGCGCGAAGGGTGGCCTGTATGATCGGATCCTTGAGGGACGCCGAGACGGCGATTTCGCCTGTCACGGGATCATCCATGGTCAATTGCGTCGATCCGTAGTCTTTGGCTGCTTCTTGGAGCGCTTGATTCGCCACCGTGGCCAGTGCCGCCTTATTGATCCGCACATGAAAATCGAGCGTGGGGGAGGAGTCTTCCTGATGCGCTATCTCGCCGCGCGCCTCGGCATCGAACATATCGGAGCTGACATGGGCGGAAGTCACCTGAAACCGTCGCGCCAGCGTATCGTATTCGCCGTTTAGCCGGAATGCGCCATTCAATGGAGGCAGCGAGAGTTTGGGCGTTTGGAAAATCATGGAATCGAAAAGGCCCGACGCCAACATGATCAGTTTCCGGTCGGAATCGCTGGAGACCCTGAATTGAGAAACGCTCACCTGGCCCGTCGTCGTCGCATGGAACCCTGGGGCAATATCTCTGATCTCATCCATTGAGATCGTGCGGCTCTCGGCCCGCACGTCAAAATCATGAGACGAAGCAAAGCGGATCAGTTCCACCTCCCAGCGGCTATCCGGCCATCCCGTGTGCGAAGCGCCCAACGTCCCGCTCACAACCCCTGAAGCGGGCGAATAGGAAAGGTCCATCTCGACGCGATCGAGCGGAAGCGAGGCGCCGCCGGGAAGATTCCGCAGTTCCACGCTACAGTCTTTTCCCGTCACACGAAGCGGAAAAAAGGAAGAAAAAGGAAGCGACAGTTCCAGTCCGAAACGGGAAGAAGCCAGGGATTTTTCGCTTTCGGCAGGCATATCCACTTGCAAGCGCGCCTGTCTGATTTCGATTTGGCTGACCGCCGCGGCCCCCTTCAGCAATGCTCCTAAATCGCTGACGAAATAGATCTCGGGAACATCCAACACAACGGAAATATCGTTTGCGGAAACGTAGCGGATGGTCACGTCTTCGACCCGTACACTCCGGAATCCAGAAATCGACGCGACTCGAAACGCGATCGCCGCCCCGGTCTTGGCCTCGGCTAGCCCAATGACGGCAGCGCGCAGTGTCTCCAGCTTGTGTTTGGCAAACAGCACCCCTCCTGCCAGCAGCGCCGAAAACAACACCAGCGCCGCTAGAGCCAGCCTTGCTGCACGCCCTTTACGCAAAATCCCGCGTTTTGAACTCACGTGATCCCGTCATTCAAGTTCCGGATCGATCTCGGCGGACTCATCGAGGTCTTCTTTGGAAGGCGAAAACGCGCCGGCCTCGAATCCACGCATCTCTAAGATTTTTGCGCGCAACTGCTTGCATACTTCCGGATTGTTCTTCAAGTATAGTCGTGTCGCTTCTCGCCCTTGACCGAGATTTTCTCCGTCGAGAGAAAACCACGCGCCGCTCTTCTGGATGAGCTTTTCGGCCACCGCCAAGTCAAGGATATCCCCTTCCCGGGAAATGCCCTCGCTGAACAGAATATCAAATTCGGCTTGCCGGAAGGGAGGACTTAGTTTGTTTTTGACTACCTTGGCGCGGACCCGGTTTCCAATATCCTGTTCGCGTTCCTTGATGCCGGCAATGCGGCGCACGTCGATGCGCATGCTGGCATAGAACTTCAGGGCGCGCCCCCCTGTGGTGGTTTCCGGGTTGCCGAACATGACGCCGATTTTCTCGCGTATCTGGTTGATAAAAATGACTAGGGTCTTGGAACGGCTGATGGCGGCGGTCAGTTTTCGGAGCGCCTGAGACATGAGGCGCGCCTGCAATCCCATGTGGGAATCGCCCATTTCGCCCTCCACCTCCGCCTTCGGAACAAGGGCTGCAACCGAATCGACAACGATGACGTCCACCGCGTTGCTTCGTACGAGCGTCTCGCATATCTCCAGGGCCTGCTCTGCGTTGTCGGGCTGAGACACCAGCAAATTTTCAATGTCCACCCCCAAGCGGGTGGCAAAGGTCGGGTCCAGGGCATGTTCCGCGTCAATGAAACAGGCGATGCCTCCTTCTTTTTGGGCGTTGGCGACAACATGCAGAGCCAAGGTGGTCTTCCCGGAGGACTCAGGGCCAAAAACTTCGACGACGCGACCGCGGGGGAGACCTCCCAGTCCCGTGGCCATGTCCAACGAAAGACTTCCCGTAGAAATGGCATTCACCCGATTGACAAAGTGATCGTCGCCCAGACGCAGCAAAGTCCCCCTGCCGAACTGCTTCTCCAACTGAGAAACCGCGATATCGAGCGCCTTGGTCTTCATATCATCTTTTTTGGCGCTTTCTTTGTTATCCCTGCTCGTAGCCATGGTTCCTCCTCCTAAATACTGAATATTATTTCAAGCACCGCGCCATCATGTCATACTTTCACGGCTCTGTCAAGAAGGAAATTCGAGTGCGTATTCTACGCTGTTTCCGGAAAAAAACCAAGCCTCAAGCATGTGGGGGGTAGCTGAATGAGATTTCAGCAAAGATAGGGATGTTGACAAGCGATCGCGGCCATGCTAAAATACGACTCACTTTCGGAGCGGGATTAACTCAGTTGGTAGAGTGCCAGCTTCCCAAGCTGGATGTCGCGGGTTCGAACCCCGTATCCCGCTCCAGTTTTCTCCTCGTCTTGTCACGCTTCTAAATCACTGGACCAAGCGGAACCATTTCCGGCGCGTCTGCACAAAATCATCCCGCGCGTTTCACTATGTTTCATTGCGTTTTGGCCTACCTAGAACGCAACCACTGAAAATTCTGCCTCGGCGCGATCCATCACATTCCGTGATCTCATCGTAATTCATTATGCATAAATAGATTGCAGCCTTCTTTTAACATTCGGACTTAGGTAAAAATATGACATCCATCCAATCAGAGGAAGCGATAAAGAAGATTTCATTACCCACAAAACCAGAGCATATCTGCGCATAAAAATAACATAATATATATTATCAGACGCAATAATGGGCGACAAATCCACTCTCCCGACGGTCTTGTGAACCGAAAGACTCTGCTCTGACCAGGTAGGCTCCAGCGCAGTCGCCTGCTTCCGATGGGCAATTTAGGGTTCCGCGATTCTATCAGGACTGGGACTGGATTTTGGTCAGGAGAGCGCGCAGGGTTGTGCTGAGGGTTTCGAGGAGTTTGATTAGGTCTCGCGAGTCGGCCTCTCGGCCCTGTCTTTCGCGGTCCGCCTCTGCGGCAAAATGAAGCGCTGTCATAAGTGCGAAGGTTTGCGTATCAATGCGAGATGCAGACTTTTCGATGGCGGTCAACTGTTCGTTCACCCGCGCGACGAGTTGCAGCGTTTTTTCTGGGTCTCCGTAGACGGGAATGGTGAGGCGCGTTCTGCCGAGTTCAACGGCTATGGTTTCCGTAGTCATGGGCCGTATTCGCTGGCGAGGGTTCGGGTAAGCGCGAGAATGTGCTGGAGGCGCTCCCGGATCGCGACTCGTTCTTCGAGGAGGTGTTGGTTACTTTCAAGAATCTTGTCGTAGTCTTCGCCGAGGCGTTCGAGGGTTTTGGCCGTTTTTTGCGTTCTCCAGTGGTCTTGGAGAATCTGGTCTTTTTGCTCTCGCCCGTCGGCAAGTTTTTTGAGAAGCGCATCGACGGCCTGCCCGAGTTCGTCCAGGGTCTCCTGGAGGGTTTCCATTTGTCGGGCAAGCATGGGATTCATCGAAGGATTGCCTCAAAACGTTTGGTCAGGTCGGCCAGAATGGCTTCCATGGATGCGTTCGTATCTGCGTCGGTGAGAGTTCTGTCCTCTGCCTGAAACACCAGGCTGAGGGCGACGCTTTTTTTGCCGTTTGGAATGGGTTTTCCCGTATAGACATCGAAGATGTCGACTCGCTTGAGTAGTTGTCCCCCAGCTTTCAACGCCGCGGCGCGAAGCTCCGCCGCCGGAATGTGCGCCTCGACAACCACTGCCAAGTCACGCAGGCTCGGCGGGAATTTGGGGAGCGGCCGGAATGTGGCGACGGGTTTCGGCACGGCAAGCAGGGGGTCGAGTTCCAGTTGGAGGATAAACACGTCCTGGTGAATATCGTAATTTTTGAGCACTTGGGCGCTCACTGCTCCGATACATCCGAGTGGCGTATTGTCGGATAGCCGACGTATGTCGGCGCTGGCGCCGGGGTTCATCAGCGGCATCGCGTCGATCGGCTCAAGGGCATATTCGAGGCCGAAATAATCGGCGATGGACTCAAAAATGCCCTTGATGTCATAGAAATCAACCGTGCGCTCGGGCAGGCTCCAGTGTTTGGCCATGTATTTCCCGCAGAGCGCGACCGCCAGATGATGGGATTGGGTTGGCAAGGGTTCGCCGGGTTGCTCCTGGTATACGCATCCCAGTTCAAAGGCTGCGATGTCCGGGGCGCCGTGGTTGATATTTGCTGCAATGGATGTCAGCAGGGCTGGCAACAGGGTCGTGCGCATGGCGGCATGGTTTTCGGACAGGGGGTTCTGCAACCGGACCATCTGGGCATAACGGTCATTCAGGCCCGTCTTGGTCACTTCGTCGGGCGCCCCGAAACTCCAGTGGAGCATTTCGGTGAGCCCCAGTGAAACAAGGAGATGCTTGATGTCTTTCAGGGGCCTGTTCTCCGGGGCCAGCACGGCGTCGACCGGATGCACTTTGGGCAGGGACATGGGGATGTCGTCATAGCCGTCGAGACGCGCCACTTCTTCAATCAGGTCCACTTCCAGGGAAACGTCAGGACGCCATGAGGGGACCTGCACGGTGCATGTGTCGGATGTTTCGGCAGTAAGCGTAAAACCCAGGGATCTGAGGCGCTGGATTTGCCTCTGCGGGTCGAATTCCGTGCCGAGGAGCGTGTTTGCCCGGGCAAAACGCAGAGAGACCGCAGGGCGCATGACGGGTTTTGGGTAGACATCGATGGCTCCCGCCGCAATCGTCCCCCCTGCCAGTTGGGTCATCAAGGCGGCGGCTCGGTTCGCTGCGTAGAGGGTCATTTCCGGGTCGATGCCGCGCTGAAACCGCGCCGATGCCTCGGTTTGCAAGCCTAGCGCGCGCGAGGTGCGTCGAATGGAAACGGGGTTGAAGTAGGCGCTTTCGAGGAGGATATTGACCGTGCCCTCCCCCACTTCGCTGTTGTTTCCTCCCATTATGCCCGCGAGGGCGACGGCCCGGCTGGCGTCGGCGATGACCAGCATCTCTTCGGTCAGACGGCGCGGCTGGCCGTCGATGGTTTCCAGCGTCTCGCCTGGGCGCGCCGTCCGGACAACGATGCGGCGCTCGTTCAGTTTGTCGTGGTCGAAGGCATGCAAGGGCTGGCCTGTTTCGAGCATCACGTAATTCGTGATGTCGACGATATTGCTGATGGGACGCTGTCCCGCCGCGATCAGGCGTTGCTGCAGCCATTCGGGCGACGGTCCGATCTTGACGCCGTGCAGGACGCGTCCGATGTAGCGGGGACAAAGGTCCGGCGCTTCGATGTCCACGGCGGCGTAGTCTTCGGCGGGACGATCGCTTTCCGGGATGTGAAAATCGGGGATGCGCAGTGGAACGCTGTTCTTGGCCGCGATTTCACGGGCGATGCCGATCATGCAGGCCCAGTCGCCGCGGTTGGGGGTGATGGAGACTTCGAAAACCGTGTCATCGAGTCCGAGCAACGGTTTGACGTCCGCGCCGATGGGAAGGTCCGGGCTGAGAATGTACAGTCCCTGATGATCGTCGCCAAGGCCTAACTCGCGTTTGGAGCACATCATTCCCTGCGACTCGATCCCGCGCATTTTGCGGCGTTCAATCGTGAATCCGCCGGGCAACGCGGCCCCGAGGATCGCCGTCGGAACCACATCGCCTTCTTTCATGTTTTTCGCGCCGCAGACGATCTGCAGGGCCTCTCCCCTGCCCACATCCGTCCGGCAAACAACGAGTTTGTCCGCGTTGGGATGGGGTTCGATGGAGAGGATGCGGCCCACCACGACGTTCGATATTTCCGCGCCGGGCCGCTCGATCCATTCGATTTCGAGTCCCAACATCGTGAGCTGATGGGCGAGGGCATCGGCGTCGGCGGTGAAATCCACGTAGTCTTTCAGCCAATTGAGCGAAACGCGCATGTTAGAATTGCTCCAGGAAACGCACATCGTTTTCGAAGAAAAGGTGAATGTTATTGACACGGTGCTTGAGCATGGCGATACGGTCCAGGCCCATTCCAAGCGCATAGCCGGTGAAGTTCTCATAGTCGTATTTTGCGTACCGAAACACTTCTGGATGGACCATGCCGCAGCCGCCTATCTCGAGCCATCCGGAGTTCTTGCAGACGCGGCACCCCGAACCGCCGCAGACGGTGCAGGAGATGTCGATCTCGGCGGAGGGTTCGGTGAAGGGGAAAAAGCTGGGCCGGAATCGCACCTTGGTGTTTTTGCCGAACAGACGATGGGCCAGGAACAGCAGCGTTCCTTTCAAGTCGGCGAAGCTGACCTGTTTGTCTACCAGGAGAGCCTCCACTTGGTTGAACATGGGGCTGTGGCTGGCGTCGTAGTCCACGCGATACACCTTGCCGGGAACCACCACGGCGACCGGGGGCTGCATCTTTTCCATCACCCGCATTTGCACGGGAGACGTGTGCGTGCGCAGGACGATGCCGGGCCTTACATGAAAGGTGTCGTGGCTGTCTCGTGCAGGATGGTCCGGCGAAATGTTGAGACTGTCGAAATTGTAGTATTCGGTCTCGATTTCAGGTCCTGAGGCGACCTGAAACCCGAGTTCGGTAAAGATATCGACGACCTCTTCGGTGATCTGAGAGACGAGGTGGAGATGGCCTTTGCGGGGACGTCTGCCGGGAAGGGATAGGTCGAGAGAGTCGCTTTGCGTTTTTTGCGCCGACGCCTGCTCTTCCAGCACACGCAAGCGCGCTTCAATCCGCGTGGAAATGATGTCCTTGACGTCGTTCGCCAATTGGCCAAGCACGGGCCGTTCTTCGGGCGTAACGTGCGCCAGACCGCGCAGGATGTCGGTCAGCGCGCCTTTTCGTCCGAGATACTTGACGCGTGTATCGTCGAGGTTTTTGAGGTCCCCAGCCGCGTCGATTTCGGCGAGGGCCGTCCTCTGGATATCCTCGAGCTTCTGCTTCATTCGTTCTCCCTCGCACTTGCGCTGCTACTGCTCAAACAATGCGGTCCCTATGCGGACCTGGGTCGCGCCTTCTTCGACGGCGACTTGATAGTCATTGGTCATGCCCATCGACAATTCGTGCAGGCCATACTGCGCGGCCAGTTCACGCAACGTCGCAAAAACCGGACGCGTCGCTTCCGGATCGGCCTCGAATGGGGCCATGGTCATCAAGCCTTCGGCGCGCAGATGGGGGCATTGAGCCATCGCGTCCAGAAGGCCTGGCAATTGTTCCGGACCGACTCCGTGCTTGGTCGCCTCGTGCGAGACGTTGACTTCCAGCAACACGGGCAATGTACGGCCCAACTCGGCGCAACGTTTCTCGAGTTCCAGCGCGAGTTCAGGCCGGTCCACGGCATCGATCGCGTCGAATAGCTGCACGACCTCGCGCGCCTTCCGTCGCTGCACGTTTCCTATCATGTGCCAGGTCGGGCGGAACGTGAATCCCGCGATTTTTCCTCGGGCGCTGTCGAGTCGGTTCTCGGCGAAGTCTCGAACGCCTAGTTTCCACAGGGCATGAACTTCGGGCAACCCCACGCTTTTCGTTACGGCGATTATGCGCACATCGGAAGGCCGACGGCCCGCCCGAAGCGCTGCTGTTTCGATATGATCCCGCACGCGCGTCAGATTGCGCTCCATACGGCTAAACGATGTATCTGTAAGCACAGCTTGGATTTCCGTAGGTGCAGGCAGATTCCCAACGTCAACCCGTTACACGCCTGCGCCATCCGGCTTTTGCAGCAAGCATTTTGAGAAATGCCGCATGCGAGCGAAAATCCGGCGAGGCAATGTATACACCCATGATAGGATGCCGGCGGCGGATCGTCAACTTTGTCCGCCCGTGCGTGCCCTGACGCGCGGACAATCCCCTTCGCCGTGGCTGGATGCGTTGGCGCGCTATTGAGCCTTTTGCCGGGCGCGCTCGGCGCGAATCCGATTGGCTTCTTCGCGCCGTTCCAATTCCATTTTTTCGGATGCGTTCAGGGGAATATGGGCCTTCTTTTTGATCTCGATGATGCGGTCCGACGCTTCGAGGAATACCTCGCTGGACTCGGTGCGCGCCTGGGTAAGGACGGCTATCGCCTCGTAACTTTGTCCCTTTTCCTCGAGCGTCTGCGCCTCGAGCATGCGGAGGTGCGCAATCGCAAGCGGATCGTCGGAACCGCCCGGAGCTTCAAGCACGGCGCGCCACTTCGCGTACGTCGCAGCCGCCTTGGCCTCATAATCCTTTTCGATCGCATCGTATGTCGCTTGCGCTTCCGACAACGCCGCAGGGTCCGTATCTTGTTGCTGCGCAAGAAGCAGCGCCTCGTGGGCGTTTTCTTTTTCCTTAAGGGAAGCCCGCAT
>ERZ795030.4127-NODE-4127-length-14538-cov-3.621832_pt1 | contig 14538 bp, 12 predicted proteins | sample MGYA00375122_ERZ795030 | MGnify/ENA primary metagenome ERZ795030 (study PRJEB30165, sample SAMN05720146) | activated sludge metagenome | isolation source: anaerobic digester from wastewater treatment plant | place: Japan | collected 2015-04-20 ...
GCCATCATCCGAAAAGAGCTCAAAATAGAGGCCAGTCTCTACACAATTCTACAGGTGTTGAGCGTGACAATATTTGAAAGAACCATGATAAATCAGCTATTTACGATTGAACCCTACAAAAACGATAACGGTATAAACAGCAACCAATTGAATTTATTCACAGATTATTCCGGACACTAGTGATTTTTTATCTAAAAAGAATGACATGGACTGGCTCGGGATGTGTTCCTGTTTCCAGAATACCGCCATCTTTGCGCATGGCATGGGCGGCGTTCGTACGGAGGTTCATCAACAACCGGCAGATCTGTGTGGGATCTGCATATACCGCATTGTTGAGACGGGTTAAATTCTGTTTGATCTGAAAATTCGACGGTAGCGACGACCGGAACAGCTTAAGCACCTCCTTGAAGATCGGCGTGACGGACAGGGTTTCTTTTCTTGGCTGCTCGGCCGGATGAAGGTGGAAATCTCAGACGCCGGCACCTTGGTTCGGTCGCAAGCCTTCCATCTGCATTATGTACAGGCACTGCCGTCCAAAACAATCTATGATAGAAGGATTGGCATCTATAATATCAGGTAGTTGGGCGGGTTAAACTGGCTCTTGTCCTGTGGGAAAAAGATAGACATATCCGGGTAATTCATTTATATAAGAATGCATTTCGGATACCATAGGCAGCGTTTTGCACACCTCAGGCAGCGGATCGATCTTTCAAGCACCAACCCGTACGACAAATCCAGCGAGATGTGTAATTAAGCAAGCGGAATCATCCATTTCGTAACAGTTGTTATTTCAAGCACAGCTATTTACGGCACAGGTGGCGGGATGAAGGTTGGAGTCGGCTACAGCAATACCAAGAATTCGTTTGCGTCCGGCAAGATAGCCGCAGAAGCGGCCATCGCAGGCGGGTTAATTGAAAACCCCGCTTTAATACTCGCCTTTTGCCATAATCAGGTTAACGCCGAAGATTTTTTACGGGGATTGAGATCCGTGGCCGGAAGTGAGGCGCCGATTGTCGGGGGTTCCGCGATCGGTATCATTACTAATGATATCGTTTCTTACGACGACTTTCCCGCCGGTGTGGCGATTCTGCAGGCGGATGATCTGAAATTTGAAATCGCCTGCGCCGGCGATCTGGATAAAGACGAAAGGCTGGCCGGCAGAAAATTAGCCGGAAGTTTGTCCGGTGCGGAAAGGGGACAGCTTCTCCTCCTCTTTTACGATTCCTTAAAAAATCCTCCGACCGCTGCTACGCCGCCGATCATGAACGCCTCTCCGCTGTTGATTCAAGGAATGGAAGAGGTGCTTGTCCCGTCCGTTCCGATCCTGGGCGCCGGTTTATTGGGGGATTTTGATTTCAGTCCTCCCCGGCTGTTCAGCGGATATGCCGTGACGCGCCAAACCGTCGTGGGTACCCTTTTTTCAGGCGATTATCACCATTACTATCAGATCATGCATGGGACAACCCCCTTGGATGGTATCTACCATACGATTACGAAGATGGACGGGGCTTTCATTTACGAAGTCGATGGACAGCCTGTTGTTGAACTGATTGATGCGGTATACGGCAATCAAACCTGGCGGAAGCAGATCCCCGTCAAACGTCTCACAATCGGTGTGAATTACGGCGACAGATACGGGGATCATAAGGAAGAGGAGTATGTCAACCGGTTGATCACGGGTGCCTTACCCGACGCAAAGGGCATCGTCATATTTGAACCGGACCTGGAAGTGGGAACGGAATTTTTGTTCATGCTGCGCGATTCCAGTAAAATGATGGAGTCGGCCCGGAAAAAATGTTCTGATTTGATGCAGCGGATCGAAAAAGATGGGCGGAAACCGGCTTTCGGATTTTACATCGACTGCGCTGGAAGAACCGCCCGCATGTCGGAGACCATTCATGAGGAGGCCGATATAATATGCGAGATTTTTAAACAAAGAGACATTCCGCTGCTGGGTTTCTATTCCGGTGTGGAAGTGGCGCCTTTGCTCGGCAAGAGTAGAGGGTTGGACTGGACCGGCACTCTGTGGGTGATGACAGAAAGGTAACTTTATGGCGGATAAGACAAAAGCGGGTTTAATGACGGATCTTGAAGAGGCGGTGAAACAGATCGCCTACTTCAAACGGCTGTCACGGGAAAACGGTGTAATCCGTTTGCGGGAAACCGAAGCGTTGTCCGAACTCATCGGTAAGCTTAAGAAAACGCAGAAGGCGCTTGAGGAGTCTCAGCGCCAGATGGCGGAGATCATCGATTTCCTGCCCGACGCCACCTTTGTGATCGACAAAGCAGGTAAAGTAATCGCCTGGAATCGTGCGATGGAGAAGATGACGGGTGTCAAAGCGGTGGAGATGGTCGGCCAAGGCGATTATGAATATGCGCTTCCCTTTTACAGGGAGAGAAAACCGGTGCTCATCAATCTCGCTCTTCTGACGGATGAAGCACTGATAAATGGTTTTACAGGCTTCGGAGAAATCAATCGCCAGGGATCCATGCTGGCCGCGGAGGGATTCATCCCTAATCTTTACGGAGGCAGGGGCGCATATTTGTCGGCCAGAGCTACGACGCTCTGCGATAGCGACGGTGCCATTGTCGGGGCGATTGAAACCATCCGTGATGTCACAAGACGCAAGCAGGCGGAAAAGGAGCTGCGGGAAAGCAAAGCCAGATACCAGAGTATTTTCGAAAATACCGGTACCGGCATGCTGATTGTGGAAGAAGATAAGACGATTTCCTTTGTCAATGCAGAGTTTGAGCATCTGACCGGTTACAAACGTGAGGAAACCGAAGGAAAAAGAAAGTGGACGGAGTTTGTTCACCCCGACGATCTGGCGCGAATGATTGAGCAGCATAAACTGCGACGGGTCGATAATAAACTGGCGGAGAAAAGCTGCGAATTCCGTTTGATGCATAAAAACGGTCAAATCCGGGATATGTATTTAACCGTCGATATTATACCGAATACTCGCAAAAGCGTGGCGTCTCTGATTGATATCAGCGAACGTAAAAAAGCGGAAGAAAAGCGCAGGGGGTTGGAAGAGCGCCTGCGGCGGTCGGAAAAGATGGAGGCCCTTGGTCTGCTGTCCGGCGGCGTGGCCCATGACCTGAATAATGTGCTGGGGGTTTTGCTCGGGTATTCCGAACTGCTGCTTTTTCAAGTCGATGAAGACGACCCGGTCAGGGAACATGTGACTCATATTCTGAACGCTGGGAAAAGAGCCGCGGCCATTATCGAAGATATGCTGACTCTTGCCAGACGGGGCGTTCAGTTACAAGAGGTTGTTAACCTGAACAGCCTGATCTGCGATTTTCTGGAAACGCCGGAATGTGAAAGAATTTTAGCCTTTCATCCCAGCGTGAACATATCAACCCGCCTTGATGCAGCGCCGCTAAATATCAAGGGTTCGCCGCACCATATTGCCAAGACGATTATGAACCTTGTCTCCAATGCTGCGGAAGCCATGCCTGACGGCGGCGTGGTGACAATCGCCACCCAAAATCGTTATATGGACAGGCCGGTTCAAGGATATGACGAAATCGCCGAGGGGGATTACGTGGTTTTGACCGTTTCCGATAGCGGAGAGGGTATTTCCGAGCAGGATATCAACTGGATATTTGAACCTTTTTATACGAAAAAAGTCATGGGCAGGAGCGGCACGGGTTTGGGCCTGTCGGTGGTCTGGGGAACGGTCAAGGATCATCATGGTTATATTGACGTGAAAAGCAGGACAGGCAAGGGGAGCACCTTCACCCTGTATTTCCCTGCAACGCGGGAGGAGCTGATGAAAGAATCTGTCCCGGTTGCCATGAATGATTATATGGGACGGGGTGAATCCATTCTCGTGGTGGATGATATAAAAGTTCAGCGTGAGCTGGCGGCTGGGATACTCGAGCGGTTGAATTATCGTGTAACGATGATGCCCGGTGGCGAGGCGGCATGTGAGTATTTAAAGGACCATCGTGTGGATTTGATCATGCTGGACATGATCATGGATCCGGGCATGGACGGCCTTGACACGTATCGCAAGATTCTTGAAATCCATCCCGGCCAGAAAGCTATTATTGTCAGCGGTTTTTCGGAGACGGATCGCGTCAGGCAGGCTCAAGATCTTGGGGCGGGCGCTTACGTCAAAAAGCCGTACACGTTTGAGAAGCTTGGGATATCGGTCAAACAGGAACTCGACCGAAGTACGCAAAACAGGAGCGATACAAAAAATCTGAAATCTCAAAAAGCTATGATTTAGGAGCCCCATGCCTGTCACGGGGCTTCTTTGTTTAATCATACATGTCTGCGGATCCTCTTGGCAACGTCAGGGAATAGGTGGGTGTTACAGTCGGACCGGGGATAACGATCTTGGCGACCGGACCGTTGACCGGCGCAGTGTACGTTTTGGTGACGGTCGGACGCTTTCCAAACGTATTCTTGGCATCCGTTTTGTCCCCTGAAATAATTGCGATGGAGTCGGTGATCCTGTTCCAGATGGCCAAAGATCGGTTCGATCGCCTTTCTCCTTCTGAACCATTTTCCATTGGCCGGCGGTCAGGCTCTTTTTCTTGCGATCTGTCCGATGGAATGGCGGTGCGGTTCAAAACAGAGGCTGTTCCCTTGTCTCTCCTGTCGGAATACAAATTCTCCGGTGTTTATCCCGTCAGGCGCGCAACCTGGGCCGGGGATGACGCCGGTGTATGTCCGTCGTAAGGATTACCGGGTAAAGATTGAATGCCCGGAATCCGTTTGTCTTTGGAACTGGTCACCATGGCCACCTTACCGCCGAACGCATAAAGGTTGTGGGCCTTCCCTTTGGAATGCATGCCACATTGACATGCTTCGGATAGTGCGGACCATCCGGTAATCGAATGGGCGTACCCGGTCTTCCCATTTTCTCCACATAGAGAGGACCGAAGGACTCCTCAAAAAAACGCCAGTCGATTTGGTCGGCAAGTTGAAGCAACGGGTGATGGAGATTCAGCATTTGATCAAGCTGGGAACGAACATATCTTCCTGGTCCATGGTGCTTGTTTTTGGCTCCATGTTTTCACATGGTTTTCGTAGACTGATCCGACAGTTCCCGGCGATTCTGTCACAAAAAATAGATCAATAGACAAATAATAACAGTATTAATCGAGTATAAACCGCAAGGCAGGGCCGTTTCCGGTCCTGCCTTTTTTATTGATCACCGGATAAAAGGAAAGGTCTTCACCGGCTTCAACTTTTGTTGCGGTCGGGAAAAGCTTTGTTGTTAAAACTGGCCGCTGCCTTCTCAGGCGGCGCCTCTTTTCTGAAAAGACAAAAAAGCCTTAATTATCCTGATTCTTCCCGCCTACTTTCCCTTCACGGCCTTGGCGTCGTCCTCCTTCAAAAGAATCATCAGCTGGCCGCAACACGACAGTTTGCCGTTCCCTCCCTGGAGTACTTCAACGATATTGCCGCACATTGTACATTTATAAACCTGATTTTTTTCCGCCATGATTATCCTCCTTTTAATCTATTTTATCTATCGAATATCCCTCATTAAAAGGCCTCCTGCTTTTCGACAGGAGGCCTTTCCTTGTCATATGCGTGGAGACGATGCGGAGAGCTAAAAACGTCGCCGGATGCTTATTTTTGAATGCCCGTCAGGACAGCACGGCGATTATGTGCTCGCCCGGCTTCGGTTTCATTGGTATCTGCCGGAGCCATTTCGCCGTACCCTTCCGTGTTGATCCGGGCAGGGGCGATACCATGTTTTGTTGTGAGATAATCCCGCGCGGCTTCAGCTCTCCGCAGAGAGAGACCGGCGTTGTATTTTTCAGAACCGGTGTTGTCCGTATGTCCCACCACCACAATCACCGCCGCCGGCATTTTTCCTTTAAGAACGGCTGCAACTTCGTCCAGAAGGGCCATGCCTTCGGGTTTAATTACATCCTGATTGAAATCAAAGTACACAATCGATTGCTTCCCGCCCGACAGATAATCCGCCAAGTCAAAACCCTGTTGCGCAACCGGTGCGGCTTTGCTGACCGGCGTCGACACCGGCGCTGCTGCCGGAGCTTGAGCAGGCGCTGTTTTCTTGTTACTCAAAGCCAGAAGCCACTGCCGGGCGCCTGCATGGCCGAGACCCGCTGCCGTGGTCATATCAGATTTGGCTGCCTCATTGTTTATGGCATACTCATTCACCAAACCGCGCTGGTAGTAAGCTTCCGCATTTTCCGGCACTAAAGCGATAACTGCGGAGAAATCATCCAGCGTCTCCCGGACCGCCGAGATTTCATAAATCCGGCGTGCTTTTCCCCGATGCAGGTAAGCCTCGGCAAAGGATGGGTCGTATTCGATGGCAGCCGTGAACATGTTGATCGCCTCACCGTAGACTTTCTGTTTTTCATAGGCGATTCCCTTTTGGAAAAAATCGTTCGCCTTGATTTGCTCATTCTTGGCAAAGCCCGTTTGCCATGACAGAAGAAGAATTAACATGACAATTAAGCAACCGCATGTCTTTTTCATGATTCACCTCAGCTTCATAGAATGTTTTTGGAAAGAATTGTGGCCATATCTGTCATTCGTGTTTTTAATGATCGCTTCGACCGGAGCCATTATATGAAGAAGGCCGGAGCGTGTCAAGAACATAAAAGTATGGAATATTGTAATCCTTTTCACACTATGCGATGGAAACGGTGAAAAAGGGAAGGTTATTCCGGAAAGTCCGGGAGATACGCCACGGCCCAGGTGCCGGGGCCCATGTGGGCGCCGGAGGTAAGCGACAGTGGATGAACGATGATTTGGGCCTGGGCATACAGGATCTTGACTTGATCGGCGAAGCGCTCCACCCAGACCGGATCGTCTGAGTATTCGAGCATGATCAGGGCTTTTGTATCCGGTTCGATCGATTTCGACAGGGCCTTCAGGGCGAAAGCCTCCTGATCTTTTCTATTACGGCAGAGCCCTGCTTTTCGTGCGCCATCCGCCATGGGGGTCACCACCGGTTTCATCCCCAGCATGTCCCCGAAAAAAGCCCCCGTCTTTGAAAGACGTCCCCCGGCGGCAAGATACTCCAAGCGGTCCAGAAAAATATATTCCTCGGCGAGTTGGATGGCGTTCCGGGCAAAGGCAATCACATCTTCCTCTCTGTGCGCCTTTTCCGCAAGCGCCGCTGTGGCTAGGACGAGGACGGCAAGGCGGCCGGAGGCGGCCCCGGTGTCGATGATGGTCAAGCGGTTGTCGGGATCGTGATCTTTTTTCCATCCCATGGCGATTTGGTGGTTCCCCGTATAGGCTGAGCCGACACAGAGATACAGAACGCGTTCGTAAGTGGCCATGACATTGGCGTAATGCCGATGACGCTCGAAGACCGATGCCTGTGAAGTGGACGGCCGGATTCCGGAACGCATGGCCTTATAGAGCGCCTCGGGTGTCACGTAGGTTTCCGGCAGGCTTTGATCCCCGATAGTGATGTAACTGTCCAGAAGGGTGATATCCCAGTCCTTTGCCTCTTCCCGGGTCAAAGAACCGGCGGCGTCGGTCATGATGTGAATCGGACCGCGTTTTCGCGGCCTGTTGAAAACCAGCGTCTGGCGGAAAAGATCGTCTTCCTCCCAGCCGAGGATTTCGCCGAGCGGGCTCAAGCGTGTCCGGGACGCCTCCCGATTGTCCGTATGGAAGTGAACTTTGAGGCAATTTCTTCCCCGAGCGACAACGACGGACTCACCCAGTGATGCAAGCAAGGCTTCCACTTGTTCCCTGTCTGCGCCTGTCTTCAGGATCGTATCCACGCAGTAACCGTTTTCCGGTTCGTTCCGGTATGCAGATGAAAGGCGCACCAGATTGCCGAACGTAGCCGTGACGGGTGACATGATCAAGGCGAAACCCGTGAAAGTTGAGAGGAAGCCTTCAAAGAAAAGGTATAAGCCCAAGGCGCCCGCATCGACAACACCCGCCTGCCGGAGTTTCGGCTGCTGGTTGACCGTAAGCCTCACGGTGTTTTGAAGCCGGTGGAGACATTCCGGGTGGCTTTGAAAAGATTGGGGATCATGAAACAGATCAGCCAAGGCATCTAAGAATGTGAGCATGGTCCCCGGCCGGGGATCTGGTACGGCCTGCCATGCCTGGTCACGGCCCTTCCTGATGGCACCGGAGAGGGTTTCCCGAGTATCCCCTTCTATGAACGCCTGGAAAAATGGTGCGGCGATATTTCCTGAGTTGCCCCGGGCCGAAAGAAGTAAATCTTTTTTCAGATCGTGGATATTGCGTCCCATACGGCGCAGGGGAGATAGGGAGATGACTAGATTCCGTCCCGTATCACCGTCGGCGATGGGGAAGACGTTGATCCGGTCCAGCAAATCGGCCCCGGCGGTGAGGCTTTCACAACCGCTGACCAACGCCTGCCGGAATATCTCGTTCATGGCCAGAAACCCAGCGCCTTCCGGATCTCTTCCGGGACGGAAAAGAGCATTTCCATCTCCGGTGTCTTGACGGCAACCTGTTCCGTCCGCCCCCGGGTGCAGATCTGGGGACCGTCAACTTTGCGGATTTCGAAATCCACGACAATTTTAACCCGGGCATCGGCGATGGTGGCCCGGCAGATAAATTCATCATGGTAACGCAGGGGAATGATATGCTTGGTTGATGTCTTGATGATGGGAAAAACAATCCCTTCCCGGACATAGAATTCGTAAAGATCGATTCCATTGGTATTAAAAAGGGTCGTCCTGGCATTTTCAAAGTAATTCAAGTAATTACCATGCCATACCACCTGGATCGGGTCCAGGTCGTAAAAGGCCACCCGATGACGGCTTTCCGCCCATTTGGCTTCCCCCGTGCTCATGGCGTCGCCCTCCAGAAATGATCTTCGGCGATACACCGGGCGAGGGCCTCAATATCCCGGTCCATTTCACGGTCCTCGACCAGGGGGGCGGAGCGCTTTCGGATTTGGCTGTAAATGAGGCGGAGCTTTGATCGCCGGTCCACATGTCCCCGGATTTCACAACCCTGGGCGGCGGCCAGCAAATGAATGGCCAAGGTTCTCTCCGTCAGGGTGCAGACTCGTTCGGCGTCCCGGGCTGCAATGGTGCCCATGCTGACCTTGTCTTGGTTGTGGGATTCGGTGGAGCGGGAGAAGGAACCTGCGGGCATCGTCAGTTTGAGAGCCTCCGCGGCCAGGGCGGAAGCGGACAGGGACATGGCCTTGAAACCGTGATGAAAGACAGAGAATTCACCCTTGACGCCGACCAGATCACCGGGTAAACCTCGGTTCAGCAGAGGGTCGACCAAAAGGGCAATCTGCCTGTCCGACATATCCGCTACGGACGCCACGGCAGTCTTTAGGGCATCCATGGCGAAGGCCAGGTGTCCCCCGTAGAAATTCCCGTTCATCAGCGGCTGACCTGTGTCAGGATCGAAAATGGGATTGTCGTTGACGCTGTTCGCTTCCGTTTCGACCCACTGGCGGATCCAGGTCAGGGCATCGTAGAGAACACCGGCGATCTGCGGGGCACACCGCAGGGAATAGGGATCCTGGAGGTTTTCCTGGGTCTGGGATTCCAGATCTGTGCTGCTTCCCTCCAGTTGGAGCAAATCGGTTAGTCGCCGGGCGACATAAATCTGTCCCGGGTGGGGTTTGGCTTCACCGACCGTAGGATGAAAGTGCAGGGCTTTTCCCTTCAGAGCGTGAACCGTCAGGGCTGTCGCAGCAATATTCGCTTCCAGGATACGGCCGGCCCGTTCGACCGCCAGAATCGCCAGACCTGTCATGGTGGACGTGCCGTTCAACATGGCGATGCCTTCCTTGGGGGCGAACCGGTATGGTTTTAAGCCGGCTTTATGCAGCGCCTCAGCGGCGGGCATGCGTCGCCCTCTGTAGAAAACCTCCCGCTCCCCCGAAAGGGTTGCCGCCACGTAGGACATGGGGGTCAGATCACCTGACGCGCCGACGGAGCCCTCGGCGGGGACAACGGGTGTAATGCCCAAGTTAAGAAACGCCGCAAGCTGTTCGAGAAGGCCGAGTGTCACTGCCGAATAACCGCGCGACAGACAGACCAGGCGGCAAAGCATGGCAGCCCGAGTCGCTTCAATACCAATCGGTTCGCCTGTGCCGCAACCGTGAAACCGAACAGGGCTGGCCCCCTGGTAATTCAGCACCTGATCCCGGGTCAGGCGGATACCACAGGATTTCCCGTATCCCGTGGAAACGCCGTATACGGGAATACCGTCATGAATGGCGCTTTTCAGCATCTCAACGCTGCGGCGGAGGCCCTGCCGGAAGGCGCGGTCGCCACTCAGTTTTACGGATACCTGATTTCGGGCCACGGCGAGAAACGCCTCCAGGGGCAGATTCTTCCGGCCGACGGATTTCATCTTTCTTGACCTTATTCATGATAGATCTCCGGAACTTTCTTCCTTTCTACCGAACCGATGTTCGATCAGGTCCCGCCTTCTGCCCCGGTAGGTGCCGTCGGCTTTTTCCCTGACTGCCACTTTCTGAAGCAATTTGAACATCTTGTATGGTTGCGGTTCGTCCTGGTAGAATGTGTCCCAGGCATAGTAGTAAAGCTCCTGCAGTTTTTCCGGCGACATTTTGTCCGGCTGAAAGACCACTTTATCCGCTGTGTAATCGTTCCAGTCATAAGAAAAGATGCGGTCCTCCCTCTGGTAGTCGTCGAACGTCCGGGTATGGGGGAATGGTGTCAGGACTGTAAATTCGGCCAAGTCAAGGTCAATTTCCAGCAGGAAGTCCACCAGACGCCGGATATCGTTTTCCGTCTGGCCGTCGAGGCCCAGGAGAATCGTGCCTTCCACGGCGATCCCATGATCCTTGTAACGACGGATACGACTGCGGATACGTTCCGATGTGTCGTAAATCGCCTGATATACATACCAGGCTCCCGCCTGAGCGGCGAGATCGAGGACCCTGTCGTCATCCTCAATGGGATGGCAGCACCATTTTTTCTTCAGGGGGATCATTTCCCGGAAAAGCCCCATTTCCCAAGTTTTGTTCTGGGCAAGGGAATTATCCACAATAAATAGGCGGTTGTTGTCGATGCCGGCGATCTCTGCGACAACTTTATCGTAGGGACGGGGTCGGAATTTTCTGCCTCCCAGGAAACTGACACAGCAGGGATAGCAGTTGAAGCGGCAGCCCCGCGAAGCGTGAACCAGATCAACCATCTGGACGCCTTTGTAATAGTACAACTCCCGTTTCAGGATGCTGCGTCGGGCTGTGCCGATCAGGTCATCCGACGGGAAATTGTTCATATAATCATAACGTTCTTGGAGGCGGTTTTGCCTGAAATCCTCAAAAACACCTTCCATGCGCCCTTCCGCCTCCCCCAGAAAAACCGAATCGGCGTGGAGCATGGTCTCCTCGGCGTGGAGCATGGTGGCGATCCCGCCGAACATAACCTTGATGCCTCGGTTGCGGTAGGCGTCGGCGATTTCCCAGCCTCGTTTCACCTGGCTGGTCAGCATCATGGAAATGCCGACAAAATCGGGTGAATCATCAAGCTGAAGCGTTTCCACGTTTTCGTCGGTGAATTCGACATCCCAGTCGGGCGGGATGGTGGCGGCAAAAACCACGGGGCCATGAGGGGGTAGATGAAATTCCGTCTGCCGGGAAAGTTTCCGCCACTTCGGATAGATGAGCTTAAATTTCATATGGTTTCCTGAGTTTAACCACCTGCGGTGGTGCTGGATGGTTCCGTTATTCGTTATCGGTTTCCTCTCCCGTCTCTGTTGGTTTGCTTCCGACAGAAACAGGTTCCGCACTGATCAATTTCAAATGCAGGGTGTAAACCCGAGGGGTATAACCCTGCAACGCAATATCTCCGGGAATATCCCCGGTGAGTTTCGATGCCATAATTTCCCGAAGCGGCTGAGAAGGCGTCACATAGGTTTCGATTTTCCAGGTGCGATCCGGACGAATCAGAATATCCACCGTTTCTTCGGCGTTGCCCTTAAAACGACAAAGGGTTGTGCCGTCTTTCAAGACACCGTGTTCGGGATCCGGAGAGGCGGGGGCCAGAAACAGCAGCCGGACATCGTCCATCATGTTTTGTGCAAACGGCTCCTTGTCAAAGGGTGCAACCGCCCGGTTGACGGAAAGTGTGGCGCCGTCTGATTCCCCGTCGAACAAAACCAGCCCCTCCAGGGTCATGAGAACACTGTGAAGTGCTTGCCTGTCTGGATCCACCACGGTTACCCCAAGCATCGTCGCCGAACGGCCCCCGGGAAAAGTCGCCTCAATCGCGTGAATAAAACGATGAGGGGTTTTAACAAAAGGACTTCCGCATACCTCTAACAGGAGTTGGTCGGTTGCCGGGTTCAGCTTTTTCATTTCCGCAAGATGGCCGCAGGAAACGAGCAGGACCAGCAGGCCCCCCAGAAAAAAAAGACGCGCCGCGGGTGCTTTTCGTTTCATGAGGCATCCCGAAAGACCGATCCGGCGATCTTTTCATTCATTTTAACGTTCGTAAATTTCAGCAGGGTATAGTTGCCTTCGGATTCGACAATTTTTACCGACTTAATGGCCCCCTTTTGCTGTGGGGACGGAATGATCTCAATCCGGGCAATCATGGCCGCGAATGCTTTTTCCCTGGGCGTCAGGATAATTTTCCCCTCCTTGCCGCCCTTCAGCGCCGCCTGAAAATGATCGCTTTCCGTAAAGCGGCCCTGGCTCCAAAGACCGATTTCCTGAACGACCACCTGCATGGACGACAACGCCCCGCTCGCCTCCTCAACAAGCCCCCGGCTTCCCTGCGTGAAGCGTTTGACGTTTCCCTTGTGCATCAGGAGAATGCTCTTGACGGGAGTACTGTATTCCCAGCGGATCGAATCCGGTTTCTGAAAATAAAACCTGCCTTGGGAGACCAGGGGTTTCGTCAGGATTTTCAAGTGCTTATACTGGTTGAATTCGGCCTTGATGGAGACAATGTCCGCACTGTCCCGCCGGATATCCTCCCAGGTTTCTCCCCAGCCGACCAGACCGAAGCAGATCAGGAGTATGGCCGACGTGAGAAGCTGTTTTTTTACCTTATACCGTGTAGTCATGAATAACCTTCATGGCTTGCCGTCGTCCGGCAAGATGCTCTTTTCCTGAGGCTTCTCCGCCTCAGCACATGCCGCCGTTGACAAAAATGACCTGTCCCGTGATATAGGAGGCGTCATCCGAGCAGAGGAAGCGGACGACTTTGGCCACCTCTTCCGCCTTACCCAGCCTGGCCATGGGGATCACGTCCTTGATGCGTTCGACGGGAGCGTCCTTAATCATCTCCGTATCGATGAGCCCGGGCGCCACAACATTCACCCGGATGCCCATACGGGCGACCTCCGACGAAAGAGCCCGGCTTGCTGCAATCAAACCGGATTTGGCGGCGGCGTAATTGACCTGACCCCGGTTTCCCATCACGGCCGACACGGAGGAGATGGACACCACCGAGCCCTGGTGATTCTTGACCATTTTTTGAATAACCGGCTTCGTGATGTTGAAAAACCCCTTCAGGGTGGTTTGAATCACCGTATCCCAGTTTTCTTCGGACATCATCATGAACAGGCTGTCGGCGGTAACGCCGGCGTTGTTGACGAGGACCCGGATATGCTGATACCGGGAAAGGATGTCTTCCATTTTAGCCGTTGTGTCTCCCGTATCGGCCACGTCGAAACGGACCGCTTCCCCCTGACCGCCTTTTTCCCGGATCAGGGCAAGGGTTTCTTCCGCCGCCGCATCATTTCCCTTATAGGTGATAATTACCCGGTATCCGGTCCGGGACAACTCCAAGGCAATAGCCCGGCCGATGCCGCGACTCCCTCCCGTCACCAGGGCGACCTGTTCTTCATTCATGTTCATGCTCCTTTGCCGCTGTTGACATGGTTCCTAATCATTTTCAAATCGAATGACCTGGATTTGCACACGGCCGACCGTTGCGCCGCCCGCCTGAACCGTACCTTCCAGAACCGTGTAATTATCCGCACTGTACAGAGGTTTTACGGTGGTCGTCAGGATTGTATGACGAGGAATCCGCTCCACAAAAAAATCGGCGTTTTTTATGCCCGCAAGGAGTCCGCCGCCGCTGCTCTTCCCGGGCGTCCCTTTTTTCCAGCTTACCTGAACCGCTGCCGTCTGGGCGATGATTTCGATGATGATCAGGGCGTCAACATGATCGTCTCCATAGAGGGGCAATCGGTCGGTAACAATCGTCCTGGTGATTGCCTGATCCTCTGTGATATCCGCAATTTCATCGATGAGCTTCATCCGGTCCCGATGGGGGATCAGGGCTTCAATTGCTATCGGATACGTCACGCCGTCCTCCGGTCTTCAAAGTGTTCGCATAAGCGGAGGACGTTCGACCATTTTCCCTCCGGGTGAACAAGCTGCCTTCCTGTATCAAAAAAGAACTTTTTTTTCCACATGTTCAAGGATGATAAAATGTGTTAAGAGACGGCCGCATAATAAATGGGAAACCTTGAAATAAGTCAAGGAAATTGTCTTTCTCCGGCATGGTTGCCCCTTCCGGCCGGCCGTGGCGGGAAGACGGCATGTCGGATGGGTTTCCTGCGGATTCGAAGGAAAACCGTGG
>ERZ795030.4137-NODE-4137-length-14512-cov-4.311960_pt1 | contig 14512 bp, 15 predicted proteins | sample MGYA00375122_ERZ795030 | MGnify/ENA primary metagenome ERZ795030 (study PRJEB30165, sample SAMN05720146) | activated sludge metagenome | isolation source: anaerobic digester from wastewater treatment plant | place: Japan | collected 2015-04-20 ...
AAAGAGCCAATTATGTTGCCACCTTGGGACCCTATGTTTTAGGAATTTAGAATAACACTGTTTTAAGTCCTCATAGCAACCGTTTTATGTCAAACGATACGTCCGATTCACGAGCCAAAATATTAGCTGTTGGAGCAGTTTTGTGTTGGTCAACTGTTGCAACAGCTTTTAAATTAGGATTAGAGGGTTTATCGCCAATAAGTTTTCTTTTTTACGTAATAATATCGTCGATAATATTTCTGTGCGTATTTATTACATTAACAAATCGTTGGAAAGGATTTAAAAATATTAAGTTCTCAGATTTTTTGGTAGCAGTTTTTTCGGGACTTTTAAATCCATTTGCGTATTATCTGATTCTTTTTGAAGCTTATGACAGACTTCCGGCGCAAGTAGCTCAAACACTTAACTATACATGGCCCATTGTTTTGGTTTTGATGTCAGCGTTTATTAATAAGCGAAAAGTTGCAAAAAATGTTATTTGGGGTTTATTGCTTGGGTTTTTGGGCGTTATGTTTATTGCATCGCGCGGACACATATTTGTTTTATTGTTTGATGGAGTAGGAGTTTTTCTTGCTGTTTTTAGCAGTTTGGTGTGGGCAACATATTGGATTATAAGCAAGTCATCGAAAGTAGAGCCTGTGCGGTTTCTGTTTATAAATCAGGTTGTTGGACTATTAGCAACGTTATTATGGATAACGGTTTTTGATATTAAAATTGCTATACCAAACACGCAGTCTGCTTTAGCCACAATATACTCAGGATGGTTTGAAATGGGTATTGCCTTTGTTTTGTGGATAACCGCATTAAGATATGCTTCGAAGCCTGAAAAGATATCACATTTTATATTTTTTGCTCCGTTTTTATCACTGTTTTTTATACGATTTATTCTTTCGGAGCCAATCATGTTTTCAACGTTAGTGGGACTTGTGCTTATTATTTCAGGAGTATTAATTGTTGAATATGGTTCTGATGTATTTAAAAAGATTCGCAAAAAGCTATCTATTTAGCTGATTTACACGAAGTAAAATTTATGTAAATGCAAAAATTTTCGTAGGTTTGAGATGATAAAAAATGTCAGTGATGTTATAATTTTACCTAAATTTTTTAATTATCTGCAAATTCTAACATTTAAGAGATAAAAATTGACTAAATTTAGGGGTTGATAACTGATTAATTAAAAATAACTACATAATTAAATTTATAACACAATGCAAAAATTACTTTTAGGCGACGAGGCATTAGCTCAAGGAGCTATTGACGGTGGGTTGTCGGGTGTATATGCATATCCTGGGACTCCATCGACCGAAATTACCGAGTATATCCAAGATAGCAAACAGGCTAAGGATAGAAGAATACGTAGTGATTGGTCTGCCAACGAAAAAACAGCAACGGAGGCTGCATTAGGCATGTCGTATGCAGGAAAACGTTCAATGGTGTGTATGAAGCACGTAGGAATGAACGTTGCAGCAGACTGTTTTATGAACGCAGCCGTAACAGGCGTTAATGGTGGCATGCTAACAGTAGCAGCCGATGACCCAGGAATGCACTCATCACAGAATGAACAGGATAGCCGATTTTTTGCAAAATTTGCGCTTGTCCCAGTACTTGAACCATCGTCACAACAAGAGTGTTACGATATGGCGTATGAGGGATTTGAGTTAAGCGAGAAATTCAATGTTCCCGTGATGATTAGACTCACAACTCGTATTGCGCACTCAAGAGCAGGCGTTACTACACGTGAAACAAAAAAACAGAACGAGATTTCGTTACCGAAAGACCCTCGTCAATATGTTTTACTACCCGGAATTGCAAGACGAAACTACAAAAAGTTGCTTTCAATACAAGGAGAACTTGAAAAAGCAAGCGAAGAGTCAAAATGGAACAAGTATTTTGACGGAAAAGATAAATCAAAAGGCGTAATTGCTTGCGGTATAGCTTATAACTATTTTCGCGAAAATTATCCCGAAGATAAATGTCCGTATCCTGTGATTAAAGTTTCTCAATATCCGTTGCCACGCAAAATGGTCGAGAAGATGGCTAAGGAGGTAAAAGAGATAGTTGTTCTCGAAGATGGCTATCCGTTGGTAGAAGAGCAAATTAAAGGATTTTTGGCAAAAGAGCCTGTACGTGGACGTTTAGATGGCACTCTGCCACGCGATGGAGAGTTAAACCCAGCTATTGTTGCAGCAGCCTTTGGCATAAAAATCAATCAGGGTGCTGATATACCGGCAGTAGTGGTTGGTCGTCCCCCTGCAATGTGTACAGGATGTTCACATATCGATATGTACACTGCCCTAAAAGAGGTAATGCAAAAATATGGTACAGGACGTGTATTCTCCGACATCGGTTGCTATACGCTTGGAGCGTTGCCACCTTATGGCGTTATCAACTCTTGCGTTGATATGGGAGCCTCAATCACAATGGCAAAAGGTGCTGCCGATGCAGGATTAGTTCCAGCTGTTGCAGTTATTGGCGACTCAACATTTGCACACTCGGGGATTACAGGACTGATTGATGCTGTAAGAGATAAATCACCAATTACCATAATAATTTCCGATAACGAATCAACATCAATGACTGGAGGTCAAGACTCGTCGGCTGTTGGTATTATCGAGAGAGTTTGCGAAGCTGTGGGAGTTGAACCTGAGCATATTCATACTTTACTGCCATTGAAGAAAAATCACGAGGAGATGGTCGAGGTGTTTAGCCGTGAGATTGAATATAAAGGCGTTTCTGTTATAATCCCGAGACGAGAGTGTATTCAAAAAGCTGTTCGCAGAAAAAAGAAAGAAGCTAAAGAAAAAAAGCAGTAAGCATTTAATCAAAACTATTAATCACTAAAAACATTATCATGAAGATTGATTTAATATTATGTGGAGTAGGAGGGCAGGGTATTCTGTCGATTGCAGCTGCTTTAGGTGCTGCCGCTCTACGCAACAACCTATATTTAAAACAAGCCGAAACTCACGGAATGAGCCAGCGAGGTGGCGACGTAGTTTCGCATATGCGCATAAGTGACAAGCCAATTCATTCAGATTTAATTCCAATTGGTGCTGCCGATATGATTTTGTCGGTTGAGCCGATGGAGGCATTACGCTATCTACCGTTTTTATCGCCAAAAGGATATGTTGTTACAAATACAACTCCTTTTAAAAACATTCCAAACTATCCATCGGAAGATGAGATTATGAAAGAGTTGAAAAAACTGCCCAACGTTGTAATTATCGATGCCGATGCCATAGCAGAAGAAATGGGTTCCAAACGTTCAATGAACATTGTTATGCTCGGGGCAGCCGCTCCTTTCTTAGATATGCCGTATGAAAGCTTTGAGAATGGTCTCCGAGATATTTTCGGACGTAAAGGAGATGATGTTGTTAACTCTAATCTTGCTGCATTAAAAGCTGGTTATTACTTTTCGATAAAAAACCGTAAATAACTTTTTTGTTTTTCATTTATTTTCCTTTTTTTTAACCTTTTAGGTGAGGAAGCGGGGTCGCAAGTGAGTGTACTCCGCTTTTTATTTGATTTCTGTCTTCCAACTTTTACATATCGTCTTTTGCATTTACCGTAACCATCCTCGCTTTGGCATGAACAACTCCGCCTACTTCCATTTCCATATTAACTATGACTTTTCTTTCTCCAATCTCTTCAACAGTAGATGTAGCTGTTATCTCTTTGTTGATAGGTAGCTGCTTAAAAATCAATTTCCAATTTTGCTGTAACAAAGCGACCTATTACAGTATCTTTTGAAAGTTCAAGCCCCTTGTTTTTATGGGCAAACCAAGCTGCCGAAGCAGTGCCATGACAATCAAAGATAACCGCCATCATCCCTCCAAAGAGATTAGCTGGAACGCCACCTGTAAACTTGTTGGCTGGCGTAAATGCAGATACATTTGTCTCCATTTTCAATGGGATAGCTTTTTATGTGCAAGCCCTCTTTATTTTTTGGTCCACAGCCCCAGCAGTGCTGAAATCTTTCTCCGTAAGTATCTTGAATAGCTATTTTTTTCTTCTCTGTAGGCATGAGTATTTCTTCTTTATTGTTAAAAACAACTTAGGGGGAAATATGTTTGAAGTTAGAAGTCTGAAGAAGCTGTAAGCTTTAAACCTTTGGTCTCCCCTCATCATTATTTGTGATAAAGAAACATAAAAATCATCACTTTTAGGGATTGCAGGACACCTGTTTTTCCTTTTAATTTGCGAATTAATTTAATCTAAATAAAAAGAGTAGAGATATGAGATCATTTAAAAATTTAATTTTTGTAGTAGCAACCCTTGCTACAGGGGCAGTTTTATTAACTTCATGCGGGAAAGAGAAACCCGATAAACCATCAACGACAACAAACGAGAATCAATTTGTAAGTCTTGAATCTCCATATTTGATTTGCGCCGGACGAAATCCAGGAGGAGTGGGTTTCGATTTTGAATATAAAGGAGAGAAAGGCGGAGCAAACAACCTTGATTCCCTGACAGTTAGCGATTTTATGTATGACTTGAAAATTCGTACTATAAAGGCAGAGAAACCTGACGGTAGCATGGGTGGAGCACCTTACATTCAACTATCGGCAACGGCACAAGCCGTAAACTATTCCGAGGTTGACACAACTTGCAAGGGAATAACAAGTTTCCAAAATCTTAATAAATCAAATATTAAAGAGTACACACTTAAATCTGACGATCCTTCATTTGATATCTCATCTGTGCCTGTTGGAGGAACCGGAAGCCCTCTTATGCAAGAACTTATGAGAGAGTATAAAAAATTAGTTATTGGACAAAAGTGGAGAGAAGCAGCTAACAATAACATAGCAGACGATGAGCCTATTTGGATAATTGCAACAAACGAAGGACGAATAGTTAAATTTATCGTAACCGATTTTCCTGCCAATCCGGCACCAACACCGTCGGGCTACATCGCTATTATGTGGGATTTTGTAGAATAGAAAACCAACACGATAACTATGTTTAAAATATCAAGAAGTTTCCTTTTAAGCATATTAATTTTTTTATTTTTAAACAGCTCTTTTGGTCAAGAAAAAACTATACGAGGTGTCGTTATAGATAATTCATCAAAAGAGCCTGTTTCTTTCGCAAACATCAGCATAAGCAACACTGCCACAGGAACAACTACCGATGCAGAAGGCAGATTTAAAATAGATATTGCAAGGGAAAAACAAGCTGTCATTATTATTAGCCATCTAAATTATCATAAAAAAGAAGTTTCAGTCTCTGACAGTTTGTTTTCCGGCAATGCAACTATTTACCTGTCACCCAAAGAGTTTCAACTATTAGATGTTGTGGTTTCAGCCAGTTTGTACGAACAACGCATGGATAAACTGACAAAGCCTGCCAGCGTAATTTCGCATCGTGAGATAAGGGATAACATGAACTCTAACATAATCGATGTGTTGAATAAAACTCCCGGATTTACGCAGGTTTGGGAATATCATTCGCCGATAATTTTACGAGGATTAAACTCTAACCGTCTGATTATCATGAAAGACGGTAACAGGCGTATTGGCACATTCCCCGGAGGATACTTCGGTCAGGATATGAATATTTACGATAGTAGAAAAATCGAGATTGTAAAAGGTCCCGGTTCGGTTATTTATGGTAGTGGAGCTATTTCGGGAATCGTAAATTTGGTTAGCACGGAACCATTTGGCGTTAATAATAATAGCGTTCAGCTAAGCTCGGGATATGGCAGCAATAATAACGAATTTTTAGAGTTGATAAAATTGTGCCATAAACGCGAGAAGTTCGGCATTTCGCTTAATGGTAAATATCGGAAAACAGCCGAGATGGTTTACGGGAACGGCGAAACAGCAGAGAATAGCAACGTTGAAGACCGAGATATTTCGCTAAACACGGGTTTTAAATTTTGGGATAAGCATAAAATCATCATCAACGCGAACTATCACTACGGGGATTGGGGTAAGCCACGTGGATTTAATGGTCCTACAAAGCGATTTACTGAAATACGAAATAGAGAGGAGAATTTACACGCCGATTTTGCTTACAGTTTTACCCCAAAAGGCTTTGTGGAGTCGGTAAATCTAAACCTATACTACGACAACGGCTGGCGCGATTATTATCAGTATAAATACAGTGTTGTCAGTGGTAGAGTGTCAACTCTCGATTTAGTTCATTACAAAAACTATTACGGAGGAAGTCGCTTTTATACCATATTAAATATGTCTGAAAATAACAAGATTACAACCGGAGTTGACGGTTATCTGTTTCGCTTAGACAATCCTGCCGAACTGTTTGATTATTATAACGATACATACGGCAGAATAGCTGGTGTAAAGGGTGCAGGGCAACAAAATATTGGTGCTTTTGTTAATGACGAATGGCAAATCGGGGAGAAGTGGCAAATAGTTTCGGGTATCCGCTACGATATGGCTACTGTTTTGGAGGGTAAAAAAGATACCGCAAGCGGACGGAATGAAAAAAGAGAAGCATTTAGCGGTAATGCAGGCTTTGTTTATTCGCCGAACAACTCAACACATATATCGTTTAATGCCGGCAGGGCTTTCCGTATGCCTATTACCGAGGAGATGTTTACAAGAGTAATTAGTTGCAAAGGAATAAAAGTAGGAAATCCAAATCTAAAGCCCGAATATAGCTGGAATTTCGATATCGGTTTGCGTGGTAAAACCTTGAAACAGAAGTTAAAATACGATTTTGCGCTGTTTTACAATATCCTCGATGATTTTATTAATGAAGCCCCCGCCGATGAACCCGACGCTGATTTCACTCTGAAAAACACGGATGCTAAACTAATGGGAGGCGAATTTTCAGCAGCTTACCAATTCGATAACGTGTTAAAGCCTTCAAACTCACTATATTTGGGCACAGGAATGGCTTACGTTTACGGTATCGACCTGTTGGAAGGAGAGAATGCCCCTCTGTTTGGAATCCCACCGTTTAATATAAACTTGGAGGTTGATTATCGCGGACGTGTTAATAAAAATTGGATAACAGGATATTCAATAAAGTTCGACACTGAATATGCTTTTGCTCAAAATCGAATTGCAAAAGTTCCTGAAGGCACAGAAGGGGGACCTTGGGGTTACGTGCCGTCCGAGCCTCATGCACTCTTTAATTTCGCTGTAGGATTAAACTCAAACTCGTTACCCGGATCGCCAAAGCTTCGTTTTATTGTGAAGAATATTCTTAATTCTGATTATCAACCTTTTGGCTCTTATATACCTGCAATGGGAAGAAACTTTAAGGTAGTGTTATCACTTCATTTTTAGGAGTTGGAGTTGGGAGACGGAAGTCGGAAGACCGAAGTCGGCTGTACGTTGAGCAAAGTTCTGGAACACCGAGCGGATTAGAAATGTTTATTGTAACATATCATATTTTACCTATCAATAATCATCCAACGAAATTAAATTTTGTGTCACGGCATAGATTGTCAGCCCTGAAACTGACTTGATACCGGTTTTTTGTGAAATATTTTTGCGGTGTGTGATTACGGTGTTGGTGCTGATTTTAAGTTCATCGGCAATCTCTTTGTTGGATTTTCCCATTGCCAACAGTCTTAGCACATCTGTTTCTCGTGCGGTAAGGCTCTCTTTGTTTTGTGAGGTTTCGTTGGGGTTGTCGTCTAACCACTTATTCAGTTTTGCAAAAAGTGTATCTTGATTGTCGAACACATCAACCATGCCGTCCAATTTACCTATCAGTTCTTCTGGAAAAACGGTGTACTGTACTCCAATCCACTTTATGTTACTATGCTGGCTACGCAATTGCTGAAGTTGATTTTGATGGCTATGCAAGTAGTGTGGGTTAATTAGCACCATTTGGTAATCTTTGTGTTTCAGCAAGTGTGTTAATTCGTCAAAAGTGCTTACGGTTGTTACCTCGTGAACATTTCTCAAGCTATCCAAGATAGATTTCAGTCCTTCGCGTATCACGGGAGCATCGTCCAATATTATTATGTGTGTATGTTTCATTTGCCGACGACTTTGTTTTTGTTCTCTAATTCTATAGCAAGGGGGATAAGGATAAGTTCCTCGATTTTGGAGTGAATATTCAGGTCAAACTCCACCTCGGAAAGCAAGAAAAGTAGTTTTCTGCGGATTAGTTGGTCGTTGTGAACGGGCAGATATTTTATAAGTAGATTTTTTAGGTCTGTAAGTTTTATCTCGATGTCGTCGTGGTGGTCTTGGTATTGTGACACTGAGTAATCCATATAATTTTCTTTGTGCGCAGTGCCCTTGTCTCTTGCAACTAAGCAATCAACGTATGGATGAAAAATTTGATTTTCATAATCGAAGTGGGCAGTAACCTCTTTGAAATAATCGGCAAAAAAGACGGAAACTAATTTCATCTCGCGGTGATTATTTTGCAGGCTCATTTGTTCAATTAGTTGCGTGATTTCCGGATAAATCTGCTCTGAGTAGTAGCGATGTGAAGTTGCCAGAAAGCGTGTGATAGTTAAGGCATCATCTGCCGTGAGTTTTAGCGGTGGAATCCCTTTTTTGTTACAATAGAGATTCGTAAAGGCAATAAAAAGAGCCTTATTGATACTGTACTTTTCGCAAATTTGGCTGATACTTAAATCCTGCACAGGAAGCGAAATCTCGAAATGCTCCAACATTAAAATAATGTAAGGATGGTTGATAATAATTTCAGCCAGTTTGCTGTCAGGGTGAACATCGTTTTTTGACTTCATGGTTATAGTTTTTTGTCGTAAGTTGGAACTTCTGTGGTTATTTTATAGTAATTAATTTTTATATTTCTTTATTTACTTTATACACTTAAAAATCAGTATTGAACGATGATTTCTTACTTCCATTTTTTCGCCATATAAAGATTTTAACAGTTCAATCGCTTCATTTTTAGTAAAATGTGGCGGTGTGAAAAATCCTTTTTTATCTAAAATATTGCGTACAACCCAATCAGCAATACAACGTTCGCCCTTGATATAAAAGCAACCTAAGAAAATGCCTCCTTTTCTAAGCACACGATAAGTTTCGGAAAACGACTTGTATTTTGCCGCAGGAAAAGCATGAAATCCGTTCATCGAAAGTACAGCGTCAAAACGTTCGTTTTCAAATGCAAGTTTGCAGACATCTCCATGTTGCAAAGTTACGTTATTATTTTTTTCTTCTAAAATGCGTTCACTAGCAATATCGAGCATATCTTGAGAATAATCGATGCCAATAATTTTGGCATTCCGCATATTACGAAACTTCTCTGCCGTAAAAACGGCTGTACCTACAGGAATGTCTAAGATTTCTCCTTGAAAGTCATCGGGCAACATTGCTAATACCTCCTTAGCTATTAAATTGTCATCAACTTTCCATATACGATTCATATAAAGACGGCTCCACCACTTGCGTGCTGTTAGTACATCGTCGTAACGACTGGTAATTTTGGAATAAGCTTTGTTTTGTTTCATATTCGTTGTATATAACCTACCAACTTTCGTTTTTAATCCTTCTTTCCTATTACACATATATGTTGTGTTTTTCTTTTTTTATATATTTTCATATCTGAAAAACCTGCTTGGTGCATTGAAACAACAATTTCTTCGGCAGAGTAAATGCGCATATCTAAAATATTTGTCCAACGTTCATTTCCCTCTTTTTTTGATGATTCATTGCATACAACAAATTTTCCGTTAGGTTTTAGAACTCGTTTTACTTCTTTGAAGTTGTTAACTATATCTTCCCAAAAGTAGATAGTTTCAAAAGCAGTTACCAAATCGAAAATTTCATTTTCAAATGGAATAGCAGAAACGTTGGCGTGAACAATTTCAGTACGCTTTTCGAGTACAGCTTTTTCGTTCTTTTTCAAAGATTTAGCCACACTTGCATGCGAGTAGTCTATACCACAAACTCTACCATTAGTACGTTTCAAAAAGTTAGCGATGTTTTGTCCGCCTCCACAACCAACATCTAAAATATTTTCATTTCCGGAAAGTTCTATATGGTTATCAATGCACCATAATGCCATTTTTTGATGTCCGTGGTTCATTCCGATTAGCATCAGCTTGCCAAAAAAGGTATTGGAAGGTTTACTCGCGTTTTTTATAAAGTTGTTGAATATGCTCATTGTTGTTGGTTTTATTGAAGTTATAAGACTTAAGTCTGTTGTTAGTATATTGTTATTCTTTTCTTCCAAAATACCTCGCTACTTGCTTTTTATTTAGATTTTTTATAGTGAACAAAATTCAGTTTTATTCATAAAAAAAGCGTACCGTCCAAGTTGAACGGTACGCTTAGCCATGTACAAGGCTATTGAAGGGAGAATTTTGATTTTCATTTTACTATTATCATTATTTTCAGTGCTCATAATTATTCTGGGCAAAAAATCCATTATCTGAACGATGTTCAATGATTTCAGAGCACAAAGTTAATGTGGAAAAACAGTTGTGTCAATCGCTAAAAGTGATGATTTTTGTAGCTGTTGTATCACTATTTTTGATGATAGAAAAAACTAATTTATATCTCTTTACTTCATTTTATCCAGCGCAACATAGTCTCTCGACTTTTACATTTATAAAAAGCAGGTTTGTTTTGTTAGAGGGATCTTTAGAAGATGTAAGCTAATTGTTCTTTTAATTTCCGTTCTCTAAATTCAGCAAATTAGCTAATTTCTTGAAGGAAGGATTTTTCTCGGCAAATATTTCAAAAACCTCGTCACCGCTTTTTTGTTCGTTGGGGATGTCGATAGCCTCGTCGATAATCCACTCTAATTCAACAGCTTCTAAGTTGTATTTCTGTTTTATAACATTCTCAATTTTTGATTTGATTTCGTTAACTAAATCAATCTGAGAATCACTTTTAAAGGTTAATTTTATTGTTGAAGGGGCTTCAAAAACAGGTTCCGATGTTTTTAGAGCTACGTAAAGTCGAGTTTGCTCCTCGAAAGGTTTTATTACATCAAGCCACGTTTCCGACAGATTTGCAATATCAAAAACAGTTTCTTCGGGTGTTTGTGCTTCGGTATCACTGTCAACTGCCGATGTGTCAGATGGTTTGCTCTCTGCAACCACATTGTTAGTATCTGTCAATGTGGCTTTTATATTAACCTGTGATTGAGGTTTTGGAGGAAGTTTTACCGTTTCGGGCTGGCGCACATGAGCTGTCTTTGAACTACTTATCCTTTGCGGATTTTTTTTTTTGTTTTCAATATTGAACTGAAAAAATCCGATGTCCATTAAGGTTAACTCTATGTGTAGTCGTTGATTTTTGCTCGTTTTGTAGTTTAGCTCACATTCGCGGAGCTTCTGTAATGCCCCAAACAGCAAGTTTGTAGAGCATTTTGTTGCTTGTTGCAAATATTTTTGCTCCATATCGGCTCCGGCATCAATCAACTTAACTGTTTTCGGATTTTTGCTCATCATTAAGTTTCGAAAATGAGACGATAGCCCCGATATAAAAATCAGACCATCAAAACCTTTACGAAGAATGTCATCGTAAATCAACATCATTTCTGATATTTTATTCTCAAGAATACAATCTACGACTTTGAAATAATATTCATAGTCGAGAATATTTAGGTTTTCAATGGTTTTTTGATAAGTTATATCTCCTCCGGTAAAGCTCACCAATTGGTCGAATATCGAAAGTGCGTCACGCATCCCGCCATCACTTTTTTGAGCAATAACTCTTAATGCCTGATCGTCAGCTTTAACGTTTTCGCTTTGTGCAACGTATTTTAGATGATTTACGGTATCTTCAATCCTAATACGGTTAAAATCAAAAACTTGACATCGTGATAAAATCGTAGGTAAGACTTTATGCTTTTCGGTTGTAGCCAGAACAAATATTGCGTGTGCAGGTGGTTCTTCCAATGTTTTCAAAAAAGCGTTAAACGCTGAGGTGGACAACATATGAACCTCATCAATGATATAAACATTGTACTTCCCAATTCTTGGAGTAATTCTAACTTGTTCGATTAAATTGCGAATATCTTCGACGGAATTGTTTGAAGCGGCATCAAGTTCATGGATATTATATGAGCGGTTGCCGTTAAAAGCCTCGCAGCTTTCGCACTGGTTGCATGGCTCGTTTTCAGCTGTCGGCGAGAAACAGTTAATGGCTTTGGCAAAAATCCGTGCACATGTGGTTTTCCCAACACCACGGGGTCCGCAAAATAGATAGGCATGTGCTAACTGATTGTTCTTTACAGCACTTTTTAAAGTTTGAGTAATACTTAATTGTCCAACTACAGACTTAAAGGTCTGAGGTCTATATTTCCGAGCCGATACAACAAAACTTTCCATTACTCAAAGGTTTCTGCAAATATAACTATTTTTAATTTTTATCTGAAAACGTTTTGCTTTTGTGTATAGATATTTTTTGAAATAAGGAGGGGACTGTAAACAAAATTTATCTATATTTGTTACTATCAAAGTAATTTCAGAGAATTATTATTAATCAACTTAAAAAATAGAAAACTATGATTTCGTCAAAATTAGAAAATGCAATTAATGAGCAAATTAATGCAGAATTGTGGTCAGGATATATGTATCTTAGTATGAGTGCATATTTTGAAGATAAAGGTCTTTCCGGATTTGCAAAGTGGATGAGACTCCAGGCAGAAGAGGAAAAAGACCACGCCTATAAATTTTTCGACTACGTTAATGAGCGCGGAGGCAGAGTAATTCTTAAATCAATTGCCGAAGTTCCAACGACATGGAAAGATCCGCTCGATGCAATGAAGGTAACTTTGGGACACGAACAACATGTTACTTCATTGATATATAAATTAATGGATTTGGCTATTGCAGAGAAAGACTATGCAACCCAAAGCTTCTTGAATTGGTTTATTGATGAACAAGTTGAAGAGGAGTCAACTGCGTCAGATATCGTTACTCGTTTAGAGATGATAAGTGATAGTAAAAATGGGCTGTTTATGTTAGACAGGGAACTTGGAAGCCGAGAATAATATAATATAGTTAGCAGTTTCAAAGCCCACTGAATTTAAATATTTGGTGGGCTTTTGTTTTATTCAAAACCTTCCAGATGATTTTTAGCGCGACAATTACGACAAATTAACATCTCAATATGAGACGATAGGGTAAAGGTTATCAATAAATATTGTAAATTTGTAAATATTGTACGATACTTGTGAAAATGTACTGAAAAAACTAAAGAGCGAAATATTAACCTTAAAATGAATAAATTATGAAAAAAATACGATCATTTGTAGCAGTAATGTTTTTGATTTTATTCACATCATCTTGTGTGAAAGAGGAACCTGTATATGTTTTGCAAAATAATGGATCAAATACTTATGTTTTTGATAATTTAATAGGAAATGTAAGGATAACTATCTATAACACCCCAAACAGTTACGATATTACCGTAATAAATGGACCTGGCAGTGTTATAGGTTGCGCAATTAGAAATTACTCATCTCCATCAACCATCTATTTCAGCGATGCGTATATTCCAAAAGGAGGTACAGAGACCCAATCTTCCTCTGCCAATGGTATTCCATTAGATCAAAAACTTGAGCTGAAACTTGTACTTTATAAAACAAATGTTTCTTCCGCTGTATATCGACTTATCGAGGCTTTAGGACTTGATTTTTGGGACGGTATCAATCGATATAAGGAGAATATTGCAGCAGAATATATTATAGTTTTTAAGATGAGTAATTAATCTATTATTCAGATTATTAATCTTTTAGCTCTATCTTTATAAGGTTTCAATGCTTAAACTATAGAAAATCTTTATACGATAAATTTGGAAGTGTAAAAAAGGCGGAATAACCGCCTTTTTTTATTAACAATATTTGATGTACTGAATGAGATGCTTTCTTATAGTTTGTGTTCACCTAACCAACGCTCAGCATCAATAGCCGCTTTACAGCCGGTGCCTGCTGCTGTTACGGCTTGTCGGTATGAATTATCCATAACATCGCCACATGCAAAAACGCCGGGAATATTTGTGTAAGTTGATGTTCCTTTAGTTTTGATATATCCAACTTCGTCTGTTTCAATATAAGGTTTGAATACGTCAGAATTTGGAGTGTGTCCAATTGCAAGGAAAAAACCGTCAATTTTTATATCAACAATGGTTTCGTCCGGCTCGCCCATTCGTTTAATAAGTTTCGCGCCTTCGACAACGCCATCTCCGTACAACTCTTTGGTATTATGTTCAAAAAGCACCTCGATATTGGGAGAAGACATAACTCTCTCTTGCATTATTTTAGAAGCACGTAAAAATGGTTTACGTACAATAATATATACTTTGTTGCATAGACTTGCTAAATATAGAGCCTCCTCTGCAGCAGTATCGCCACCGCCAACAACGGCAACGTCTTTTCCGCGATAGAAAAATCCATCGCAAGTTGCACATGCTGAGACTCCTGAGCCTTTGTATTTTTCTTCACTCTCTAAGCCCAAATAGCGAGCAGTTGCTCCTGTGGCAATAATTACTGTATCGGCGGTGATTAAGGTTTTATCGTCAACCCAAACTTTGTGAGGGTGTTGGCTAAAATCGACTTTTGTAACAATTCCCCAACGAGAATCGGCACCAAAACG
>ERZ795030.4141-NODE-4141-length-14493-cov-5.018770_pt1 | contig 14493 bp, 9 predicted proteins | sample MGYA00375122_ERZ795030 | MGnify/ENA primary metagenome ERZ795030 (study PRJEB30165, sample SAMN05720146) | activated sludge metagenome | isolation source: anaerobic digester from wastewater treatment plant | place: Japan | collected 2015-04-20 ...
GATTAGATGCATTAAGATACATATATTCTTTTTTCTCTGCATCATTTAACTTCATCTTGGATAAAAGACCTATGTAGTAATCAACTTTTTTAGAATCATTTAGAGCTTTGTTAACCTTTACTCCATAAAGGCGAATATATGGCGAAGAAATATAGTTCATTAGTTTTTTAACCATCTCATCTGCTCGAAGTGTCTGATTATTCTCCAACAAAAGATCCATATATTCTGAGACTAATTCTTGAGAGACATCTTCTCCTGCATATGAAATTGCTTTATCGTAGCTACTAAAAGAGTTCTCTAAGTCATCTTTCAGTAAATATGCCCTTGCTTGTCCCCAAAGAATATCTTCTTCCATTCCACCCAAAGAGAGTGCCCTGTCAAACTGTATTATTGCTTTGTCATACTCTCCAGAATCCAGATATGCTCGACCAAGGAAATATACTCCTTCAAGATATTCAGTAATGTCTTCAGAAAGAGGCTCTAGCAAATTAACCGCAAGTACGGGATATCCACTATTAATATATACCCTAGATAATTTAGTAGCGTTGAATTTTGAATCTTCTGTAAGACTTTCAAGTATCTCAGAGAATTCATCGTAGAATGCCTTCCATGTATCAGAGGGTTGTATGGAACCTAACACCTTTTTAGCATCATCTATATTGGTAGTGGCAAGAATGTATGCACGCAAAAGAGTCGATTCGTACAAAGTATCTTCTGTGTAAATGGATTTGGAGAGATATGTATTGGCATCATTTAAATTCCCTTTTTTCAAGTATGTTTTAGCAATACTAAGCTCAAGCTCTGAATTTGTCATTCCGACTCCTAATCCATCCAAGTAAGTACTCAACGCCTGATCATAGAGAGAATCTTCATAATATTTGTTCCCTATTTTCAAATACAAGATAGATTTATCATAGTTACTAATATTCTTCGCGGATTTCTCGACAATCTCAACTGCATCTGATGTTCTGTTTTTTAACAACAGAATATCTACTATCCCTTCGTAAGCCTCAACTCTACTTGGTATAACATCTGCTGCATCGTAGTATCTGTTAATTGCCGTAGAATACTCTCTAGCCTCATACTGAGAATCTGCTTCAGAGATAATTTGTTGGTAAGATGTAATTTGCTCCTGGGTTATCCTTTTGCTAAGTAAATACCAGATACCCGTTCCTAGAAGAATTACTGCCAATACAAACCATGGAGCAAGCTTTTTTAGTTTCTCTTTCATTAATTGAATATAGATTAGGAATAAATACATGTCAAATATTTTCTTACATATATGTTAAAATAGGCTAATTTATGTTTAAGACTAGATTAATTGGAATTGTGCTCGCTATTGCGCTCATGTTTGTGATGAGTCTAATTCCAACGGCTAATTGGACAGATAAAGAAGCAAGGTACAGAAGTAATACTCTAATACACATGGTATACGGTATTGATGCTGATGTAGAGAAAGGGAGATATACTCCAAAGGTTGTGGTTGTAAACTACGAAGGTGAGATTAAGAAGCACATATCTACGGCTTCTTCCCCTGTTTTCGCTTTGTTAGAGTTAGGGTACCCTATTAGTACAATGAAAAAGGTTGTAAGTACTTCACCAATGAACACTCTTTACAACAATTCATATATATATGTCTTCTCCTACAGAGATACCATAGACGAGGTTAAATTAGAAATTCCATACCAAAGAATTGTGAAAGGTGGCACTCTTTGTGAGAGATTAAGTCAGAAAGTTCTGCAACAAGAGGGAGTTCTTGGAATAATGACACAGAAGGTAAGAAGAGTGTACGAGCGAGGAGAATTGGTTATGGAGGAGATATTAGAGAAAGATATTACAAGAGAGCCAAGAGCAGAGATATATATAATCAAAGGTCCAGACGATTCTCCAAAGGAGGTTCCACAAATTGGAAATAACTGTGACTACTGGTTTGCTTATGTAGATACCATTAAAGCTTCCGAAGAAGAGAAGAGATGGTTAAAATGGACAATGAAATATGAATCCGGTTGTAATGCAGAAAACAACAGGCATCCATATTACAAAGGTTTGTTCCAATGGGATCCATGCCTTTGGTATCAACAGTATCCAAATGACAATATTTTCGATGGTAGAGCTCAGATTAAAAGGACTTTGGAAAAAGTCAGAGGAGGAGCAAACCCTGCAAGAATGTGGCCGGCTGTTTACAAGCTCTATGTTGATAAATATGGAGAGCTGAGTTGGCTTTAAGCATTCCAGCTGAAATATTCGCAAAGGTTTTGTGGTATTTCTCCAAGAAATCTCGAAGGTAGTTGGGTTGAATATCCTTCTCTGGTTAACCTATTCTCTGCAAATGTAAGAAATAGTTTTTGCTTAGCCCTAGTTATTCCTACATAACAGAGTCTCCGTTCTTCTTCTAATTCTTTCTCTTCAATAAATGCTCTTGAATGAGGAAGTAGTCCCTCTTCCATACCAATTAGGAATACATAGTCAAATTCTAGACCCTTTGAAGAGTGAAGAGTCATAAGATTAACATAGTTACCGCTTCCGTCTTGGTTTTTGTCCTGTTCCTGCTCTATCAGATTAATTTCATTTAAAAACATTTCTAAGCTCTGCTTACCAAACTTCGATACATAGGTATATGCAACATTCTTAAGCTCAGTTATATTTTCTTTCTTCATATCAGATTGTTCTGTTCCATCATCAAACCACTGAATATATTTGGTCCTTTCTAGAATTATATCTATTAATTCAAGAACATCTTTTTCTTTAGATTGGAAATATAGTGTACCGAAGAGATTAATAACTAATTTCAATTTTTCAAACTCTGTTTGTAATTCAGATATTTTAGACATAGAAATCTCTCGGATATCACATAGATGTTTGTATTCTGGATTCAGGACTACAAATGCCCCGACAAGAAATTCTCCAATTGTGCATGTGCATTCTTTTGCTAATTTATGCAGAGATTTAACAGCTTTTGGACCCATTTTCCTGGTTGGAATATTTAAAATTCTCGAAAGACTTAATTCATCTTTAAGGTTGTACATAAAACGAAGATAACTAATTATATCTTTAACCTCTTTTCTTTCGTAGAACCTAAATCCTCCCACTAATTTGTAAGGTATACCTTCTTTCAACATTGCCTCCTCAATTGCACGAGATTGGTAGTTTGTCCTGTAAAGGACAGCAACATTACTTAGAGGTATCATTAGGTCTCTTAGATGTCTAATGTTTTCAACAACATACTCTGCTTCTTCTTCTTGGTCTCTTGCTTGGTACACAGTAATTGTTTCTCCTTGGTTATTTTCTGTCCAAAGATTTTTTACAATCCTCTGGTTGTTTTGTTGTATAACAGAGACCGCTGCCTCTATGACATTTTTTGTAGATCTGTAATTTTGTTCTAGTTTAATAACTGTTACATTTTTAAAATCTTTTTCAAATGATTGTATATTTTTAATATCTGCACCTCTCCATGCATATATTCCTTGGTCATCATCTCCTACAACACAGATGTTTTGGTGTTTTTCAGAGAGTAATTTCGCAAATCTGTATTGAGCATTGTTAGTATCTTGGTATTCATCTATGAGGATATATTTATATTTGTCTTGGTAATATTTTCTTACTTCCTCATTTTCTTCTAGCATTTTTACAGTAAGAAAAAGAAGGTCACCGAAGTCAACAGAATTTTGTGCTTTAAGTTGGTTTTGGTATACAGGGTATATCTGTGCAGCGATATCTTCTATGTACCCACCAAAATGGTTAGAGAATTGTGCTGGTGTTACCATATCGTTTTTGGCAGCTTCTATGAAGTGTGCAATTGCCTTCGGTTTAATCTGTTTAATATCTATCTGCATCTCAAGCATAATTTCTCTTATGAGGTTTTCAGAATCATCTGAATCATATATGGAGAAATTGTGGAGTAATCCAACTTCTTGGGCTTTTCTTCTTAGGAGTGTTGCCCCAATGGAGTGAAAGGTTCCAATCATTGGAAGGTCTGTAACATCTCTATTTAAATCTTTGAGAAGTTTTCTAACTCTCTCGAGCATCTCTCCAGAAGCTTTTTTTGTAAATGTAACGGCAAGGATATTTTCTGGCTTAACACCTTTTACTGCTATTAGGTAAGCAATCCTGTTTGTTATGACTCGTGTTTTACCAGAGCCTGCTCCTGCAAAAACTAGAAGAGGTCCCTCTGTACACATAACAGCTTTTTTCTGTTGGGGATTTAGCTTCCCAAGTATTATGTCTTGTTCCACAACTGTATGTATTAAGTAAATCTAGTACTAAATTCTTTTCATAAATCTGGAAACTACCCATCCAATGGTATCCTCATCATACTGTATTTGCATCCATCCATCTGACTCTTTTTTAAGAATATATACTGTACCTTCGGGTGCGCTTTCTATAATTTTACAGCTATACCACTGACACTCTCGTATGTTAGCAAACCCATATTGAGGAGAATATACCTTCACCAAAGTATATTTACCTTTCTCTACTGTAAATGTTACTTCAAACGTGGATCCAGCAAAAGGTTTTTTGTCAAATTTCATAATTTCAAAACTTTCAGTGACTTTCCCTGGGCTAATCTTTGGTTGCATTTTAAATTTGAATTCTACAATCTCCCCCGGTTTAACAGCCCTGTCTTCTATGTGGGTTGGTTTACTAAAACTATCCCAGACACCATTGATTGCAAAACTACTGTCTTTTCCATCTTTGGTTGATACATATATTGGGGTTCTGTCTGTTAACCATGTAAAATCATTCATATTTTTAACTTTAACTGTAACCTCCAATTTCTCTCCAATTACAACAGTCTTTTCGTATATGATTTCCACTATCTCTGCTTTGTATGGAAGATTTTCTCTACTAGAGCCTTTCCATGTTGCAAGTGCTTCTTTTACTGATTGAGCAAAGTCACCCGTTGAATCTACTGGAACAATTGTGCTTAGAGAGCCTTCTTTTGCATCTAGTTGTAGCCTTACTGTCTTGTATGAGGATATTCCCCAGCTTGTGGAGAGATCGTTAACCATTTTAAGGAGTGAGTTACTTGCCGCAGTTGTGAGGGTTGAACCGTTGGAAAGGTATCCTATGACAATTGCTTTGTCAACATTTTTTAATTCTGGGTTAGCTCCTACTCCTCCTTGTCTTCCTTCATATATCCTTCCTGATTCATCTATGAGGAAATTGTATGGCATATCCGAGAAATGTAATTTTGTTATTGAGTAGTAGAAAAGAGCTTTACTCCACAGCTCTGGATTTTTCTGCAATGATTCTGATTGAGTGGATACTTGTGTTAAATATATGGTTGTAGGGGTAGCATATATTGTATTGGTTTGGTCTGAGAGCGAAAGGTCATATTTAAGAGTAGAGATTTTACTGTAGCTAAATGCAAAAACAGATGTAGGAATAATTGTAAAAAGAATAGCAAGTGGTATTTTCATTTTTCTAATGAGGTTTATCATTATCTTATTCTATCATTATATGGTAAATTTTTTCTAATTCTTTTACTTTAGGGCTGAGATGTACTTTGGATCTACTGCATTTACATATCCTGTTGCTGGTATCGTATATTTAGTTTCTTTATATGTTATTTCACACTGCAGGTCAATTTTGTATACAGGGGTTAGTGATTCTTGTTTAAAGTTTTTGTATAGATATACTGTCTCTACAGAACCACTTGAACAGTTATTTAAAGTATTTATTAAAGATTCAAATTCATCCGAGAGATAATCAATCTCATTTAGAACATTAGCATCTATAGAAGAAAAATTAGGATATATTTCTTTAGGATAGTTATCTAAATTTATATATTTTTTTAGATCTTTTGCTCCAAGCAAAGGTAGGGTTATTCCTGTATCTGTAAAATGTGTTAAGAGCAGTTTCCCTCCTACTATTTTACTTCCCTGAAAAATTAAATAGTCTGTTTCTAATCTATATTCATTAGTTTCTATTTTATTCTCACCAATAGTTCTGTTCGCATAATATATCTCTTTTCCATTAGGCATTATTTCATTTTGAGAAAGTTTGTATTCCCAATCTTGTGCAAAGAATTTTCTCATAAAGTTTTTGAATGTATACGCAGAGATATCAGCTTCATCCCAGGGGATACCATTTGCAAATGAAAACATTAAGGCATTTTGGGTAAGGTTGTATGTCACAGAATCTTCTTTAAAACCCCATTCATAATATGCTCCTTCGTCATTAGAAATTTTTTTTAATTGAGGAGCAATAGTAGATACAAATGCTTCGACTTCTTTTAACATTACTTCGCTTGATACTCCATATAAGGGATAATCTTTAGATTCTAAATCTTCGCTATAAAAGTTAATCTCTTGAGATGTAGTATATAAGGATGTTTGCTCGATTGGATCTTTTGGATATGTTTTTGGTGGAATTGTTAAAAGAAAATACACTCCTACACATACTCCTACAAAGAGTAAAGAGAAGGATATTATTAATATTGTTTTTGTCTTTTTGTTCATACTAATTTACAGGACATGCACTAATATTACACGCAAAACCACCAGAGGATGTTGGTCCAGTCATTACATCCATTGGGTTTACAGAACTACCATTTGCTTTTACTTCAAGATGGAGATGAGGCCCTGAGGAGCACTTCTCAATCCTTTCATGATCTGGGCCAGCTTGGATTATATCTGCTACAGCTTCTCCAGAAGAGAGCTTTTGCCCAACGCTCACATCTTTGTAAACATGTATTAGTTTGAATGTGTAGGTTGTAGAGCCATATGTTGCATCAAATATTACCATGCCACCCGCTGGAAACTGATGACATCCTGGCATACTCGGGATATCACATCTTGTGCAATTGACCTCAGCTACCGTTTTAACTACACAATTACTTCCATCACAAAAGGTAGGAGCATAGAAGGTTCTTACACCATCAGTAATATCAATGGCTGCAACTTTTGAGTGAGAATAACTACTAAAAGGACCCTGAGAACATCTAAAACCACCCGTGCCAATTAAACATTGAACTCCATCAGGAAGTGATCCTCCACTAAATGGATGAAGCTCTCCTGGAATCTCTCCATCATCTATTGGATACAATCCTCTAAAGTTTGGGTTTGTAACTACTTCTCCTGGTACTACTGTAGTATATGCATAGCTATTTAGTGCATGTTTATATGTTGACTTACTACCAAGCATAAAAGCCAGCGCAAAAATTCCAACAAATGCAAAAATAACTATCATTGCTAAAACTTTTATAATCCCATACATGACATCTACAAGCAAGGAGGTTACTATTGTTATCGCGAAATTTGCAAGACCTCCTGTAGTTGCAATTCCCACAGCATTTGCAGCTGCTATTACTAAACCTTTTACAAATACTTGTATGCCACCCTTCGCAAGCCACTGTCCAAGTACTTCCCCAGCAACTTGAAATGCCTTTTGAGCCATTAATTTATCGTAAATCTTCTGTCTCATTTTTTTAAAAATCTTGTCGTCGAAGAATTTCCTAACTTTGTCTCTGGTTCTTTGTGTAAAAGAGAATATTTTTGCTGTTTGAGATCTTCTCATTAGTGCCTTTAACTCTTTTGTGTATTTTTCAATCTCTTGTTGCGTTAATTGACGATTTGTACCTGAAAGAATATTGTTCAAATAGGTTTGTGCATTTCCAGTTGAAAGAAGATCTTCTATACTGATTTCGAATTTTTTATTATGTAGGATATCTTTCAAACTACCTTCCAAGCCTAGTTTTTTCATATAAGCTAAATAGACAAAGCCTTCCCCATTTACAAAAAGGCTTTTCATAATGGATTTTGGGGTGAGATAGTACAGATTTGTTAATGTGTTGTTGTATGTTTTTAATAAAGCATTCTTAGTGGGAGCAGCTACATGAATACCTATCTCTCCGTTTTTCTCTCCGAAACTAAACTTCACATCCCTATCCGCAGTAGGCCTAAAGAGATAATTTCTATTTGGGTCAAAGAATGATCCATCAAGATATGATTTAATAAAATTTCCATCTTTGTAAATACCGTTTAAAGAGTTTATATATCCCTCTATTTGACCAACTCTTCCCCAAAGCATTACACTATTCAGCTCCCTCTTTCCAGCACGCAAATCTTTTATCTGTTGCCTATATAACTTCACAGAATCCATATCCCCCTGTGCTCTTGCTTGATTCATTTGTAATTTAAATGAATCTATTGAAGAATCAATTTTCTTCTGTGCAACATGGATATTTTCAGGGTTAAGAAGTTGACCGCCAACGATTACCTTTGCTTGTTCTAGCCTTTGAATTCCTACCTGCAAATTTATAATCTCTCTTTCTGAGAGATCGTGAGTATCCATGTACTGTCTTAGTTGGGTTATCCTGTCATCTAGGTTCTTAACCTCGAGATCTAAATATCTATCCCTATTTAGAACATCAAAAGTATCTTCTTTCTTTGCAAGTTCAAGACTTGCTCTAGCATTCCTATAATTATTGAATAAACTGTTTGCAGTAGTAGGATTAAAATTTGAAGTAATATATTTTTCTACTGCATCCATACCATTGTTAGCCGCCATGAATTTCTTTTTATCCGCATTAGACATTGTACTCCAATCTATATGTACTTTTTCAAATGATCTCTTCTGGTCATCTGAAAGTTGTTGCCAGTTAGACGCTCCAAAATACTGTCTCCCAAGAAGTTCAAAAGCTCTGTTTGTCAAATGTTCTTTTTCAGATGTAAGGTTTAGTTCCCCTGATCCTGGAAAGCCTCTAAAAAAACGTCCTTCTACAGAAGCACCAATCGCATTAGAAGCATCATAGCTTTTTGCTCTTTCCTCTTTTGGTAAAGTCTTGTCAAGATGCCTTGCTCCAAAATAGCCTCTAATTGCTTCTTGTGCATCTAGATCTAGATTATATTTTTTTGCCCATCCTTCAGCAACAAAGTGTTGCATAGTTTTCCCAAGATATTGTGCTCGCATTTGCTTCCTAAATGTTTTGGCACTTGTAAAACCTTTTTCAATAAAGGCATTGGGGTCATCAAGCATAGATATCAGATTATTAGCCGAGAACTTTACTGTCGCAGATCCTTGCTCATTTGCTTTTATCCTTGCAACTTCTAGATCCAAAGCTTCGTTAAAAACATCTAATATCTGATCGCTCATAAACAACCCTGGTTTCTCCAATGCAGCAGCAAGAGCATCCGTTAATTCATTTTGTCCAGATATACCAGTTACTTTAACCGGTCTTCTCTTATCAGGTGGTTTTTCAGCCTCTTTGAATATGAAGTCAAATATCTGACCAAGTGCATCTGGATTTTCTTCTTTCCTTGGCTTAGGCATTTATAGTTAAAAGCTATTTAAATAATCCGCCAACTAAAGGAATCTTTGAAAGACTCATCTTTGCAGCAGCACCTGCATCACCTGCAGCCTTACTGGAAGTATTAGGTATAAATGCATCTATATATTTAGGTGCTTGTGCAGCAAGATATATTACAAAGACACGCAAGATGAAGATTAAGAATCCAGAAGTTGCATTTATATCCATCCCTGTTGAATTTGGATCTGCATAAGTTAATTTCTCTGGGAAATTTAAAATAATATCTCCACTTCCAAGTAAAAGATTAGGAGCATTCACGATGAAGAAGACTACTGGAAACACCAAAACATTTCTCACTATTCCCAAGAGCCAATTCATTGTCATATGATTCTGTCCAGGTATTGTACCAATCATAATCTGAAGAGGTCCTATAGCTACACCCAAGAGAATACCAAAGTATGCTTTGTACAAAGTTATTAATAATTTGATTACACCTACGAATACTATTCCAAGAAGTGCAAGTACAAGTAAAATTGCTATTAAGCCTACTCCTACAAATGCTGGTCCTAAAATTGCCAATACCGCAGAGCCACCAATCGCTGTGGCAAGTGATCCCAATCCCCATCCACCAAGAGCGGCTATCCCTCCACTTCCTGCAACAATACCCGACACCTTTTTAGTATCAGAAGTAAATACAGATTTCATTAGATTCCCGATATTTTCTATAGATACAAGATCTCCATTAAATAAACTTGCTAAGAAATTTGTTATTAATCCTCCGACATCAATAATGAATCCAGCTATTGCGAAACTAAATGTAACAAGTATTAATCCAATAATTACATTAGGTATTGTATTTCCCAAAGTTACCAATGTCTGCCCACCTAACTTGGATCTAAACATAATCATAAATCCAATAACAATCATTACTACTACAAAGAATAAATATGCTAAATCTCTAAATTTCGCCCATATATTGGATATACCACTATCCATAAGTTCATCATATCCGCTCTGTTTGTCTGCAGCATACAATCCTGATGTACTTTCCTTGTATCCTGGAACCCACTCATTTCCTAGGTGTGCTACTAAATTAACACTCGGTTGGTTGGTATATGCATAATTAACAAACTTATCTGCCGTACCAAGTAGTCCACCTTGCATATCCGCAGGAATAGATTCTCCCTTTTGTATCTCATCTCCTCCCTCTGTTAGCCCAGGTGCCATAGTTGAGAGAATTGTCCAAGCTGTGTTTGTAGCTGACACTCCAGAGAAGCTAGTCATGTTATCCTCATCCTTGTCAGTTCCACTAGCAAGATTGTAGTATGCCTTCATGCCTTTCCAATCCACATTCAACTTTGGTACTTCTGTTTCTTGAGCAAAAACATTCATTACTCCAAAAAAGAGAATCATGGAGGAAATAGCAATGAAAACTGTTTTAAAACTCTTTCTTTTAAATATCTCTTCTAGTTTGGAGAAGATTCTGTATCCTGTTTTTACAAAACTCATATTATTTTAATTATTAATTTAAATTACATACTAAGTGGAGTATCTTGTCTTGTTGAACTCTCTTTCTCTAAGAATCTAACATACTCTTCATGGGTTGGTGTATCAGATCCTCCAACATCATCAAATTCAGCAGCCTTTCTTTCTTCAAATATATATGACATATCCCATGCGCATTTTACATTAACTGATTTACCTGCGACATTAATTCTACAGGGGGTCATTACATAAACAGATTTATAGGTACTAGCCGATACAGGGTCCATCGCTGTTTTATTTCTAGTATTTGTAAATCTATTTGTATCTTCAAACATTGGACTTATCTTCAATACAATATCCTCAGCATTAACACAACCTTCTTCGTCTTTACTGCAATTTGTCCAATCAGAAGATGGAAATACAGAGCCGAAAAGACCAAGAAGAAACTGCCGTGTATCAAAACACCCTGGAATTGCACTATCAATATTTGCAGGTAAAACATCCTTACACTCACCTTCTATACTGATATCTCCACTTATTACATCCTTATCTTTTTGTCCTGGATAGCTATAATACATTCTGTTGAATTTTTTACTTACATTATTCGATTTATCTGGATTACTATTGTCTAAATTATTACATTTCTCACCACAATCATTTGTATAGTAGCTTGCGATTACTACTTCATCTCCCCCCTCCGCCGCATCTGACGAAACGGTATATTTTGTACTATATGCCTTCTTTGTAACAGAGCCCTCAATTATATTCTCCTTCATTTCCTTATTACCTTCCCCAGGAGTACTCCTAATGAGTATTTGCTTCTTATTGAATAGCTCACCTGCAGGCTTATATACAGGATTCTCGTATGTAAGATTTCTATTGGAATCTTTGACAGAGTATATTCCAGAAAGAAGTCTTATAGGGACTGTAATTGAGACAATTTCAACATTTGCTTCTGAGTTTACCCAGCCCTTAATTGAGACATTATCGCTTGTTCCAGGAATAGTGCATGCTTCCGTCCCAGTATATTTGTTTAATGCATTTCCACAAGTTGTTCCAAGGACACTTCCTTTAGTCTTTGGTGTAACATCAGTTAGCGCTCCATCTTCAGACATATCTAAAAACACAAGATTATTATCATAACCTTGATCTATAACTTCATTAGAGCATATTACAGATTCACTACTTCCTTTGAAAAATTGTATATCATTTGTTTTTGTTATTTTCAGAACAAGCATTGAGAACCCTATTAGGAATATAAGGAAGAAGAGACTTCTTTTATTCAATTTTTTTTGGCTATAGTCTGTATCCATATAACTCCCGATTATATCAGAAATTAAAGTACTCCATAGTTATCCAAGATATCTACATTACCCGTGCTTCCACTACCTGCAGTTATCTCTACATCGGTATTTTTTGCACTTGAAATTGTCTTAATTAGGCTACCAGAATTTACCGTAGATACTAGGGAAAATGTAATCTCATCTGCAGAGGTATATTCGAAATAGGAAGAACCACTTGTATTTCTAGTATCTGCAATTGAGAGTATCCACTTACCATTGTCATCTGCAAGAACAGATATCTTGTTACTACTTCCAGTAGTACCACTGCCATCCTTGTCAGTAATATATCCAACAACGACCAATTCTTCAGTAGAGGGAATGTTCTTTACTTCACCAGTTATAGATTCAAATGGTGGAGGAGAGCTTAAGGTGGCATATGTTGTTACATCAAAAGTATTGCTGTATTCCGCACCTCCAGATTTAACTTTGAAGTAGTATTTGGTCTCTGGCTGTACCATCGTTACAGACACACTATGAACATAGTAGGTACCACGGTTAGTTGCTCCATCTCTTTCATCTAGCGCTTCGCTAGAGAGAGATGAGGAGCTTGTACCATAGCTAATAGAGCCTGCTTCCTTTTGGGCAGAGACCCAAAGGACTGTAAATCCAGTATCTGTAAGATTTGTAACTTGCACACTAGATACACCAGTAGGAGCTGTTACACTGCTTCCAGAGACCATGTCCACCCACTCTAAATCCATTACAATTTTGAATTTAGATTCTTTCGTTGGTTCTTCTTCAGATTCCTCTTCTGGCTGTTCTATTGAAGGTGTTGGAACTGTACTCTCTGCCATGAGCATGGATTTTGCTGCAAAGTATGCATACAAATTGGAATTACTTCCAATTGTAAAATCGTTTGTACTTTTTAATTTACCATTGCTGTCAAAAAGAGATGAATATGTTCCTTGTAATACAGCTCCTTTATCTGGTCCTCCAACAGATACAAGCACAAGATTGGTGGTGTTTTCTGTTAGTACAAGAGAGTAGTCAGAGATTTTTCGAAATGCAGAAAGATCTGTTATCCAGTTACCACCACTAGGTATGACTGCAGATACTGGATATACAGATTTGTCCTTTAACATTGCATATACTATGACATCATCACCACTGCTACCAGAGACAGTTCCATGTATAGGGTTAGGCGTAGGAGTCCCAGCTGTAATTGGGGCTGTTTTAAATGACATTGTTACATTGTCCAGAGATGCATATTCATCACTTCCTGAAACTATCTTGAAGTCGTATTTGGTATTTGGTTCTAAGCTTGTTAGTTCTACATAGTGGGTGTTTCTGTTTTCATTTCCTCTTTTATCTACAACAGGACTTTTTTCATTTCCACCAAGAATTGGGATTACAGATCCTTTTACAGATGCTTCTGTTACCCAGGATATTGTTGCAGAGCTTGTTGAAAGGTTACTGATGACAAGGTTTTTTGGTTGTGTATCTCCGCTTGCTTTTGTGATTAATTGAACAGCTTGGTATGAGGCATACACAAGTATAGGCAAACCAATCACAAGAATCCAAAGGATTACATTATTCTTTCTTTTAGACGGTAATCGGGCAATCTTCATTACCTAATATATTACCTGTATTTGTGGATAATGACAATTATTCTTCCTCTTTTTTTCTACCAAGAAGGCCTCCAAGGAATCCTGTGATTGCAGAAACTCCGTATCCAAGTTTTCTAACTGGAACAAATATGGATTGATTAATTTCTCCAACAGCTTCTTTAACAGAGGATATGCTTGCTTGTAGATCGTTTACAATTAAGTCTACCTGTCTTAATGTTTTACCTGCATCTTCCATAATTTTTCTACTCTCTACAATAGCTTTTTTACTTTCAAGAAGAACCATAGCGATGTAAAAGAGAACAACACAGACCATAAGGGCAATTGCTCCTATGACTATCATCCAATATATTGGTGGTATTTCGTTCATGGCAGTATTTATTTTTAACTTATTTTATTATCCCACATGTTCCATTTAATGCTCCCCCTTCATTCCAAAGAAGAGATTTGCATTTTTTATCTTTCGGTTTGAATGAGGATATTCTTACAAAGTAACCGTTAGTCGGACTAATTGGGAAGTCGAAACCGTACTGTTGTTCTCCCGTTACTTGTAATCCTTCATACATACCTTTGGATGTAGGCCACCATGTTACATTGTTTGCAGTTACTCCGTCAATCTTGTTCATAGAATCTATTAATGTCCTTGCTGTATATGCGATTGTATAACCGTGTATACCTACTAAATTCCATCCACCAGAAATATTTACGGGAACAGATGTTTTAAGTTTGTATCCTGGTATAGTCATTTCACCACCTTTGGTTGCATATACTAGGTATCCTTTACCTGGGAGTATATTAAAGTCATTTCCACTACATTTACCACTCTTACATGTATATCCTTTGGCCCATC
>ERZ795030.4156-NODE-4156-length-14464-cov-8.208689_pt1 | contig 14464 bp, 10 predicted proteins | sample MGYA00375122_ERZ795030 | MGnify/ENA primary metagenome ERZ795030 (study PRJEB30165, sample SAMN05720146) | activated sludge metagenome | isolation source: anaerobic digester from wastewater treatment plant | place: Japan | collected 2015-04-20 ...
GTTATAAATTAACACGCAATATGACTAACAGGTTTATATCCAATTTTCTTTTAATTTTCCTCTTCCTTTTTATTATTATTACGGATGGTATTTCTGTCAATAAAGGATTTATAGGCTCTCAGCAACTTTACTATGGCGCAGCTTATTACCCTGAAGTTTGGCCGGAGTCGGAAATTGACAAGGATATTCAGTTAATGAAAGAACTGAATATGAATGTGATGCGCATAGGTGAATTTGCGTGGAGCCGCATGGAACCCCAAGAAGGAAAATACGATTTTAGTTGGCTGCATCGGGTTATTGAGAAATTGCATGCCAATGGAATTGATGTTATTTTGGGAACTCCTACGGCAACACCGCCAATTTGGTTGGCCGAAAAGCACCCGGAAATGTTTAAGCTCACCGAAAACGGTCAGCGTCTGACGCATGGAGCACGTCGTAATTGCAGCTATACAAGCAAAGTATATCGCGAATACAGTCGCAAAATTTGCGAACGAATGGCGCAGGAGTTTGGAAATAAGCCCGGTGTAATTGGATGGCAAACCGATAATGAGTTCGGACTTTCGCCCGACTTTAGCAAAGAAACGCAAAAACATTGGATTTCGTGGCTCAAACAACGTTACAGGACCATTCAAAATCTGAATCAGCTTTGGTGTACTGACCTTTGGAGTCAGACCTATCAGAAATTTGAACAAATACCCATGCCGGTTTCCTATATCTGGCATCATCCTTCTTTACGACTGGCCTGGACGCGATTTACGAATGATATGATTGTTGAATACCAGGACATTCAGCTGCAAGCCATTCGCAAATATTCAAAACTCCCCATCACACACGACGGAATGCCCGGGCAGGCGGTTGATTACGAAAAACTTTTCAAAAATCTTGATTTTGCAGCTATTAATAACTATCATAGTTTCGAGGCTTACGACTTGATACAAAGTAACTACGACCGGCTGCGCGGTCAAGGACTTGGATTTCACTGGCTTTTCGAAACAGCGCCCAACTATTCGGGTGGTGGCAACAAAGGGAACATATGGTATCTGCACCAGCTGCCGGGCAGTATGCGTGCAGCTTTGTGGATGAATTATGCCTCAGGTGCACAGGGAGCCATGTTTTGGTTGTGGCGTCAGCATCGTGCAGGACAGGAAATGCCGCACGGGTCTGTGCTTAGTGCCTGGGGTGCTAAAACAGCCAACTTCGACGAACTCAAACAGCTCGGTAGTGAATTGCATAAAACATCCGATTTTATGATGCAGCATCCGGTTCCGAAAGCAAAAATAGGAATTATGTACAGTCATGATGCTGACAACGGACTGCGAATTGAAGAATATGCCAATGGAATAAAATATTATAACGACTGGACGTATCGTTTTTATCGAGCACTTGCCGATGCATATTTGTTTCGCGATGTGCTTTATCCATCGGCCAATATCGATGATTACAAAATGCTGTTTATACCGCTTTTGCCCAATGTAAGTTCGGAACTGATCGATAAATTGGAAAAATGGGTGAAAGCCGGTGGAACATTGGTATTAGGGCCAATGACGGCGTACCGGAATGAAGAATGGGCGCAACACACCGATGCTTTTATGGGAAAAATTGAAAGTTGGTCGGGTATCCGGACTGAATCGCTTATCCCAATAGGAACTCAGCGACGCCCTGCTGAAATACCGTTTCTATTACAATTTCAACCCGACTTGATGATTCCGCAATCGGAAGCAGGTCTGTGGAGTTTGTCACTTGTAAGTTCTACCGGAAAATCGCTTGCTACCTATAACGGAGGTATTCATAATGGCAAAAATGCAATCGTAGAAAATAAAGTTGGGAATGGAAAAGTGCTTGTTTTAGGCACTGACCCGGGTAAAGTTGCCTTGAAGAAAATATTGCTTGCTACAGCTAAAAATGCCGGCATAGAACCAATGGCCGAAGGAGATGAGCAGGTAGTTATTGTGCCGAGAGGCAATAATGCAGTGGCAATTGTCAATATCAGTAAAAATACACGCAACCTGCGTCTAAATTCATCAGTTCAGAAATTTCAAAATATTTTAAATGATTCGGTTATCACAAGCAATCGATTGGAGCTGAAACCTTATCAGGTGCTTGTGTTAAAGGCATTGTGATTTCAAATAGCCCCCAACCCCCGCTCGGCATAGCGCCTTTCGCTATGTCGGGTTAAAAGGAAGTCTCCTGACTTCCATATTAAAATAAATATAAAATAAAAGCAGGAGCTTTTATTTTAACCAATCGTAGTGAAGACACTACGATTAGCGTCCGAGCGTTGAAGTTATAGACTACGGAGAGCGGGGGAATAACAGGGAGGTTTGGCTGCCTAGAAGTAACGGCAACTTAACCTTACAGCGCACACAGTATTACCCCAGTGGCTTGCCGTGGGCAACAACTTCTGCCGACAACCTGACTACTCAGCCATATAAGTTTAATGGCTGTGAATTCATCGAAATGCATGGTTTAGATGCAACTGATTTAGGAAACAGAAGCGTACAAAATGCTACAAATCAATTTACGTCAATGGATAGATTTTGTGAAAAATTCCCTTGGCAATCGCCTTATGTACTTGCAGGAAATAATCCGGTGAATTATGTGGATGTGTTGGGGGATAGTATTTGGATAAACTATGGAACAGGATTTTTAGGATTAAAAACTGAATCACTGAAGTATGTTAATGGTAAATTATATAACAAAGATGGTAGCGCATATTCTGGAGAAGTAAAAGGCATTTTAAAAAACACAACAAATGCATTAAATAAAATTTCTGCAAAAAAGGAAGGTGGTGATTTAGTTTCAAGTTTAGTCAATTCAACCGAAAAATATACTTTCAATCAGGGGATAACTCTTATGATTCTGGAACAAAAACAATCTCTTGGGATAGATCAAATTATCAAAGTGACATGCCAAATACAGATTGCACTAGTGGAAGAGACCCATTTATTGGATTAGCACATGAAATGGGACATGCCTGGGATCAAGACTTAAATGCTTCTAAATATATTAACTCTCTATGGTATACAACTTCAAACGGGAAACCTGTCTATGAAACAGAAAAAATATCAACTTGGTGGGAGAATAAAATTAGAACTGAAAATGGTATTGGTCTTAGAGGAGGATATTCTTATGATGCCAGTGTAAGTCCATGGAAAGTAGAATCAAATGTTGCAATACTTGTTAATGGTGCACGTCAAAGTTCTGTAGTAAATATCTTTGGCATACCTTTCCCTAAAAACACTAACAACTTACATGCATTTTTAAAAATCCTAATGTTTTCCCCATATACTTATTAATTTACACTTATTTATATGAAATCAACAAAAGGTTTTTTATTGCTTTTGACGTTTTTGGGATTTTCGTGTTCAGTATATATGAAAGAAAATTTTAGAGTAGTTTTTCCATTTCCCAATGATTCATCATACATAAGAATTAATGGATTATATAAAAACTTTGGAAAAATATTACACACAAAAGATAACCATACAACAATTGAAAAGTATTATATTTCTGGAGGTTATAAAGTTTTTAAACCCAGTATAATTGAGCTGTTAACAGCTGAACGATTAATGTTTGAAAAAAAAATCAAAGTTTTATAATAACGATACTATAGGTGTAATGAAAGGTTTTTATTCTTTTTACAGGCAATATATTGGTATTATTAAAGCAAATAGAGATTCAATAATAGTTATAAATCTCATTAATCCAAAATATTTTGATAAAAAAAATATTGAAGATAATTTTTATATTATTCTTGACAATAACAATGTTGCAATAAAATTATCACTAAAGGTAAAAAATATCAAAAAACAAAACACCACGACTTCTAGTTATGTAATTATTAGTAAAGGTGTTGTGAATGAAAATCAATAAGAAAATGGATAATGACTCAATTCGACGTAGCATGTAATGTAGTTTAGTGTATAGTTGCTCGACATAGTGTCTTTCGCTATGTCGTGCTAAAAGCAAAGCTCTTGCTTTGCATATTGAAGAATTTGCATATTGAAAAAATCAAAGAAACAATTTAAAAACAAACATTTATGAAAAAGTATCTAATCTTAATGCTATCAGTCGCATTTATCTGCATTTTAAGTGTATCGGCACAAGAAAAAGCAAAGAACACAACTAGCATTATTGAGAAAAGAGTAGAAAAAATGGCTATGGAGTTAAGTCTAACAGATGCAGAAAAAGCAAAAGTAAAAGTGCTTTTAGAAAAGCAAAATAATGATTACGATAAACTTAAAAGTGGTTTGACACCAGAGAGTGAGGATACTAAAGTAAAACTTAAGGAACTGCATAAAACTCAAAACGAAGAGTTGAAAAAATTATTAGGCAACGAGAAATACGCCAAATACAACGAAAACCGTGCTCAGGAAAAAGCAAAGGTAGAAGCTGCAAAAGCTAAAATGTAGTTCTAATTATTGAATTAAACAATTAATTGCAGTTATAGGTAAATATTGCATGTTTATTTATAATATTAATATATAGACTATACGAAATATTATTACAGTGATGAGTTTTTTGATAATAAATTTTTATAAATGAGAAAACTGTTTATAGCGCTTCAACTACTTCTATTTACGGGTTTTGCTTCTTCAACTAAAATCCTGACTTCAACCAATGTGTTTTGGGGAACGGATGGCGGAAATGTTTTTCCCGGAGTTTCGGTGCCTTTTGGCATGGTAAAGTTGGGACCTGAAGTTCGGGCAGGCTGGCAACCCACGTCGGGTTACCGGTCGGACGAACCCATTGTGGGTTTTAGTCATACCCGCACCAGTGGCACAGGTGGAGCTCCACGCTATGGTAATTTTTTGATTGTACCGCAAATCGATAGTATGCGGCTAAAAGAGCTGTTTAAATACACAAAACTGAATGAAGCCGGCTATCCCGGGTATTATACGGTAACTCTGAAAGATAAAAATTCGTACATAAAAGCAGAACTTACGGCGAGTCAGAAAGTGGGTTATCATCGCTATACATTTACCAAAAAATACAGTCAGACTAATGCCTTGAATGCGAATATCTTAATTGATGTTTCCAATACATTAACCCGCCTGACAAATAATAAACCGGGAACTTACTGGACTGACGGATACGTAAAAATCGTATCATCCACAGAATTACAGGCAAGCATTACCTGCGAAGGCGGTTGGGGCGGATTGAACCCATACACCGTTTACTGTTATATGGAGTTCGATAAACCGTTTACAAAAGCACAATTATGGCGTGATGGTGAATTTATAAATCGAAAGGAACTGGCTACGACTAATCCCGAAAAATTGCTGAAACGATTTGGTGCAGCGGTTACGTTTGCAGGATTGTCAGGTATGGAAGTGAACTGCAAAGTTGGTCTTTCGTTTTTGAGTTTCGAAGCGGCGATGTTGAATTTGCGGAGCGAAAACAACAAATCTTTCGAAGATGCATTATCCACTGCCGAAAATTTATGGCTTGAGAAACTTAACAAAATACAGATAAAAGGCGGAAGTGTTGTTGCACAGCAACTATTTCGGAGTGCATTGCGCAATACCATGTTGATGCCCACCAATGTAACCGGCGAAGTTCCGGGCTGGAATCCGAATGTACCACATTACTGGGATTATTATTGCATTTGGGATATTTTCAGGGCTACCATGCCGCTTTACACCTTGATTTGGCCGGATAAGCAGCGCGAATTTATCCAAAATCTGCTCGAAATCTACAAACAGCGTGGTTATTTGCCCGACGCATGGATAGCCGGTGATTATGCTCAAATTCAGGGCGGAAGCAATGCCGATGTGGTATTGGCCGATGCTGTAGTAAAGAAACTGGGTGGTTTCGATCCTCGATTGGCATTGGATGCTACACTTAAAAATGCTGAAATTCAATCAGATAATCCTAATTTAAAGGGTAGATATGTAAACGATTATCAAAAATACGGTTATGTGCTACCCGAAACTACAAAGGGAACCGTATCGCGCACGCTCGAATATGCCTACAACGATTATTGTATTGCTCAGATCGCTAAATCATTGAAAGAAAGTCTATTGACTGAAAAGTACACGCGGCAGTCATTGAGGGTATTTAATCTCTTTCACCCCGAACACAAAATGTTTTGGGCAAAAGACAGTGTCGGCAACTGGATGCCCGATTTTAGTCCGGTATCGAAGCGGAAAGACCATTGGAACGATCCCTATTTTTACGAGGGAGGATCACAAATTTACTCTACGTACCTGCCACATGCCATGCAAACACTGATTGCAAAACACGGTGGAAATGCGGAATACATAAAGTATTTAGATAATTTGTTCGATTCAGGAGTTTTTGGTATTGAGAATGAACCGGAATTTCTGATTCCGTATCAGTACATTTATGCAGGCGATTATCCTTCGACAGCTCGCAGGGTGCACGAAATTCTGACCAAGGTTTTTCAACCCGGAACAGCCGGTATTCCCGGTCAGGATGATGCAGGCTCCATGTCGGCCTGGTATGTATGGAGCGCCATAGGCTTTTTCCCTGTGGCGGGTCAGGACTTGTACCTGATTGGCACACCTCTTTTTGAAGAAACAACCATTCAGCTCGAAAACAAAAAAAAGCTACACATTTTAGCCAAAAATATTTCTTTAAAAAATATCTATGTTACTAGCGCAACACTGAACGGGCGGAAACTCAATCGAGCGTGGTTTCGTCATAGCGAGATTGCCAAAGGTGGAAAACTTGTGTTCATAATGAGTGATAAACCAAATGATTGGGGAAAAGAAAATCTGCCGTATTCGCTGTAAATAATTAAACAATGAGAAAAATATTTTTATTCATTGCATTGTTGCCTTTTTTTCTGCTGCAATCGGTTTTTTCAACCGAAATTAGCCGCAATTCGGCTCCGCTTATCGGTGCGCAGGTGATTATTGAGCATGGACAATCGGCTCAGGAAATAGACGCTTTGTTCGCTACTTTGCAAAAGAGCAACATGAATGTTTGCCGTATTCGCATGTTCGAAGCGTATATGCACGATGGCAACGGCAACTGGAATTTTACCGAATTCGATGAGGCTTTTCGTGCAGCCGAACGCCACCATATCAAGGTATTGGCAACGCTTTTCCCAATGGTGGAATTTACGAATATCGGTGGCTTTAAATTCCCCGATTCTGAAACGCATTTAGCCTCTGTTGCCAATTATATAGCACATGTTGTTCCTCATTTTTCCAACTACAAAAGTTTTGCCGGTTGGGTATTGATGAACGAAATTGGTTCGGGTCGTGCACCTTTTGGAAAACCACTTACGGATGAGAAATTTGCCGAATGGAAAAGCACGGATGCCGTAAAATCGTTTGATGCGAACGGTCGACCGATAATGCCATTTTACGAAGAGCGTTTTTTGGTGGATTACAACACCTGGTATCTTCAGTGGCTGAAAAGTGAAGTTCGTAAATATGATATCAACAGTCATTTACATGTAAATACCCATGCCATATTTGATACTTACGGTGAATATAATTTCACAAAGTGGCGTGGCATACTCGATAGTTTTGGCGGTTCGGCGCATGCAAGCTGGCATTTCGGGAATTTTACCCGCAACAATTACCACTACGCCATGGCTGCCAACAGTGAAATTTTGCGTTCCGGAGCAGGCAATAAACCCTGGTTGATGACCGAATTGCAAGGTGGAAATAATATCTGGAGTAGTGGAAATCCGATCTGTCCCACTGCCCGCGAAATAGAACAATGGATGTGGACAGTTATCGGAACGGGTGGGAAAGGACTGATTTTCTGGTCGCTGAATGGACGAACGGCCGGGATTGAAGCCGGTGAATGGGCATTACTCGATTTGCAAAACAAGCCAACTGACCGCATGGAAGCAGCTGCCAAGGTTGCCAAAGTTGTACAGCAACATGCTGACTTTCTATCAATGGCTAAGGTAGCAGAATCGGGTGTGAATATCCTTTATACGCGTGAATCGCTTTGGGCGGAACGGCGAGCCGAAACTGTCGGTGCAACTTATGCCGGACGAAAACCCGGAGCGGCTATGAAGTCGGTTATAGCTTTTTACGAAGCTTTTGGACAGCTTGGTATTCAGGCCAATATTAAATGTGTGGATGAATTTGATTTTACAACTACCGATAATCGGGGAAAAGTAATTGTGCTTGCCCATCAAATTGCATTGTCAGCCGAATATGCTACGAAACTGGAAACTTTCGTAAAATCGGGTGGATTGCTTGTTGTGGAAGGTCTGACAGGCTTTTACAATCAGCATATGCAACTGCAACTCAGTGTAAATAATCCCTTTCTTGCCGTTTTAGGCGGAAATCTGAAAGATGTGAAAATGCATGCAAATCAGCCGTATTTACGTTTTCAAAACCTGAAAAGTACACTGCCTGTTCATTGGTGGCAGGGAACGATAGATAGTAAAGAGTCAAAAGCGATTTCTGAAAATTCTGATGGTCATATTCTTGCCACTGTAAATGAATTGGGACATGGAAAAGTAATCTGGTTGCCATCGTTGGTTGCCATTGAAGCTCATGAAACCCAAAATTTTGAGCCCTTGATGCAGTTTGTTTCCGAATTTATAAGTCCGGTTTTGTTCGAAAATGTATTGACTTTTGCAAAACCGTACAAAGGATTGCTGATGCAACAACTTGAAAACGGTGGTAAAAAACTGATTGTTCTTATTAATAAATCTGATAAAAATCAATCAGTTAGATTTAATAAATCGCCACTTTCATTTATCAGTGTTTTCTCCGAACCGCAGAAAGTTTTCAGAAATACGATAAAAATTCAACCGGAAGAAACGCTTGTGTTGGAGTTGAGTAATCCGTAAATATTTATTATTTTTTTGTATTTGACCCCCAAACTTCCAATTGGGGGTTTTAAGACGCAGTCGTTTTAAATTAAATATATGTTAATTTTTCTTTGTCAGATTACATCTTTTCTATAATTATGTCGTCCCTACGGGACTTTGTATTTCAGAATTGTATCTTTTTTACCATAATCACACCTCTACGAGGTTAAGAAAAAGTGCCGTAGGCACGAAAATATGGTAAAAGTATTTGTAAACAATCGCCCAAGTCCCTTAGGGACGACATATATTTAATGTGTCAAAGTAGAATTAATTGCTTCAAAATAGACTCTTTAGCCCCCTTAGGGGGTGGGGGTCGAAAAATATACAAAATGAAAAAATTAAATATTATATCGAAAATTTTTATTATCCTGTTTTTTAGTCTTGTGTTGAGTGCAAGTGCACAAACAAATGCTATTGGCGATAAAGGATTTACATTAGATACTACCGGATTGAGTTCCATCAATGTCTGTGTCTCCGAATGGCAAAAAGCCGGTGTGGAAGGAGGAATACCATCAATTAACGCACAAACAAAAATCTACAAAGCAAAACCCGGTTGCAATCTTCAAAAACTTATTGACAAAGCTGCCCGCACCGGAGGGGTTATCTTGTTGTCAAATGGCGATTATTTTGTAAATGAATCTATTTACCTGAAAAATGGTGTTGTATTACGTGGAGAATCAAAAAACGGTGTTCGTTTGCTTGTGAAACTGAAAGGCCAGTTCTGGCAGGTGAAAGGAAGTAAGCGCGTCGGAGCATTACTTATGCATGGCGTTGAACGTGCAGGTATTGAAAATCTGACGATTAAATACGATGCTGTCAGTTTTGAGCCCTATAATCCCGATAGTTTTGATGCTCCCTGGAAGATTGATGTTTTTCACAAACCCGAGTTGCGCGATACCTGCCTGTTCGTGGAACAAGTGTGGATACATCAGAGTCGGAATTGCTGGGTGCAGGATTGTCGGATTTTGTGGGCAGGAAGCGACCCCATTCGCATAACGCTTTCGGACCACATAACCTGTCGGCGCAACTACATTGACCGCTGTTACAACAAAAACGATGGCGGAATGGGTTATTATAACATTTCCAATTCGCGTTATGTGCTGGTTGCTAACGATACCGTTCGGCGTATCCGGCATTTTGCCATCCAAAACTACAGCAAATTTAATGTGATAATAAACAACTATTTCGAAGTAGATATCAACTTTCACGATGGCGATAGCGGTTGCAATTTAATCATGGGTAATACCGTTCGTATTCCGCAGTGGCATAGCTGGAATCCCATTGCACGCGGTGTTCCGGAACAGCATCTGCCACCAGGAAAGTTCAACATATTATTAAATAATGAATTTCAGGATAAATCAAACCAAAAAATCTATTCGCAGCGTGATGTAATTTATGAAGTAGGTTATAGCTGGGATTTGCCGATTGTTGTTGTATGCGGTAGTTTGAATTTACATAAATAATTTTTTTACAAATAACTTAAATTAATTAAGGCTATTTAGGAATTTATACGTCTTGTACGATGTAAATGTTCTTAATATTTCAATAGTCCGTTAGAAAAAGCAGTTATTATGCAGCTTTAATGCCTAAATACAGAGGTTCTTTGACGAGGTGGTGACTTTTTAACGATATCAAATTATTTCTTAAGCTCTTTTTTTTCTCTCAACAATAGAAAGAGCATACTAGTCGACTAAAGACATGTAGACTGTTTTTAATTTTTTTTTTTGAAAGAACACTCTCTACAGCTTCCAGATGAAAGCTTTGATTCAAGTCGATGTCGATTAAAGCGATTTGAGAAATTTCAAGCCCTTTTTTGGAGCGTTATCGGATCTCGACTAAAACGAACCGAGAGAAGGTATTTTATTGCCCGATTTCTCGATATAGCCTGGGTCAAAGGAAATTGCAATTCGTTTGACAATATGGGAAGTTATTAGTGAAGAAATAAATGACATGAAATCAAATTTTTCTTTGAATTGATTTCTAAAACGCTGTTCACAATGCTTACTATAACGACTCACTTGCTTAAAATTAATTCGATGCGGAATAACGATACATAAATATTTCAAATAAAAAGTCACGTCACCATTTATTGAGTGATAAACCTTTCAAAGCGCTATCGACTATTGAATTAAAAACGTTAATTTTTCTTAAAATCACACTTTATAAATTAGTTGAACGATTAAAGATACTGATTTTCACGGAGTTAACCAAATAAAATATAAGATAATTGATTGATATACAATTATTTAACTATAAATATAACACACTATATATATTATTCTTCATTAATTAAAATAATTAAATACAGATGAAAAAACACTCAATTTTCTTATTCTTATTATCCGCAATGCTGCTCTTTAGCATTAATCTTCAAAGTCAGAATACTAAAACTATTACAGGAAAGGTGACTGATGAGAAAGGAGAAGGTATTATTGGAGCCAATGTTATTGTCAAAGGAACTGGTACCGGAACAATTACTGATGTTAATGGAATGTTTTCGTTACAGGTACCTAACAATGCAATTCTTGTTATTTCATATTTAGGTTACGATACCAAAGAAATTTTGGTTGGAGACAAAAATAGTTACAACGTACAACTTTCTGAAAGTTCAAAATACCTTGAAGAAGTGGTTGTAGTTGGCTATGGAACTGTAAATAAAAGAAGTTTTACAGGATCAGTTGCTTCTGTCAAATCGGAAGAACTAACTTCTTTGAAAACTTTATCTCCTAGCGCAGGTTTGCAGGGGCGGGCTGCTGGGGTTAACGTAACCACATCTTCGGGTTTGTTAGGTGTTCCAACTAAAATCAATATCAGGGGAATAAATTCAATTAATGCCGGAACTTCTCCATTGTGGATTATCGATGGTGTTCCCATGTATTCGGGTGATGGTTTGGAAGCCAGTTCACGTACTGTTTCGCAAGACCCTATGTCGTTGATAAACCCGAATGATATTGAAAGTATGGAGGTGTTGAAAGATGCGGCAGCGACTGCCATTTACGGCTCTCGGGGATCGACCGGTGTAATTATCATCACTACAAAAGCAGGCAAAAAAGGTGATAAAAAAGGAAATATTGTTGTTGATTATTCAAACGGATACAGTCAGTTGACCCGTACCCCAAAACAAATAGGGTATGCATCAACAAGTCAATGGATTCAGTTAGCTGATATAGCCGTTCAAAATCAGACAGGTAATTCAGCAGCACTCTGGCAACCTTCTCAGACCCTCGATCCTGCAAAAGTTCCCTTCTCACCCTTAACACGAGAACAGGCTTTGGCAATCAACAGTGACTGGTTCGATGTGGTGTTACGTACTGGACAATATCATGACATAAATCTGAACATGACCAAGGGTTATGAAAATGGATCAGTTTTCTCGTCATTTAACTTCAGAGACGATAAGGGTGTTTTAAAAAACAATGATTTACAGCGTATTACAGGCAGAATAAATACTGATTTTGAAGTTATAAAAAATCTAACCATAGGCACCAATGCCTCATTTTCATATAGTAAAAATAACAGAGTAAAAACCGGCTATGCCGGTGCTATTGGTGGTGGTGGGGGAACAAATGGTGCATTTGAATCGGCAAACAGAAACGCTTTGCCTTGGATGCCTATTTATGATGAGGCTGATCCAACCGGATACTGGAGCGCACGTTCAGGAAACTTAGCTGCAAACAACGACCGCCGTTTTTTGCAAGATTATGTAAATCAGTACCGCTTTCTGGGAAATTCATTTGCCGAATTAAAGATTGCTCCGATAAAAGGGTTGTCCCTACGAAGCGAATTCGGAGTCGATTTCATCAGCAATTCGTCGGTTGACTGGCGCAGTGCGCTAATTACAGAAGACAACAAATCCTACTCGCTCGACAATAATGCAACACGTACGGTTATCAACTACAATGCTTACTTTAAATATAACAAATCTTTTGGCATACATTCGTTTAATTCAGTACTAGGAACAGAATCGATGCGGGTAAATGGATGGCGCAGACAAATGGAAGGAAAAGACTTAGTGGGTATGTATCCAGAAATGGGAGTTACAAATCCTGCACAAATGCTAACCATGCATTCATATTTGTCCGACGAAGATTATTTACGTTCTTACTTTTTCCGTTCTGATTACCGTTTAATGGATAAATATGTATTTGCTGTAAGTTATCGTATGGATGGTTCTTCAAAATTTCAGGGAAAAAATAAATGGGGTAACTTTGCTGCCATTTCGGGAGGTTGGTTAGTTTCGGAGGAAGAGTTTTTTCAACCATTAATCACAGTGATGAACCAGTTAAAATTAAAAGCAAGCTTTGGACAAACAGGTAACAATGCAATCAGCAGTAATGCATTTACAACAAATTTTTCCAATGCAGCGAATAACCGATATGGCGATGTTTCATATATCTCCTCAGGAACAGTAGTCAGCAATTTGGGTAACAGTTCACTGACATGGGAAACTACCACCAATTATGATGCAGGAATTACGTTTGGTTTCTTCAATAACAGGCTCAGTGGTTCTCTTGAATATTATTATAAAGATATTTCAGACATGTTGTTCAAACGGGAATTACCTGTTTCTACAGGATTAGCCGATAATACAATTTGGGATAACGTGGGAGATGTAGCTAATTTTGGTGTGGATTTCTCACTCACAAGTGTAAATTTTGATACAAAAAAAATTAAATGGACTACGACTTTCAACTTTTCGACGAATAACAACCGCGTAGTAAGTCTAACTCCTGCTGTTGATAACGGTGGAAAAGGGATGGATTACACAGATGGTACACGAAATGTTACAGGCAAGCCTATCGGCACATTTTTTATGGCCGATTATGCAGGAATAGATCCTGACCGGGGAGTTGAAATGATTTGGGAAATCGATCAGGATGAGTACAATAAAACCGGAAATACCATTAAAACCGGTCGTAAAATACCTGCTACTCAAGCAAATGTAAAACTACATCGCTATTTATTCAAAGACAAAACAATTGTTCCGAAATTTTTCGGTGGGTTAAACAACTCTTTCAGTTTCGCCAATTTTGATTTCAACCTGTTTTTCACCTTCTCAGGCGGGAATTATATTTACGATTACAACCTGAAACGGGCATCTTACGTTCACAATGGACAGACGGTTTTATTAGCCGACCTTATTGGCAATATGTGGGAGCCTGGAAAATTAAATGCTAAATACCCTCTTCAATCATGGGGAAGCCAGTATAACAACGCTGGTTGGAGTAGTGATGCTGATGACCCGAATTTTGAAACCGGCAACAAAAAAGGTTGGTGGGCTGCATCAGGGGATAATAATTATAACCTGGAAAGTGCTAATCACTCTCGCTTTATCTATAAAGGTGATTATTTGCGATTAAAAAATTTGTCGATAGGCTATAATCTGCCTAAAACTCTTATTTCGAAAATCAAACTCGAAAATGTAAAAATCACTTTACAGGCAACCAACTTGTTTACACTGACAGCGTATCCGGGATACGATCCCGAAGGAAAAAGTTATGTCGAAGCCGCAGGTGTTCCTAATTTAAAGAATTACAGCATTAGCATTTCAGCAAAATTATAAAATCGATTATATTTTTTAAAAATTAATGTGTTATCAAAATCAATGAATTACAAAATGAAAAAAACTATAAATACAATTGCAATCCTGTT
>ERZ795030.4179-NODE-4179-length-14389-cov-4.460793_pt1 | contig 14389 bp, 14 predicted proteins | sample MGYA00375122_ERZ795030 | MGnify/ENA primary metagenome ERZ795030 (study PRJEB30165, sample SAMN05720146) | activated sludge metagenome | isolation source: anaerobic digester from wastewater treatment plant | place: Japan | collected 2015-04-20 ...
GGTTTAAGATCGCGGGGCTGGCGTTTCTTGCCCTGAATATTGCGTCACTGGGTGTTGTGGCTTACGCGGAAGATGACGCTGGATCGACGCCCGCGGGATGGAGCCAGGGAAAGAAAACAGGGTGGGATAGTGGCAGTCATCCTCCCGGCTGGGCGAAACGGGAAGCCCGAAAAGGTGAGATCAAGTTAAAGGAAGCGACGGGGGAAGCCGGGAAGGCGACCCGGGGAGCAAAGGTGAAAAATGCCCAGGAAAAAACCGCGAAGGAAGCGAAGCGGGCTGAGGAAAAAGCCAGGAAGGACGCGGAAAAGCTTAAAGCCAAGTCTGAAAAAGAGGCGAAGAAGGCCCAAAAGAAGGCGGAGAAGGAAGCCAAAAAACTGCAGAAAGAAAACGACGAGGCAAGGAAACGGGCTGAAAAACAAGTCAGAAAACAGGAACGGGAATCCCGGAAGAAGGCTGAGGAATTAACGGGAAAATCTTCCAGGCAGGCAAAAGGTTTTGCCGGCTTTTAAATCGGAGAAGACGATAAAAAAGGCGTTACCTGATCTTGTTCAGGGAAGCGCCTTTTTTTATCCGTCAGACAACCTATGAAAAAAAATAAGAAAAAAGCGATCATCATTGGAACCGGCAGTGGAATTGGCCGCGCTTTGGCCTTCAAGCTTTCCGGGGAAGGATATTTCGTGGGGCTGACGGGACGGGACCCTGAAAAGCTGAAAGCCTTACAGGCCGAACTTCCCGGAGAAAGCGTGGCGCGGCCTCTGGATCTTCGTGATCCACGAGAGGCTATTCACAGCCTCGGGAATCTCATCATGTACATGCAGGGCATGGATCTTATGATCATTAACGCGGGGGTTTTGTTTCGCAACGAAGAGCTTGTCTGGGCCAAGGAGGAAGAAACCGTTAAGGTCAATGTCGCGGGATTTGCCGCGATGGCAAATTCGGCCGTCCATTATTTTCAGAAACAAAAATCCGGCACGCTGGTGGGGATTTCTTCCGTGGCGGGCCACCGGGGAAGCGGGCGTTCGCCGGCCTATAACGCCTCCAAAGCTTTCATGATTAATTACATGGAAGGATTGCGCCAGAAGCTTTTCGGGACCGCCATTCGGGTGATTGACGTCCGTCCCGGTTTTGTGGACACGGACATGATACGCGGTAATCGGGGACTCTTTGGCGTGATTTCGCCGGAGCAGGCCGCGGATCAGATCTTCAGGGCGATCCGGAAAGGCAAAAAAAAGGTCTATGTCCCCGGATGGTGGGGACCGCTCACGTATTGTTTCCGCAAATTGCCCGAGTGGATTTATCATTCAGGTTACAAAAAATATCTGTCCTGGGACACTCGTGTCCGGGCCCGGCGATCGCAGTAACCGCGCCCCATGAGAAAGTTGACCCACGTTGAACTTCTTGAACGTCAGCAAAAACGGAAACGGGTCCCCAAGCTCCCTTTTTGCGTGGTCCTGAATCACATACGAAGTCTTCACAACGTCGGGTCGATTTTTCGAACGGCGGATGGAGCCGGCGTGGAGAAGCTGTACCTGTGCGGTATTACCGGGCATCCTCCCGATTCTAAAATCACAAAAACCGCGTTAAGCGCCGAAAAAGAAGTGCCCTGGGAGTATTGCCAGGACGCGGTCGAAGTCCTCAGGCGGAAAAAGCAGGAAGGGTACGAAATCGTTCTTTTGGAACAGCTCGCCCAAAGTATTCCGTATGAAACGTGGACTCCCCAAGGGCCTGTTTGTCTTGTGATCGGTAACGAAATCGAAGGTGTTTCGGATGAGTTGCTGGCCCTGTGTGACCGGACTATCGAGATTGACATGGCGGGAGTCAAAAATTCCCTGAATGTGAGTGTGGCGTTCGGGATCGCCGCCTATCATATCCGAAACCAGATTCGCGAAAGGGCGCGGGCGGATTCATGAAAAGGATGACGATTTTGTTCAGCGGGACGGTCCAGGGGGTGGGATTCCGGTGGACGGCGGAGTCTCTCGCCCGGAGATTTCCGGTCACGGGGTACGTTCGTAATCTGGAAGATGGTCGGGTGGAAGTGGTCGCGGAAGGGGACGAGCCGGTTCTGGTCGAGTTTCTTTCCGCCATTCGTCATTCGGGAATGAAAAATTATATTCGCGGGGTCGAAACGTGCTGGTCGGAAGCCCAGAGTTGTTTCAAAGGTTTTCGAATTTCCTATGAGAAAAAATAAGACTCGGGTCAAGCGTCTGTCCGGTGAAGGCCGGAGGGGGCGCTGAGCCGGGGGCATGGAGGGCGGGATGCGTTGGGCGGTGATTGCGGACATTCACGGGAATCTGGAAGCGCTTGAACGGGTAGAGGCCTATCTGAAGGAGCATCAACTGGAGCGGGTGATGTGCCTCGGGGATTCGATTAGCTATGGAGCAAATCCGAATGAATGCCTCGCGTGGGTTTTTAGACATTGCGAGTGTCATGTTCTCGGGAATCATGAAGCGGCTCTCGTCCATGAATCGCTCCGGTGGGATTTTGGCGGTTGGGCCCGGGTCGCTCTGGATTGGACGGCGGAGAGGATGGATCCCGGGCTCATGGCGCGTCTCCGGGAACTTTCCTATTCACAAATCCACGAATTAATGACGATGGCGCATGGAACGATTGATCGGCCGGAAGCTTTTGAGTATCTGACGGAAGGCGAGGCCGTCATAAAAAGCTTTTCGGCGCTCAAAACATTCGCCGGATTTGTCGCTCACACTCATATCCCGGGGTGGTTTTCCGAAAAAAAACCTCAAGGCGGCGGATACCTGGACGAAGGGAAAATCCGTCTCGCGAAAGAGGATCGTTATCTTCTGAATCCCGGGAGCGTTGGTCAACCGAGGGACTATGACCCGCGGCTTTCTTTTGCCGTTTTTGATTCGGAAGAATTAACATTTGAAATTGTCCGGCTCCCTTACGATAATGAAAAAGCCGCAAAGAAAATCCGGTCGGAAGGATTGCCCCGAACATTGGCAGACCGACTGCTTTAAATCTTAATTCGGGCCCGGGATGATGGACGCCACAGCGTTGAAAAAAAAGATCGAATCGCTTCGCCGTGAAATTGAAAGACATAATCGTCTGTACTATGACGACGCGAGGCCCGAGGTTTCGGATTTTGAGTACGACCGGATGATGCGTGAGTTGATCGATCTTGAAAAGAAACATCCCGAATTTCTCACTCCCGATTCTCCCTCGCGCCGCGTTGGCGGGGCCCCACTTAAAGAGTTTAAAACAGTCCGGCATTCGGTGCCGATGCTTTCCCTAGATAACACCTATTCCCGGGAAGAACTGGCGGATTTTGACGAACGGGTCGCGAAGGTCCTTGGGGCCGGAAAATACTCCTATTTTGTGGAAGAAAAGGTTGACGGTGTTTCGATCGCGCTTGTTTACGAAAAAGGTTTCCTGAAACTTGGGGCGACGCGTGGGGACGGCAAGCAGGGAGATGACATCACGGAAAATATCAGGACAATCCAGTCGATCCCGCTCAGGATTCCCGTGCCGGGGAGTGGTTTCAAGGGGCCGCCTCCGGCGGTGCTGGAGGTCAGAGGCGAGGCCTACATTCCGACGAGGCAATTTGAAAAGATCAATGAGGAAAAGGAAAGAATGGGCGAGGAACTTTTCGCCAATCCCCGTAATGCCTGTGCCGGAAGCTTGAAGCTTCTAGATCCCGCGCTGGTGGCCGCGCGGAAACTGGATGCCTTTATGCACGGTTTCGTGCGTTGTGAAGGGGGAGATCATCCTCAAAGCCAGAGCCAGGCCATGCGACTTCTGAGGTCACTGGGCTTCAAGACTGTTCCTGATTCCGAGAAGTGCGCGACGCTGGATGAGGTTTACCAAAAGATTGACTCCATCGCGGCGAAACGGGACCAGCTTCCTTATGAAACCGACGGAGTCGTTATCAAGGTGGATGCGTTGGAGGGCCAGAGGATTCTTGGCATGACCTCAAAGTCACCGCGCTGGATGATTGCCTATAAATATCCCGCGGCGCAGGCCGAGACCGTTTTAGAAGATATCAAAATCCAGGTTGGGAGAACCGGCGTTCTGACTCCCGTCGCGATCCTCAAACCTGTTCGACTGGCGGGGACGATGGTTTCGCGGGCCAGTCTTCATAACCAGGATGAAATCAAGCGGCTGGATGTCCGGATCGGTGATCACGTTTTTATCGAAAAAAGCGGCGAGATCATTCCCCAGGTCATTTCGGTCAATACCGAAAAACGCGCGGGGGATTTGCCCAAGTTTGTTTTTCCGAAACAATGTCCGGTTTGCGGTGAATCGGTGCTCAAACACGGTGGGGAAGTAGCGGTTCGATGCTTGAATCCGCTGTGTCCGGCGCAATTAAAGGGCGCGATCCGTCATTTCGCGGGACGTGAAGCCATGGATATCGAAAACCTCGGTGTTTCGATCATTGAGCAACTGGTGGACAAAGGTTTAGTCAAAAGCGTGGCCGACCTTTATACGCTCAGGCAAAAGGATCTGGAGGCCCTGGAACGGATGGGAGCAAAGTCCGCCAAAAATCTGGTGGAAGGTATTGAGCAAAGTAAAAAGGCGTCGCTCGCGCGGCTTATTTACGCGCTCGGAATTCCCGATGTTGGCGTTCATACGGCGTACATTCTGGCGGGACAGTTGGGGAGTATGGCCCGGCTTTCCGAGTCGTCCGCGAAAGACCTTGAAGGAATACGTGAAATCGGGCCGGTGACCGCGCAATCCATTCTTGATTTTTTCGCGAGGAGTTCCACGAAAAAACTTTTGCGCCGTCTCGAAGAATCGGGGATCGCGATGGATCGGGCGGAACAAACGGCCGGCGAAAGTCCGTTGCAGGGGAAGACCGTTGTACTGACCGGGACGCTTGAGCGTCTGGATCGCGCCGAAGCGGAAGCGTTGCTCCGAAAGTTTGGAGCGCATCCTTCGGGGTCGGTGAGCAAGAAGACGGATGTTGTCGTGGCCGGGCCCGGCGCCGGCAGTAAACTTGACAAGGCCCGAGCGCTTGGAATCAGGATTTGGGACGAAAAGCAGTTTCTTAAAGAGCTTGGGATGGAAGGGGGGCGTGATGCGTGAATACGGGAAGATGATTGCCGGACAACTCTATAACACGCTGGACCCCGAACTGACCCGGATGAGACGGGCGGCGCTTGAGCTTTGCGACACCTTCAACCGTTCCACTCCACGGCGCGCTTGATTCGCTTCGTTAAAAAACCCTGCCGTCCGGACTAACGCGAGCCCGTCACGAGCCCGTGAGGTATCGTCAATTCGGGATAGGAAATCCTGGAATAACTTAACCGTCTCCAGTTCGGATATCGATTGGCCGATACCTGAGTCAATGAACAAATCAGCGAAAACACCCGACAAATCCGGCAATAAAAATCAATTTTTGTTTGATGAATTTCTGAATTATCTTTCGGTCGAAAAGGGCCTTGCGAAGAATACGCTTGAGGCCTACCGTCGGGATCTTGTCCGCTACGACGAATTTATTAAAAAAGAAAAAATTTCTGACTGGTCGGATATCCGTCGGGCGCATATTCTGAAATTTCTCGCGGCGGAAGGCCGGAGGGGGCTTGAGTCGACTTCGGTCGCGAGGGCGCTTGTTTCCATAAAATTATTTCACCGCTATCTTGCGAAAGAACGGTACGCGCGCGAAGACGTCACAAGTGTTCTGGAATCCCCGAAACTCTGGAAAAAATTGCCGTATTTTCTCACCCCGCAGGAGACGGAAGCGATCCTGAACGCGCCGGATCCAAAAACGCCGATGGGTATACGTGACCGGGCATTGCTCGAATGTCTCTACGCGACGGGCATGCGGGTTTCCGAGTTGACCGGGCTTACGATCGAAAACGTTTATCTGGATAACCACTTCATCAAGTGCCGCGGAAAGGGAAGCAAGGAGCGGATTGTGCCGATCGGAAGCGTCGCGGTTTCAGCGTGCCAGACTTATCTCGAAAAAGTCCGCCGTAAGATCAAGGCTCCCACCAGTCATTTTTTTCTCGGGCGGAACGGTAAGGGGTTGACCCGTCAGTCGGTGTGGAAGATGATAAAAAAATACGCGATCCGGGCCGGCATTACCAAGCCGATAAAGCCGCACACCTTCCGGCATTCTTTTGCCACGCATCTGCTTGAGCGGGGCGCGGATTTGCGCGTGGTCCAGGAGCTTTTGGGCCATTCGGATATTTCCACAACTCAAATTTACACCCACGTGTCCGGAAATCGCCTCAAGTCTGTTCACGCGCAATTTCATCCTCGGGGATAACAGAAGTCCCCAGGGTTTTGTTTCCCTTCACGATAATCGTTGGTTTTTCGCCTCTTTGGCCTTTGGTTCGTCCCCCAGGATATGGTATACTTCGGCCCTATGAGAAAAGTGAGCAAGATGATAGGGCTAGGGGTGATAGTCGCGTGGGCGTTGTTCCCGTTGCCAAGTGTGGCGGTAGCGCAGTCTGATGTCCAGTCCGCTGATTCGTCAAAGACCCGGACCTCTGACGATTATTCGGTGATCCAGCAGGATTTGCAGCAGAGTAAATTGTCGGATGCCCTCAAGCGAATTCAGATGCTGGAACAAGAGAACCGTTTCCTCGCGAAGCGGGTCGAATTGCTTGAGAGAAACGTCAACGACATCAAGAATGACCGTTACTGAGTAAGCTCGGGAAAATCATCGTGAATTTGAATCGCCGGTCTCGCATTCGGCAGAGGGGGCAAGTTCACGAGTACTTGCGCGGCTCCGTGTGGCTTTGAAAAGCGGATCGGGCACTCTCCTCCGATTTTATCACGTCAACGGCTGATTTCGCCGGATTGACAAGGGGATAGGGCGCCAGTAAAATGCGGCCGCCTTTGGTTTTTTCCTCTCGCACCTAATAAATTTCATGTGTGTAAAGGGATACGTGTTTTTAACGCGCGGTCGACTGCGTAGTACGGGATACCGGATGCGATCTGGAAGTATTTAAGTGCCCCTCAGGGTGAGCGGGTCAGGAAAACTCCCTGACATCTCACTTAAATGGTCTGTCATGGCGCTATCGTCTAGCCTGATCTAGGACGTCACCCTCTCAAGGTGAAAACACGGGTTTAAATCCCGTTAGCGCCAGGTTTTTTTCGAAGTGCCGCGCGGAGAGAATGGGTTACACGGTTTTTTAATCTTAACGTTTTTTATCTTTATTGAGGTGCAGTATGATCCCGCGATACACCCGGCCGGAAATGGCCAAGGTCTGGACTGAAGAAAATAAGTTGCAGAAGTGGCTCGATGTGGAGTTGGTAGCGCTCGATGGGCTCGCCCGCTACGGTTACATTCCCAGGGACATTCCTTCCAAAGTTCGCGCGAAAGCTAAATTTAATATTCAGCGCGTTAAAGAAATTGAAAAAGTTACCAATCACGATGTGATAGCGTTTCTGACGAATGTCGCGGAATATGTCGGGCCTGCCGGCCGATACGTGCATTTCGGATTAACATCTTCTGACATTCTGGATACGGGGCTCGCCCTGCAACTGGTCGACGCTTCCCAAATTCTGAAACGGGAAATCCAGAAGCTGATCCATATTCTTTCAAAACAGGCTAAGAAGCATGCCGGAACCCTTATGGTGGGACGTTCTCACGGCGTTCACGCGGAGCCGACCACCTTTGGGCTTAAAATGGCCCTGTTTTATGCCGAGTTCCAGAGAAACCTCGAAAGGTTTGAGCGTGCTACCGAGAATATCCGGTTTGGCAAGATTTCGGGCGCGGTTGGTACTTTTGCCAATGTGGATCCCAAAGTAGAAAACTATGTATGCCGTAAGCTCAAATTAGCGCCGGCTCCCGTATCAACCCAAATTCTCCAACGTGACCGCCACGCGGAGTATATGACCGTTATCGCGGTGATTGGTGGTTCCCTCGAGAAGCTTGCCACCGAAATTCGAGGTCTTCAGAAAACCGAGTGCTATGAAGTCCAGGAATATTTCGCGAAAGGGCAGAAGGGTTCTTCCGCGATGCCGCACAAACGAAATCCGATTACCTGTGAACGGATCGCCGGGCTTGCCAGAATTTTGCGAGGGAACGCTCTGGCGGCGCTGGAAAATATCGCGCTTTGGCACGAACGGGATATCACTCACTCGTCCGTGGAGCGCGTGATTTTTCCGGACAGCACCATCCTGCTGGATTACATGCTTGGTTTGATGCAGGACGTGATTGAAAATCTTCAAGTCAACAAGGAGCGGATGCTTTCGAACATGGAGTCGAGCCGTGGGATGGTATTTTCCCAGGGGTTGCTTCTGAAGCTGGTTGAAAAAGGGTTGACGCGTGAAGACGCTTACAAGCTCGTCCAGAACGCCGCGAAGCGGATTTGGGAGGATGTAAACGCGAATTTGCGGGAAGTGGTGTTGAACGATAAGGAAATCCGGAAGCATTTATCAGCGTCCGAAATTCAAAGCGTGTTCAGCTATAAACGCCATACCCGGAATGTTTCCGCGATCTTGAAGCGGGCTGGTGTTTTAAAAACTCGCAAGTGAAGAGTTTTGTTTCTTCCACCTTAATTTAACGGAGACGTGATGGTGAGGGATCTTGAAGGGAACGCTATTCTGGAGACCCATTTGCCCCTGCCACGAATTGCGGTCGGGAAGGTGCGTGACATTTACGGCGTGGGAAGCGACAAGCTTTTGATCATCACGACCGACCGGTTGAGCGCGTTTGATGTGGTGATGCCGACCCCCGTTCCCCTGAAGGGGAAAGTTCTTAACCAGATCACTCTCTTTTGGCAGAACTATTTTCGGGATGTGATCCCGCAACATATTATCACCGCTGATGTCGACGAGATGTCGCTCCCGGATGAGGTGATCAAGAATTTTCGTCACGAAATCGAAGGCCGCTCCATGCTGGTGAGAAAGGCCCAACCGCTTGAAATCGAGTGCGTGGTCCGCGGTTATATTACGGGTTCGGGCTGGAAGGATTACCAAAAGACGGGCATGGTTTGTGGGCATAAGCTCCTCCCGGGGATGAAGCAGTGCGAAAAATTCCCGGAGCCGCTTTTTACGCCGTCCACCAAATCCAAAGCGGGGCACGATGTCAATATCGATTTCGGCGAGGCAATCCGGATCGTGGGGAAAGACGTCGCGATGCAAGTCCGCGATCTGACGGTCGCGCTCTACAAGAAGGGGCAGGAATACGCCGCTTCCAAGGGGATCATCATCGCGGACACGAAGTTTGAATTTGGAATTCGCGATGGCGAGATTATATTGATTGACGAGATTTTAACTCCGGACAGCTCCCGGTTTTGGCCCGCGGATCAATATGAAACAGGCCACGATCAGCCGAGTTTTGACAAGCAGATTGTCCGGAATTATCTGGAAACGCTCGCCTGGGACAAACGGCCCCCGGGACCGGAGCTTCCCCCGGATATTATTGAAAAAACGACGGCGGCTTATTGTGAGATCTTTAAGAGGCTGACCGGGAAGGACATTCGGCAGGTTTGAAGTTTTGTCGAAACACAGATTGAAGCGGTCGATTGGATTTATGCGGAGGTTGCCTGTTGACACGAAGCAATTGATAGTTGAACGGCAACCATGGATGAGAGGGAAGACCTCAAAATGAAAGGAATCATCTGCGATGAAGTTTAAAGCCCGGATTTATACCAGTTTAAAAAAATCCGTGCTTAATCCCCAGTGGCAGACGACGTTGCGCGTCCTTGCGGTCTTTGATAAAACCAAACTGGTGTCTTGCCACGACCTTGGTGCGATTTCCTTCGCGATGGAGAGAAGATAATGGGCGGCGAAAACATCAAACACCATTGCGGTATTTTCGGGATTTACAATCATCCGCAGGCCGCGCGCCTGACCCAGCTCGGCCTTTTTTCACTACAGCATCGCGGAGAAGAGGCGGCGGGGATCTGCGCCTCGGACGGAGAGGATTTGCATCTTGTGAAAGGGTGGGGGCTTGTGGGCGATGTTTTTGATGAAACCTCTTTCTCCAGCTTGCGGGGGAATCACGCGATCGGGCATGTTTGTTATTCCATGGCCGGAGCCTCGACGCCGCTGAACGCGCAACCTTACAAAGTTGATTATTCGCGGGGACAGATCGCGATCGCTCATAACGGTAATCTTGTGAACGCCCAAATCCTTCGCGCGGAACTTGAGGCCTACGGTTCGATTTTTGGAAGCACGATGGATTCCGAAATCCTTATCCATCTTATCGCAAAGCCGACCTACCGGACGCACGAAGAAGGAATCGTCGAAAGCGTGAAACGGGTGGCGGGGGCGTACAGTCTTGTCATATTGACTGAAAATCAGCTTTACGGAATCCGTGATCCGCATGGCTTCAGGCCTCTGTGTCTGGGGAAACTTGGAGATAGCTATGTCCTCGCGTCCGAGACCTGCGCCTTTGACTTGATCGAGGCCAAGTTTGTCCGTGAAATTGAACCGGGGGAAGTGGTGGTGATCGACCGGAAAGGCGTGCGTAGCCATTTCCCTCAAAAGGGAACGCGGGAGGCGGGAGCTTCCCCCGCGCATTGTATTTTTGAGCACGTTTATTTCGCGCGCCCTGATTCCAGGGTTTTTCATGAAAATGTCGGTTTAATACGGGAAAAGTTTGGACGCCAGCTTGCCAAAGAGCATCCCGCGGACGCGGACATCGTTGTTCCGGTACCCGACTCTGGCACGTTCGCGGCGATGGGGTTTTCAAAAGAATCCGGGATACCGATGGCTTTTGGTTTTATCCGCAATCACTATATCGGTCGCACGTTTATCAGCCCGGGCGCGTCGAACCGATCGTTTAAGGTGAAGATTAAACTGAATCTGATACGTGAAATTGTGGAAGGAAAACGCGTGGTGGTAGTGGATGATTCGATAGTTCGCGGAAATACGGCTAAAAGCAGGGTTAAATTACTGCGCGCCGCGGGCGCCAAAGAAATCCATATGAGGATTAGCTGTCCGCCGCACGTGTCGCCCTGTTATTACGGAATTGATTTTCCTTCAAAAAAAGAACTGCTCGCGGCAAATTACACGGTCGCGGAAATTAAAAAATTTCTCGGGGTCGAAAGCCTGGGCTATTTAAGCCTTGAAGGAATGCTGGGTTCGGTGACGCGGCCGCGTAAGGATTTTTGCGTGGCCTGTTTTACCGGGAAGTATCCGACGCCCATTTATGGCGGGCGAGGTAAAAATAAACTTGAACAAAAGGCAGTCAAATGTTGCGGACATTGATCCGCGGGGAAATATGAAAAAAACGGACAAAAAAGAGTGGACTTACGAAAAAGCCGGTGTCCCGCACCTGAAAGGGGACGAAACTTACAATCGGAAGATCGTGAGCCTGATTCGGTCGACGCATGTGAAGGGCGTGATGGGGAGCGCGCTTGGCTTCGCGTCGCTTTTTGATTTGAAAAAATCCGGGTTCAAGGATCCCCTGTTGGTCGCGTCCACGGATGGCGTGGGGACGAAGCTCGAACTGGCCCGGCTACGTTCCCGGCATGATACGATCGGCATTGATCTTGTGGCGATGTGTGTTAATGATCTGATCTGCTGTGGCGCGAAACCGCTGTTTTTCCTGGATTATTACGCGACGGGGAAATTTCAGCCTTCGGTGGTGGGCGAAGTTCTTCGGGGCGTGACGGATGGTTGCCGGCAGGCCGGATGCGCGCTTGTCGGTGGTGAGACGGCCGTGATGCCCGGATTTTATGGAGATAAGGCGCCGGGGCAGGCGGCACAATATGACATGGCGGGATTTGCCGTCGGGGCGGTGGATCGAAAGAAGGTAATCTCAGGGGGAGGAATTCGACAAGGGAACATTGTGCTCGGGATTCAGTCTTCGGGATTCCATTCGAACGGATATTCGCTCCTGCGGAAAATATTTTCAGACAAGGAATTAAAAGGTCCGATCGGGAAAGAGCTTTTGACGCCCACTTTTATTTATGTCAGGCCGATATTGAGTCTGATCAAACGGGTCGCGGTCAAGGGGATCGTGAATATTACGGGCGGCGCTTTTTATGATAATCTCCCGAGGGTGATCCCTCAGGGACTGACCGCCGTGATTGATTCTCGCGCGTGGGACATTCCTCCTGTTTTCCGGAAGGCCCAAAAGGCGGGAAACATTTCAGATTTTAACATGTTCAAGACGTTCAACATGGGGATTGGTATGGTGGTTATTTTGGAACCCGGACAGGTTCAACGGGCGCGATCCATTCTCAAAACATTTCGCTTGCGGTCTTGGCCAATCGGCAAGATTATTAAAGGTCAGGAGGTCAAAGTTATATGAGAGTGCTTCTGGTCGGCTCCGGAGGTCGGGAACATGCGCTGGCATGGAAAATCGCGCAAAGTCCGAAACTGACGAAGTTGTTCTGCGCGCCCGGGAATGCCGGGATTGCGGAACACGCCGAGTGTGTCGATATCTCTTCGGACGATATTGAAGGTCTCCTGAAATTTGCGATTGAGCAGGCGATTGATCTGACGGTGGTAGGGCCTGAGGCTCCGCTTGTAGCGGGTCTTTATGACCAATTTAATGCCCGGGGATTGAAGGTTTTTGGCCCGTCCGCGAAGATGGCTCTTCTCGAAGGGAGTAAGTCGTTTTCGAAAGATGTAATGAGCCGGTTTGGGGTTCCTACCGCGGCGTATGAAGTTTTTACAAATGCCAAGGAGGCGATGCAATACACTCTCGAGACCGAAATGCCGATTGTGATCAAGGCGGACGGTCTCGCGGCCGGCAAGGGAGTAGTGATCTGTGACACGTCGGAGCAAGCTGTTTCAACCTTGTCCAAGATGATGGAACAAAAGGTTTTTGGTCCGGCGGGTAATAAAGTTGTGATTGAGAAAAAGATCGAAGGGGAAGAACTTTCGATCCTTGTGCTGACGGATGGCGAAACCATCCTGCCGCTGGCAAGCGCGCGGGATCATAAACGCGCTTATGGTCATGACCGGGGGCCCAATACCGGCGGAATGGGCGCTTATTCTCCCAGCGCCCAGTTTGATGAAAGTATGATCGGCTCGATCATTGATCAGACGATACGCCCTGTGATTGATGGACTGAGGAAAGAGGGATCTCCTTACCGGGGTGTTCTTTACGCCGGCTTGATGATGACCGCGGATGGGCCTTATGTGCTCGAGTATAACTGCCGTTTCGGAGATCCTGAAACCGAAGTCATATTGCCGCGTCTCAAAACGGATCTGCTACCTGTTTTGGCGGAGATCGCGGATGGCAAACTTTGCCAGAAATCCCTTGAATGGTATGAGAAGGCATGCATGACCGTGGTAATGGCTTCGGGGGGATATCCCGGTTCTTATCAAAAAGGGCTTTCTATTCATGGTATTCCGGCGGCCAAGGCGATCCGGGATGTCGTGGTGTTTCACGCGGGAACCGCGCTAAATGAAAAAAAGGAGGTTGTGACTTCCGGCGGACGTGTGCTGGCCGTAACGGCGCTCGGGGACAATCTTCGCGCGGCATATGATCTGGCTTATCAGGCAATACAACACATCCACTTTGAAGGCGGATTTTTCCGCCGGGACATCGGTCGAAAGGCCATGGAGGTGCTCAAATGACCCAGGCGCTTGTTTCAATTATCATGGGAAGCGATTCAGATCTGGATGTGATGCAAGAGTGCGCTGAAGTTCTCAAGGAGTTTAACGTACCGTTCAGTATGCAGGTTATGTCGGCCCACCGAACTCCGGACATTGTCGCGAAGTTTGCTTCTTTAGCGGCCAAAAATGGAATCAGAGTAATCATCGCCGGCGCGGGAGGCGCCGCTCATCTGGCGGGAGCGGTGGCGGCCCATACCACGTTGCCGGTCATCGGAGTTCCGCTTGCGGCGACCGATTTGAGCGGCATGGACGCGTTGCTGGCGACGGTTCAGATGCCGGCGGGTATTCCGGTCGCGACGGTGGCGGTCGGGAAACCCGGAGCAAAAAATGCGGCGCTGTTGGCCGTGCAGATTTTGAGCCTGACGAATTCTGAGCTGGCGAAAGTTCTCGAAAGTTATAAAATCAAGTTGGCGGAATCCTGCCAGAAGAAAAATGAAAAGCTTCAGGAAAAACTAAAAAAAACCTGAGCCATCGACGAGGTATCGATTACCCAAAATGAGTGTCCCCGAGATTATAAAACTTGATCCACGGGATCCGGACTGTGTCCAGCTTAAGCGGGTTGTGGACGCCAGTCGGGAAGGGGAAGTGGTCGGATTTCCCACCGAAACGGTTTATGGCATCGGCGGGCTGATGAGTGTGCCTGGCGTCGAGAAACGCCTCCAGGAAATCAAAGGAAGAAGGGAAGGGAAGCCGTTTGCGTTTCATATCGGCGATTGGGATATGATCGACAGGCTTGGCGTGGTTCAAACTCCTATGGTGCGTTTCCTGATGCGAAGTTTCTGGCCTGGTCCGATTACTCTGGTTGTGAAAAACACGGCGGGAGAAACTATTGGAGTTCGTTTCCCGAGAAATAAAGTCGCAAGGCTTTTGATCCGGGAATCGGGGGAGCCTTTTATCG
>ERZ795030.4180-NODE-4180-length-14384-cov-12.929304_pt1 | contig 14384 bp, 12 predicted proteins | sample MGYA00375122_ERZ795030 | MGnify/ENA primary metagenome ERZ795030 (study PRJEB30165, sample SAMN05720146) | activated sludge metagenome | isolation source: anaerobic digester from wastewater treatment plant | place: Japan | collected 2015-04-20 ...
ACACAAATTCGTAGGCCGCGAAAGGGATGTCCTGCGGAAGCTCTTGCGGAACCACCGCCACGCGCCGGGCAAATTCACGCGCGTTGCAACGGGCGGGATCACCGCCGGCGATCCGGCGCGAACCTTGCGACGGAAGCTGGCCGGTGATTACGCGCAACAGCGATGACTTGCCCGCGCCGTTCGGACCGACCAGCGCGGCGCACTCACCGCGCGCAAGGTGCAGCGAGACATCGGTCAGCACCGGCTGGCCGTTGTACGCGGCATGGATGTGTTCCAAGTGAATCATGGCTCGGTTTTTTGGAACCGCCATGACGCCAAGAACGCCAAGGGGATCGCCTGATTTTCATGGAGTTTCATGTGTTTCATGGTTCGGTTTTTTCTATCCACAGATTAACACAGATTACGCAGATTTTTGGGGGCATGGTGACGGTGTTTTAACCGCGAATGATGCGAGTGACGCGAATAGGCATGGCTGCATAAATAGCCGCAAAGAACGCAAAGGGGAGCCCTGATTTTCATGGAGTTTCATGTGTTTCATGGTTGCGCAGCAGCAGATAAAGGAAAAAGGGGCCGCCTGCAAGCGCGGTGATCACGCCGACCGGAATTTCGCGGGGCGCGAAAAGCAGGCGCGCGAACGTGTCGCACACGACCAAAAATGCGCCGCCGCACAGCGTCGCAGTCGGCAACAGGCGGCGGTGGTTCGCGCCGACCATCCGACGCAATGTGTGCGGCACGATCAAACCAACAAATCCGATGCAGCCCGCAAGCGAGACGGCGGCGGAGGTGGCGAGTGCGGCGGCACCGAGCACTAGCGGCAGGACGATGCGCGTCTCCACGCCGAGGTGGCGCGCGGTCTCGCTGCCGAGCAGCAGGGCGTTTAGCGCGGGGGTCTGACTGAAGAGCAGCGCGGCGGAGATGGCAACCAGCACGGCCACAATCAGCACGAGCGTCCAGGATGTCGCCTGCAAGTTGCCCATCATCCACCAGGTGATGCTGTGCAGGGCGAGCGTGTCGGCCAAGGCGAGGACGAGCATCAGCAGGCTTGAGAGCATGGAACTGGCGACCACGCCGACGAGAATCAGGGTGTTGGGCGAGTAGTGGCCGGCACGTCCCGACACAAGACAGACCAGCAGCAGGGTCAGTCCGCCGACCACGAAAGCACCGGCCGGCAAGGCGAGCGGCGTCAACTGTGCGAGGCCGGTCACGATCGTCAAGGCCGCGCCGAGCGAACTGCCGCTGCTCACGCCAAGCACATAGGGTTCGGCCAGCGCATTACGAAGGATGGCTTGTAACGCGCAGCCCGAGAGTGCCAGCGCGGCCCCGACCACAAAACCGGTCACAATACGCAATAGCCGAAGTTCCAGCAGGGCACGCCCCGCAAGCGTCGAAGTGTCCGGCAGTCCGAATCCGGCAGGGCCGGCCAGCAGGCACAGGACGAGCACCACAGGCACGGCGAGCAGGAGCAGGCAGGTTGTTGTGCGGGAAGGTGTCATGGGCGGTCCGGGGCAGGGGACTGTTTGGCGAATCGTTCGGCGTCCTGATCCAGAACCGCTTTGATTTGTGCGATCCCGTCCAGCACGCGCGGGCCGGGACGACTCACGGTGTTCAGGTCGGTGACCGTGTAGACACGGCCGGAGCGCACGGCACGCAGGGAGCGCCAACCGGTCTGTCCGGCGTACACTTCCAGCGGCGGGAGCGTGGTTTCAAAGATGCAGAGTAGCAGGTCCGGGTCTTGCGTGATGATCCATTCGAGTGAGACACGCGGGTAATCGGCCTCAAGATCGTGCCCGGCGCTGACGCCGCCCGCGAGTTCGAGCAGGGTGGTGACAAAGGCGTTAGGCCCGGCGGTGATAGAGACATCCGGCGCAAAGAGCAGCAGCACGCGCGGGCGCGTCTGGCGTGAAGAGGCTGCTTGACGCGCGCGCTCGATGCCGCTCTGGATCTCGTCCGCCAATTGGTTGGCACACGCCGAACGGTCGCAGAGCGTGCCAAGTTGGCGGAGCGCATCGGGGATTTGATCAAGCCGCGTGCAGGGCACATGCACCACCGGGATGTTTAGCGCCGTGAGCCGGTCGCGGAGCGCGGGATCGGAAAGCACGGTTTCCAGAACATGCGTGGGGCGGACGGCAAGCAGGGGTTCGAGCCACGGGACGGCGAAGTCACCGACGACGGAAATTTCGCTCACAACCTCCGGCGGGTAGTCGCAGGTCGCCGTGCGTCCGACCAGAAGGTGCCCCGCGCCGATCGCGTAGACGCACTCGGTCAGGTGGGGGGCGGTCGAGACCAGCCGCATGCCGCTGTCGGCGGGCAGGGGCTCTTGCCGGATGCAAGCCGTCAGTGCCGACAGCGCCAGCGCCAGCCAGCACGCAACCACGCGCCGCCATTGGCCGGTTTCTGGTTTCTGGTTTCTGGTTTCATTGCTAGCGAAACGCCGGGAGGGGCAAGCGTCTGCTTGCCCGGCGGCGGTCACGCCGCCACCTCTCCACGTTTCGCGTCTCCGCGTCTCTGCGTTAAAACCTCTCAACTTTCGACTCTCATTTTCCAGCGGGCGGGGACGCCCGCGCTCCCGAACTTAGGGGCGGCGCAAGGACGAGCAGACGCTCGTCCCTCCCGTCTTGCGGTTAGAAGGTGTATGCGGCGCAGAGTTTCCAGGTGCGGCCATTGGCCGGATAATAGCTGGAGCCGTAGAAACCGCAATAGGCGTACTCTTTGTCAAAGACATTGTCGACACCGCCGATCAGGCGCAGCCCTTTCAGGAACTCCGGCTCGTAGCGCAAAGCCAGATCAAGCGTGGCGTAATCGTCAAGTTTTGCCGCCTGATTGGCGAAGTCCGAACCTGATGTTTGCGAAGAGACATAACGGGCTGTGCCGAGCGCGGCCAGACCGGACAGGATGTAGACCTCGCCGTTCACTGTCAGCATATGATCCGGGGTCAGTGGCATATCGTTATCCTTGTAGATGCCCTCGGTGAAGCGGGAGTCGACCAAATCATAGGCGATACCGAAGCCGCCGACGCGCTCCCTTGACCAGCGCAGGGCTGTTTCCACTCCGCGACGGCGCGTGTCGTCCGGGGCGTTGAGGTTCATGTAGGTGACGGGGTTGTAATAGATCTCGTCACTGGAACGCATCTCGTACAGGGTGATGCCGGCGGTCCACTCCGTCAGGAAGGTGATCTCGGCACCGGTCTCGAGGCAGTAACCGGTTTCCGGCGTCAGGCTGGTGTTGGGGATGCCGGACCAGCCCACAGTCTCATCAATGAACGGGGCGTGGTAATAGCGGGACGCGCGCGCAAAGAGTTTGGCGTTTTCAACGGGCCGATACAGCAGTGCGGCTTCGTAAGCTTTTTCCGTCTGACTGTAGGAGGTCGTGCCGGCATTGCTCGCGATGCGGTTATGGATGCGCTCAGCACGTGCGCCGAGCGTTACCGAGAGGCTTTCTGTTAAGAAAAACTCATCTTGCGCATAGGCTGACAGCGCGGAGCGGTCGAAATCCCAGGCAGTGGCAGAGGGCATACCTGAATATATGCTGCGGCTGTGGATGTCGGAAGTTTCATAACGCAGGTCAGTGCCCAGTGTCAGGCGGTTGGCATGGTTGGCGATGTCGCTGTTATGCGTATAACGCGGGGTGAAGGCAAAGGCGTCAATCTCGTTTTCATTCTTGATGCTGTAGCCTGTTCCGACGAAGCGCGCTTCAGCCTCGCGACGGGAGGCGGAGAGGTTGGCGTCGATGGTGCCGTTGTCGCCGATAGGGGTGCCGCCGCCTAGGTTCAGGCCCCATGTTTCGAACCAGGCACGGTCATTGGGTGTGGTGGTTTGGCGCGGGTCGTTTTTGAACTGGCGCCAGGTGAGGGTGCCGGGCAGACCGTATTCGCTGTCGTGATAAAATGTCGAAAGCGAGAGATGCTGTCCTTTTTCCCAGCGCTTAGCCACTGCGGCGTCTAAGCTCCATGATGTATAGTCGCCGTTGTCGCGGTAACCGCCGGTCTTGTCCCAGTCCGCGCCCGCGTAGTATGTCACCCCGTCTTCAAACGCGCCGGACTTGCTGATGTGCGCGGCATAGGTGTCATAAGAGCCTACAGTGGCGGAAACGGTTGTGACGGGCGCGGCCTCGACCGAAGTGTCGGTGATAATGTTTATGACGCCGGTTTCGGCGAAATCACCGTAGAGCACGGTTTGCGGCCCGCGGATCACCTCGATGCGCTTGACAGCATGGAGAGGGATGCGCATCAGGTTGGGCGCGGACATGTCGGGGTTATTGAGCCGTTCGCCATTGAGCAGGATCAACACGCGGCCGTGGGCGCTTTCGCCGAAACCGCGTAACGCGACTGTGGCGGTGGCGGGGTTGTCGGAGAAGTTCTTGACCGGGAGACCGGCCTGCTTCTGCAGAACATCTATGACGTTCTGGTAGCCGGTGCGGGCAATCTCTTCTGAGGTGATCACCTGCACGTTGGCGGGCATCTCGGACGCGGTGCGCCCGGTCCGGCTGGCCTGCACGATGATCGGCGGGATCGCGTTGGAGACAGACGGTGCTGTCGGTGAAGACTCCGGGGCCTCGGGGGTTGTTTGGCCGAGGGTGGTCAGGCCGGTTGCGGCCAGACACGCCGCAAATGTGGCGGCGGTAAAGCGGTGAGACAGAGACATGATACGTATCCTCTTACGCGAAGGTTGGGGCAGAGCCAACGCGTACGAGGCCGCAGGGGCGAGAGCAGAAGCAGTTCCGGAAACGGCCGGCGACAGGCCTCGGCTCCTCGGACGCGAAGGAGTGCCGCAGCTTGCATCCGGCCCGTCTTCTGGCTTACGGCTTGACCTTACCCCCGCCTTCTCTCCCTGAGGGAAATGGCATCCGGGGGCTTGTAGCCGATTACAGCGGCGCGACCGCGCCCGATTCTCACGGGCTTCCGATAGCCGGTGCAAAGTACGGGGGGAGCATAGCGCAGCGGGCGCGGCCTGTCAATGCCGCGCTGTGCGCGGAGTTGACGCGGAGTTGAAATTTAGGATTTAGGAGTTAGGAATTTTTGGGGAACTGCCATGACGTCGGGAATGCCAAGTTTTTTTTGGGGGGCATTGCTCGGTTTTTTTTAACGCAGAGGTTGCCCTTATCGGGCCGATAAGACCAATAAACCAAACTACTGCTACGCGAGGATGATGGTACGCGCTTCGCGGATAAAAAAGGCTTTGCACTCCTGCCAGTCGAAGGGCACCAGCATGGGGGGCACGGGCTCTTTTTCGGCATCAACAAAATAGGTGAGGCTTTTGAGGATATGGTAGGTGTTGATGCGGCTCGCACCGTATTTATCGAGAAGTTTCCTGAAAAGGTCTTCCAGCGTCAGGCCGTCGTGCAGGATCAAATAAAGATCTATGAAATCCTTGCGGCTGCCGCGCCCGGCGATTGCCGCCAACTTCATCAGGGCGATGTCCACGACATGCGCCACGGCAAAGAAGCGGTAGGACTCGGACGCGAACAGAAAGGGATCGCGCACCTGAAAGAACGAGAGCTTGGTTTTGCGTAACAAGACGGTCAATGTCCGTTCATCTGTTTGCAACGTCTCGTATTCTCCGTACGTGGCCAGCACACGGTGTAACGCATCCATGTCGGTCGCGTCGGTGCGGAAGAAATCGAGGTCTTCCGATAGGCGGTGGCCGAAGCGGAACGCGAGGCCAGTGCCGCCCGCCAGCGTCCAGCCGAGGAGCGGCGGGGGCGGGTCGCAGCCCAAGTCGTCTAAGAGTTCCAGGCTGTGTTGCGGCAGAACATTTTCGTGCATGGCGGTATGCCCTCCGATTCAAGGATGTTACGCCAGAAGTTGCGTGTGCGGGGCGAGAGACGGTTGGTGGCGGCGACAGCCCTGAGAAAAACGTCTTTTCCCATAAATCTGTGCATGACACGGATGTCCTCGATCGTACCGTATTCCAGAACCCGCTCGACAATCCAGACCGTGTGCTCGGTCAAGTCTTTGATTGTGAGGGGGTGATCCCAGAACAAGCGGCGAATTTTCGAGACGGTCTGCAGCGCCGTGGGCACCGTACCGTCAGGCACGGGCTGCGACGACAGTTCAACGAGGCCGAGCGTCGGCCGCCGCTGGCGAATCTGATCCGACAAAGACATGGCCCCTTGCTTCATGGTAGTATGATATATAATAGTGCCGTTTAACACAAGCGGACGTTGGAGACCATCGTGAGGAAAATGTGTTATATAAAAAAACTTGGTGAGAACGTGTTCTGGAGGGAACGGTGATGGCATGGATGGATGCGGAGTTTTGTGAGTCGCGCTGTCCGGTGTGTACGCGATTTAGGAGTTTTTGGGGAACCGCCATGACGCCAAGAACGCCAAGTTTTTTTTTGTGGAAACATTGCTCGGTTTTTTTAACGCAGAGGCGCAGGGACGCAGAGTTTTTTGAGAGTAAAAGCGCTGTTCTACTTTTTCACATAGAGCGGCAGAGTGGGGCGGGACGTCTCGCGCAGTGCCGGAACGAGCGTCTCTTCATTCATCCATGACCGCAATCGCACCTCGTCCTTTGGCGACGAGGGCTACCTGCTTGGTGATCGGATCAAAGATACATATCTGATTCTGTCCCAACTGGAACAGGACCTTGTCGCTCGGCAGCAGGATGACGTTGCGGACATTCCACTTTCCGAACGGGGTCTCGAACGCAAAGTGGACTTGCGCACCCGTGCGGGTGTGTCTGCCCCGTAGCCCCTCACTCGGCCAGAAGCCGGATCGAAACTCCCAGTGGCTGTTTGTGGCGGTGCCTAATTTTGCTGCTAACCCAAAATTGAACCAAGAATCCATGTCTTGCGGAGGGGCAATGGGCGCACCATGCCAAACCGGAGCAGCCTGTAGCGCGAAATCCCGTTCGACGGTGATTCGCGTCGGGGTCTCAGGTTGGGCTTTTGTCGTAAGACGAGCCACGAGATCCCACCGATTGCTGTTCTCGGGCGTGATTTGGACAAACAGGCGGTCATTGGCACGGGTTGATTTCAGGTCGAACACCTTGCGCTTCTCGGCTGTTGCGAGGTTCATTCTGTACACATCCCCGTCGTCGGCCGCGATGAAGTAGACCAAAACGTTTTCAGGGAGGGAGATCGCTGATAGCTGGACCACCTTCATCTGCGTGTACAGTGACGTGACACTCGCTAACAAGTACCACCCGAATAGCAGCAGATAGGAGGCGGTCTGAACACTCACCGATCCTTTGATGGATTTCCGCAGCCACTGGGGATCGTTGCGGAAAAGCGAGGCCACGAAGGGGAATTCAAGCACCAAGGTCATGAAGTAGGCGAGGACGACCATCACCCAGAAGAAGAACCATGCATTGTACAAGTTGAGCGGAAGCGCGCGTACAATGAGGTCGCCCAGGAAGAGACCGCCAACCCAAACTGAAAAGTAGTTGGCGAGGATGAGCGCGACGATGCTCTTCCTTTTGGGCAGTCCAAAGATGCCAGCCAGCAGCAAACCTTCAAACAGCCCGATGATGAGGTTGCCGAAGATCAAATGCAGCATGCTTGCCCACATCAGCGGTGTTCCGGCATTGGCCAAAGCCACCGAAGGCAAGGCCGCAACGCCGAGCATCATCCCTCTTGTGATGTTCTTCTTCATGTCTTGTTGCGGAGTAGCGTATTTGGGCCAGGCCCAAGCACCACAGAATCGCGAGTAGTGTAACCGTGTTGCTAGAGTAAGTCAATCTTGCCCACCGTCTTTTCATCCTCGCATTTTCTTGTATCATCTCGCAACGTTCAACGTGTCCAATTTTTTGACCCACACGCAACGAGGTGGCGGTCTTTTCGCGATAACGCGGTGGTGTAGTACCGGATTTAGGGTCAGAGTTCGCTTGCGTGTGTTGCGCGGGGAACCTACAATGGTGCGCATTCCTCATGCAGACGACTCATCCAGAAGAACGGCCGTTGGTTTTTGATTGCCACGTCCATTTGTATCCAGCTGCGCTGGCCCCTAAGGCGGTTGGCTCCCTTGCGCAACGCTTTGGTAACCCGCCGGCGTTTGATGGCACCGTTGCCGGGCTGACGGCAGATCTCGCGCGCTCCGGTATCTGCAGTGCGCTCAATCTGCCTGTCGCAACCCGCCCTGATCAGGTGGCTTCGATCAATGCCTGGGCCGCCGCGATCAACCGCGGCCCGGTACGTAGTCTCGCGACCATCCATCCCGACACGCCCGACATCCCGGCCACGCTCGATTCCATTCAGGCGGCTGGCTTCCGCGGTGTCAAGCTGCATCCCGAGTACCAGACCTTCACCTTGGATGATCCGCGTGTGCAACCGGTCTGGAGCGGCTGCGTCGAGCGCGGCCTCTTGGTCTTCCTGCATGCCGGCGGTGAGCGTGTCTTTTCGTCACCCTTTCATACGACGCCCCGCACGCTGGCGGCGTTGCTGGCGGCGTACCCGCGCTTGACGGTCGTGGCTGCGCATTTAGGTGGCTTCCAGATGTGGGACGAGGCGGAGGCGGAGCTCATTGGCCGCCCGATCTACCTTGATCTGTCACACACGCTCTTCTGGATGCCTGACGAGCAAATCGTGCGCATGGTGCAACGGCACGGTACGTCGCGCATCCTGTTTGGAACGGACGCCCCGTGGCAGTCGCCGCGGGCCGTGCTACGCGCCTTCCTCGCGTTGCCGTTCACGGAGCACCAACAGCGGCAGATTCTCTGGGACAACGCCGCAGGCCTGTTCGGTCTGAAAGAACCTATCGGGATGTGCGGCGGCGCGTCCACCAACCTCCAACCTCAGGCTTCGACATGACACTCGCTTTCATCGGACTCGGCTTGATCGGCGGTTCGTTCGCCCGCGACTTGCGTAAGTCAGATCTGGCCGAAGAGCTGCTCGGCGTGGACACCGATCCGGCACATGCGGCGCGCGCACTCGAACTCGGTCTTGTCGACCGCGTCGTCGCTTTGGACGAAGCCGCCAGCGAGGCAGACGTGCTGTTGCTGGCGGTACCGGTCAACGCCATCGAAACGCTTCTGCCGCGATTGCTCGATACCGCGCGTGACGGGCAGACCGTGATCGATCTCGGTTCGACCAAGCTACGTATTGCCGACGCGGTGCGCGAGCATCCGAATCGCGAACGGTACGTCGCGGCGCACCCCATGGCGGGCACGGAGCATGCCGGTCCCGACGCCGCGCTGGAAGGACTTTTCCGGAACAAAACCGTGTTGTTGTGCGATCTCGAGTGGAGCGCACCGGACGCCTGCAAGACCGCGCTTGAGCTTTTCCATGCGGTCGGCCTCAAGTTCGAGTTCATGACGGCCGAACAGCATGACCGTCACGCCGCATACGTTTCACACCTCTCGCACGTGGCCGCTTACGCGCTCTCGCTCGCTGTTCAGAGCGAGGAGAAGGCCGGCTACGCTGTGCCGCGTCTGGCAGGCGGCGGATTCGCCTCCACCGTGCGCCTCGCGAAAAGTTCACCCGAGATGTGGGTGCCGATCTTCGAGCAGAACCGCGATGCGATCCTTGATGCCATCACGGCTTTCTCCGATCGCCTAACCGCCTTCACGCATTGTTTGGAGGAGCGGGACTGGAAGCGTCTCGACGCATACATCCGCGAAGCCAATCGTATTCGCGATATGCTGTAAGCTGCGGAGGTCATGATGGGCATGATGACGTGGGGTTTGTGCATTCTGATCCTGTTGGGTGAATCTTCTGGGATCGGGGACGGCACGCTGGTCAAGCGGGTGGTGGAGGACGGCCTCGCTGAGAGACTCACGCCGCTGGCACCTGAACTCGCGGAGGCTTACGAGGCGGGGTTTACGCGTGATGGCGCGGAGTATGTCTGCGACAACGGGGTTCAGGCTTCGCAACAACGTGGTGTCATGTGGAGCGTGGAACTGAACCAGAGCCAGCCCGGGCCGGTGGTGGCATCGGCATGGGCGCGTGCAGAGCAAGCGGAGGGTGCGCCCAACAGCGACTTCTCGCTCTATCTGGATATTGAATACACCGACGGCACACCGCTCTGGGGGCAGGTCGCGCCGTTCGATCCTGATCCGACGGCGGGATGGCAACGGCGCGAGGTGGTGCTCACACTGGATCGTCCGATTCGTCACATCAGTTATTACCTGCTCTACCGCAATCGTGCCGGGCGGGTACGCTTCAAGGATGCACGTTTGGGGACTTTCGACGCTGGTGATCTTCTGCGGTTTGAAGGGACATTGACCGAGCAGGTCGTTGCGCCGCGGCGCGGTTTTCTGATTCGCGATGTGGCTCAGGAGTCAGGCTTTGTGTCGATCGCACGCGAGGCGCTCGGCGTCCGGCTGACGACCCACGTGCAACGTGCTGCCGGTGTGACCTTTTATGATGTGTCCCTGCAAGAACTTACCGGTCAGGATCGCGCAGTGACCCTCGTCTACTCTTTGCCGCAGCCGCCCGGGCCGCTGGTGTGGTTTCATGATCCGCGACAGACGAATGCTCTGGACGGATGCCTTGTGGAGGTCATGAACACCACGCGGCGGCAGGTCGGCGCAAACGGCCAGCTTTCGCGCTATCCGTTCGGAGCGGTGGCGGCGGGCGGAAAGGGGTGTGCGGTGGGTATCGATACGGCAACGCCGCTCTACTTCCGGGTCGGCTGTCAGCCCTGGACGCGCGAGCTGTTCTTGTCGTGCGACATCGGCTTCGCGCCGGAAAAGCAGACGGCGGATTTCCGCTTCTGCGTATTTGACTTCAATTCGGATGATGGGTTCCGTGGCGCGTTGGCGCGCTACTATGAACTCTATCCTGACGCCTTTGCGACGCGCATCAACGAACAGGGGGTCTGGATGCCGTTCGCGCCCATCAGCGCGGTGCAGGGTTGGCAGGATTTTGGTTTCAGGTTTAAAGAAGGCGATGATGAGACGGCGTGGGACGACGCGCACGATATTTTGACCTTTCACTACACCGAACCGATGACGTGGTGGATGGCACTTGAAGGTGAAGGTCCGCATACGCTGGAGAACGGCCTGGAGGAGGCGCAGCGATTGGCGGCCGTCGGCGATCCCGCCGGGCTGGCCTGGGAAAGCAGCGCGTTCAAGGATGAGGCGGGACAGGTGCCGGGGCGCGTGCTTGATACGCCCTGGTGTACCGGAGTGGTCTGGAGCGTGAACAGCGCTCCCGGGGTGCCGGGCACGGTGACCGACTTTTCAAACAAGTGGAGCGCCGCGTACATTGAGCAGCAGTACGGTACCGGAGGTACGGCCAGATGCGACGGCGAGTACATCGATTCGGCCGAGGCGTATGTGACTGACGAACTGAACTTCAGGCGCGACCACTTCGCGAGTGCAGCGCGTCCGCTCTGCTACGCGCTCGGCTCGCGCCGCGTGGGTATTTACAAGGGCATGATCGGCTTCGAGTATGTGCGGGAACTCGCACGCGAGATGCATGAACGCGGGCGTTACACGATGGCCAACAGCACGCCGAGCAGTTGGTGCTGGCTGGCACCGATGTTGGATGTGATGGGCACTGAGACCAATTGGAAGCGTGACGGGGAGTGGCGGCCGATGTCTGACGAAGAGTTGCTCTACCGTCGTGCAATGTGTAAAGGCAAGCCGTTCTGTTTTCTCATGAACACCGATTTCAGCGCCTTTTCATACGAAGACTCAGAAAAGTTCATGAGGCGGGTGTTGGCGTACGGCATGTTCCCGGGGTTTTTCAGTGCCGACGCCTCGACCGGCCATTACTTTACACGGCCCGAGCTGTATAATCGCGACCGTCCGCTCTTCCAAAAATACATTCCGCTCTGCCGTCTGGTCGCCGAGGCTGGCTGGGAGCCGGTGACCGGTGCGCGTTCGGACAACGCGTCGATGACGTTGGAGCGGTTCGGCTGTCAGCCCGGCACCTGCTATCTGACGATTTTCAACCACTCGGAAACGCGCCAGCAGGCGACGGTGACGCTGACCACGCTTGCACAACCGTCGACCTGCCGCGATCTTGTGCGAGATACGGCGGTGACATGGCAAGACAAGCAAACAGCCATCGAGTTGGATGCTGGCGATGTCTGCGTACTGGCGCTCGAAGGGCTATACATGGGCGACGCCCTGCCCGACGATCTGGAGGTCGCACCCGTGGAGTAGCGGGATGGGGCGCGGGTGGTTTTCATCCGCAGATTGGCGCAGATTTTTGGGGATACACCAACCGCAGGTCGCGGGTCGAGCGTCGCGGGTCAACCTCTCTTGTTGCGACCACGTAGTGGCCCGCAACAAGAGAGTAAAAACAGGGTGACCGCCGTCACATCGCAGGGCGACGCCAAATGGGGCACGGGTTTTCCAACCCGTGTCGCGGACAGGAATGTCCGTGTTCCTGTTTTTGGGACGCGTTACTCTTTTTACGGGCCTTCACCAAAATCCGGACGTCCAACCCCGTTTACAGGTTTGGCTCGCTGCGGGAAAATCGCTGTTCCATCGAACAGTATTACGACGTCTTCTGGAAACTTAGGAGCCCTAGAAAAAGTAATTTTGTAATACCAATTTGTGTCATCATCCAAATGAGCACGATTAATAATACGACTAAGTTCGACCGTTAGAAGTTTTTCTTGGATACAACCGGTAGCCTTTCTGGCCATTTTAATAGCATCCTCCAAGGACAGAGGAGGAGCACCTTCACCACCCCATTTGGGCTGTTTCTTTATCGTTTCGCATGAGGCCTTGAAGTCGAAGGCGGCGACGCCCTGATAGATGGTTGTAAGCGCAACCATATCCCCTGCGCACATACACGAAACCCACAGCATCGAAGTAACAAGGACTAACGTAAGCAATCCATCCGTTCGCATCCGCATTCTTTTCATTGCTCTAACCCTCCATTCTCAAAAGCTGCGATACAGGCTCACCTTTAACTCTGGAGTCATTTGCCAGATAAAAGGGCCATCCCCAATATAGAGGTTGCCGTTTTTATCGCTTTCCAAGCACGATGGCCGTTGAAAAACATCGCTCCGTTTGCCATTCTTCCCGTCGCCTTCTTTCTGAGACCAGGATTCTGACTGAAACCTGCCGACTACCGTTACCACCTCTCCATGACTCGAAACACGGCGCATGGCTCCACTGTCAAGCACGTAGGCATTCCCTCTAAAATCTACGGCGATATCACGCGGGTCGAAAAAGCGCGCTTCCCTCCCAACCCCATCACGAAACTGCGCCTCCACATGTGTCTCTCCCGCCAAAGTGACTAGCTTACCGTCTGGATCGTAACGTCGCACCATGTTATCGAAGTGAGTCTCATCACGAGCTGCACAGAGAATAAAAACGCGGTTTCCCTGATCAACCGCAACACGTATCGGATTACGTAGCGTCGCGACAGACCTATCCCCGTCCCGCGATTCGCAGGTGACTTCACGGCCTTCAATTGTTTTGGTAAATATCACGGGGCCGCTTTCTTCCTGGCGGCCAACAAGTGTTTCAACATCACCATTTGTGTGAATCTTACGAAGGGCATTGTTGCCGCTATCTGCGACAATAATCCCCCCTTGTTGATCTACGGCCACTCCACACGGCCAATGGAAAAGTGCCTGTTCTTTCGCGCCGTCAGTAAACCCGGCAATCCCAACACGCCCTGCGAATATCGAAATCACTCCTTCGTTCGATATCCTTCTGATCACATGATTACCGGTATCGGCGATAAAAATCTCCCCCTGCGCATTAACCGCCATGTCGTAAGGGAAGCTAAGTTCGCGACAATCCAGGTAATAAACTTGCCCGTCTACATCTTTCCTCAGTAACCTCCAGTGGGCGCCATCCAAAACAAAAACTTGTTCTTTGCAGGAAGTAATAGAGCAGGCTTGTATCCACATGTCATCATCATTCAAGCAAGTCGCTGTGGAGACACTTTGCCAATGCTCGGCCTGTCGTTCAAAGAGACTACAGCCGGACAAAAACAAAGTGCCAACCGTAAGGGCAGCGATAGCATAAAATTTCATCATCTTTGCCATCTCGTAATCTTGAAGACCGTCAGGAGACGGGAACCGCCCCGCCCCGATTGCTTTGAATGGTAGCACTGCGGGTGTGGATTGTCGAGCCAGTGTAATCGGTTAGTGACAGGGGCATGCGAGTCGAATGCGTGTTTTTCTAGAAAGTTGAACGTTCAACGCTCTTTGGTTTTCTGGTTTTCATCCAAATCGGTATCGGGATCGCTATCGAAATCGGGATCCGTTCGGCAAAAGCAGAGCAGGGCTTTTGCGTACGCGGTTGCGAGCCACCATGTGGTCGCAACAAGGAGGGGTTGACCCGCGACTCGCGGCATGCGACTCGCGCGATAGCGATCCCGATGCGCTGCAAGTCTGGCTAAAGAATTTGAAGTGCGTGCGGCAAGCGGTATTCCGCGCGACGCCGCTTTTCAAGCACGAGTACGGCGGCAGGGTGGTGCGCAAAAGCGGTGCCGCGAGCCGTACTCGTCCCTACACGTCGTTCACACTTCGTC
>ERZ795030.4190-NODE-4190-length-14367-cov-5.326369_pt1 | contig 14367 bp, 11 predicted proteins | sample MGYA00375122_ERZ795030 | MGnify/ENA primary metagenome ERZ795030 (study PRJEB30165, sample SAMN05720146) | activated sludge metagenome | isolation source: anaerobic digester from wastewater treatment plant | place: Japan | collected 2015-04-20 ...
TGCTATGCCGTGCCACGGTCGGTGCTATGCCGTGCCACGGTCGGTGCTATGCCGTATGGCTAAGTGAGAACGAAAAAACGCCCCGAAGGGCGTTTCAGTCGGCGCTATGCCGTTATTTTTGGGTTAATTTCTTGATCAGTTTTTGACCGTGTTTTGCGATTAGGTGCCGTTGCTGGCTGTCCGTGCCGGTCTTGGCGACGTGCACCAGATCGTTATCGTCAATCTCATGCGTCCAGCCTGTGACCTCTGCCAGCTTGTCCAGCGCATCCCTTAGCTCGGCCCTAAAGTGTTTCAAAAGCTTGGCTTCGCTCCCGCACAATCTGTGCAGGGTCTCGACTTTCATGGGGAATGGCCTTGCATGGCTCGAATAGAAGCCGTGCAGCCATTGGCTAAGGGGTTTTTTTTTGAGCGCCCTGCGGGCCTCAAATTCGATGCTAGACCACCCATCCGCACCAAACAGCTTCACAATGTCTGGATTCATCTCGATGACATAGTTCCCCGTCTCTTCATCACGTGCGCCTCTGTGCAGCATCGGCCCAAAGTAGGCTCGCTTGCCTTCTGCCACCTCGACAACAGACGACGACAGGCGGCGAAAGGCATTTTTGAGCCATTCATGTTGGCTCTTACCAGTGCCCCGCTCGATGGCTTTCAAAAAACCTCCTGCGGTGAACTGGATGCGCGTGCCAAGCCCGCCAGTGCGGGCTAAGTGCAAGCATTGCTGCCAAACGTCTAAATCTGCTTGATCAAGCTGTGGGCCGGTGTGAATGACGGTCACGCCCTCGACGCTGGCTTTTTTCACGCCCTGCTGGTATGCCCGTTTGCCACGCTTGATTGCTCCAAACAAAGCAGAGCGAAGCACTGCATTTGGCACGCCGCGCACTGGTTCGGCCCAAAGTGGCAACTGTGCAACGGTCGGCGGCTGTGCCGTGATCATGAGGTCGCCGGGTATGACAACTGGGCCGGGTTTGCCTCTGGCTTTCAAATTTGCAAGCATGGCCTGAATTTCAGACTCTGTTTTTGGTTTTTTGGTATTCTCGTTAGTAGCCATTTTTGACTCTTATACAGTTGGATTTGGTTAGGCTTTGCCGGGTGGTTTCGACACCTGGCAAAGCCGCTTTTCAATTTGTCAGTTTGGCCATTGCTGTCTCGCGTGCACGACGAGCAACGCTGTCACAGTCGTTGCACTCTCCTCCAGAATCACAATGTAATTCGGGTGCGCAACCAATTCGAACGTGCCTTTGACACGCCCAATTTTTCGCGGGAAATTCGGGTCTGCAAGCTGCGTCACCTGGTCATCGATGTTGATTCGCAGTTTGGCGGCGGCTCTTGGATTGTCTTTGGCCACTATTGCTGCGAGTTCCCGCAAGCTTTGGCGATACGACTGCAATCGAATGACTTTTTTCACGCTCCGTGGGCCTCACGTTCCCATTCGGCGCGTTCAGTGGCCCATTCTGCATCCGGGATGGGCTTGTTACTGCCGTCAGCCATCCCAGCCCTTGCAGCGCTTACCTTACCTTCGAGCCAGTTGCGGTATGCAACAGCGGCGTGCGCGTCCTTCATGCGTTCGGCGGCGTCTGTGCGTTTGCGATCTGACGGAGGCGCTGCCGGTTCATATTCTGTGGCGTCCACCTGGTATTTAGCAAGGCCAATGCTTTTGAGGTAATCCACCAGCGTTTCGAATTTTTTGAAATTGCGAATCGCGCCACGCCTGGCCGCTAAAACGCGCTCGGTCAGTCCGTAATGAACGACCACACCCCAGCCGCCCGGCTGGCCCACAATGCTTGCGCCCTTCACGGCCCCCGCTTCCACCAAATGTTCAAGGGTCGTGCGGTCGATAGTGTCAACAGTAATAGCCATTTCGTCACCTTTGTGTCAATCTCTAATAATTCATGGTACGCCAAAACAATAGTAAATGGTAAAAAATATTAAAGAAATTTAACCATTTACTTAACATAACGCCCGGTACGTCCAGCATTGGTGGCTCTACTTGGGGTCTGAGGTGCAGTGGAACGGAAACCCAATACGCTTGCCTAAAATACCCGCGCCCTGACGTGTGAGTGGGGTCAGTAATTTAATGTTGTCGCAACACAGCTTTGCCCAAACCATCCAGCAACTTCAATATGCCATCCTTCATGCCCAGCAACTGAGCACAGGCGACACGCGCTTCATCCATTTGCCCGGCATCACGCAGGCGAATGATTTCAACGCCAGTCTGATGCACCAGCTGATGCACGGATTCCAATGCTTTGAACTCAGCCAAGTGCCCGTAGCGGGCCATGCCGTGACCGTAGTACCAATGACCCAAGCGGCATTGGTGGTGGTCAGTTAACTGCGATGCAGTTAACCCCAAGTTGCCGCCATCCACGGCCATCACCACACGCTTGACCCATTGAAGGTGATCGTACTGCGCCACCAGCAGGGGAAAGTCACTCAACTCCCAGCGCACGTCAGCCCAGGCACCCCAGCTGGGCGCAGGGGTGTATTCCAAGGCCCACGCTTGCACTTCGCTGGCGGGCATGGGCTTGGCAATGCCAAAGCCCTGAGCCACATCGCAGCCCAGGCGCATCAGCAGCACGCCTTGCTCGGCCAACTCCACACCTTCGGCCACCACATTGCGGTTGAACACGGTAGACAAGGTGATGATGGCCTCGGTCAAGGCCAGGTCGTCCTTGTCATCCAGAATATCTCGAACAAAGGCGCGGTCAATCTTGAGCGTTTCGGTAGGCAGGTATTTCAGGTAGCTCAGTGACGAATAACCGGTGCCAAAGTCATCCAGTGAAAAGGTCACGCCCAGGGCCTGGCAGGCCTTGATGGTGCGCTGCACCTGCGCAATGTCCCGCATGGCCACAGACTCCAGCACCTCAATGTCCAGCCACTGATGCGGCACGCTGGGGTGGCGAGCCAGCAGGGCCTGCAGTCGCTGTACAAAATCACTTTGGTGAAAATGCCGCGCGGCAATGTTCACACTCACTGGCCAGACATGCCCTGCCGCGCCCCAGCTTGCCAACTGAGCCAGTGCCTGGTCAATGACCCATTCACCAATGTCAATGATCAGGTCAGTTTCTTCCACCAAGGGCAAAAAGGACAGTGGCGGCACCAAACCATCACGCGGATGCTGCCAACGCAGCAGTGCCTCAAAGCCCACCACCTGGCCAGAGCGCATGTTGACTTTGGGCTGGTAATGCAGCACCAGTTCATGGTGTTTGAGGGCGTGCGTCACGCTTGCCAGTATCCGGTAATGCGCCGAGGTGTCAGTGTCGTGCGCTACGTCAAAAAACTCAAAACGGTTGCGCCCGGCTTGTTTTGCTGAGTAAAGCGCGTGGTCAGCATGGCGCAACAGGGCGTCTGCGCTGACCTTGTCGTGCGGGTACAGGGTGAGCCCGACGCTGGCAGAAATATTAACCGTGTCACTTGGCAAGGTGAATGGCATGGCCAAAGCCGCCAGCACGCGTTCCACAATCGGTCGAGCGTCTGTCAAACTACCCAATTGTGTGAGCACCACCACAAACTCATCACCGCCCAGTCGTGCCACTAGGTCATTGGTTTGGACAGTATCTGTCAAGCGTTGTGCGACTTGTATCAGCAGTTGGTCACCGCAGGCATGGCCCAGACGGTCATTGATGGCTTTGAAGCCGTCCAGGTCGACAAAGCACACGCCAATTTGCCGCAACCCCAGATCAGCCTGAGTCATGGCATGCTCAAGCCTTTGCTGCAACAGCTGGCGATTAGCCAGGCCAGTCAACACGTCATGCTCAGCCTGAAATGCCAACTGGTTTTGCAACAGATGACGTGGGGTGATGTCAAAACGGATCGAGATGTATTTGCGCGGCAGCCCGGTAGCTTGGTCAAGTAGCGGCATGATGGCACTGGCCACCCAATACAGCTGCCCGTCTTTGGCGCGGTTGCAAATGTCACCCCGCCACACCTGGCCGCTGGTGATGGCGCGCCACATGTCTTCAAAAAATTCCGATGGGTGGTGGCCGGAATTGAGTAGGCGGTGGTTTTGTCCCAGCAGCTCTTGTTTGCTGTAGTCCGAGATTTCACAAAACTTTGGGTTGACGTGGGTGATGGTGCCTGCCAGATCAGTCTCGGTGTAGATGGCAATGGCATCGACGGCGGTGCGGTAGTTGGAAGTGTCCATTTAAATATCTGTATCTTGAACTTGGCAGACTCTAAAGCCCAGTGGCCTCACGTAGTTTCTTGATGGCCACGCCCACCGCGTTGGATGCGTTTGAAAACCCCGTACCAGCCCCCAGCATGGATTGCGCCTGCTCATAGCGGCCTTGGTTGATGGAGGTGGCCACCCGCCCGGCTTCTTGGTGAAAGTCGGCATGGCGGTCAATCAACTGCACAAATTGCGGCAAATGCCCGTAACTGGCGCGGCCAGAGCCATGCAGCCATTTGCCAAGCACACAGCAGTCATCACGCGACAACGTGGCTGCGTCCAGCGTGTCATGCGCCGCGCTGGCGTTGCGCAGTTTGAGCTTCCAGTCGGCATGGGTTTTGATTGCGCTGTCGAGATCAATGTTGCTTTCATTGACGCTTGAGCGTGACAGCAGGGCAGGCGTGCGGTTGACTGCGGCGCTGCTGTCACCGCCTGGCAGTTTGAAAACGCCCAGCGCACTTGTCAGGTTGTCGGTTTGCTCGGACAAATTGCCAGCCGCAGCGGCAGCTTCTTCAACCAGGGCTGCGTTTTGCTGGGTCACAGTGTCAAGCAGGTTGACTGCCTGGCTCACTTGGGCAATGCCCAGACTTTGCTCACGCGTGGCGGCGGTCATCTCGGCCATGATCACGGTCACGCGTGCAGTGGATTCAATCACTTGCTGCATGGCACTGCCCGCCTGCCCGGTAAGCAAAGTGCCAGCCTCTACTTTACTCAGAGAGGTGTCAATCAGCACCTTGATTTCTTTGGCCGCAGCCGCACTGCGCCCGGCCAAAGACCGCACCTCAGCGGCCACCACGGCAAAGCCACGCCCTTGCTCACCAGCGCGGGCGGCTTCTACGGCAGCATTGAGCGCGAGGATGTTAGTTTGAAAAGCTATGCCATCAATCAAGCCAATGATGTCGACAATTTTTTTCGAGGCAGCACTGATGTCTTGCATGGTAGTGACCACATGCTGCACGATGGCTCCGCTTTTGTTGGCGGTTTCTGACGCGTCTACCGCTAATGCATTCGCTTGCGCCGTATTGTGGGCGCTTTGCTGCACAGTGCCGGTCAGCTGCTCCATGCTGGCCGCCGTTTCTTCCAGGCTGCTGGCTTGAGATTCGGTGCGGTTGGACAAGTCCATGTTGCCGGTGGCAATTTCTTGCGTTGCCAGGTTGATGCTTTCAAAGTTGCTGCGCACATCGCCAATGATGCTGCGCAGGTTGATGTTGGTTTGGCGCAAGGCGTTTTGCAGTTGGCCCAATTCAGATTGATCAGCAGGGGCTATGTCATGTGTCAAATCGCCCCCGGCCATGGTGCGGGCCGCTTGGGTGCTGTGACGCAACGGTTTCCATACTTTGCTTTGCAAGCTCACAGCGATGTAGCCCACAGCCCACAGCCCATAGCCCCAAGCCACAGGCAGCCAATACAAAGGTGTTTGAGGTGGGCACAATGTCTGGCAACAACACATGCATGTCTTCCGCTGCTGGCTTTGCCTCCTCCATCGCTGCTTCAATCAATTGTTTGACGGTGGCCGCGTCGAGTTTGTCCAGCTCGGGAAATGCCTCGCGGGTGTCTGTGCTGAGCGCTAATTGGTCGGATCGCTGCTCCCGAATGCTTCTGCCAACGACAATATTTTTCCGGTGTCCGTCGCGTCATAACCAGCCAGGGTATCTACCTCTTCACGGAAAGATGCTGATTGCAGGAGGCCAATCACTTGTTGGATCAGCGGGTCATCCAGCGCGGAGACGGGTAGCGCGAAAAAATAACGCTCCTGCACCAACGGAATGAACTCCAGCCCGAAACGCTGCGCTGCTGTATGCACGCCAAAGCCCACCTCGGCCATGCCGCTGGCAATAAATGCGGCCACGGCCGAATGCGTGAATTCGGTGTTTTCGAAGCCATTGATGTCATTCGGCGAAAGCGAAGCCCCTTCCAGCATCAGCTCCAGCAGCATGCGTGTGCCAGAACCGACCTGGCGATTGACGAAGCGCACTCCCTCCCGGGTCAGGTCTTGCAGGCCGTGAATGCCTTGGGGATTGCCGGTTGCCACGAAAAGCCCCTGGCTGCGTACGGCGAGATGAATCAAGCGGTGAGTTTTTTTGTTGAGCCATTGGGCATACAACGCAACGGCGGGCTTTTCAAAGTCACCGAGCGGCACGTGAAAACCGGCCAGATCACATTCCTGACGGGACAGCGCGGCCACGGCTTCTGTGCTGTTGCGGTAGCGTAGTTCAATGGGCAGTTTGGCGTTGTTGATGTCGTTGAGCAAGGCGGCGACCGCAAAACCGTGACTGGCATGCAGGCGCACCGTCCTGGACTTGCCCGCCGTCATCTTGTTGAGTTCCAGCTCCAACTCGGAAGACAGACTTTCGAGCATGGGCGACAGACGCGCCGCAACACGGCGGTCGGCCCAAATCAATTTCTCCGCCAATGGCGTGAGCACTGTACCGCGCCCCCTGCCCTTGTCCATCAGGGTGTCGCCAAACAGTTTTTCCACATCACGCAGCAAGCCCCAGGCGTAACGGTAGGAAAGGCCAATTGTTTGGGCGGCCTGCGCGATTGATCCAGTCTTTTTGATGGCCACCAGCAGTTCCAGCAGGACTGCCGTGTCCAAAGGTACGTCTGCATCTGAGGTGATTTCCCAGTGCGGTTGAATGGCGACTTTATACATTATGCAAATAATAGCTTATTTCTTCTTAAATTTTTCAGTGATATATTAAGAAAATCAAGGTAATTTACCGATTTATTATGTTTTTAAAAGCATATTTAATTAAACATCCACGAATGAAAAAGCATGAATTCCTCGGTCATACAAATAGTGGCAAAGAAGCCCGGAAACACGCTGCCAGCGTTTGACAGGCGTGCTGTCGAGGCCATCATCGGCCAGTGCAAGGCCATGCCGGGTGCCATGCTGCCTATCCTGCACGGGGTGCAGGATAGAGTCGGCTATATCCCGCCGGAAACGGTGCAACTGATTGCCGATGCGCTCAACGTCTCGCGCGCCGAAGTGCATGGCGTCATCACCTATTACCATTTCTTCCGCCAAACACCGCCGGGCCGGCATGTGGTGCAGATCTGCCGTGCCGAGGCCTGCCAGGCCGTGGGTGGCGAGGCGCTGGCGGTGCATGCCAAGGCGGTGCTGGGCTGTGACTTTCATGAAACAACGACCGACGGCAAGTTCACGCTGGAAGCTGTGTATTGTTTAGGCCAATGCGCTTGCGGCCCGGCCGTTATGTTCGGCAACGACCTCCATGCCCGAGTGTCGTCCGGCAAGTTCGACCGTCTGCTTGATGAGAAAAGGAGTACGCCATGAAAACAACGGTATATGTGCCGTGCGATTCAACCGCGATTGCGCTGGGCGCCAATAATGTGGCAGACGCCATCGCCCGTGAGGCGCAGGCGCGCGGGATAGATATTCGCATCGTGCGCAACGGCTCCCGCGGAATGTTCTGGCTGGAACCCCTGATCGAAGTCGCCACCCCACAGGGTCGTATGGCCTATGGCCCGGTGGAGGTGGAGGCGGTGGCCAGCCTGTTCGACTCGGGCTTTGCCCTGGGCGCGATCCATCCGCTCGCACTAGGTTTGACCGATGAGATTGCCTTCCTGAAAAATCAGGAACGGCTGACATTTGCGCGTGTTGGCATCATCGACCCGCTCTCGCTGGACGACTACTTGGCGCACGACGGTTATGCCGGACTGCAGCGTGCCATAGGCATGGCGCAAGCGGACATCGTCCAAGAGGTGCTGGACTCCGGGCTACGCGGCCGCGGCGGCGCGGCCTTCCCGACCGGCATTAAGTGGAAAACCGTGCTCGGTGCGCAGGCCGCGCAAAAATACATTGTCTGCAACGCCGACGAAGGCGATTCCGGCACGTTTTCTGACCGCATGGTGATGGAGGACGACCCCTTCATGCTGCTAGAAGGCATGACGATTGCCGGCCTGGCCGTCGGCGCGACCCAGGGTTATGTCTACGTCCGCTCCGAATACCCGCATGCCATCGCGGCTCTGACCGAGGCGATTCTCATCGCGCGCGAGAATGGTTATTTGGGGCCCAATGTCCTGGATTCCGGCCAGGCCTTTGAACTCGAAGTGCGCAAGGCGGCAGGCGCCTACGTCTGCGGCGAGGAAACCGCGCTGCTCGAAAGCCTGGAAGGCAAGCGCGGTATCATCCGCGCCAAGCCGCCGCTTCCTGCGCTGGAAGGCCTGTTCGGCAAACCGACCGTCATCAACAATGTCATTTCGCTCGCTGCCGTGCCGCTGATTCTGGCGCGCGGCGCAGCTTTCTACCAGAACTACGGAATGGGCCGCTCACGTGGCACCCTGCCTTTCCAGATTGCCGGCAACATCAAACATGGCGGCCTGGTCGAGAAAGCCTTTGGCCTGACCCTGCGTGAACTGTTGATCGACTTCGGCGGCGGCACCGCCAGCGGCCGGCCCATCCGCGCCGTGCAGGTCGGTGGTCCGCTGGGCGCCTATCTACCGGAATCGTTGTTCGACACGCCGATGGATTACGAGTCCTTCATCGCCATTGGCGCAGGTGTGGGGCATGGCGGCCTAGTTGTGTTTGACGACAGCGTCGACATGGCCAAACAGGCGAGGTATGCGATGGAGTTCTGCGCGATAGAGTCCTGCGGCAAATGCACGCCCTGCCGCATCGGCTCGACGCGCGGCGTAGAAGCGGTCGACAAGATCATCGCCAACGAGAACCGGCCGCAACAGATTCACTTGCTACGCGACTTGTGCGACCTGATGCTCAACGGCTCGCTGTGCGCCATGGGCGGCATGACGCCCTTCCCGGTGCTGTCCGCGCTGAACCACTTTTCTGAAGATTTCGGCAGCACTCCCCTGCAAAAAGCTGCCTGAACCCACTCACAAGAACAAGCGAAGGATTCCCCATGAACCAGCTCAATGAACTCGATTACGGCACACCGGCGCGTGTATCGGAAAAGACCATCACCATCGAAATCGATGGTGTGCAGGTCAACGTCCCAGCCGGCACGTCGGTGATGCGCGCGGCAGTGGACGCCGGTGTCAACGTGCCAAAATTGTGCGCCACCGACAGCCTGGAACCCTTCGGCTCCTGCCGCCTGTGCCTCGTGGAGATCGAGGGGCGCCGCGGCTACCCGGCCTCCTGCACCACGCCTTGCGAGCCCGGCATGAAGGTCAGGACCCAGACGCCCAAACTGGCTGAAATCCGCAGGGGCATGATGGAGCTCTACATATCCGACCACCCGCTGGACTGCCTGACCTGCCCCACCAACGGCAACTGCGAACTGCAGGACATGGCCGGCGTGGTCGGCCTACGCGACGTGCGTTATGGCTACGATGGCAAGAATCACCTGAAGCTGGCGAAGGACGAATCCAACCCCTACTTCACCTATGACGCGTCCAAGTGCATCGTCTGCAACCGCTGCGTTCGCGCCTGCGAGGAAACCCAGGGCACCTTCGCGCTGACGATCAGCGGGCGCGGCTTCGACTCACGTGTGTCAGCCGGCCAGGACCAGAGCTTCATGGAGTCCGAATGTGTTTCCTGCGGCGCCTGTGTCGATGCCTGCCCGACCGCGACCCTGACCGAAAAAAGCGTCATCAAGATGGGGCAGGCCGAACACAGCAAGATCACCACCTGTGCCTATTGCGGCGTCGGCTGCTCCTTCAAGGCCGAAATGAAAGGCAACGAAGTCGTGCGCATGATTCCGAACAAGAATGGCCATGCCAACCATGGTCACTCCTGCGTCAAAGGCCGTTTTGCATGGGGCTACGCAACGCACAGGGACCGCATGCTTAAGCCCATGATCCGCAAGGCTATCACCGACCCATGGCAGGAGGTGTCCTGGGACGAAGCGGTCAATTACGCCGCGTCGGAGTTTCGCCGCATCCAGGCCAAGTTCGGCAAGGACTCGATAGGAGGCATCACCTCGTCGCGCTGCACCAACGAGGAAACTTATCTTGTGCAAAAGCTGGTGCGCGCCGCCTTCGGCAACAACAACGTGGACACCTGCGCCCGCGTCTGCCACTCGCCCACCGGCTATGGCCTGAAGCAGACCCTAGGCGAAGCGGCCGGCACCCAGACTTTCAACTCCGTGATGAAGGCCGACGTCATCATGATCATAGGCGCCAACCCAGCCGCAGCGCACCCGGTGTTTGCTTCTCAGATGAAACGCCGCCTGCGCCAGGGCGCTAAGCTAATCGTGATCGACCCGCGTACAACCGAAATGGTCAAGTCGCCGCACATCGCGGCCGACTTCCATTTGAAATTGATGCCGGGGACTAACGTGGCCGTCATCACCGCACTGGCCCATGTGATCATGAGCGAAGGCCTATTTGACGCAGCCTTCATCGCCGAACGCTGCGAAGAGCAGTCCTTTCAGGACTGGCAGAAATTCGTGCTGCAACCCGACAACTCGCCGGAAGCCGTGGCCGCCATCACCGGCGTATCTTCCGAAGAAATACGCGGCGCGGCGCGACTGTTTGCCGCCGGCAAGAATGGCGCGATTTATTACGGCCTTGGCGTCACCGAACATTCGCAAGGCTCAACTATGGTGATGGGTATTGCCAACTTGGCCATGGCCACCGGCAATATCGGCCGCGAAGGCGTGGGCGTCAACCCCCTACGCGGCCAGAACAATGTTCAGGGCGCTTGCGACATGGGTTCTTTCCCGCATGAGTTGCCGGGCTACCGCCACATCTCCGACACAACGGTGCGTACCGAATTTGAAGAAGCCTGGCAATGCACGCTGGATCCGGAGCCAGGCTTGCGCATTCCCAACATGTTCGACGCGGCAGTCGACGGCACCTTCATGGGCCTGTATTGCGAAGGCGAAGACATTGTCCAGTCCGACCCGAATACGCAACACGTCACCGCTGCCCTAGCTGCGATGGAATGTATTGTGGTGCAGGACCTGTTCCTCAACGAGACTGCCAAATACGCCCATGTCTTCCTGCCAGGATCGTCCTTCCTGGAAAAAGATGGTACCTTCACCAACGCCGAACGCCGCATCTCACGCGTGCGCAAGGTCATGCCGCCCAAAGCCGGCAAGTCCGACTGGGAAGTCACCGTGGCCTTGGCCAATGCCTTGGGCTATCCCATGAATTACCAAAATCCCTCGGAGATCATGGCGGAAATTGCCGCGCTGACACCAACGTTCCGTGGCGTCAGCTACCAAAAGCTCGACGAGTTGGGCAGCATCCAGTGGCCCTGCAACGATGCAGCGCCCGAAGGAACGCCGACCATGCATATCGGTGAATTCGTGCGCGGCAAGGGTAAGTTCATAAACACGCAGTTCTTCGCCAGCGCTGAAAAGGTCTCGCGCAAATTCCCGCTGATCCTGACCACCGGCCGCATCCTGTCGCAGTACAACGTGGGGGCCCAAACCCGCCGCACTGACAACGTGCAATGGCATAGCGAGGACCGGCTCGAAGTCCATCCGTACGACGCGGAAGAACGCGGCATCAAGCAAGACGACTGGGTCGGCATCGAATCGCGCGCCGGGCAAACTGTGCTGCGCGCCACCATTACAAACCGGGTGCAGCCCGGCGTCGTGTACACCACCTTCCACTTCCCGGAGTCGGGCGCCAATGTGATCACAACCAACAACTCCGACTGGGCCACCAATTGCCCGGAATACAAGGTCACGGCGGTGCAGGTTATGCCGGTCACGCAGCCGTCGGAATGGCAGAGAAAATACAACCGTTTCTCGAGCGAACAAGTCGGCCTTGCCACAGGTGCAGTCACGGCAGGCGAGCAAAGTCTCGCCGTGGTCGGCAAGTAAACGGGGAAATGCGAGATTTTATGAATGCAATAACGTCCCCAGAACGAGCGACGCTGGTACAGGTCTCCGTGGAAAAGTGGCGTAATGACCAGCGTAGACTGTGCCTGAACACGCTAGCAGAGGAAGTGCCTATTGCGCTTGAATACAACGGCATTTCCCACGCGGTGATGCTGGCCTCCCCCTTCAACCTGGAAGACTTTGCGCTGGGTTTTTCCCTTAGCGAAGGCATCCTGGCCGATTCCTCGGAGCTGTTCGACTGCGAGGTTTCGGCAACGAAAAATGGTATCCAGGTGCAGATGCAAATCGCCAGCGGGCGGTTTGCCGAGCTCAAGAGCAAACGGCGCAATTTGACAGGCCGTACCGGTTGTGGCTTGTGCGGCGCCGAGACGCTCGAGCAAGCCATCCGGCGCCCGCCGGTTGTCAACAGTACTGCGCTTTTTTCAGCCGAAGCGCTGTATGCTGGCATGGACGCTATGCAGATGCATCAGCACTTGCAACATCAAACAGGAGCCACGCACGCTGCGGCCTGGCTTGGTTCGGATGGCCGACTTGAACTGGTCCGCGAGGATGTCGGGCGGCACAACGCGCTGGACAAATTGATAGGCGCCATGGCTTCGGAGAAGCGAAGTTTCTCTGCGGGTGCTGCATTGATCACCAGCCGCGCGAGCTACGAGATGGTGCAAAAAGCGGCCACCTTGGGCATCGGCTTCCTGGCTGCCATTTCCGCGCCTACCAGTCTGGCGGTGCAGTTGGCCAAGGAAGCTCATGTAACCTTGCTCGGTTTTGTGCGCCACCAAAGCCATGTGGTTTACACCCAGCCACTGCGCCTGGAATGTGGAAAACTTGAATCAAGGAGTGTGTCATGAACGCAGACAACCTCGTTATCATGGCGAACCAGATCGGCTCGTTTTTTGAAACTATGCCGGACAGGCAACAGGCCTTGACGGATATTGCCGGGCATATTAAACGTTTCTGGGAACCACGTATGCGGCGATCCCTGCTGAAGCACGTGGATGAATATGCCGGCGTACAGCTCAAGGACATTGTCCTGGAAGCCCTTCGCGTGCACCGGGCGTCGATCCTGTAAGTGCCCCGCAGGAAACGAGGCACTCCGAGTGCTGCATTCTGATTGAGGTGTCGACTAGCAAATCCCATCAGGGCCAGCAGGCAAGTCATCCTGCCCCGAAAGGCTGAATGTACGGGTGTAACCTTTATCTTAACGCTGTCATGAATTGAGGACTTGGCAAACAAGGGGTTCATGTCCGTTTCCTGAGACGGCCCCCATGTTTACTCGGGGGAAGAATTCATCGACCAAGGACAGCAACGCTACGATGAACAGCAGCTTACGCGTAGCGTCGTGGCACTCAGACACCGAGCCAGCACACTGAGCTTTACGATCACTGCGGTGGTGGCCGAGGCCATGAAAACCCGATTCAGGGGAGTTTTTTTCTTAAGAGAGGCCAAAAGCAAGGTCATGAATTTCACATTTAAACAACTCGAATATTTTGTAGCGGTCGCAGACTGCGGGACAATCACCGGGGCGGCAGAAAAAATCCATGTCTCCGCGCCTTCCATTTCCGTAGCCATTGCCCAACTTGAAGAATCTTTGGAAATACGATTATTTACCCGGCAATCGAGTGGCTTACAACTGACGACCGCGGGCGATGAAGTACGGCGACGCGTTCGAACAATACTCGAAGAAACTCGCGGCCTGCAAGACATAAGTAACACTGTGACTGGTGAACTGCGAGGAAAGATTTCACTAGGATGCCTGACCACGTTGGCCCCACTCCTTCTGCCGGAGGTTTGCCAGACGTTCTCGCGTATCCATCCTGCCGTTTCGGTGGAGCCCATTGACGGAAGCCAAGATCAGCTGATCGGATACCTTCGGCGCGCAGTCATTGACCTCGTGATTACGTACGATATGCATATCCCACAAGACCTGTGGTTTGAATCCCTTGTAGGGCGTCACCCCCTGATCATGTTGAGCCCTGATCACAGACTCGCCCAGGCACCATCTGTCGAGATGAAAGACTTGGAGAGCGACCCGTACATTCTGCTAGATCTGCCCATCAGCCGGGACTATTTTCTATCGATTTTCGAAAAAACCGGCATCACGCCAGACATCAAAATGAGGACAACGAATTTCGACGTCGTCCGAACCATGGTCGCCAATGGGTACGGCGTCTCTATCAGCGTGGTACACCCGAAAAACGAGGCCGCACTGGATGGCAAACCGATCATTTACAAGCCTATCTCAAACCCACTGCCGCTGCTCAATATAGGGACACTATCCAGACGAACCGATTTCACCAGCATTGCGACATCACTGAAAAGGCACATACAGAGCCTCATTACGTCAAGCGCCATCCCTGGGATGCGCCTGATTGACCATCACCAAGTTCCGACGTTCGGCATATCTACCCAAGGCTTCCGTGGTGGCAAGGGGTT